>Ga0209886_1000094_pt1 | contig 10741 bp, 8 predicted proteins | sample GWRWN2_40_50_FD_187229 | JGI IMG/M metagenome (GOLD analysis project Ga0209886, IMG submission 187229) | Riverbed sediment microbial communities from areas with no vegetation in Columbia River, Washington, USA - GW-RW N2_40_50 (SPAdes)... | ecosystem: Environmental > Aquatic > Freshwater > River... | reverse complement strand
CCAGCCCCACGTTGACGAGGAACCCAAGCCGCTCGCGGATCTCTTTCAAGATCCGCTGGGCGATGAAACCCTCCCGCTCGGTCAGCTTCAGCGAGCCGAAATAGTCCGCCGCTCCGTGGACCGAGAGTTGCGTAACCTCTGCAATGGATCGCCGCCCCACCTTGACGGACAGGCTCTCCGGTTTTAGTCGCGCCCCTTTACAGATCGGACATAACTCCAGCAAGGTGAAATCGTCGTCTTCGGGGCAGCCAGGCGTGACCGCATACCCGATGCCGTCACAGGCCGGACAAGCGCCGTGAGGGCTGTTGAAGGAAAAGACACGGGGAGTGATCTCCGGATAGCTGATTCCGCATCTGATGCAGGCCAGCTTTTCGCTATAGAGCGTCGCCCGATCGTCGTCAGCCAGCACTCCCACCAGACCATCCGCCAGCTTCAGGGCGGTCTCCACCGAGTCAGCCAGCCGCTTGGCCAGCGCGTCACCTGGTTTCATCACCAAACGATCCACGATCACCTCGATCGTGTGCTTCTTCTGCTTGTCGAGGACGATATCTTCGCCGAGATCAACGACCTGGTCGTCAATTCTCGCGCGCACGTAGCCGGCCCGCCGCATGTCGAGCAACTCTTTACGATACTCTCCCTTCCTTCCACGCACGATCGGCGCCAGCACCTGAAACTTGGTGCCCTCCGGCAGCGTCCGGATTGCATCCACCATCTGCTGGACAGTCTGGGCCGTGATCTCCTCACCGCAGTTGAAGCAGAAAGGCCGGCCGATTCGGGCGAAGAGCAAGCGGAGATAATCGTAAATCTCCGTGACAGTGCCGACGGTTGACCGAGGATTGTGGCTGGCGCTCTTCTGCTCTATGGAAATGGCCGGGGAAAGTCCTTCAATCGAGTCCACATCGGGCTTCCCCATCTGTTCCAGGAATTGCCGGGCGTAGGCGGAGAGGGACTCGACGTAACGCCGCTGGCCTTCGGCGTAAATCGTGTCGAAGGCCAGGGACGACTTGCCGGACCCGCTCAGGCCGGTGATGACCACGAGCTTGTCCCGCGGAATTTCAACGTCCAGATTCTTGAGATTATGCTCCCGCGCCCCGCGGATGACGATCGCGCCGCTCATAAGAGGCGAAATTATAACATAAGGGCCGGCGGGAGGTTCGGGCCAGAATGAGGCTCGTCGATCGCGATGCCTCGATCGTCACACGGGAAGCGGAACTGCGTGGTGACTCACAGATCGGGCTCAGAGAAGAGGTGGACGACTACTGAGCGGCCTTGGGCTTGCTTTCGCCCTCGGTCGTTTTCAGCAATTCTCTCACAACTTCCTGGTAGTACGGTTTTTCCTTGAGGCTGGCGTAGGAGCCTGGGAAATAGACGACGGTGATGTTGGCGCGATTGTCTTCGAAATTGTTCAGGGTGACGGCGCAACGCTGGTCGTGCGACAACCGCGTGTGATCAATCATCGGGAAGTCAAAAAAGCCGACCCAGAACACAGCACTGTTGGTGGTGAACTGGTCCGAGCCTGGTTCGGGAGTGATGACTTCGAGCCTTAATTTGATCTCTTGCGTGTCGTAGTTGACTTCCATGACGAAGATCCTGAATTCGCGCTCAATGCCATCCAGTGTCAGGACTTGCTCGTCCAATTCCACCGGCAGCCCTTCTTTTGCCTTGGGCACGTGGTCCAAATGAAATTTTCGTTCGAATTTCTTTCCTGCGCCTTCTAGGACCAACATCTGCTTTCTGGTGATCTCACGGGCGACCTTGTCGAGGCGCTGACGGTATTCCTGTTTGGAGGGATGATTGGATTCCCGAACCTGATGATCAACGTGTGCAAAAAGAGGCTTGAGGTTGAGGGATTCGTGGAAATTATAGGCGAGCAGCTCGATGTTCAAGACCCTGGCATCGAGCGAGGGGGCCTTGGCCTGGAGTTGCGGTTTGAGAAAGGTATCGATGATCGAGGCGAACATGTCCTTGCGCAGCGCGCTCTCAGATTCTTCCCGTTTACTCATGAGCTCCGTATAGAGCCGGACGTTCGTTTCAATGGCCTGCTTTCGCTCGAGATAGTGAGAACCGAGGAGGCCCAGCCCTGCAACCACAAACGCGGTCATGAATCCGCCCAGTGCCTGGATAATGATGGCCGCCTTATCCCATGCGTCCCGTTGCTTATCCGCCATCGCTATTTCCTCCGCAGCACATATTGATCATCCTGTTTCTCCAACACGAGATCGTACCGGACCGAATCTTCAAACGATTCAATCTCCCGCGTGGGCGTTTGGTTCTGGTAACCGACGTGAAGCATGCAGGTTCCTTTCTCCTGCACGAACAGTCGAAAGGATCCATACTTGTCCGTTTCAGTGGGCGGGTAGGCTTTCTCGCCGCAGCGCACTTCGACCGGAACTCCGGCTCCGACGGATTTCCTACCCTCGGTGATTGTGCCGCGGATTTCTCCGGCGAATGCCAGCGAAGGGCAGAGGAGAGACAGGATCAGCAGAGAGCTCGCGGATTGCATGTGACCTCCTGAAGACATGATGATGGGAGCCCGAAGGAATCAGACAAAATATACGTTCGTTGACAATGGAAACACAAGGGCCGCTCACCTTGACAAAGCGCTCGCGGGGGTGCTAGGACCCTGCCGGAGAATCCGTTCGTCAACGAGGCGAAGGAGACGCGGTCAGATGCTAGGCCGCAGGCCCGAAATTACCGGAGGCGTATTCGCTGCAATACGTTGAGGATTATTTCGGACCGAGAACGACGTAGATGGCCGCGTCTCCTTCGCCACAGTAGAAGGTGATTCTCCGGCAGGGTCCGAGGTCCTTCCGATGCTTCAGCTTGAGGAAAAGCCGCTAGGACAGAGGCCAATTGCCGCGCCGTCCGGACAAGTTGTGTCTGAATGGTCTGGGCAGGCTCGCGAGCAGGCCGTGCAGCGGATGTTCACCGCGATCGCGCGGTCCTACGATCTGAACAACTCGCTGCTGAGCTTCGGGCTGCACCACCGCTGGAAGCGCCGCGCAGTCGCTCTGGTGCCCCCATCCACAAATGGCTGGGCAATCGACATCGGCGCCGGCACGGCCGATCTGGCCTTGCTCCTGGAGAAGCGGATGGGCCAGGGCGGCCATGTGGTGGCGACGGACCTGAACGACGCGATGCTCCGAGAGGGCCAGCGGAAGATCGCGCGACGGGGGTTGCGCGCCCGCATCTCCTGTTTGCGTGCCAACGCAGAACAGTTGGGATTCCGTGAGGCCAGCTTCGACACGCTGACGGCCGGTTTCTGCATCAGGAATGTCGGGAATCTCGCCCAAGCCTTCGTTGAGATCCATCGGGTGCTGAAACCGGGAGGGCGCTTCGTCTGCCTCGAGTTTTCCCGGCCGGTGCGTCCATGGCTATTGCGCCTCTATGATTGGTACTCCTTTCGCCTGCTCCCGAAGATCGGGACGCTGGTCGCGCGAGACAAAACCGGCGTGTATGACTACCTCCCCGCTTCGATCCGGACTTTTCCGGACCAGGAGGGATTGAAAGAACTGCTGCTCAAGGCCGGGTTTCGGCAGGTGGGGTATCAGAACCTGAGCGGCGGGATTGTGGCGATTCATGTCGCGATCAAATAAAGGAGCATATGGCCTATGGCTAATGGCTTATGGTTCGGACTAACCAAAGCTCTCCTGCCATCAGCTATACGCTATAGGCCATAAGCTCTTGGCGCTTATGAACTCCATTCTTTACGTTTTTCTTCCATGCAAGAAGGTCTACCCGATTGGGGTGACCTATCTGGCGGACTTCATCCATCGGCGTCGGCCGGACGTCCGGCAACGTATCCTGGACTTGTCGCTGTACCCGCAGGCCCAGCGGGCCAGCATCCTGCGTGAGACCGCGTCGGCCTTTGCGCCAGAGTTAGTCTGTTTCTCCTGGCGAGACATTCAGATTTTCTCGCCCCATGAAGGCGACGCCTCGCTGGAACACGCCTTCAATTTCTATTTCGCCAGCAACCCGCTCAAGCGCGTCGTAGCCTCCTTCCAGGGACTGAGGCACCTCTACCGCTACTACCACGACATCAGGGCGAACCTGTCCTATCCCTGGGTGATCCGGAAGGAATTCCCGAAAGCGCAGATCATGATCGGCGGGGGGGCCTTCACCGCCTTCGCGGACCAGTTGATTGAGAAGCTCCCGGAAGGGACCATCGGAATTCTCGGAGAAGGGGAGGATGCGATCCTCAAGGTGCTGGAGGGCCACCCGCTTTCGGATGAGCGGTATATCGTGCGCGACGGTGGCCGTCTCCTCAGAGGCGAGCAGCGAGCGCCAGCGCTCTTGGATGCGCTGACTGTGGACCTGCCCTATCTGACGTCCACCTTCCCCCAGTACCGCGAGTACATCGGCGAATCCATCGGGGTCCAGAGCAAGCGAGGCTGTCCCTACGACTGCGCCTTCTGCCTCTACCCCTACATCGAGGGCAAACGGGTGCGGTATCGGCCGCCTGAGATGGTCGTGCGAGACATCTCGCAACACTACCACCAGTGGGGCGCGCGGCACTTCTGGTTCACGGACGCCCAGTTCATCACCGGCAAGGAAGCCTATCCCCAGTGCACTGAGATTCTCGAACGCATCATCCGCGAAGGTCTCGAAATCGAATGGTCCGGTTATATTCGGACGTCCCTCATCACAGCCGACTTAGCCAAACTGATGGTCCGCTCGGGCGTGGGGGACCTCGAAGTCGCGATCACGTCCGGCTCGCAAGAGGTGCTCAACAACCTCCACATGGGCTTTAAGCTGGACCGACTCTACGATGGCTGTCGCTACCTGGCCGAGGCGGGATTCCGTGGCAAGGTGATCCTCAATTACTCACTCAATTCCCCGAAAGAATCGGAGGAAACTCTGCTCCAGAGTGTGGAGTCCTATAAGATCGTGGCGTCGATCCTTGGCGAAGAGCGGGTCTTCCCCCTGATGTTTTTCCTGGGCATCCAACCGAACACCGATCTGGAGCATCGTCTCCTGGAAGAAGGGTATCTCTCCGCCGGCTATAACCCGCTGATGCTGACGCCCGGGAGCATCAAGAAGCTCCTCTATAACCCGGCCCCGCTCAATAAGGTCATCGCCAAGGCTTGCCTGGCCGCCTGGCACAAGAAACACGGCAGCCAGGATCCCCGACCCTGGTCCGGCTCTTTCCGACCTGAGCCGTCCTCCTCCGCCTATGCGGACGGCAGCCTGATTCGAGGCATTGAAGGCAACTCAGGCCGGGAAGCCTTGCTGAACTTGGAAGACATTCTTCGCTCACGGAAAGGCGCCGGGTCCTCAATGGGTTCGGTCTCACCCGCTCCGAAAAGTCCCATCGTCACCTCCGCCAGTTAGGCAAAGCCCCGCCACCAGGGTAGTGGTTCAGATTCAAATTGTCGCGTCGGTTTCCTTTCTGGCAGCCTTGTAAACTTCCCCCGCGGCCCCCGCATTCATGATGGCGATCCCGAGTCCGACGATCAGGTCAGGCCAGGCTGACAGTGTATAGCCTGTGGCAAGCCCGGCCAGAATGATGGCTGCGTTTGCCAGCACGTCATTTCGTGCCGATAGGAAGGCGGCAAGGCTGAGGCTCCCGCCGTGATGGCGAAAGCGGACCAGAATCAGGGCGCACACAAAATTGACAAGCAGCGCACCCGCCCCTGTGAGCGAGAGCGGAAGTGGCGCAGGCGGCATCGGGGCCGCGAACTTCTGCCAAGCCATCCAGAATGTAGCGAGGCCGGGAATCAGGATGATGCCAGCGAGCATCTTGCCGATTAGGGCACGGCGCGGTGTGCTCCATGCCAGCGCCATAAGGATCAGGACATTGATAGAGGCATCTTCAAGAAAGTCGATTGAGTCCGCGAATAGTGAAACCGACCCGATCATAAGCGCGACCCCAAATTCGACGCCAAAATAGGCGAGGTTAAGCAGGGCCACGATTCGAACGGCATTACGCAATTTGTCCTTCATTCTGCCGCCATTCCACACTCCCATTGTTCCATAACCGCAACAATTATCAATGGCCTTTTCATGATCGTGAAGGCCGCCCGGAGTCAAACTGACCCACTACCGCCACCAGATGTAGCTTGCATAACAATTGGACCCGGTGCTATCATGCCTCCTCTTATCAACCCTAGGTCTTTGAGTTTTATTAGGATTTTCATGCTACTGCGCTGTTTCAAGGGGACTGCATAGAGTCCTATGCGTGACTTCGAAGGAGACGTCTGATGTACAAGACGATCTATATTCCGGTCGACAACTCAGACTATTCCAATATGGCTGTCGACCTGGGAGTCACCTTGGCCAAGACCTTCGGCTCCAAAATCGTGGGGAGCCACGTCTATGCCGCCAAGATGCACGATAAGCGGTTCAAGCAGATGGAGGCGGGCCTGCCCGAGGAGTATCACGACGAGAAGGAGCTGGACCGGCAACGGCAGATTCATGACTCACTGATCACCCGCGGCCTTCAGATTATCACTGATTCCTACCTGGACTATGTGGATAAGAAATGCACCGAAGCGAACTTGCCGCTGGAACGCCGCTCCCTGGAGGGCCGGAACTGGAAGGTGCTGGCCGAGGATATCAACACCAACGGCTACGAGCTGGTGATCATGGGCGCGTTGGGGGTCGGCGCGGTCAAGGACAGCGTGATCGGCAGCAATACCGAGCGGGTGGTGCGCCGGGTACGCGGCTCCGACATGCTGATTATCAAGCACGCCCAGCCGATGAACGGCGGCAAGATCGTCGTGGCCGTGGATGGCAGTCCTTATTCGTTCGGCGGACTCATGACGGGCCTGACTTTGGGCAAGGTTCTGAACAAGCCGGTCGAGGCAATCTCCGCCTTTGATCCCTATTTCCACTACGCCGCCTTCCATAGCATTTCGGGCGTCCTCAACGAAGAAGCCGGCAAGGTCTTCCGCTTCAAAGAACAGGAGAAACTGCACGAGGAGATCATCGACAGCGGCCTGGCCAAGATTTACCAGTCGCACCTCGATATCTCGCGGGAACTGGCCCAGGCCGAGAACACGGACATCAAGACCACCCTCCTGGACGGCAAAGCCTTTGAAAAAGTCATCCAGTACGTCCGGAAGGAACCGCCCTGGCTGTTGATCGTCGGTCGCATCGGCGTCCACAGCGATGACGACATGGACATTGGCAGCAACACCGAAAACCTGCTGCGCGCCGCACCCTGCCACGTCCTGATCTCGAACCGCAAGCATGTGCCGCCCATCGATACCCAGGCGGAATACACCATCGCCTGGACCGAGGAGGCTCTGGCTCGCATGGAGAAGATCCCGGTCTTCGCGCGCGGCGTGGCCAAGACAGCCATCCACCGCTACGCGATCGAGAAAGGCCACACGATCATCAGCAACACCGTGATAGACGCGGCGGTCGGCCATATTCTTCCGAAGGGTGCGATGGACGCGATGAAGGCGCTCGGCAGCAGCCTCAGCGCGGCCGGCATTGATCGGAACAAGATGCAGGCCGATGAGGCCGTCGCCAAGGACCTGATGGGGTCCACCCTCAGCGGCATGATGACCGAGATCGTCCAGGAGAAAGCCCCGACCGTGAACGCCAGCACCCAGGCCTATCTGGACCGCATGAGCCAAAACTATTTCGTCTGCGACGGTTGCGGATACATCGGCAAGGGCGACATGCCGGTCAAGTGCCCGGTCTGCGGCGCGGAGGGCGCGCGTTTCAAACAGGTGGATAAGAGCATTTTCGAGGCGGCAGCCAAAGCGGAAGGGGCGATTGAGACAGAGCTGGCTTACGACGACGTCCCGATGCAGTGGACCAAGGACGCCAAGGAAGCCATCCGTGCGGTGCCGGCCGGATTCCAGCGGCGGCGCGCCAAAGCCAAGATTGAAAAAACCGCCCGAAAGTTGGGAATGACCACCATTACCCTCGAATACGCTGCGCCGATGATTCAAGAAGCCGCGGCTGAGGACTATACCCCGATCTTCGCCAACAAGGGATCCGGCACGGCTCCTTCGGCGGAGGCCGAGTTGAACGAGACCGGCGGGAACGGTTCGAATGCCGCCGACGGAGGTAGCCCGATGTCTTCTCCCTCCCCTTATACCTGGACTCCTGAAGCCCAACAGAGACTTGAGCGCGTCCCCGTCGGCTTCATGCGCGATTGCACCAGGGCCCTGATCCAGAAGCACGCCGACAAGATTGGCGCCACCGCGATCACGCTCGAGGTCGCCAACCAAGGCATCGAGCAAGCCAAGGGGACCATGGAAGAGGCCATGAAGGCCGGCAATCTCAAGGACATCATTGAGCGCCTGACCGGGGCCAGCGCTGGGAAGACCGGTTCAGGCTAAGGTTGCGGCTGAGGGCTTCCTTTCTGGTCTAATTGCTAATCCGAGTCATCACTCAACCTTGACCTCAACCTGAACCTCTCTGACGATGGGGAAATCCTTACCGCTTCTGAACTTCTCGCAGCTTGCCGGGACCCTCGATTCCCTCGAACAGCAGGTGAAGCGGTTCGTCACGCCGGGTGCCGTTGCCGTTCCCAACGACGGCCGGACGGTGGACGACTTCAAGCCCTTTCTGGTTGCCCTGAATCTCACGAAGCGCTGTAACCTCAAATGTGCCCATTGCTACCTGGACGCGACCACCAAAGCCGGCGGTGGATCGGACGAGTTGACGACCGACGAATGCTACCGCCTCATTGATCAGATCGCGGAAGTGAATAAGGGCTGCCTGCTGGTCATCACCGGGGGTGAGCCGCTAACCCGCCCGGACATACTCGATATTGCCCGTCATGCCGTCGCCCTCGGATTCATGGTGGTCTTCGGCACCAACGGCATGCTGATCAACGATCGGAAGGCGAAGGAATTGGTCGAGATCGGCGTGATGGGCGTCGGGATCAGCATTGATTCCCTGGACCCAGAGAAGCACGACAAGTTCCGCGGGCTGCCGGGAGCGTGGGAAGGCGCGGTCGCAGGCATTGAGGCTTGCAAGCGCAACGGGCTTCAGTTCCAGGTCCACTTCAGTGCGCAGCCCATGAACTACAAGGAGCTCCCCCAGGTCATCGAGTGGGCCCACCAGCTCCACGCGAAGGTGCTGAACGTGTTCTTCATGGTCTGCACCGGGCGCGGCGAGGAGCTGACCGATATCACCCCGGCGCAGTACGAGGAGGTACTGGGCTATCTCGTGAACTGCCAGGATCAATATAAGGACATGCTGGTCCGCGCCCGCTGCGCGCCGCACTTCAAGCGCCTGGCCTACGAAAGGGACCCCAACTCTCCCATCACCAAGGCCCAGGGCTACATGGGGGGCGGCTGCCTGGCCGGCACCAACTACGCCAGAGTGACCCCGAACGGCGAACTCACGCCCTGCCCTTACATGCCGCTCTCGGCGGGCAATATCCGGGAGAAGAGTTTCGTGGATCTCTGGGAGAAGTCCGACATCTTCGATTCCTTCCGGTACCCCCACCTGAAAGGCAAATGCGGCGACTGCGAATACAGCGAGATCTGCGGCGGGTGTCGCGCCCGCCCCTATGTGGACCACGGAGATTGGCTGGACGAGGATCAGTGGTGTCTCTACACCCCGAAGGGGGGAGAGAAAATTCGCGTGGCCTTCAATACCGCGGAGGAGTTCGATGGGGTCTGGGATGAGGCCGCGCAGGCGAGGCTTTCGCGAATCCCCTACTTTCTGCGCGCCATGGTCAAGAAGGGGGTCGAGCGGCACGCGCGGGAGCAGGGCATTCCGGTGATTACCGTCGAGCTCATGGAAGAGCTCCGCAAAAAGCGGTTCGGAAACGAGGCGCCGGTCTTCAAGTTCTGACGTTAAACGTTAATCGTTATTCGTTAATCGCATGTCCGACGATCGTTCGTCCATCCTTCATAGCGCTTCACGTTTAACGATTCACGATTAACGGGGCTGCACTTGGACGCGCTGCAATCCACCCTCACTGACATCAACCAGCTACTCCCGATCATCAATCACTGGTTTCACCTGGTATCGGCCGTCATTTGGATCGGCGGCTTGGCCTTTTTGGTCATGGCGGTCACCCCGGGCCTGAAACGAGCTGTTCCAAGGGAATACGTCAAGCCCATCAGCGACACATTTTATAAGCAATATAAGCGCGTGGTCGGTGTTCTGCTGGTGATCATCCTGGTTACCGGCGGGATCAATTTCCACTATGTCAACGTGCTGTTGACCACTCAAACCGGTCTCTCGATTTCTAACCATCCGAAATATCTCACGATCTTCTTCATCAAGCTCGGCTTGGTCCTCGCGATCATGACGCTCTTTCTCTACACAGTTCTCTTCAAGACCGAGCAGACCGGCGAGGAAACGGCCGAGGAGAAAGAAGAACAGCTCTACGAACCAATCCCGTTCCAGCGTGCCGCCCTCTGGATGGGCCTCTTCATCATCCTCTGCGCTGCGGCGTTGAAACATCTTCACCAGTAAGATCCGCTTCACCCCTCGGGCGCTCTCTGACGATGAGCGTGACCCTCCATCCCCGCGTCGCTCCTTCCGACAGGCTCCGTCTGTGGATTGGGGCCTTCGATCGGACCACCCCGCCGTCTCCTACCTGGACACTCGACTGGCATGCTCGTACGCCGAGAGCGCGTCGACCGATCGTCAGCGTTCGTGGTCCCACGCTGCTGGCCGACAACCCCCCGCGGACCTTCGCGGGAGTCTATGAATTTGTAAACCATTTCCCCGACACGCCCTACAGGGTCACCGTTAAGGCCGACCAGAAGGAGGCAAGCCTGACGACACGGGCCCGTCCTGCCCAAGTCCCAGCCTGCTT
>Ga0209886_1000093_pt1 | contig 10816 bp, 6 predicted proteins | sample GWRWN2_40_50_FD_187229 | JGI IMG/M metagenome (GOLD analysis project Ga0209886, IMG submission 187229) | Riverbed sediment microbial communities from areas with no vegetation in Columbia River, Washington, USA - GW-RW N2_40_50 (SPAdes)... | ecosystem: Environmental > Aquatic > Freshwater > River... | reverse complement strand
AATCGTAATTCTAGCATTATCAGTTCCACTGAACCCGATATAAAATTTACATATTTTTGATATATTTATTGTGAATATTATATACAAAAGGATGTAGTCAAAATTACTTAAAAATGAACCTATATCTGATCACTCCTCATATAGTTACCAAATTTGAATATGCTGACTTATATTTTCAATCTTAGTTAGAGTAAAGTAGAATCTCTTCTTGTTCTAGATTATTGTGTCAACATGTTAATATAGTAAATTTATCACTTGTAATATATGAAGTACAGAAGTAGAACAGAAATAGTGTCAATGATCCTAGAGGCAGCAAATGGTGGTGCGACAAAAACAAGAATCATGTACAAGGCTTTTCTCAGCTATGCTCAGTTGAAAGAGTATCTTTCTGTACTTATTGAAAATAATTTAATTGAATATTTAGAAGGCTCACAAACCTACAAGACGAACGAAAAAGGATTGAACCTCTTAAAGATGCATAACGAAATTGGAGAGCTTCTACAAACACCAATGAGAGAGTCAAGAATACAATAAAATAAAAACAAATCTCGGTAGCTATAGTATTACTTAATCCTTGCTTTATATTAGTATCCTTTATATTCAAGATTCGGAACTAAGCAGAAACCTTTAAAGCTGAGTTATGTTACTATTAATATGAGTTCATTCATAGGACTACTAGCGTTACTAGAACCACCGAACCCGGTTTACTAGTATAACCTTCGTAGGACAACGTATGTCCTTCATTCCATTATGGTTTCAATCCAAAAACTGATTTTTCTAGCGACAATGTTTCAAAGTTGAGGTTCAAGTCCTTTGCATATTGATACGACCTTACTATTTCCTCTTTGGTAGGGGATCGTGCAATTTCGCTATAGCGTTCTCGATATTTTGTGGACATTGGATCGCATAGATTATCCGGATAATACTGATCCATAATATTGATTGGAACTTCTGGCATATTCTTGGCAATCCAATCTAGGACTGGTTTGGTACAACAATCAACATGGTTTGGCATTATTAGATGACGTATGACAAAATCTTCATCCCATTCATGAATAAGTTCAAGGTTATTAGTAACGGTGTCCCAGTACCAAGGGGTTCTAGACAGATCTAGAGCACATTTGCCAGGGCCAAACTTGAAGTCAGGAAGCCATGCATCCATGAGCGAACGGAGAATATACATAGTCTCCTTGCTCATAAAGAAATTTGAATTCCAAAGTTGAGGACTGTTGAATACTTGTTTCTGGTAGAACGCATACTCCGAATTCGTATGCCAAGTAGAGTATCTATCATAATTATCAGCCTTCACAGCTTCAATATAATTAAGGTCTTCATTGTTTGGGTTTGATACCTTAAAGGAATCAAGCATGCTTATTGCTTGGACAATTGTATGTAGGTGTATCGTTGGATCACCACCAACCCAGTTTGTGTTATGGCAGCCTTCCATCCTAAGCTGCCAAATCATAAGCGCCAACATATTCGGTGTTATAATTATGCCGTTATCCTTGTCTGTGCTTATATCTCCATTCTGACAGAAAGAGCATCTCATATTACAACTTGTGAAAAATATGGTTCCTGATCCCATAATTCCCCTGAAAACAATCTCCTCACCACGATGGTGAAAGTAGCTGCTTACTTTAGAAGTAGATTCTAGCTGACAGGTTCCGTGTTTCTTCGTTTGTCCAGCTCCAGCTGCAATCTGAACAGACCGGTCAATCTGACAATTCCAGCGACAAAAGTTACAATGTGTCAGCATCCGATTGACAAGCTCAACATTCAAATCCATAAGCGACGTTTTCTGTCCAGCGATCTCGGATATTATGTCAACCTCTCTTGATCTGACTGCTTTCCATTTATCCAAGAATATTCCCATGAGCTTTAGGTATTCTTCCCGAAGCTCTTGCTCACTTGCAAGTTTTAGGTCTGTAACGCTACAAGATATAGATTTCGAAATTAGGTACTTGGCGGGCATACGATTTATCGATACTGCAAAATACCATGGCAGACTATTACCGTCTTCTTTCAATTGTTTCCATGTATCTAATGATTCAAACTTTCTAAATTCTTTATTGAGAGTCGAAAAGAAAGATGTCATTGTCACTCTTACAAACTATTTGGTATTCCCAATATTTAATTGAGTAGTAAAATATCTGCCATCATGGTTTAGTATGAATAAGGTTATGGAAACCATTTTGAATATTTCATGACTTATCGAGCTTTCAAGTACCATCTTTTGGGGTTCATTAGCATTACATATAGTATTTGGTGTTATAGGATTTTCTGTAAGACTTACCGTAGCTGAAACCTCTATGATAAATTGATTAAATTAATTGATTAAAAGAAAAACCGAAAGTTAACCGGAATTTAGAAAAGGATTACCATACATTGGTTATTGAATCCCACCCAAGCACAAAGGTACAACTTTTTTAATTGGACTTGGTAGGTAGTAACCCAGCTCAAACTTATCTATTAACATGGATTCGCATTCTACAAAAGGCAGGTATTAACCTTAATCATAAGTTTTTAATCATAATTAGTTACTTTATTTGGTAAATATATCAAGATTTGATACCCGATAAAATGGTAGAATTTCTTTATGGTGAATGCGTTAGGAAATCAATGTAAATAATCCAAAATCTGTTTTGGTTTCTCCCTTAATTCGGCGAGATTATCTTCGTGAATCGGATTGCCTTCAGGATGAACGTTTGTCATTCTTTCATATACCAAATCTTCGACCCATTACTTTTCTATAATCCTAGAATTGGAAATGACAGCATCAATTTTCCCGATATTCTCGATATCTTCTATAGGATTAGCAGACAGGATTAGTATATCTGCTTGTTTGTCTGGTTCAATAGTGCCTGTCTGATTGATTATGCTGAGTGCCTTAGCACCATTTTTAGTAGCGATCTTGATAATATCCATTGGTTTTATTCCTGCTTCAGCAAGTAATTCTAGCTCATGATGCAGACTTTTTCCTGGAACAAGTTTAAAGTTAGGTATATCTGTACCTGAGAGTATCTGCACCCCTCTCTCATTCATAATTTTTGTTAGTTGTAAGACCTTATTCCAGCGCTGTTCATTCTGAGGGTCGTAAGAACCTTGCTTTAAGATAGCTTCATATACGTTCAAGGTAGGATCTACTGGTATCTGGTTCTGGACCAAGCTGTCTATCATGTTGCTAATCTCCGTACTATTAAGATCTACCAGGTCAAGCCATAAAGAATGATCAAAGGGACCTCCGCCAGTTAGATTAAAGATTCGCTGCTTGTCTTCAGACAACAGGAATGGAGAAACGGGAACTCCGTGGGTTAGAAAATCCATTCCAAGATTTGCCGCATCAGTCCAAGATGTAAGATAGAGATGTCCAATAACTTTGATTCCCTGACTATGAGCCTCATCTATCGCAACTTTCAACAGTTCTGGATTTAGCCCAACATATAACTTGATAAAATCTACCCCTGACGTAGCTTGACGGCGAACTTCCTCTATAACCTCCTCCTCAGTAGTAACCTGTTTTTCTACAAATGGTACAGGTAGTTCAGGAGTATTTAAAAGTCTACCCGCAGTAAACATTTCAGGTCCTGCTATCTTTCCGGTAAGTATATCTTCCCTCAAGGATACAGATTCATTAGTGGGGCCTCCAGGATTTCTAATCGTTGTAATGCCGTAATCTAAAAGCATACCAAGCATTTTTTCAGATGCAGCTTGGTCGTAGGAGTCTTTTAGTACTCCTGCGACATGAGCATGCATGTCAAAAAGTCCGGGCATGATATATTTTCCAGTTAGGTTTAGAAACCTTACACCTGTTTGTGTTCCATTCAAATTATTAAAATAGTGATTAAGATACTCACTTTGATTGGTTACTGCGATTATTTTGTTACCATTAATGATTACAACTGCGTCACTTTTCGGAGGTGAGCCAGTTCCATCTATTAACGTAGCACCATGCAAGACGAATACTTCACTGCCATTGTCTGTACTCAGTGACGACAGAGACATATTATGATGGATCTCAGTTAAATCTATAGCCATGAGAGTCATATCACTCATTATCTCTGATGATGAAAACACCAAGAACGAAAGTAAGCCAACACAAACTATGTTCATAAAGTATCCTTTCTCCACGAACCCCATGATTTATCCGTTGTCCCACTGATGACAGTAGAAAAAAAATGCTGAATTGAATCAATAAGATTATTTGTATAGGTTAACAATTTCTATTTAGTCATATTAACCTTAATTCTCCACTCATTTGTCTCCAAATCGTTACGAATATTGCTACCCAATTAAAAATGAATAAAACTTGATTACTCATAGGGTACATATAGAAGAGTAATTTTTAGTTATATTAAATAGAACTTATGTGAAATAGGTTAAATAAATCCACGAAGGTTGACTATCGGGTTAAAAAATAGAACGCTAGCGTTATCAGTCCCACCGAACCCGAATAGAATTTACATCTTTTCAATATAATTCTTGTAAATATTATAAACTAATATAATGTAAAGTTTGTTACTAAGTTAAAGTAATAAATGTTAGGATTCAAAAAATAATGAAAATAAGATACCAATTATTATAGCCACTTTCTGCAGACTTCAAGTCATCGAATCAATGACAACTACTATCACTTCTGAAAATGTAAGTGTTTTTTCATTGCTTTACACGTACTCAAGATACTAGTTACGCGTATCATCATCATTGTCGTTGTTGTCATCATCATTGTCGTTGTTGTCATCGGTACTGGCTATTTGGTTTTGGAAGAAGTTAGTATCTTCAGAGCAGCGCACTATTTCCTGATCAATAAGATTATCTCCTATTTTTCCTGCTAGGTCTATACAATCTTGCGTTTGTTCATCTGCCCCCTGATAAGCACCTGAATCTTGGAAAGCATTCAAAGATATGTCATCACTGTCTACCACGTGATTTTTTATGTCATGTACTAGGTCGTTGAGATCGTCATACTCTTCAGGGTTGTTTGTATTGGTGTTAGAGGACTGATTATTAGTATTATTATCTTCATTGTTGGATGAGCGAGTTTCAGCAACACTCCCATCTGTATTAGAAGTCATGGTAGTATCGGTAGCCGGTGCAGTATCGGTAGCCGCAGTATCGGTTCCACTCTGCATCGATTTTGTTACAAGTTCTTTGGCTTCAGCTTCCCTGAACTTTCCTGTTTTCACAAGCTCATTAATCAAATTGTTTTCTTTAGCATCATCGGAAGTTGATGTACCACCAGAAGGACCATAAATCGTTTCTACCGTGTCTTCTAAGATACCCAAGTACTTCGTGGGCACTAATTTGCCATTCTTATCAGAAGCCAAGTTAAAACTGGCCGTATCTACCTCCTGATAATCCCACCTCCAAAAAGCTGTGCCCCATACCCCTGCTTTCTTGAGAGCCCCGAGTATCTGTTTCGCATCAGTTTTCGTAAGCTCACTCAAATCAGGGTTGAGTTTGGATATTCCGCCTTCCTTTGTCCTTACAACGTTATTCCACTCCCCAATGTATAACGGCACTCCAGTTAGATCGCTGGTTTTCAAAAACATATCAAATCTCTTTTCCTGATACCTATCTCCATCGGGAACTCCATAGACACTTACTTTGAAAGCGATATTCTCCTTAGATGAAGGAGCCATTTTTGCCAAGTTTTTTGGTGAGATTTTAATGGGGCTATTCAAGTCAACTGGAACATTCATGCTGTAGACTATAGTTTTACTAGTGATATTTCTCAACTCATTAGTTATAAAGGAGTTAAATTTACCTATTTTAGACCATTGACCTTTATTGTGAACATGAGGCTCGCTTAGGATCTCGTACCCTAAAGTACTTGAATGATTATCTACTGCCAATACTATTTCCTTAAGAAATTCTGCCATTAGTGTCCAGCCATCTTTTCCTTGCTTATCTTTCACAGATCTGTTCCACCAGTCCCCCCAAAAGACTTTAGCTGCTTTATCGGGAGTATTACCACCACCGCCTCTGGAATATTTTGAATTATCTTGAAATAGAGACCAAGGAAAACCTGTTGCTCTTTCTTCAAGCCATGAAGAAGTGTGCCATTGATGATTGTCATAAATGATTTTCAATCCGTACTTATCTGCTGCGTGGGCTACTGATTTTATTTCCTTTATAAAAGCCTCGGGATCCCTTTCATAAGCCTCCCAGTAGAACACGAATCTGACATGATTCAAACCCGCCCTAGAAATCATTTTTAAGCTATCCTCAATGTAGTCCTGGGGAGCTGGAAGCGAACCGTTGCCATCCTGTTTCATACTGACAATAGCTCCTTTCATGACAACTCCATTGATGGGTTGACTACTAGTCGATTCACTTGTCGACGCATACGAGCTTAAAGATGTAGCGCTCGTAAAGACGACAGCTAGAAGAAAAGTCAAAATCATTCCGCTACTTGCTAAAATCAAAACAATGGGAATTAGAGTTCGAATGATTTAATATATGATTCGTTATTCACGACTTTACGTCTGAGGGTTGTTAAAGATCAAACATATCAGATTAAAGGAAAAAATATGGAGCAAATGGAATAGAAAACAAATATTGCTCAAAATGTTCTTATCCACTAGTTCCATCTGCATTTGAAGAAATTAAGTTAGCCGAAGAGAGTAGAATAAAGACGCTAATGATTTTTATTGGTAAAGTTCAAGTTGGAATACTAAACTCTAAATTTTAAGTAACAAATCACGAATTTACTCAGACTTTGAATATTGTGTCTTAAGGCATGATTAGGTGAATCCTAATCTTACCTGTAAAATTCTGAGATAATTTATCCACTTTTGGAATATTAATCATTTGCCCATATATCACGCAATATCTATATATGCGATTCATTTCGAAGAGTCTTGGTTGCAGGGAAAGATTATCATAATTACACTTTGCTTTATTGCTAGCCTACTAGTAATTTTACATATTTTTTTATTTGACCAAATTTCGATTCTCCCTAACTCGTTTGCACAGTTGGCTAACACAGGCGGAGAAAAAGATAAGGTAGTTATTTTAAATTTTGATGACGGCCGTAAGAGTCAATTTACCCACGCCAAACCAATACTTGACAAGTATGGGTTTAAGGCTACTTTCTACGTTGTCTGCAACTATCTCGGAAATAAACCTGGTTATATGGATTGGAACGAAGTAAAGCAATTGTATGCAGAAGGACATGACATTGGATCCCATAGCATGAATCATGCCCATCTTGAGAAATTATCGGAGAAAGGTGCCTTCTTTGAAATAGCTCAATCGAAAAAATGTCTTGAAGATCATGGAATAAATGCCACATCTTTTGCTTACCCATTTAATGAGGGTGCGAGTGATAAGAAAGTCATTAATATAGTAGCCAAATATTATGACTTGGCTAGGACTGCCAGTGGTCCCATTACATTTTTACGGTGTGATGGGTGGAAGGAACAACAATCAAATCAAGATGACTGTAGACCATACAGCAAAAAGGGTGATCTTACTTATGCTAACAGGTATACAATACAGGGTTGGGGTCATGACTTGTCGAGACTAGTGAACTCATATGACAACCCTGCATTGTTTGACAGGTTTATCGAAGTAGTAAATAGCCAATCTGAATACAATAAAAATGGAATCATCAAAGCAATCCCAATAATCATTTATCATAGAGCAGGTGACAGCGGGGTGGCAGACTATAACACTGATCTAGATTTGTTTGAGAAAGAGATGAAATATTTGCATGATGGACATTTTACCGTTTTGACTATGGCTGATCTGGCATATAATAAAAAAAGTAACTATTTATACATAAAAGAATTTACAACACCAAAAATAACCACGGTAAAAGCAATTCAAAATGCCACAGCTAAAGCTACAGAGCCAACTATGGTAAAAGCAATTCAAAATGCCACAGCTAAAGCTACAGAGCCAACTATGGTAAAAGCAATTCAAAATGCCACAGCTCTGGATGTATTAACGAACTTACCCAAAAATATTACCAGTATCGTTCCCAAACAGCCATCAAACGTGGCACTTCACGATAATGCGACCTCAATTAAGATGGCTAACAGGCTCATCGATGCAGCTTCATTCGCTTCACAGAATGCTCACGCAACCTCAATTAAGATGGCTAACAGGCTCATCGATGTAAAAGCAATTCAAAATGCCACAGCTCTGGATGTATTAACGAACTTACCCAAAAATATTACCAGTATCGTTCCCAAACAGCCATCAAACGTGGCACTTCACGATAATGCGACCTCAATTGAGATGGCTAACAGGCTCATCGATGCAGCTTCATTCGCTTCATTCGCTTCACAGAATGCTCACGCAACATTAACGAACTTACCCAAAAATATTACCAGTATCGTTCCCAAACAGCCATCAAACGTGGCACTTCACGATAATGCGACCTCAATTGAGATGGCTAACAGGCTCATCGATGCAGCTTCTAAGGCGTCTCTGAATACCATGGGAGCCGAGGACTTTGACTTTGGTGAAGGACATTACACAGACAAAACTCGAGGAGGTGACAGGTGAAATTAAGAATCAGATTTCTTCAATAATGGGCAGGAGATTCCCTTCAAACCCGGGTAAGACTCTCTCCGGTGAGTGTGATTGCATGGTTATCAGGCATAAAATAAATCAGATTTGTCGAGTTACTAACTATTCGTATTTCAGGTTACAAAAAGTTGATTTCGATACTCCATATATAAGGTTGAAAATAGACTTTTTGGTATAGTTATTCACACTTGTATTTCATGATTCTTCAAGATTGTTATTCAAAATAACATCTAGACGTGGATTGGTAAAGCGATTGAAACCCTAGAAGGAGAAAAATTTATACAATATCCACTAGTTACTGTAAATAGAATCCCTACATTCGAGTGTTAACACTCTGGATACCACCGCATTCGGACCTCAACTATTATGATATATTATTCTCTTGTTATTGCTCGAATAATCAAACTTGTAATTTTTCTTCCATTTGTTTTTTGTTCATCCGTATACGGTTGTTCACTTAAAATCTCTATATCATGAAATCCTGCCAGCTCCATGCTATTGATATAATTTTCTTTTGTTAATCCTCCATCAATGCAACTACACCAGCTCTCTGAATTTGCAGATTCTTCAGCAAAGTATTACAATTAGGAAAATATCAGGTAATAATAATAACAATATGCTTAATACTAACGCCCATACTTTTTGTCTGCCCTGCTCCTGTGTTGCTCCTATGCGAGGATTGCTCCTATCATTACAAATAATTTTTTCATTTTGCTATCCCTTAATTCATAGTAATTCCAGCGTTTACTACTGAAGGTACTATATTAGGAGCATTCAATTAATTTATTGTGAATACAAATGGTTTCGTAACGTTACCGGGCTGTCCATTCTCTGTTAGGTAATAAACAGTGGCAGTCGCTGGAGTTTTTCCAGCCTTGATTGCTTGATATATTGTGCCAGAAACTGGACCGGCTACTGTAACCTCTTGTCCTGGGTTTAATTCGAATGGGGGTGATGTCGCGGTGCAGCCTTGGGTATGTCTTATAACCACATTATTAGACTTAAAGAACGCGGTTAAAGGTGAATCGCAAAGCCCAGCAGGTAACAGTATCTTGTCTGGTGAATTATTAACTACTGTTGATAATATTTCAAATTTGCTGCCAGCCTTTACATTTGCTGGCGAGGGATGAGTGTTTATTAGGTCAACTCCAGAGGCTGTTGCATTTGCGGTCGAATTGGGTTTGGAAGATTGGGAGTGTGCATATGGATCTTGGCCCAATGAAAAACTGAGGATAGCAATAGTTATGAGTGTGACTAATAAGGTTAATTTGGTATCATGTTTTAGTTTGCAAAATTGCATGAAGCATTATATTTACTGAACTATTTGTGCTTATCCCCAGCGTGTTGAGATGTCTGGCTTCATAGAAAAGATAAATGTTTCTTGAATGAAAGTATCAGATTATACTGTATAATTAAATTGTTAACAACAAATTATAAGACATTATTGTCAAAGTGATAAATTTAATATGGAAGATAGAATAGAGTGGAAGGCGAGGCAGTCGAGAGAATTAAGTAATTTTTATACGAGAATGGATATCTTGTCAGGAAAGGTGACGTCGCTTGGATATTAAATCAAATGTCTGAGCAATTGGAGAGGCAGACCGAGGAATCTACTGGTATTGTGGAAAGAGAGCTATTGTGTGACTATAATAGTAACCACTCATTTAGCTTGGTTCTTTCAAAATCTAATTTCTTTTTGTATGATTCGTCAGATGGTGGTTCAAGAAGAGTATAAGGACCATCTTCATGGTAAAAATCCACGGCAATATATCCTGCCTTCTCATTTCCAACTTCCATAAAACAGAAACCCTTCCCATCGAATCGTGACGATGAGTGTTCGTTTTTATCATTTTTGATATCATCGACTATTTGTTGGCTAACTACTTTTGCCTGAGCTTCTGCAAATACTCCAGCTTTAGGAATAGCCACATTTTCGTTCACCTTAATTTCAGTTACATCCCCTATTGCAAATACATTTTCAAAATCTGTCCTAAGACTGAACTTGTCGACATTAATCCAATTTTGTCCACGCGTTATAAGATCAGAATTCCTTATTACTTCAGGTACTTTGTGAGGAGGAATCCCTATAAGCAGATCATAATTTACCCAATTTCCATTTTCAAATTCTATTTTTTTCATATTCAGTACTGCCTTTATTTTATGTAATGGGTGGAAATTGATACGGTTATGACTAAGCAAGTTAATAACATCCTGACTCACTTTTGCTCCAGCTACAGGTAAAGAAATCGGGGTTGGTGTATAAATATCGATGTCAATT
>Ga0209886_1000092_pt1 | contig 11075 bp, 18 predicted proteins | sample GWRWN2_40_50_FD_187229 | JGI IMG/M metagenome (GOLD analysis project Ga0209886, IMG submission 187229) | Riverbed sediment microbial communities from areas with no vegetation in Columbia River, Washington, USA - GW-RW N2_40_50 (SPAdes)... | ecosystem: Environmental > Aquatic > Freshwater > River... | reverse complement strand
CCGGCAGCGTTACAGACACATTTAATTACTCTCGTGTTGGCAAGTACACAACGATATGGCGCGCGGGCGCTGCACCATTGACCGGAACATCTAATCAATCGTTTATGACGTTAGACGGAATTCCCGCAGCAGCGGGCGTGCCATCAGCTAACGTATTCTCGCTTTGCACTGGAACTATAGATAATGGTGGAACAACTATTAGCTGTGCGAAAAAGCAGAGCGCTACATCTCTAATCTTCAATCGCTATCAAGTGTCGGGCGCGAATATTGCGCAAAACTCTGTCTATACCTCTAGCGGAACTAAAGGGCTCCCCGCTGAATGGTCTATCTCATTCCCAATTGATTAACCGAGAATATAAATGGAACTCAGCGACATGCTTTCGATTGTTCAAGGTGGCGGGAATCTATCGTTAGTGGTCTGCACGTTCTTTATCTATAAGGCAAGTGAACGTCTAGCGCGAATTGAGAAAGCGTTAGACAAGTATATCTTGCAGGAGGAAGCAAGATGAAAAAGGCGTTGCGCCCGGTAGGTGGGCACATACTAGATATCGACGCGTTAGAGCTTTCTGACAACGTGCTATCGCTTGCACGTAACGTCGATATGAGGCGCGGCTTTCCGTCTCGCATTCGCGGGCGTAGAGAAGCATATAGCTTTGCAGATTTGACTCCATATCACCTTTTAAACTTCAATCTCAATACGTTTAATTGGTGGCTTGTTTTTCAAAGCGCTAGCATTATTGCGCTAGAAACATCAAATGGATTTAATGTTTCATACGCTGGACAGAGCGCAATAGCTGATCCATATGAATGGTCGAGCACGCTGCTTAATGGTATTCCGTGCTTCACTAATGGCAAAGACGCGCCTCATTATTGGGGCGGTGACGGTGCTTTCGATGCAATACCACTACCGGGGTTTCCTGCCACTACGCTTTGCAAATTTATAGTAGCGTTTCGCTTTCACTTGTTTGCGCTGGACATCAATCAGCCATCTGGCCTGTTCAACAATTTGATTTTGTGGAGTGACGCGACTGAACCCGGTGCAGTGCCTTTGACTTGGGCACCAGCGCCGGGTAACGAAGCCGGTTCTGCGTTCCTAGCTGATACTCCCGGACGCTGTGTATCTGGTGCTCCGCTTGGCACTCAGTTGATGATTTACAAGCCTACGTCATTCCATGCAGTTGAGTACGCAGGCCAGCAGCCGGATAACATTTTTATTGTGCGCCCCGTTGTGCGCTCTACCGGGTTAATCGGGCCGCATGCTCTGAAGACTATCGGCACTCAACAGGCTGTAGTTGGTAACGATGATGTTGTGTTGACCGATGGTATAAATGTTCGCAGCATTGCAGACAACCGAATCAAGCAGACGCTAAAGAACAGCATCGACGAAACGAATTCACAGAACGTCTTTACTGTTTACGATGACCACGCGCGCGAATTGTGGGTTTGTATTCCCGAGTCTGGAAGTCAGTTTGCAACTGTTGCGCATATCTGGGACCAGTCGCGAGACAATTGGGTTACACGCGATTTGAATAATGTTAGATACGGTACGCTTGGAATCGTTGACGATACCGTACCGTCACCAACATGGAATTCAGACTCTCAAGTATGGGACGCGGACTTGAGTATATGGGACGAAGCGCAACAGGGTAAGGCGCAGAAAGTTATGATGGGCGAAGAATCTGCTATGTATGTGGAGGATGTACCTGAAGCAACCATAGTTAACTCTGTTCTTCAAAGACTAGATTTGTTTTTCGATGATGCAGAACAACGTAAAGTTACTAGCCGTATAACAGTTGAAGGCAATGGTAGCGGCTTGTCGCAAGTCTTTATAAGGATGGGGTATCGTAATTCCACTAATGACGGATCCCCTGTCACATGGGGCGCGTATGTGCTGCGCAAAGCTGAAGGAAATGAATACGAAGTGTCCGGGCGATTTATCTCGGTAGAAGTGAGCAACAATACAGATACAAACCCTTGGACTGTCACACGCATAACCATTGAAGCCGAATACGATGGAGAATTTTAATGGCCGTTTCTAAGTACGTTAAGCAACCTCTAAGCCCAAGTCTTGCGCAGTATGTAGATGCAGAGTTGCGCAAGGTTGAATTTGCAGTTTCAAACCTAGTGGACTTCGCAGCAACTGTTGACGAAGCTGCAATTGCAGCGTTGCAAGCGCAGGCTTATACGATAGCTGTTATTAAGCCTTCAGACACATCAACTGCAAGCGACAACACGCCTAACGCAGACCCGCATTTAGTTCTTCCGCTCACAGCGGGAGTATGGGAAATTGATAGTGAAGTAGTCGCGAGCTGTGCTATAGCCGGCATTGCCCTTGCTTACAATCATATATTTAGTGCAACCATTCAATCTCCACCGATAAGCTGTTCGTTAGGTGGCGCTACGATTAACGCGCTGTATGATTCTGTTGTTGGCCCCGGTGTTACAGCGTTTACTGTAGTGCTAGCAGCAGCGACGCGTAAGGCTTTGATGTTCAGATACATCGTTGAAGTTCTAACGCCAGGAAATCTAGTATTCTTTTGGTCTCAAGGTACAGCGAACGCATCGCCTGTTACACTTCATAAAGGGTCATTTCTGCGAGCGAGGAAACTAATATGAGCGCATCTTTAGGCGGCGGTAAGAGTCGCAGTCAGCAACAGTCTGAGTCGAGCGGCTATCAGACTTCTGAACAAGCTTCTACCTCTACAAGTCAGAGCCAGTCTAATCAAGACATAGCTTTCCGTGACTTGTATGGCCAGCTATATGGAAACGCTAGCAACGCTGCAAGCGGCGCCGCTGCGAATGCGGGCGTACTAGGCGATGCAGCAAAGCAATTGTTTACTGGTGGCAATCAGTTCTTGCAAAACCTTGGAGGTGATGCAGGTTCAGGCTACTTAGAAGACAGGCTAAGTTCTAACAATCCTGTGCTTGAGCAACAAATTTCTCAGCTACAACAGGATACCGGGAGGTTATTCCGTGAAGAACTTAATCCAGCTATCACATCGCGCGCAGTTGGGGGCGGAACACTTGGGGGAGGTAGACAAGGCGTTGCGCAAGGATTGGCGGCGGAAAGCGCTGCTAGGGTATTCACTCAAGGCGCAACGGCGCTACGTGCGGGCGACGTTGCATCGCGAGATGCTGTTGCACAATCAGTTGCTACGAATTCCCTCAATGCTGCGAACACTGGATTAGGTGCATTGCCTTCATTGCTTGAAGTGCTAGAACGCGGGAATAACGCAGAACTTGGAGTTTACTCTAGCCTGTCGTCAATTCTCGGTGGACCAACTACGCTCACGCAAGGTAGTTCTAGCTCGCTTGCGGAATCGCTCGCACGGTCTTACGGCGAACAGTCTGCGAGTGGTTCGGGTAGTAGCCGCGCATGGAACTTTGATACAAGCGCATCGCTTATCTCACACTCTTCGTTTAAGGAGAACATTGCGCCAGCTATTAAGATTCTTGATAAGCTGAAGCAATTGCAGATAAACACATGGCACTACAAAGGCGATTCAGTCAAACACATCGGCCCAATGGCAGAACAGTTTAGAGAGTTGTTCGGCGTTGGCGATGGAGTAACCATCAACCTGATAGATGTAGTTGGTGTACTGCTTGGCTCAATGAAAGAACTTGCAGAGGTGAACCGTCATGGTTGAAGAAGTAACGACACAGACTGAACGCGAGAAGCCGACAAAGCGCGCGTTTAAGAACCCGATTGGTGGGAGTAGTCCGTTAGCTACCGGGCTGCTGTATGGCGCTGGCGCTACTGCGCTCGCTGGTCCGTTCGGCTTGCTAGCTGGACTTGCCGCAGGCGTGTTGCATAAGCGCGTGAAAGATAGTTATCTGGACACTGTTGCACGCGACGCGCACAACGATAGACGTGAATACTCTGGATTGCAGGATGAAATCAAATCGGAGCTTGCAGTAGCCGATCCAGATGAACAGCGGCTGTTACAGTCTGCACAGCGTATCGCGGCTGATGGCTGGTATCGTTTGCAGTCTGGAGACGAATCCGGTCGCGACATGATTGCACAGGCAAACGAAACTATGCGCGGCATTATGAATGCTGATATACAAAATCGGAAGTCAGAACAAGCGGCGCAGTTCAATACACAGCGAGGATTGATTACTAGCGCTGCAACTACGTTCCGAGATCAGTACTCCGGCATTATCAATGCTGTACGCGACACAGACGCACGCGCACAAAGAGTGTTGGCACTTGTAGCCGATCCCACGTTCGACCCGGACAAACCGTTTAGCAAGTCCGTTCTTACTGAGCTTGTCTCTAGTAGCTTGGGCGGATTGTTCAAGGATGATCCTAACGGGCTGCTAAATGGGCTTGCAGGTATGGGCCAGTCTGGAACTGAGATCGGCGCTATCGTTGGCACACTCGCACAGCTAGGGAAGAAAGTTGCCGATCAAGATGATTTCAAGATAACACGCGAAGAGTATAACCGTATTGCATTGAACATCCGGCAGGTTACAAAGCAGTACGGCGAACAGCGATTAGGTGAGCTTGGCAAGCAGTCAGATGCGCTCGATTCGTTTGCAAAGCAAGTTGGCGCACTTCCCGCTGACGTGTCGATGCGTGACTATGTGAGCGGAGGTATCAGCGAACTATCGCTAGCTCCCGCAATGAGTGTTCAAGGCGTTCAAACATCAGCACAACCGCGAGGAAATCCGTCATGGCAAACGCAGCGAGAACCGAAGAGGCAGCAACCGCCGCCGCAAGTACGCAGGACAACGCGACAGCAACTGACAGCGCCAGTGCTAGCGCCGGAATCAGCGAGCGCGGAGCCGTTGTCGGACGATTGGTTCCGGGAACAAGTGGGGATACCTACTCAGCGCCAAAGACGGCCGACGAACTAATCGACGCGCTGTATAAAGGCTATGTGTTTGCAACGCGCGAACAGCTTTTGCGCTTTCTTGATGAAGGCGTTTTTCAAATCTGGCAAGCTGCAAACATCTATGCGCTTGTGGAGGTAGTAGACACAAGTTACGGCCGTACTCTTAACGTGTTGACTGTTGTCGGCAGTAAAGAGGATTGGGCGACCGGTATCGAAGCGCTTGAACCAATTGCACGCGCAAATGGTTGCACGCTGATTTATAGCGTTGGGCATCTAGGATGGGAAAAATCAATGCGCCAACATGGTTACACAACTGAGCGCGTATTGCGCATGAGAAAGGTACTTACATGATTCCCTTCCCACGTCTGCATATTGCTGAGAGTGTTCTTAATCGTATTCAAAATACGTTAGAGGATTTAGAGCCGGTTATGCCGTCAATCAATACGGCTCCGATTCCGCCCGCAGATCCCATTGCGCTTGGGCAACAGATCGAAGAACAGACGCAAGCGCCGTCAGTGCCTGTCAGTGCGCCAGATGATGAAGTGTCCGCCGCAGCGTCACAGGAATCTATATTCGGTGGAAGTCCGCTAGCTGGAGCGGTTGACGCACTGCTATAAGAACAAGGCCCATGACTCGCAATCATGGGCCTTTCTTTAGATGGACGGTCTACGCCCCGGCTGATAACACGTATAACGCCATGCGCATCCCTCCCCGTTCCAATCCGGTGAGGGTATCTTGTGCATATCCTTAGCGAAGATAAACACAGCAGCCCGCGCAGCGCTTTCATGCGCGCTCGAATCTGCACGCCGTTCAGCGCGTACTTCTCTTGATAGTCGCGGTTGCTTCATAGCTTTGCACCGAACAAATAAGCGATTCCCACCATTGTTGAAACGAATGCTGTAACGGCCATCAATCCGCCGAACACGACAGCAAAGCAGATTCCGAATGCTCGCATCATTGATCTACTCCCTTGCAGCGTTTTGCCATACCACACGCGTTAGGCGTGAGGCATGGCGCGTTGACACAAAAATCGGCCGTGCGTGCGTGATAGGCTTTCATACCCTCGTCACACTTAGCGCACATGCCGCTAGCTAGCAGCGGTAAATATCTACCGCAATAGATACACGCAGGACGAACCATATTTCACCTTATAGAAGCGTCTACAACACGTTCTAACAAACGCGCAGCCGAACGGCTACCAGTTGCACCGGACTCTGCGAGTGCGGCTGCAACCGCTTCGGCGCGCGCGCGTGGAGTAGTAATCTTCAGCGAATCGCAATTATCCAACGTATCGCGCGCAATGCGCTGTAGTGGACACTCAGGAACAAGCGCTCTTGTGTTGAACGCGGGATCATAAGGAACGCACATAAAACCTCCGAAAGCGGCGCTACCCCTATTGGTAACGCCTTACAAAGAACCAAGCGCCTAGCTTATTCCTTAACTGCGCACGAAAACACACGCATACCCTGTTGACCTTTCTTGCGCGGCGCAAGGGTTTCAACGTATTCGATACGCACAGTGTCTCCATCCTCAGTCTGCCCGAACAAATCGCGCAAGCCTGCCGACTCCCACACAGTAACCGCGCCAAGTTCCTCGCTGACAACTACCATGCAATTAGTTTCTTTCTCGGACTTTGTTCCCTCGTTTAGCGTTACTTCCTTAGTTTCGCCGCGAACGCCTTCAATCACAGGATGCTTATCAACATCCCAGTTAGGCGCGCGTCCGATGACTTTGTAACCATCGGGCAGATGCACAGCCGCGCCTTTCTTGCCGCGAGTCTTTGCAACTTTCTTCGAAACCTTTTTACCAACTTTACGGAAAGCCATTTGTGTAACTCCGATTTCAACGCGAGTAATTAACGCCTACTCGCACGGCGATTGGCGCTTTTGCGCCGATACGTTGGAACGGTTTCAATGTAACCGTTATCTACTAACCATTCATATAAACGCGGCGCACTATCAGGACTGCGCTTGCGCATCTTCTGAAAATTCGGCAAATCAGAAAAGCGTTTGCCGCGTGATCTACTGCGCGATGATTTGCCACCACGCTTAGAGCGTGTTGCCATTACAATTTTCCTCTGAGCCATGCAGACATTAAATGGATATCAGCAGCAGATACATTGAATCCTCGCTTTACGTTGCTGTGCTCCGGCATCCTGCGAAGGTCTGTCAACACATGCTGAATACCGGGAGTCCACACGCGCGGGCGATAGTCTTGCCGATCTGCGAAACTGACGGTGGGAGTTGAAAAATTGTTACGCATGATTGATGACCTTAAATGCTTCGATGCCTTTGACCTTTCGCCCCTCAACAACGAATTTATTAGGCGCTTCCTTGCGCTTAATAGCAGTCTTCAGTTTCAGCGGCTTATTCGTTTTGTACTCGCGCAATGTAGACACAAGCATTTGCTCAAGGTCTAACACGCGTCCTTGGAAACCATGACGCGCGCACTTGAGTATGTGTCTGTCGGCAAAGACCGCAGACGGATATGTATCTTCGGTTTCTTCATCGGTATAAAAGATATACAGCTTATTTCTGAATAGGGCCAAATCTCCATAACCTTCCGCAACGAAGGCCCCAAGTTCTTTACGAGCCGCGCCCTTGTGTCTTCCCGGAGCGAATATTCCATCAGTTGCTGTATGGAGAGCTTTAAATTTATGTTCCTGCACATGCATCACGCTCCGAGTGTGTCCAGTTGTAAGACTAGCTGCAAACGGATGATATAACCCGCCCGCGCGTTTGATCTTTACAAGCTTGCCGTCAACTAACGTGAAATCCGGGCTTGTCTGTATCAGCTTGCCAGTTGGCGCATTAAGCACAATCTTATTCATATACTTCAGAATAGGATTAGGCTCAGTAACCTTAGCCTTATAAAAATGCTCTGCAAACGCTTTAAACGGTGAATATCCATCCTCAACATCGCAGTCATACAGAAAGCCTTTTATCTTTGTTAGCTTCACTTCATCTGTATTCAAAGCCTCATTCAATTCAAACCCTGTAACCCATACGTCTGTAAACCGGCCTTTAACCGGCTTAAAATCATGATTGAATAGCGCTGGCCAATCGCATGCTTTCGCGACGCCTGAAATACAGTACACACCTATATCATCAACATGCTTAACCTTGCGAGCAAGACGCGAACTGTATTTCTTATAGCCCGTAGGATCTGAGAACGCAGGCAGATGTGTCCATGCAGTTGAATAAGCGCTAGACAAATCCAACGCCGTTACGTTTGTGTGCCACGCTGGCGAAGCATTAGGACGCACCCTATTCACGCCACCATGATAGCTAGCAGCAGATCCCGCCATCCATTCGTATAACTGCGGCTGATACATATCCGCACGCATGTAATGCCTGCGAAACGCGGATGCAGCCATACTAGCGAGAGAGATTTGCGGTTCTACATCTAGCGCCTCATGAAAGCCTTCAATTGCAAGTCCGAGATGATACGCAACGATAGCGTCACGCATTGCGTACTCTACGAACGCATCATCTTTTGACGAAAACATTATTTCGCCTAAGCCTTTCGGACGCGCAAGCTTTGGCAGATCAGGACAAACTAAAGCGCCTGCTTTCTCTAACGACGTTTGAAACCACAACATAGAGTCAACTAATTCTATGTAGCGTTCGCCATCGTCGAAGTTTGCAAACACAGGCTTGGAATATCTTCCGTGTATCTCCCAATCACCTACGCGCAAATCTATGTTTCCGTCACGCATCTTAACGCGCGATTCCCATAGAGCACTCAGCATATCGAATTCGAGATTGTGGCCATACATCCGATAATGACCGGGCTTTAATTTTTTCAACTGCGAGAGAAAAACATCCATAGCGCGCCGCTTTCCAATGAATATACATCCATTGAATCGGCCGCCTCGCCCGCCGTAGAACTGCAAAGTAATCGGCGGACCCTGAAGCGTTTCGCTATCGAAACCTAAAACTTGGATTTGCCCACGTTTAAGGTTTCTTGCTTTTGTGTGCTTCACGCTTAACCTTTCTGGAATTAAATGAGAGCCGTACACCGCGCACCCCGTTGGCATCTACTGCGATAAACAAATCACCCGTTCGCATTGGAGTCATGCGAATAGTGGTAGTTGACCACGCATAGACACCGTGCCAATTTGACTCAGCTTGTTTGTTCAATTCGTCGATTGCATCGAAAGCAATCTCTCGCCATTCTTCATAGCTATGTGGTTCAAACCCGCCGAATACATAGTGAGTATTCAGCGTATATAGTTCGTCCTCGTCAACCGTATAGATATAAAGGCAGATCGCATTGTGCCATGCGTCTACACCACGCTTAGGATGCTGTTCATCAGTAGATAGAAACCCGTCCTTGTTTCTGTGAAGACTGCGCACTAAGCGGTCTAGCAATAGTGCGCCGTCATCAGAGACAATTTCATCCCATTCCGCTATGTCAGTCATCGTCATTATTCGCGCACTGGTGCGGTTGAATCAGATACGGGCAAAGCTGTATCGCCCGCTGTTTCTCGCGTTCGTGATCTGACAGCGCCGCTCTTAATTCGCCGCGTGCTAGCTCTAGCCTTATTGCTGCCTTGTTTAAACTTCGCAGCGCCTCTAGCTGCCTGTCTGACAGATCGGTTGTTACCATTTGATTTCTCCAATAACCAGTGTTGAGTCCATGCCTTACGATAGATCGCAGGCATATCGCCTTCCGACTCCCAGCGTGAGACGGACGCTTGTGTAGTACACAGAATCTCAGCGGTTGCAGCCTGTGAAAGCCCGCGCGACTCGCGAGCGCCTTTCAAATCGAATGCTGCGAGCTTTGTACGCGGCATGTGATTAACCTCCTAATAAAAAGAGGCCCACGTCTAAGGTGGGCCAAAGAACACGCGCGGGGAGTCGCGTGCTACAAGCTGAACTTCTCGCGCGCAGGCTTCTTCGCATTCGGCGTATTGAGCGCCGTCTTGATTCGGCCAATCAGCGGTTCGATTGCTGCGAGCAACTTCACAGCCTGATCCTGAGTCCATGCATACGATGTGCTGTCGCATGCATTCTCCAGATTCTTGAGCGCGCGAATTGACGCATCTGCACGAACGCTGGCCACTTCCTTGAAGCGCACAAGCTTGAGCGCCTGCTTGGCAACGGTCTTTTCCTGATCGCTACTAGCAGCCTTCATAGCGGCCAGAGCCGCAGTGCGCTCTTTGCTTAGAGCTTTCTTCGCGCGAGCTTTCTTTGTATCAGCCATTGTCATATCTCCATCAAGTTGCGAATTGCGATATTGCAATCCAGTCTGCGCACTCGCGAGAGCACGCAGAGTGCATTACCTATCTTTGCCGTCGAACGTATTAAACACGCTACCGAAATCCTGCGATGACAATCCGCCAACTACAACCGGTTCAGGAGATTGACACAGCTTCGCCCATACGCGCAGTACTGCGAAAAACTCTGTGTCTGATATCGGACCCTCGCAGTCAACGGCATGCATGAAAGCCTGCATAGGATGCGGATGTGAACCCGCATGCATTACTTCGAACGCATGAGTAAGCACCAATGCACGCAACGCGAGCCGATCAAGGTCTGCATGCAAGCGCACCATATCAACAGCCGCAATTTGCGCCTGAAAGACAGGCTTAGAGTAATCCACCCGCGCGTTAGCCTCTTCTAATACTCGCCGCATAACATCTGGAGACATGACTATTTACCTCTGTTCAAAGAAAGGACGTTCGCATTCACCTTGCATCGTGTAGCGCTCGCAGTCGCGCCCTACCGGTAAGCTGCACCCTGCAAGTACAAGCACAGCTACCGCTATCAATGCCCATATAACGATGGAGTACAAGCAACCGCGTGCGATACCGCGTGCTGCATTCAAATCGTCACGCTCGCTCATGTGCTCACCTCCCCGTCAGTCTGATCTTACATCCAAGTCAGTGTTATACGCTCTGCATATAGAGAATGCAAGTACTGTACGCATACACAGTGCATACACTATATAGACATACAGTAGTGCAATAGTAATGCATGCACGCATTGTCGGATTGTCGGACAATAGGACAATGAGTACTGTATGGATGTACAGATACGCGGTGTATAAAAGTGCCGAAATAGCGTGGCATTACTATTGTACTACATGGTAGCAAATGCCTATATTTATAGGGTTTGCTGACTGTTGTATTGTCAATAGCAAATTCATTTACCGACCTTAGCGCTCGTAAGTATGTAGTACTATAGTGTACGTACTCACGCGGAGCCTTGTTTTATAGGGTCCAGAGGGGGT
>Ga0209886_1000090_pt1 | contig 11181 bp, 13 predicted proteins | sample GWRWN2_40_50_FD_187229 | JGI IMG/M metagenome (GOLD analysis project Ga0209886, IMG submission 187229) | Riverbed sediment microbial communities from areas with no vegetation in Columbia River, Washington, USA - GW-RW N2_40_50 (SPAdes)... | ecosystem: Environmental > Aquatic > Freshwater > River... | reverse complement strand
GGCCCTCATGGGGGTCGCCTTGCTGGGCTACCTCGTCGGAGGAATCGTCGTCGCGACCGCTTGGATGGGCGCTCGGAAGAAGTAGGTCCGGAAGGTCTAGCGGTCTCCGTCCGGTGGCGGTGAGATCGCGGCGAGCGTGATGAACGTCCCCGCGGCGTAAGAGAGTGTCATCGCGAGAAGGAAGGCGAATCCAACCGATCCGACGGCCCAGGAGGACCGAGGATATCCTGCGACCGCGAGCCCCTTCGAGACGACGACCAACACGAGGCCCACGGTCGCGAGGGCGACATGAGCTCGGACCGCGCGACCCCAGGCGCGGAGACCGCGGTTCGCGTAGGGCGGGAGAATCTCGTGGGAGATCCCCGCAAGCATGAATCCCGCGAAACCGAAAAGGGCAATCCACGCATGGATCGCGGTCAGCCGGAGGCCCGTCTCCGAAGCCGCCGCGAACCCGCCGAGGAGCACCCCTCCCACGAGCCACGTGCCACCGAGCACGAAGAACGGCGCCGCGGGACGTCGCATCCGGCTTCGATGCCACATCCATCCTACGACGAAGGCGAAGGAGACCGCTGCGAGTGCCTCGCCCAATGCAAACGCGATGAAGACATAGCGAAGCGGCCCGACGGTGCTTGCGGACGGGAGGGTCGCGGCAACTCCCGCCGGAGAGACGACCGCCAAGATCGTCAAGACCCGCGTCGGTCGAGGGCTGGGCAGCACGTCCCAGAATCGTGGGAGCAAGTGTAGGGCGATCGCTGCGACCGCCACGAACACGAAACCCAGCGTGAAGAGATGGAGGAAGGAACTCCCGTAGGGAGCGATGACTGGGAGTAGCGCTCGACCTCCGGGCGCGGCGAGGGCAAACCCAATCGAACCTCCGAGAAGATAGACGGACGCCAAGACGGTCATCCATCCCGCGCGGGCATCGAGGTCGCGGAGTCCATCGAGCCGCTCTCCCGGGCGAGGCCGGACCCGCATTGCTCCCACCTTCAGGCTCACGAGGACCAACAGGACGAACACGACGGCTGCGGAGAGCCACAGCAACCGTCCCACCAACGTGAGACGGGGGACGAGAAGGGAGAGTGCGACAGAAGCAATCCCTAGGACAACCGGAACGATGGCGAGGCGGGGGCCCGCGAGTTCGCGACCCGCGAAGAGCGGCGTGAAATGCTCCTCGAGGCCGAAGATCAGGAGGCCTAGGAACCCGAACAGGGGGAGGTCGATTGACCATGCGGGACGGGACAGCGCGGCCGCGAGTCCGAAGTTCCCGAGCGCCAACGCCGCAATGGCCACCAGGGATGAGGCGACCCATAGGTTGAGGAACCCGATGCTCCCGACGATCGCGATGCGCGAGGCGAGGTACCGCACTGGGACCGCCGGACCTCACGCTGGACCTTGAACGTTCTCCCGGCTCCGGGGACTCAGGCATCCATGTACCGGTAGAACTCGTACGGCGAAGGCCGCAGCGAGGTCTGCAGGTGCTCGTCGAGTTTCAGTTCCTCGTATTTCTCGAGGAGGTCCTGCGGGAATACCGTCTTCAGGAACATGTAGTCCGTCTGCAGGTGCTCGATCGATTCCTTCAGGGAACCCGGCAGCTCGCGGACGCCGTACTCCTTCCTCTTCGACGCGCTGAGGTGGTACAGGTCCTCGTCGACCGGGTCGCCGGGCTCGATCTTCCGCTTGACGCCGTCGAGGCCGGCGCAGAGCATCGCGGCGAAGGAGAGATAGGGGTTGCATGCCGGGTCCGGCGTGCGGTATTCGATCCGCTTCGCCGCCTCGATCCCCTGATAGTACATCGGGATCCGGATGTTCGCGCTGCGGTTCCGCTTCGACCACGCGATGAACACGGGAGCCTCGTAGCCCGGCACTAGCCGGCGGTACGAGTTCGTCGTCGGGTTCGTGAAGGCGCACAGGCTCCGGGCGTGTTCCATGAGCCCGCCGATGTAGTAGCGGCAGGTCTGGCTGATCTCTGCGTACTCGTCCTTCGGGTCGTACATCATGTTCTTACCCTTCGACCAGAGGCTCTGGTGGACGTGCATCCCGCTCGCGTTGTCCCCGAAGATCGGTTTCGGCATGAACGTCGCCATCATCCCCATCTTGTGCGCGACCATCTTCATCACGTATCGATACGTGACGACGTTGTCCGCCATGGGGACGAGCTCGTCGTATCGCATGTCAATCTCGCACTGGCCCGCCGTCGCGACCTCGTGATGGTGCGCATCGAGGGTGAGGCCGAAGGAATCGATCAGGACGCGGCATGCCTCGTTGCGGAAGTCCTGAAGGCTGTCGACGGGAGGGGCCGGATAGTAGCCTTCCTTGAACCGGATCGGGAAGGCCTTCCCGTTGGTGTCCGTCCAAGGAGCCTCACGCGAGACGATCTCGTAGCCTGCGCCGGACCAGGGGTTCCGCGCGCTGTCGGCCGAGGGAAGGAGCCGGATGCCATCGAAGACAAAGAACTCGATCTCCGGACCCCAATACGTCGTGTCGTAGCCCTGGTCCGCCGCGAACTGCACCGCGCGCTGCGCCATGTACCGCGAGTCCCGGGTGAACCGCTCGTGCGTCCCGCCTTCGTAGACGTCGACGAAGAATCGGGCCGTTCTATGCTCCCCCTCGTACCACGGCAGGACGGCGTACGTCGAAGGGTCGGGGTTCATCACCATGTCCGACTCGTGAATCTCCTTGAACCCTTTAATCGAGGAACCGTCCAGCTTGCCCACGCCTCGCTTGAACTCTTCCGAGCCAAGCGAAGTCGAGGGGATCGTGATGTGCTGCAACGAGCCGAGCACATCGACGAACTGCAGATCGATCCAACGGATCCGGTCGGTCTCAATCTGTTTCAGAACCGAGGCCACGGTCATCTTCTTCGATTTCGCCGGTGTGCTCGAAGCAATTGCCATACCCTTCCCGCCTGACGGACTCAGGGAATCCGCCTTCGGTTTCGGGCAGAAATCTGAACATATATAAACTGTGAGCCCGAGAAATCGTACATATGACCGAAATATTGATGTCGCATGAAACATTGTTCGATGACCACGGAAGCCGCGCGAACATTCCGAGCGTCCCCGTTCCGCGACAATGCCGGCATTCCATGACTCCGCCCATCCCCGATGAACTCGACGTACGTATCCTTCGCCTATTGAATTCCGACGCCCGCAAGTCGTTTCGAGACATCGCGAAGGCGGTCGATGCGAGCATCAGCACGGTCTCCAATCGCGTCCGGAGACTCGAAGAAGAGGGGATCATCTCCGGCTATGCGCCGATGTTGAACGAGTCGAGACTCGGATATGACGTCCTCGCAGTAGTCGGCGTGAAGATCCACAAAGGGAAATTGCTCGAGGTCCAGCGACGGATCGCGAAAGACGATCGTGTGACCCACGTCTACGACGTGACGGGAGAGTGGGATTCCATCGTGGTCGTCCGGTTGAAGAACACGAGGGAACTCGACGCGTTCATCAAGCGTCTCGGATCGATGGATCATGTCGAGAACACGTACACGCAAGTCGTCCTCAACGTGGTGAAAGAGGAGCGACGCGTCCTCCTATGAGGAATCCCTGCACAATGTTTATGTCGCGGGGTCCGAATATGTCACGCGGGGGAGAGTGGAGGGGACATGGCGGACCTCCTGAACTTCAATCCGTACCGGAACCTGGAATTCGACTCAAGCCGCCCTCTGGAGTTCGACTCCCGCCGGCCGCTCGAGTTTAGCCCGGGCCGAACGCTCGAGTTCCAGGCAAATCGGGACTTGGGTTTCGGTCGCCGTGGTGTCGTCTTCCGCGGATACGTATGTCCCATCTGCGGCTCGCTGGTGACGGAAGACGCGAAGCGTTGTACGGAGTGCGGGGCCGTTTTCGAATCGAATCCAAGGGCGGGAGGACCACCCGCCGGGACTGCCACGGCGACGCCGGGAAAGCCAGGAAAGCCGATCCCGCCCGCGTCGAAGCCGGGATCGTCTCCGGCCCCGATGGTCTACTGCGCCTTTTGCGGAGTGAAGCTGAAAAAGGCAGATACCTTCTGTTGGAACTGCGGTGCGAAGACGACGGGCTCTACCGAAGCGGTGAAACTCCCCGCGAACAAGACCCCATCCGCGACTCGCGACTGGCGTGAGGGGCGGTGAAACGATGGCGCTCCTTGGCCTGAGTCCGTACACATGGGTGATGATCGCGTTCTTCATTCTCCTCATCCTGGTCCTCGTCCTCGGCGACATCGGCGGGATCGATTTCGATCACGACATAGGCACGGACGTAGACACGGGGCTGAGCCCGCTCAGCCTTCCGATCGTCGGCGTCTTCGGGACGTCGTTCGGGGGCTTTGGGACGATCCTCGAGGCCCTCGGATTCCAGCCCATCCTCGTTCCGATTCTGGCAACGGTCTTCGCGGTCGTCACCGCGGGAGGCATGTACGTCGTCATGTTGAATGTCTTCGTCAAGACGCAGGCGGAGACGCGAGTCGATCTGGAGACCTTGACGGGATTCAAGGGCCAGGTCTTAGTCCCCATTCGACCCGGGCAACCGGGACAAATCGTGGTCGTCACGGAGGCGCGCGGTCGAACGCTCCTCCAAGCAATCTCGGACGAAACCATCGGCACGGACGAACATGTCATCGTCGACGCGGCAGTCGGAAACTCGGTCAAGGTACACAAAGTATGAGGTGGTCGTTGTGGCGGGAGCAATCATAGCACAAATCGAATCGGATACGACAGGACTCATCATCCTGGGAATTGTGGGCGCGGTCTTTGCGGCGATTCTGATCGCCGCGAGCCGCTACAAGAAAGTGCCGCCGAACATGGCGATGGTCGTGTACGGGAAGCGCCAGTCGAAAACCGGTGGACGCGGTTACCGGGTCATCTCGGGCGGAGCCAAAGTCATCGTTCCGATCGTCGAAGCGATCGAATGGCTCAAGCTCGACGTCCGGACCCTCGACCTGGTCGTGCCGGACATCATCACGGATGTGAAGCGGTCCGGGGCGAAGATCAACATCAAGGCGGTCGCCCAGGTCAAGATCTCCTCGGACGAGGCGACCTTGAATACCGCGGCGGAAAACCTCCTCGGCAAGTCCGATCAAGAAGTCAATGAGATCGCCCTCAAGACGCTGGAGGGACACGTCCGAGGCATCTGTGCCACCTTGACGGTGGAAGAGATCAACTCCGACCGCGACGCGATCGCGTCGAAGATCCTCGGGATGGCGGGGAACGACCTCCGCAACATGGGGATCGAGATCCGCTCGTTCGTCATCAAAGAGGTCGAGGACGCGATGGGCTACCTGGATGCGCTCGGCGTGAAGCGCACGGAAGAGGTGAAGCGAGACGCCCGGATGGGGAAGGCAGGAGCCAATCGAGAAGCCACGATCGCGGAGGCGCAAGCCGCCCAGCAGGCGGAGAAGGCAAACGCTGAGGCCGAGGCGAACGTCGCCCAATATCACAGAGACCGGGACATCATCAAGCAGCAATCGGAGACCCAAGTCGAGGTCGAGCGGGCGAACAAGGAAATCGCGTTCCAACTGCAAACCGCCAAGCGGCAGCAAGAGCTGATCGTGGAACAGCGGAAGGTCGACATCCGAGCCAAGGAGCAGGAAGTCCTTGTGCAGCAGCAGGAAGTGAAGCGCCGCGAGCAGGAGCAGGAGGCGTCTCAGGTCGTGCCCGCCCGGATGGCGGCGGATGCCGTCGCCGCGACCGCGGACGGCGAGAAGCGCAAGCTGATCCTGACCGCGGAGGGCGAGAAGGAACGCGCCATCCTCGTGGCGGAAGGGGAACGTGAGCGACTCTCCCGCACCGCCGCGGGGGAAGCGGAGCGGATTCGGCAGGAAGGAACCGCCGAAGCGGACATCATTCGGCTCAAGGGAGAAGCGCAGGCCTATGCCATCAAGGCGACCGGACTCGCCGAAGCCGAGGCGATGCACGCGAAGGCAGAAGCCTGGGAGCAGTACGGTCGGGCCGCGATTACGCAGCTCATCGTCGAGAAGCTGCCTGAGATCGTGGCGAACGCCGCGAAATCCCTCGAGACGACCCAGAAGCTCATCATCATGGGCGAACGCGGACCGTCCCAGCTCGTGGGGAGCGTGGTGGACATCGCCGCCACCGCCCCCGCCCTCGTGAAGGCCCTCACGGGGATGGACCTCGCCGAACTCGCGGGGAAGCTGAAGGACATCGCGAAGTGAGGTCGAGGTGAGTCAGGCCGTCGCATGGTCCGTCGGAAAAGACCCAGACCTCATGGTCGAGGTTTGGTCGACGGGCGCGCTCGTCGGAGCCGTCCTCGAGGCGCTCCTCGAGGAACCGGAGAAGCTGCAGCTCGCGCTCAAGGCACTGGGAGCGTCGAAGGCCGCCTGACGGGACGTCGACTAGAGGTTCATCACGACGACGTCTTTCACCGCGCGCATTCCCTGGAACGGGAGGATGATGCGTCCCTCTTGGTCGGTCTTCATCCCCTTCATCGACACGCTCTCCGCGGGGGAGACGAGGACGTCGGATAGCTTCCCGCTCTTTGTGTTCACAATGAAGTTCTCAATCGTCCCGAGGATCTGACCGTCGTTCGTCATGACGGTCTTGCCTCGAAGTTCTGTGGCAAATTTCTTCATCCCATCACCTGCATCGGCGTGGGCCCCACTCGTGGCACCGCCGCGAGGGTGTCCCATCCCTTGTCTGACAGACATCCGACGCGCGATATAAGAAGATTCCGCCGCGATCGTTCGCTTAGGAAGACGGGCGCGGCATCGAAGCGGCCGAGACCATCGACCGGAGACTCTTCAGGTACGGCAGGACCGCGCCTCCGACTCCGAGGACGACACCCACGAGCAGCATCCACCACCCGAGGCCCGGCCCCCAGGACCAGGACTCCCCGGGCGACACCTGGTCCGATCCCCAGAAACCACCGAGCGTGAAGGTCCCGAGATCGATTGTCGCGGCGCTGGGAATCGCGACGATCGGATAGAAGAGCGCGAAGAGCGCGACGCCGAGGACGACCAGACTGAGGATCAGGAGGTTGACGGTCGGCATCTTGCGGGAGAACTCGAATCGGAAGAGGGCGAGGATTCCCACGAGGAGGATGAGGTAGACAGCGGTGAGCAGGTAGGTGGTCCCAGCAACCGCGGCGACGGATGGGTAGGTGAACAGAGGCGATGAGTAGGGGAGGATCGCCGTGAGGGCCCAACTCCCTCCGCTGTACCTCTCGCTGGTATACGTGACCCAGCCGAACGAACTGATGTCTTGGATCGGCGGGGTCGTCCGACTGAGGGCCCAGAAGGGAAGTGCGAGCGACAGGAGGACAAACAGGATCGCGACGCCGATGAGAAAGCCCGAGGACTCGACCTGGAGGAGGATTTGGAGCTTCGTTCGGAGACGCGTGGCGGTGCTCATCGGACCTCGGAACGAAAAAGATGGATAAAAAGGGTCGGACGCCAGTGTTGCGAATCAACGGTACAAGATGTTCTCTTCGCGCCGCCCGCGGTCGATGCCCTTTTTGAACTTCTTGTCGAACTCCTCGTAGAACTTGATCGTGTCCGGGTCGATGCTCGGCCGGACGACCTTCATCGCTTCTTGGAAATGGGCCATCAGGACTTTCTTCGCATGCTTCGTCTCGCGCAGGGCGATCATCGCCGCCTCGCGGCACAGTCCCTCAATGTCCGCGCCGGAATATCCGTCCAGATCGACCGCGAGGTCCTCGAGGTCCACTCCCTCGAGGGGCATGGTTTTCGTGTGCACCTTCAGAATTTGGAGGCGAGCGTCCTTGTTCGGAGTCGGCACGAGCAGAATCCGATCGAAACGACCCGTCCTCAGCATGGCGGGATCGAGACGATCCGGGCGGTTCGTCGCGCCGACGACGCAGACGCCTTCCAGGGTCTCGAGTCCGTCCATCGAGGTCAGGAGTTGATTCACCACCCGCTCGCTCACGCCGCTGTCCGTGTCGAATCCGCGAACGTGGGCAATGGCGTCCAGCTCATCGAGGAAGACGATGCAAGGGGCGACCTGTTTCGCCTTCTTGAAGATCATCCGGACGGCCTTCTCCGACTCGCCGACCCATTTCGACATGACCTCGGGTCCCTTGATTGAGATGAAGTTCGCCTCGGACTCCGTCGCGACCGCCTTGGCCAGAAGGGTCTTGCCGGAACCCGGCGGGCCGTAGAGCAGAATCCCGCGGGGAGGACGGATGCCCATCCGCTTGAACGCCTCCGGCTCCTTCAGGGGCATCTCGACGGCTTCGCGGAGTTTCATCTTCACGTCCTCGAGCCCGCCGACATCGGCCCAGTTTACATGGGGAACTTCGACGAGGACTTCGCGCATCGCGCTCGGTTCGACCTCCTTCAGCGCCTGCTTGAAGTCGTCGGCGGTGACGCGCATCTTCTCCAGCGTCTCCGCGGGAATCGGCTTGTCCAAGTCGATGTCCGGCAGGTAGCGGCGGAGGGCTTTCATCGCGGCCTCCCGAGCGAGGGCTGCCAGGTCCGCCCCGACGAACCCATGGCTCACGTTTGCGAGCTCCGACAGGAGGGCGTCTCGCTCCTCCTCCGCACCCTCGATGGGCATGCCGCGGGTGTGGATCTGCAAGACCTCCTTGCGGCCATCGCGGTCGGGGACGCCGATCTCGATTTCGCGATCGAACCGACCAGGACGCCGCAACGCGGGGTCAATCGCCTCATCGCGGTTCGTCGCACCGATCACGATGACCTGGCCGCGGCCCGACAGGCCGTCCATCAGGGTCAGCAACTGTGCGACCACCCGCCGCTCGACCTCGCCCGTAACCTCCTCCCGCTTCGGGGCGATCGAATCGAGCTCGTCGATGAACAGTACGCTCGGCGCGTTCTTCTGCGCCTCCTCGAACTTCTCGCGGAGTCGCTCTTCGCTCTGGCCGTAGTACTTGGACATGATCTCGGGGCCCTGGATCGAGTAGAAGTTGGCGCCGGCTTCGTTCGCCACCGCCTTCGCGATCAGGGTCTTGCCGGTCCCGGGAGGACCGTACAAGAGGACGCCCTTCGGGGGATCGATGCCGAGCCGTTCGAACAGCTCCGCGTGCTTCAGCGGGAGTTCGATCATCTCGCGGACCTTCATGAGTTCCTCTTTCAGGCCGCCGATGTCTTCGTAGGTGACCGTCGGCGTGAGGACTTCGCCCTCGCGGACCGGTTCCTCTTTCATCTCGATGATCGTGTCATCCTGGATCTGGACGATGCCCTTCGGCGCGGTGCTGATGACCATGAACGGAAGGGCCCCGCCCATCAAGGCGATCCCGGGAACGATTACGACGTCGCCCTTGTTCAGAGGCCGCTTGAGCAACCCGCGCTTGACGAAGTTCTCGATGCCCTGTCCGAAGGAAATCTTGTGCCCTTCGCTGATGATCGGAGCGATCGTGATCCGCTCGGCCGGTAGGACCTCGGCCTTCCGCACTTCGATTTTGTCGCCGAGGCTCACGCCGACGTTCCGCCGGACGAGACCATCGATTCGGATGATGCCTTTGCCCTCGTCCTCTTGCATCACGCGGAAGAGCTTCGCGGCGGTCGACTTCTTCCCGATGATCTGGATGATTTCACCGACGTCGACTCCGAGCGCGACGCGGGTCTTCGTGTCGACCCGCGCGCGTCCGAGACCAACGTCGGATTGGGGTGCCTCAGCCACTTTGAGGACAATCCGATCAGGCACAATGCTTCGAACTCCCCCGGCTTATATCAAGGTTCCGGGACGATAATCGGGACTAAGTTCCAGGATGCTCAGAAGCGGTCCGACGCTCTCGGACTTCGCTGGATTGATGGACCCTCAGCTGGCGCGCTTCGACGACATCAATCTTGCAATGAGGACCGATCGTCACATCATCGCCTTTCACGAACGCGGCGGTCGTCGCCTCGAGTTCGACATCGTTTCCCTCAATCCGATCGGCAGACAAGTCGCCACGGACCCGGAAGAAGCCCCCAGTGGCCTTCACCCGGATATCATTCGCAACGATCGTTGCAATGCGCGAGTTTCCGCCGAGGTCGATCATGACGTCGTCCGCTGTCAGCCCGCCGTCGATCCGGACGGATCCGCTTGAATGGAAGTCTTCCGTGGTCAGGGGCCCCTCGACGCGGACCGATCCGCTCGAATGGAAATCCTCCGCGGTCACCGACCCTTTCACTTGAAGGGAGCCACTCACCGAGATGTCTTCGGCCTCGATGTTCCCGTCGACTTGCAAGGAACCGCTCGACTCGACGTCCTCCGCTGCGAGCTTTCCCGCAATGCGGGCCGACCCGGAACAATGAAATTCCTCAACATGGACGTCCCCCTCGAACGCGCACGACCCCGAAACGTGGGCGCTCTCTGCCTCGAGCGGGCCCTGGACTCTCGCGCTGCCCGCAGCAACGAACTCGACGGTCTTCACCGGGTTGCCGCTGACGACGCCGCTGCCGACGATCTTGATGGCCTCGTCGCTTAGTCTCGTGCCCATCCCGGAGAAGTCGATGCCTCGCATGGCTTCGCCGACGACTCGAACCGCCTCCCCCGCGGCCATGGACGCTTCGGCCGCGGCACTGGCAACCGTGGCACCAATCGTTGCGCCAAGATCCGCGAACGGGAGGTTGGCCTCCCCAAGCTCTTCCTCCGGTTCCTCGGGCTCTGCGTCGTACCGGGCTTTGATCTCGAGGTACGTCTTCTCATTGATCTCGCCCCGAGCGAGGCGTTCCTCGAGCTTGCGGAGGATGTCCTTGCGCTTCATCGGATACACCGGAGAGCACCGCTCGACGCGAAATACGTTTCCCTCGGAGCGCGTGCGGCCGCGGCAATCTGAGCACTTCGCAAGGCCATGAAAAAGGAAGGCACCCGGACCAACTTCGTTCCCTGCTCGGACCCTCGGGTGCGGACGATCGCATCCATGAGCCCGGCGTTCTTGTTTCCGAACATACCGAGTCGATGGCCGCGTCGTTATTTATACAAGGCCCGCGGATATAAATGATAACATCTGCCGTTGTCATAACATCATCTCCCGGCGGGGAGATGACGTCCGACCTCAAGCGGAAGAACGTTGAAGTATTGCGAAACGACTCGCCCGCTGGGATGCCAAAACCCCTCGAGCTGATTCGCATTGCGGCCTCCGAGACGCGCCGCCAGATCCTCCATCTGCTCCAGCAAGGCTTCGATCATCCGGAGGACCTCGGGAAGAAACTGAAGATCCGCCGGACCTCCGTGGACAAGCAACTCGCCGAACTGTTCGAATGGGGCCTCGTCGATCGCGCCGC
>Ga0209886_1000080_pt1 | contig 11708 bp, 9 predicted proteins | sample GWRWN2_40_50_FD_187229 | JGI IMG/M metagenome (GOLD analysis project Ga0209886, IMG submission 187229) | Riverbed sediment microbial communities from areas with no vegetation in Columbia River, Washington, USA - GW-RW N2_40_50 (SPAdes)... | ecosystem: Environmental > Aquatic > Freshwater > River... | reverse complement strand
GACCACGATCTTCGGATAGCCATCGCTCTTCCAGCCCTCGGCGATGATGAGATCGATGTGCTCATCCAGGAACCGGTCGCGGACCTCCTCAACCTTGATCTGATCCGGCACGTCGGAAAACATCGCCAGGCTCCCCTTGGATAGCACAATCACCGTGCTGGCACCAGCCCGCTTGTGCCGCCAGCTATCCTTCCCCTCAGTATCGAGGTCAAAGCCGTGGCCCGCATGCTTGATCGTAGCCACGCGATAGCCGGCCTGGACCAGCTCGGGAATAAGGCGTTCAATCAGCGTCGTTTTGCCGCTGTTGGACCGCCCGACGAAACAGAGGATTGGAATGTTCATCTCTCAGCGTACCCAGAACTGCCCGCTCAAGACCTGGACATTGACGATATCACCGGGATTCAGCCGTTCGACCTCTTCCGGCACATCAATCAGCCCGTTCGCCTTCACCATCGAGGTCAGAATGCCGGAGCCCTGATCGCCCGTCGTTCGAACAGTCAGCACGTCGTTCTCTCGACTGAGAATTCCGCGCAGGAAATGTCGCCGGTCAGTGCGTTTGGAGAACTTCTCCTGGAAGGCCGCCTGCACGACCGGGCGCCCATAGCTGCGGTGCCCCCCCATCTTGAGCATGGCCGGACGCACCAGTTGCTCGAACGTCACCATTGAAGAGACCGGATTGCCCGGCAACCCAAAGGCCAGCTTGCCTTGGATCTTCCCAAAGGCCAGCGGTTGCCCGGGCCGGATGGCCAGCTTCCAGAAATTCATCTCCGCGCCCAGGTCCTTGAAAACCGCCTTGGTGAAATCATAATCGCCCATGGATACGCCGCCGGACAGCACGAGGATATCCGCGTTCAGGCCGTGCGAGATTTTTTCCTTCAAGGCCGCTGGCTGATCTTTGGCGATACCGAGCAGAATGGGGATGCCGCCCGCTTCCTGTACCGCCGCCGCGGTCCCGTAGCTGTTTGAATTGATGATCTTGTCATCGTCGAAACGCTCGTCCAGATCAGCGAGTTCATCGCCGGTGGACAGGATCGCGACCCTCGGCCGCTGATAGACCAGTACAAAGGATTTGGCCAGGATGGCCAGCATGCCGGCCTCGGCCGGGCGGATCTGCGTGCCCTTCGCGATAATGCAGTCGCCCTTTTTGACGTCCTCACCCTGGGGACGGATATTGCTCCCACGCTCCACTTCCTTGAAGATCTTGACGGTGTTTTCGGAGGGTTCGGTTTCCTCCACTTTCACGACGGTGTCGGCCCCTTTCGGAATGGGCGCGCCGGTCATGATCCGGATCGCCTGACCTGGACCGACTGTCCTCGTCGCCACCGTCCCGGCCGGGACATCTTCGATCACCTTGAGGGCCACGGGCTTGGTGATCGCATGCTCCTGCTTGATGTCCTCCCAGCGCACGGCAAAGCCGTCCATGGCTGAGTTGTCCCACGGGGGGTTGTCCCGGGCGGCGATAATGTCTTCACCGAGCACGCGGCCGAAGGCGTCGAGCAGGCTGACCTTCTCAAGCCCCAGCGTCTTGGTCGCTTCGAAAACCGTCTTCTGCGCTTCGTGCAGTAGGGTAAGCCCTTGCATTGTATTCACCTCAGAAGCGGGCCCTTCTCCCGTCACCGGTGCCGCGGCGCAACCCGCAGCAGAGACCCGCTCTTCTTGCAGAATTGCTCGACCTTGTTGGCGATGTCGTGGAAGGCCTCGGCGGTCGGCGTGTCGGAATAGAACATCGCGAAGGGCTCCCCCGCATCGCATTGCGTGACCACGTCGGGATCGAGCGGGATGCGGCCCAGGAACGGCACCCCCATGTCGTGCGCGGAGGCCTCGCCCCCCCCCTTTTTGAACACCTCGATGTGGTGGCCGCAATGCGGGCAATCCAGGCCGCTCATATTTTCGACGATCCCGATGATCGGAATCTGGCTGTCCTTGGCGAAGGAAACCGACTTGCGGGAGTCCAGCAGCGCCACTTCTTGAGGGGTGGTGACGATCACGCATCCGCTCACGTTCCCGATCAAATCAATGGTGGTCACCGACTCGTTGCCCGTGCCCGGGGGGAGGTCCACAAGCAGGAAATTCAGGTCCTGCCATTCCACTCCGCCCAGCAATTGGTTAATGAACTCGTATTTGTAGGCATCGCGCCAGATGATCGGATCATCCGAATTCTGGAGGAGAAAGGACATCGAGGCCACCTTGAGGTTGTAGGCTTGGTGCGGAATGATGCCCCCTCCGGTGCTGATCTTCAGCTTCTGGCCCTCCGCCCCGATCATCTTCGGGATGTTGGGACCGTGGATATCCATGTCGCAGATCCCGACATGCCATCCCTTGAGCGCCAGACTCACGGCGAGGTTGGTGGTGACCGTGCTCTTCCCCACCCCACCCTTATTGCTCATGACGAGCACCTTGTATTCGACCCGTTCCATCCGCTTCGCGACGAGCCAGCGGCTGTGCCCTTCCTTGTCCTTCTGGCAGGTTTCGTTTTCATCGCAGATCGCGCAGGCCCACATATAGGTGCAGGCGTCGCTGCCTCCGGACCCGGGATGCTGGATGACCTTCAACTCCCCTGGCATGTTCTCTCCCTACCCCTTACGCCTTACGGAGCTTCTCCACCGTATGCTCGAGCACCGGCAGGATGACCGCAAGGTTTTCCCGAGCTCCTTTCGGACTTCCGGGCAGATTGACGATCAGCGTGGCCCCTCGAATCCCCGCTGTTCCGCGAGACAACATCGCGGTCCGGACCTTCTTCAGACTTTCCTGCCGCATCGCCTCCCCTATGCCTGGGATTTCCTTTTCGATCACGTCGCGGCTGGCTTCCGGTACCCAGTCTGTCGGCCGTATCCCCGTCCCCCCGATCGTGAGGATCACGTCGGACGCGTGCTCCTCACACAGCCTCACCAGACGATCGCGGATCGCCTTGCGATCATCCGGCACGATCTCATAGGCAGCGACCGAGCCGGGCACTTCAGCCACCATCTGCTCCAAGACCTCCCGTCCTTTGTCAGGCTCCTCCCCTGACACAATCTTGCTGCTGATCACCAGAATGGCGATGCGCAACATGGCTGGGCAATGTCAGGGCCTGCGACCGGCACCAGGCACACCCACGTACTGGTCTTCCGCCGCGATGACGGGCTTGGCGGCCACCGGCGCGAGCGAGCCGTTACCGGCCGCGGGCGCTCCTGTCGCTGAGGTTCCTGCCGCCACGCCAGCGCCCCGGCGCTTGCCGGCGAAAAAGCCGGCGCTGAGGATGCCGACTTCGTAGAACACATACATCGGCAGCGCCATCAAACATTGATTGAACGGGTCCGGCGTGGGCGTCAAAATCGCCGCGACCAAAAACGCGCCGAGGAACGCCCACTTGCGGTAGCGCTTGAGAAACGGCGCATCGACCCATCCGAGCTTCGCCATCAGGGTGATGGCGAGCGGGACCTCGAAGATCAATCCGAAGATCAGCAAGAACCAGAGGGCGAAGCCCACGTACTGGGCGATGGAGAGTTGGGGGATGAATCCGGCATTGACGCCGTACGAGATCAGGAAATTCAAGGCAAAGGGTAACACGAAAAAGAATGAGAACAGCACGCCGGCGTAGAACGCGCCGGCACTGATCAGGACGAACGGCCCGACAAACCGCCGCTCCTGGACATGCAGACCTGGAACCACGAACTGCCATGTCTCCCACAGAATGTAGGGGGTTGCCGCCACGACAGCGAACAGGCCGGCCACCTTGACGTTTTGCCAGAGCGCCTCGGCCGGCGCTAAAAACACGAAGGGAATGACGGGAAGGTCTGTGGGCATCCAGGCAAGCTTCCCCGGAACAAACATGTTCTGGAGGGGGATCCGCAGCCATTTCACCAGGGTGTCCGCATAGAAGAAGGTGCCGACGAACACCACTCCCACCACGACGACCGCCCGGGTCAGCCGGACTTGGAGCTCGACAAGGTGCTCCATCACCGGCATCTTTTTGTCTTCCAGCGGCGTCAGGACCGAATCCTGGAGCCACTGTTTGAACTTCGCCCAGTCAGCCATCAGCAGACCAATCGCGGAAAGGTTAAGGTTCAGGTTAAGGTGAAGATGCCGCCTGTTTTGACCTCAGCCTCAACCTTGGCCTGAACCTTCCCTATTTCGGGTTCACTGCCACGAACAGGTTGTTGCCCTGTCGGCTCAGCAGCAGCACCGCCATCTCTTCCTTCTTGATCTTGCCCGATGCCCTCTGATAGTCCTCGAGGCTCTTGATCACCTCGTGATTGACTTCCTGGATCACATCGCCCCGCTGCAGGCCGGCTGCTTCCGCGGCACCGCCTGCCTCGACGTGATTGATAACCACGCCGGTAGTCTTGCTGGGCAGATTGAGCTGGCTCATCATCGCGGCGTCCAGCGCCTGCACCCGGAGTGACGCGAGCACGTTATCAGGCGGCTTCACCGTTGATTCCGGCGGCGGCGACGCCGGCTCTCGGCGGGCCAGCATCTCATCCGACGGTCGCTCACCGACCTTGACCGTGACGATCTGCTCCTTGCCGTCCCGAAGTACCTTGACCTTGGCGTCACGTCCCACCAGCGTGCGGGCCACCAGGTTGCGAAGCTGGCTGACGTTCTGGACGTCCTTGTCATCGTATCCGATGATCACGTCGCCCCGTTTGAGCCCTGCCGCGGACGACGGACCGTTCTCATTGACGTCGCTGATCAAGACGCCTTTGCGGTTATCCGGGATCCTGAACGATTTGGCGAGCGCCGGAGTGATCTCCTGGATCGCCACCCCCATCCAGCCCCGGACGACCTTGCCTGTCTTCCTCAGGCTGTCGACGATATCCAGCGCGATGCTGCTGGGGATCGCGAACCCGATACCTTCGGAGCCACCGGTCCTGGAAAAGATGGCCGTGTTGATGCCGATCAATTCGCCGTTCATGTTGACCAGGGCACCGCCTGAATTCCCCGGATTGATCGCGGCGTCGGTCTGGACAAAGTCCTCGTAGTCTGCGATCCCGACATTGCCTCGTCCCAACGCGCTGATGATGCCGAGCGTGACGGTTGAACTCAACCCAAACGGACTTCCGACCGCCAGCACCAAGTCGCCCACCTGGAGCTTGTCGTACTCAGCCCATTTGAGCGACGGCAAATTGTCCGCTTCGATCTTGATGACCGCCAGGTCAGTCTTGGGATCGGTCCCGATCACCTTGGCCTGAAATTCGCGCTTGTCGCTCAGCGTGACGGTGATCTGTGTCGCATTCTCGACCACATGGTTGTTGGTGACAATGTGCCCTTGGGCATCAATGATCACCCCGGACCCTGCGCTCTGATCGGGTCGCCCCGGCCCCCCTGGCGGCCCAGGCAATGGCGGTGGGACCGGCGGCTCAGCCCCAGGCGGCTCTTCACCAGGAGGACCTCCGAAAGGCCCGGGAGGCAACGGTCGCCGTGGCCCTCCTCCTCCCTCGCGACGCCCTCCCTCGCCGCCCGTGACCGCAATATTGACCACAGCAGGCGTGACCTTTTTGACGATGTCAGCAAAGCCTTGAGCCAGCGACGGGGGGACCGCGGCCCCAACGGCGGATGGACCAAACTGGAGAGGGGAGCTGGCCAGCGCCATGATCGCGAACGACGTCACGGAGAGAACCACCAGTCCCCTACGGAGAAGCCTGACAGACCATTGTCTCTTGTGCATGATGATGACCTCACCCACCTTAAATTTTACTCGTAAATCCACGCCATGCCACCCAGGCGCTGCCCATCCGACCGATGCAGGACTTGTTCCAATCCTTCCCGGCAATGTGCGCTCATTCTACACCAACCACTCTCCTGCGTTCAAAGACAAAAAGTCCCTCTGGAAGGCGGCAGACAGCCATCAGGAAGGGCGCGCGATGTGTCTGTACGAGAAAATAGTCGCTGGGGGGATTACCCGCGCGAAGCGGACAGTTCCGCCTGACGTTTCTGATTCCAGGCGTCCTGCAAGTTCAGGATTAGGCGCTTGGCCGCTTGATTCATGGCAATGACCCGCAACGTATTAGGCGCACCGGCAAACGTCGGCGGCCACCAGTGCCGCTCAGGGTCCTGCGGGCGCAGATACACGACCGGATACCACTGATTAATGCCCGGCGCCGAGGGGCTATCCAGCGTGGCCCAGGCGCGCCCCTCTGCATGGAGCAACGTCTGCCCACTCTTGACCTCTACCAGCGCGACTTCCAGCAAGGACCAATTGTCGCGTCGGAAGCCTGGCTGCATGTGACTCGTCCATCCGAGAAAGACATACACCGGATACTCCTGCTCGGTGCTCGAGCCGACCACCACCAGCAGATACTCCACGCCGTGCTTCTTCCCAAGCTCGCTGAACTGGCTCGAGGCTCCACCAGGCAGGATGCCATCGGCCGGGATGATCTTCTCGACTGCGATCGGGAGGAACTGACTGAACTCCTGTCTCAGCAGTTCGGACAGCCGGTTCAGCGCTTCGTCCGGCAGGGCGGGCGCGGCATCTGGAGCTGTGGTATCAGAGATTACGACGAGACCGGCTCGGATCGGTCTTTGCTCAGGCAAGGTTGAGGCGGACGCCGGCAGGCTCAGCACTTGCTGTCCCATATAGTCGGCCAGACGGCTGGGTGGAGTCGCGGAGGCGCAGGCAGCAAGTGCGGCAACTCCTACCAAGAGACCGATGGGTTTTGCGACGAGACCCGACGGGCGCATGCCACACCTCCGGCTGTTCGGTCTATCCCTGTCTCTTATACCTATACGTTCTCGCGCGCAAGGCCGATCTGTCAAGCCCCCCATTCTTTCTTGCAATCCGTCCCTTGCTCAGTTAGGGTGGCGGGCACAAAAGCCTTGGTCCAGAGGAGGTTCGTCCTCACCACGTTTGGAACCTGGGAAGCCCCACGTGACCACATCCTATCCCAACGAACTCGTTGACATTTCTATCATTATCCCGGCCTACAACGAAGCGGATCGGATCATTCCCTACCTGCGCAACATCACCGCCTATTTGGGACGGCGCGGTATGGCCTATGAAATCCTGGTCGTGGACGATGGAAGCAAGGACGAGACCGTCGTCGTGGTTGAGAAATTCCAAACTGAAGCACCAACCATCCGACTCCTGCAGCTTGCTCAGAATACAGGGAAGGGCGGCGCAGTCCGCAGGGGAATGCTGGACGCGCGTGGCCGCTTGCAACTCTTTGCAGACGCGGATGGCGCCACGCCCATTCAGGAACTGGAACGCCTGGAGAGTCTTCTGAAGGATGGAGCGGACATCGCGATCGGCTCCCGGTTGCTGGCTTCCCGCGACAACCGCTACACCGTCAGGGCCCGATGGCACAGGATCGTGCTGGGGAACCTGTTCAACAGGATCGTTCAACAACTCAGCGTCCGTGGCATCGCCGACACGCAGTGCGGCTTCAAGCTGTTCCGGGGAGCTGTGGCTCAAGATCTCTTCTCAGTGAGCCGCGTGAACGGCTATGGGTTCGATCTGGAGTTGCTCTACATCGCCCAGCGGCGGGGGTACCGCATCGCCGAAGTGCCGGTCAACTGGACAGATCAGCCAGGCACAAAGGTCCGGATCCTGCGGGACGGCCTGCGCATGCTCCTGGAGCTGCTGCTGGTGCGACGCAATGCAGCGAACGGCCTGTACGGCTCCATCTTTTAACCTCACGCCTGCCGCCTCACGTACAGGCTGACCTTTGCATCCTGGTAACGTGCTTGCCATTCGCGCCGGCCTGCCAGAACTCGGTCGAGTGGACTCCCGCGCCCTACGATCGCCCAATCAATTCCATACTTGCTCAAGACCCCGAGCGCAGGCGGATCCCAGTTGGTTAGAGCGATGTAGTCATAGAAGATCCGCCGATCTCCGACCCGCCAGGCCGGCATGCGGCCATCGATGAATATTTTCTCCCCCGGCAGCCACCAGAGGAGGAACCCACCCAGCCCATAGTCGTTATAGAGCCTCGTGCCGAGCGAGTCCCGGTGCTCACGAATCCAGCGAACTGCCTCGATGGGATAGTCGGTCCCTTGAAAGAATTCCGCCGGCGCCAGGCCTGAGCGAAGAACCGACCTGAGGTGGTCAGGACCCATGAGCGCCATGCCAATAGCCACGGCAAACGTCAGCGCCAGGAGCCACTGCTTCTGTCGAGCGGGACCGGTTGCGAAGCGCGCCGATGCGCGCACTGCGAGCTCGGCCAACAGCTCAGCCCACAAGGAGACGCTGACTAGCAAGAAGAATGGCACATTGCGCCAATGACGCAGGGACAGCCCCAGAAACACTGCCAAGATGATCCACCGTATCGGTTCAACTCGACGATAGAGAAACAAGACCGCGATGCCGAGCGCAGCCAGGTACGTCACGTAGGTGAGGCCAGCTCGGCTCTGCAGAGAGACTGGCTGCCATTCATGCAGGACCTCGATCATGAAGCGGTCCGTCAGCGACTGACAGAGTTCCACGTGAAGCCGCCAGCCGTAGGGGTTGATCAGCGTCACCAACGCGGCCAGGCCGATCATCAGCGCGAGGTGTCTGATCTGCGGCCAGGCCAAGGTCGGTTCGTTCAGGTGATCGGCTACAGAGGGCCACCGGCTGGTGACGAGGCGGATCGCGGCCGACGCGCCAAGGGCCAGGGTCAGTGTGAAGAGGCCGGCCGGAAAGCCACCATGCAGATTGGCCCAGAGCAGAAACAGCGGCGGAAGCACCCAGAGGTGAGGCAAGTCCCCGGCAAGAAACCGGCGCCACAACCAGAGCACCAGAGCCAGACCGAGGAGCGTGATCATCTGGGTCCGCGCGCCGAGAAAGGGCAGCGCGACCCAGAGCGCGCCCGTGACGGCAACGAGCTTGTGTGTTCGACCGGCCTGCGCCAGGCTGGCTGCCGTAAGAAACGCGCCAAGGGCCACAACCGCAAAGAACAGGATGACACCCAGCGGCCCTACCTTGCCCAGGCCGTTGTAGATCAAGCCGATGAAGCCGTCCGTCAACCAGGCGTGCTCCACCCACAGCCAGTCTGGGACAGTATGAGAATAGGGGTCGGTCTCCGGCAACCGCCATCCCTGTTGTACCAGGTCAAGGCCGGCCCGCAGATGCCATCCGAAGTCAGGGTCCACCAGGGGCTGCAGGGCGAGGTTCAGGCTGAAGAAGAGAAGGAGAGCGTCGAGTGCGGGGTATGAGAGAGTATTCGTTATTCGTGAATCGTTATTCGTCACAAACGCCTGGTCCGTCCCGCGTTTCACGCTTCACGATTCACGCTTACCGGTCGTCGCACCAGGAGATTGCCCAGCACCAGCCAGTCCACATCGGTCCTCAAGAAACACTGGATCGCCTCTTCCGGGCTGCACACAATCGGCTCGTTCACGTTGAAGGAGGTGTTCAAGAGGATCGGGACACCGGTCTTTCGCGCAAATGCTTCGAGCAACTTTCTGAATTTCGGGTTTTCATCTCGGCCCACGGTCTGGAGACGCGACGTGCCATCCACGTGCACGACAGCAGGAATGATTCCTTTGGCCGATGGTAGGACAGGAGCCGTGAACAGCATGAAGGGAGACGGCGATGGACAGTCGAAGTACTCTGCCGCGCGCTCCTCCAACACCGACGGCGCGAAGGGTCTGAACGACTCTCTGAGCTTGACTTTGGCATTGATCAGCTCGCGCATATCTTCGCGTCTGGGGTCAGCCAGTAGACTGCGGTTGCCCAGTGCTCGAGGTCCCCACTCCATGCGCCCCTGAAACCAAAAGACCAGACGGCCACGCTCCAGCTCGGTCGCCACTCGGTCGCACAAGACGTCTTCGGACAAAGCGTCCCAGGCCAGCCCAGCTCGGCTGAGCGCCTTCCGGCAGTCCTCCTCGCTGAACTCGGGCCCAAGATAGACGTCCCGCATGACTTCGCGGCGCGACAAGCCGCCGCGTCGATTCGTGAACCAGAGCGCCGCGCCCAAGGCTGAGCCCGCATCTCCCGCCGCCGGCTGGACATAAATTTCCCTATAGTCCAACTCGCGCCGGATCCGGCTGTTGGCGACACAGTTGTAGGCCACGCCGCCAGCCAGACACAGGTTTTCAACCCTGGTCAGGCGGTGCAGGTGTCGAGCCAGATGCAGGACCGCGTCTTCCAGAACGACCTGGGCGCTGGCGGCGACATCGCGGTGCCGTTGCGTCAGCTCCTCACCTGGCAGACGATGGCGGCCGAGCAGTCGCTCCAGCTCCGGGAGGAAAATGCGGACCCGCGCGAGATGAAAGTCAAACAGCTTTGTGTTGAGGTGAAACGAGCCGTCTGGCAGCAATCGCAACACCTGCTCACGCAGCAGACTGGCGAACCGGGGCTCTCCATAGGCTGACAGTCCCATCACAATATATTCGTCCTGGTCCGGACGAAACCCGAGGAACGCGGTCATCGAAGCGTAGAACTGTCCGAGCGAATGGGGAAGAGCGATTCGCTTGAGAACCGCGATCTCTCTCCCTTCCCCCACTGCCAACGTCGCAGTGTGAGCTTCCGAAGCTCCATCCACCACCAGGATCGCAGCACGTTCGAAGGGAGAGACGAGGAAACTGCTGGCGGCATGACAGAGGTGATGATCGAGGTACACGGGCCGATGTCGACCCGGGCCGATGCGCTCACGCAGTTGACTGGCCAGGAAAGCCAGCTCGGCGTATTCTTGGCTGAGCCGCTCGACACTTCGCCGCCCCTTGACGCGAAAGAGCGTGGGCGAGCGGAGCATGGAGCTCAGCGCTAGGGCGCCGCGACGGCCCAGCACCCAATATTTCCAGGGCACCGCGATCCCGTCGACATCCGCGAGCGAGACCCCAGCTTCCCGAAGGCAATAGCCGATCGCATGGACCGGCAAAGCGGTGACGTGATTGATCCGGACGAACCGCTCTTCTTCAGCCGCAGCCAAAATGTGGCCGTCTCTGACCAGAGCGGCTGCCGCATCGCTCATATTCGAGACACCCAGGACCAGCATCGGCGGTAGAATAACTGAGCAAGCTGAGCCTGGCAAGCAGGATCAAGTTGCATTCCTCCTTCGATTTCGGTACGGTGGCGGTACAACGTCACTCTATCCCCCTCTGCGAGGCCACTGCATGCAGCGCGCGTCTACTCCGCGTGCCTCTCTATGCCTGATGAACAAGACACTGCGGGCGCAGTTCGGAGTGATCCTGGTGACCCTTCTGCTGACGGGGTCACTCGGGTGCGAGACAATCAAAAAGGCTTATTCCAGACCAGCGCTTCCTGACCTGGGTCCGCCGATTCCTCTATCGGTTCTGCTTCATTTAGACCCCTCTGTGGCCAAGGCAGAGGCGCTGTACACTGATGAATGCGGTCATCCGGGGATTCCCCTGCGGATCGGACCTGACCTTGAAGATGCGCTGGTTGAGGCTGCGCAACAGACGTTCAAAGCCGTGTCCATCGAAGGTGAAGGTCCGTCCGATTTTAAGCCGGACGTGACCGTGCGCATCAGGCTTCTGCAGCCAGTACTAACAATCAACCCTGATGTGCAGTATGATCGCGCGCCTTCGGAGCTCAGACTGGACGGAGTGGCGGAATTTCGCGATTCGTCCGGAAAGCTTCTTGACGAGCGACCACTGCAAGTGACTCGACAAGAGAGGCTTCATGTCGAACTCACCCAGACTCGATGCGCCTACGTGATTGATCCCTTCATGCAGGATACCGTGGTCACCCTCGCTGCGAAGTTCATGCATGAGGCTCGCGCCCTGTTGGCCCCCGACACCCTAACGGCAGCGGCCGGACAGACTCCCTCATCACAACCTGATCAACC
>Ga0209886_1000079_pt1 | contig 11784 bp, 5 predicted proteins | sample GWRWN2_40_50_FD_187229 | JGI IMG/M metagenome (GOLD analysis project Ga0209886, IMG submission 187229) | Riverbed sediment microbial communities from areas with no vegetation in Columbia River, Washington, USA - GW-RW N2_40_50 (SPAdes)... | ecosystem: Environmental > Aquatic > Freshwater > River... | reverse complement strand
ACAGGAAAAGAAAAGACCTCTTGCTCCTGGCCCGAAAAAAAAGCATTTGAACAAGACCACGGACACCATCACTAAATCATATTGACTATCCGAAAGCCTACCTTATCAAGCTAATCAAATCATCTCTGTCAACAATTGGTTCACATTCATTCCCAGCTAACCGTGAACAGAGTGACTATTGGGCAAGAGGGACGCCTCCTTAGTGGTACTTTCTTTATTCAACAATCATTCCCATGGTCATAGTTCCTTTCGTTAGCTTTAGAAAGGGGATTCCCCCGGGATCTACTAGTAATCGCCTTGAGGCCTGGAGTCCGCCCTTCCAACTTAGGCCATTTCCGTCTACGGATCCTATTGCCTTGACTCCTACTGCCCTACCACCAAGACCTACAAGAGCAGCGGATGAGATAGGAGCAGAGTCGTGAAAAGAGCTAAAAGCATTATCTACATACGAAAGCACCAAGTACATTTGCTTATGAAAGAAGAGCAGCTTATTCTGTAACAGATTTTCAAGAAGAGCGGACCCCAGAAGTTGGGTATTCCTTCTTAAGAGGACACTAAACCTCCCGATCTTGCTAGCCGGGGGCTCAGTCTTTCAAGATTCAATCTTTCCCCTTCCGGTCCCAGGGAATCGCTCTTATAGTAGGAGGTTGACTATGTCCCCAACTTCTCTTTATTAAGAAACTCGGTTGTGTACTATAATAAATAGATTGTACCCTAAGCGCTGATCCCAAAGAAAGCAGTTGGCTCTTCCTGTATCCATGCATAAAGAATTAGTAACCTGTATCCATGCATAAAGAATTAGTAAGTAGGGTCCTCGAAGCCCGCCCGCCAAAGGGAAGGGCTAAGTCGAGTGATTCCTCTTGTAGGGGATCGTAGCTAGCTATAGTATCACAAGATTCTTTCATCTTCTTTTCACATTCATTCTCGGCCGTCTAGCTATAGGACCTCGAATCGATTATTAATACGATTCTATTTAATTCATTCTAGGTGGAAAATCGTCGACTTTATAAATAAGGCTAAGGCTTTCCTCTTTGTGAGGAATTACCTCCAGGTTGTCTGCTTTATCGGGGTCACTCTCAAGAGTACGACCGGAGGCCCATCTTCTTACTTAACGAGTTTGTGTCGCATAATGTGCCCTTCTTCCTGTGCCAAAGGAGAAAGGAAAACGAAGAAGACTAAGCGGGGAATTACCCGTATTCAGTACGAGCAGAGTGGAAACTGCTCATACCTTTCGGACTTTGGCATTCGCCTGTCACCCGTAATCCGAAAAGACTGACCTCAATAATGTTCGCAATCAGACATTAGATCCGGATCGAAATAATACCCGATATAAGATTCATCTACGCTGGCAAAAGCACTTTCAGAGCAATTGTCCCATCGGCGTGAAGGTTTTTTGTTTAAGACAGCTTTTCCTTTTTAGTCTATCAGCTGCAACAAGGGCTGCGGGAACGAGTGCTTGCCCCGACCGATACCACCATTCATTACCGTGAACCGGCCTTCACTTCAAAGTCAGATGAGTCCTCTGATGAACTTGGGTCCATACTCTAGTGAAAAAAGGAAATTAGGCTTCTTAACTTCTATCCTTTTTCGTGCTTAGCCCTTCTTTGGCATCCTTCCCTATGAAGATCTCAATCTCGGGAGTTCCTGCCGATTGGTTAGTCCCTCGCGTTTTCTTCTTTCCTTTCTTTTTCACTCTTGTTAGGAAGGAGCAAGCCTTTTAGACGTAGGAAGGCAAGCCAGCTGAAGAAGTCAAGCCTGCAGAGCAGTCACAAAGAATAGGTTGTATTCACTGGAACAAGAGTCACCTTCATCTCCTCGGGTCCCATAGTGAAAACTCTTTCCAGGCCTAACGATAAGATTCCCTGGTAGAGCTCCAGATATTATAAGAGAGACATTTCTTTATCTGGTGGGGACAAACCTATAAGTATAAGATCATGGTAATAGGCTATAAGATAGCTATATAATAGACTATTCTAATAGTTACTGACTCTAATAATAGCCGTTCCAAGGGCAAACCGTCCCAATGTCACTACCAATCCCCTACCCACTCATGCTGTACCTCCTCCTGCCAATATAAACATGATCGAGCCGACATTGCCTATGTTGTTGGAGTCGTGAGTCAATTCATGCAGAAGCCAAGAACGATACATCTAGATGCTGCATACAGAATCCTCAGATAAAGAGAGTACGACGTTTCAGAGATAGCGATTCGGCTTAGTGAAAATAGAACGGGTTCAACTTATCTCAATCCTCGCTCTGGACCAAGGTGCGTAGCCTTTTAATATAATATTCTCTTTCTCTCTTTCTGGCTTAGCCTACCAGGGAAATGGCTCCTTCTTATTGATAGCACAGGTGAGAACACCCCTAATGGGCAAGCTTCACTAATATCCCAGGAATGAGGAATGAAAGAACTTCTGCTATCTACTCACTCTTGCCACTGAGAGGGGATGGGTGAATACCTGTAAGAGAAAGTTCTCTTATTCCCGGGATCAGGGCATCGACTGCTTAATTTAGAAGTGCATACCCAGTAGCAAAGGTCGGAATGGGAGCTGCTCTTGTGAAAATATCCCCTGCGGTTGCCGTTCTCTAATAGAAGACAATCTCGGGGGAAAAAGATTCTTCCGAACCCCAGAGACAAAAGAGTAGAATTTAGACGATCAAGCCCTTGAGCCAGGTCTTTATTGATTAAGGATGTCACTTGCTACGATTCCGAACCGCTACGCACCTGTCCTCTTTCTTTAGCCAGAAAGTCTGACTTACCTATTTCGAAAGAGTTCCAAATCTATGGCTATGCCCGGATCTAACTATCTCTCTTTCCGGCTTAGCTTAGTGAAGAGAGGGGCCTTGCACAAGGAGGAGGAGAGCTTGGTGGGTGGGAATTCATCCCATCCATCAACCGAGAAAGACACCTACGTTACACTAACTAGGAGCGCGGTTCTTTATTCAAAAATACGTTACGAAATGAGCCCACAGGGGCTGGTCTGCTCATTATTTGTGTTCATGCATTCTTTCATTATTGCAGGCCATTATTGCCATATACTAATTGTGGCGCCGGCGTTGCATCGGTCGATCAAGGTGGATCACTTCGATAGAGTATGTAAGTCGGCCTATGGAACCTTTTGGGAATCTAAGCTAAGAAGCTACTCGTTTATGAGTAGGAGTTCCCATCGGTCCAGAACTAGAAGTAAACTCAAAACCTGGATTTGGCTAAAAGGACCTATTATTTGCATTCTCCTATCTTTCTCTTCTTTCTTTTTTAGTTTAGTGACAGTTCATCAAAACAATTGTACAAGATTGCTAGATCGAGCACGCGACGCGCATAGTCTTAAGTTCAAGCAAGAGCGGGTTGTCTCCTCTTCAACATTTCTACTACTTTATTGCCTCCCCTTTTAAGATCTCTCCTTGTTCTCTTCCCACATTTTCCTCCATACCCTCGCCGCCTTCTTCATCATGTTGTTCCATCCTTCAGGGATGTTCGGTAGGTGTCCGGGCCTCCTAAAAAATCCTTCCGACAAGAATGCTGCTTGAACATTGTAAGACATTGAACCGTCTCGCTCTTGTGAACACTGATCATAAGTGGCAAAAGCCGCCGGAATCCTAATTTTTTGTCCCTCGCTACTGTCAAATTTTTTTTTCTTTTTATACACTGGCGCAGATGATTGCCCCTAAGGCACCGATGGACCAACGCCTTCGTATATCACCCGAATTTATTGATTCACGGCGTCGAGTATTTGCACTTTAGATCTCGTGACTCGACCTGTAGACGGTGATACCGCCACCTTTGGAGACGTGATCTTCTCTTATTCACTTGTGCTGGTGGCAGAGAGGTCGGCGCCTGTGTTCTGGCTCTGGGGGGGGGTGTTCCCTTTCTCAATTATGACGTACTAGGTTAGGTTGCCATCTAGGTCTCGGTCGGGGGTGACTTCCAAATTCTGGTCTCATTCTTCCCTTCCCTTGATTCACGATCCTTGCAGCTGAATTAATCCCCCCTGTGTCGGGACCTGAACCGTGGTGGTGCTCTTCTACAGCTTCTTCTACATAGGCTCCTCCACTTCTGGAATTGAAAAAAAAGTATACCTTTCCAAGCCCGAACAAGATCGGAAGAACTGATCGCTTTCTACAATAACAAAATAGTTATCTACTAGCCATGTTTTCTTTCTGTGAGAATGCCGTAGGACTCAAGGAAGCTGAACATGCTCAAAAGATGCCTAAAGCTTTTAGCTTTGATCATTCGACTGTCCGCCGAGTGAAACGGTTCCTCGCTAAAGAAAACCAAAGTTCCACTACAACCAAGGAAAGAGATAGATCACATCTTGGCCAAATGCCAATCCTCCTAGTTTGAAAGAGAAAAAGAGTGGAGTTTCGAGAACGAGAATCATATATTTTCTCATTGATTTTTCGTAGTAAGAAGACACTAAGACGCACCCACTACACACCACACACTCAGACGACTAGCGTGGTCCTTCCCCCATCGAAGAGCCACGTATCCAGACCACATCATCACTGTTTTATCAAGGTGTGGCCACGGTCTCAATTGGGTCAGTGTTAAGTTAAGTATGTCCAAGCTTGACAATAGCAGTGGAGATTTTGAGTCCCTCAGAACGCAACTCCCTTATGAGGTGGAAGACAAGACAGACGGATTCCACTTCATAGGTACCGTTCACGTCACGTGAAGGCTCGCTCAGAACACGTACCAAGCTTTTATTAGAAAGGAACAAACAGGAGTGCTCCACTCCGAAAGAGAAGGAACGGAAAGAGCAGGCGGCATCTCTCGTCGTCTTCACATCTGAATGACCGAAAAAAGAGAGCCGAACTATCTTTGTTTCGGGATCGGAAAGGTCGGCCGATCAGGATCAAAGATGACTGCCTAGTGGCGACGAGCCCACTAGGAAGACCCGCCTTTCAGAAAAGATAGACACAAGGAACGCGAGGAAGAGGGCGACACGCAAAGGAAATCGCCCTCCTGAAACGGTATCCTCGTACGGACTTGACAGCTTCAGCGTACAAGGACCCGGGCGGAGACCAGAACATAGAACACATCACCATAAGGAGGGGTCATCCCCGTGGTAGGAAACACGTCCCAGTTCCTTACCGCTAATTACCCCGCTAGACGCCTTACCCCTTACCCCAACCAATACCATGAAAGCCCTACCATAATATCAAATCTGACCTTCCCCCCAGAATCCAAGAAAAAATAGCGGTAAGTGCAAGCCCGAATGAAAAAACTCACTATTAGAAGCGGGTTACCTATCCTTTTATAAGTCACCTGGCATACGCTCCAGCCCTGATCCGAAAAGGACAACAACAATTCCAGGAGACAGGCGTCCTGTCTGTTCTGGCTGCTGAGCCGAGAATCCGTTTTTTGATCTGGACGGAGAGAGGAATCATTCCAATAGCTGCCTTTCTTTTGAACTAGTTCTTTCGTACAGTTCTGATACAGAACTAACTCACTAGTATGGATGGGCCCTATCAGAAAGGTATTCCCGAGTGCCTCTGAGGGGCTTCTAGTCCTTCCTTCTTGACTCGTTTCGCAACGACGAAGTCAATTCCATTGATACAGAGCCAATTCCAATAGATTTATTGGAGGGTCCCATTGGCGTGCATCCAGTAGGAATTGAACCTACGAATTCGCCAATTATGAGTTGGGCGCTTTAACCATTCAGCCATGGATGCAAAGAGACTCAGCGAGTGAACTAGGTTTTGGTATTCCTTCTCGAGCTTCTATTTCGTCCGTTAAAGGAGATTCGGGAAAAGATGGAATAGGAAGACGTGTTTCCAGAACAAAGAAGATAGGGGTTGAGAAGGGGGAGTTAGCAAAGTTAGACAAGATTGGAATGGGCATAGGAACATGTATTGATGTACCAGATCGGCTAATGCTCCCAGGTTGATGCGATGTATTCCACCAGTTGACTGAAGACTTGATTATTGGTATATCGATCGGTCCAGCACGGATTGAAATAGAAGCCGGTTCGACAGGAAGCTTTTGAAAACGCAGTGCACCCAGGTAAATAAGGAACGAGATGAATACAGAGGTTAAACGAGCATCCCACACCCAAAAGGTGCCCCACATAGGTCTTCCCCGAAACCCCCCAGTAACTAAGGTCAACAACGTAAAAAAAGCACCCATTTCTGTACCGGTTCCGGAAGAGCGAAGAAAAAGGGGATGTTTTGTTAATAGGAAAAAGAAAGTGTTTATAGCCGTAGCGATATAAACAAGAATACTCATCCGAGCCGCAGGAACATGTACATACGGAATACGAGAATTTCCACCTTGTTGAAGATCTAGTGGTGCTACCCGAAGACTTAAATGAATAGCCATCGCTGTTAAGAACAACCGAGATCCAATGAGAATTTGCGCGTAGCTTCTGGTCTTTGACATCAAAAAAGAAGGTTGTAATAACGAAACGGACATGTGAGAATTTTGTCCTAGCTAGTGGAACAAGAAAGACATGGATCTATATTCAATACGCAATCAAAGGATTTCCCCCTGCTTTGTTTTCGCTCCGCTCGTGCGTGGCACTCCTTGCTCCTGTTCAGAAAGAATCAAAGCGAAAAGTCTAAACATTTGCGTGGGTTTTGGAAAGCAGACTTTTGATCCTTCATTTTGTTGGTTGGGGACTTATTATACTGTAGAATATTAAGATCTTCCAGTGAGAAAGAGGAGCCCTTGTGTCCCTTCCTGAATCAGGCGTCAGTCTTTCTCATGTTCGAGGTCTCGGTCGTTCCTTGGCTAAGTCTGAAAGTCGGTCCTACCATTCTTCCATCTCCGTGTCCCACGTAAGAGAAGGGTCGTCTCTCTCCTTGTGAGAATTCGTATAGGCTATTCAAGACCTTGTGCTGAAGTGGCGTAACTGGCTCATGGAGTCTTTTTTCTTTATCTTTAGTAAATCGTCTTCTTCGGTCATAGTAGGGCTAAGCCCAGAGGCTTCAACTGCAAGGCATCCCTAAGATTCTATTTTATAAAAAGGATGGATTTTGTCCTCTCGACAGAAGGGCTGTGGTTTCTAAGTCGAGGCATTTCATCATTCACTGGTAGTGAGAGCTGAGCTTCCCTTTGTTCTTTGGTCCCAGGGCAAAAGCAGTCCTTGCGCCAACTGGTAGGGCGTCCTGTGGAGATGTTGAACCAGTCCAATCGGTAAAGGTAGAATTCGTTTCCTCATTATCAGCCAAGCGGCTGGGAATGAAATGAGAGCGCCTCACTCGTTCTCTTTCTGTGATTCGGTCACGGTCACAAGTGAAGCTTCTGGAATGTCTGTCTTTCTTTCTCGTCAAACTGGCAGGAACCAAGCATTGATTTCATCCTGTCGAAAGATCGTCTTTTGGTAAGGACTGGATCCTTGTTATATCGATCGTGCGAAGTTCAATGCAATGCACGTAAAAGCCTGGAATGGGTGAAACTTCATCTGTGGGTCTTCTAGTCGGTTTGTTAAAGGAGACTTAACCACCTGGATTTGAGCCCTTTGTCGTAGTTCTCCAGTAACTTCGGCAGTGGTAGTGAGTCAAGGGTCAACTCCTTCTTCTTCGTCCGGTTTAAGGTCCAAGGGCCTCTTCCTATGTCTCTGTGGAATAAGATCAAGATCAGACCTCCCCTTTCTCAATGAGTGGGAAGCCTTAATTGACTAACTGGGAAGGTCTCTCGAGCGCCTCTTCTTCCTAATGGAGGTGTCGGGAGTGGCCCCTGGGATTATAGTATAGTTAAGTAGTCTTCGTCTCCGCTGTCTCGATATTTATTTCGTGTACTGAGGCAGAACTTTCTTCTCCTAATGGTTTTTTAGTAGACTAAGGGAATGGTCCTGGGTCTTAGCAGTCATTTCCGTTATCGAATCTTAGCTCTCTGGATCCTATAAACTGGCATCTTCTACTAAGAATAGTGGCCACCCCCTTTCCTAGCTGACCTCTGAAAAAGAAAAAGGAGTCAATTCGGCTCATCTGCAGAAGGTGGAGCATGCTTTCCTTAATCTCCAAAGCGTAAGAGTGGTAAGGAATCGCTCAAGCGGGCTAGCCCATAGAGTGATGACAGCTAATGAATAAGTAAGTCCCTAAAGGCGGTATCGATGCCAGCAGGTTCTCGTCCTTTCACCCCGCAGTCTGGAACAAAGTCCAAGAGCAAGTCCAGTGGCATTTCGAATTGCAGCACAAGCTTACCAGACTAAGCAGTCGCTACTCCCTGCTATGAGAACTAGGTTGATTCTGACCCTACTGTCTAAGTCCCAGCAATCGCGGCTTAGCTGCTCAGGCTTAATCTAGGTGGGTACGGGACTCCGCAGCAAGTGAAATGTCTCTAGCTTAGTTCGTTCGTCAGTGCTCCAAGCGAGACCATAAAGATATCAAACTGACTAAATCATGAAAGTGAGGTAAGGCCCGTTGATTCACTGCCGGTCTATTCCACCAGCTTCAACTAAGGAAGGAATGCAACAATCGAAGACTTAGACATTAGCCTTTTCTTTTGAGGAGGCAAATTAGGAACTTTCATACAGTCAATCTTTTCATAAGTAGAAAATGAAGTTACCTTAGCCAACTGAATTGGATTTCTCCTTGCTTGGAACTAGCCCGCTTTTCTCATTACGATACTATTCTCGTCCCTCACATCACGGACTCCGAGGCTTGAGTTTGATCATAGTTCTTCTAGGACAGGGGGTCCCCTCGTGTAGTACGGCAGGAAAGTGTAAGTGATGGTATTCATAATTTTATACTTTTTCAGATTCTCAACCTCGAGGACCGCGAAATGGTCCGTCGATATGGAAAGACTCTCTAGCCCGCACAAGCTCCTTATATATTGAGGATCTCGTGGCATTCTCACCAAACAATTGTTGCAACTTTGCCTCCAAAACGGAGATCTTGAATTCTCCTCCCCGGGGAGGCCGCAGGTAGTCTCGAATTGCAAGTGTTAAGCATATAGCCTTCACATGCCTAGACTGAGAATTCTTTCTCTCTTATCTGTCAAACTAGTAGATGCTTACAGTCCTTTTTCCTCTCCTAGTGCAATAAGTAAGAAATACATCTAGAAAGAAGATATTCTCTAGCCTAGAGGAAAGAGAACAACTAGGATGAAAGGTATTACTAATCTTGATATAGTGACACAGGATGATAGAATGTCACTAGGATAAGCGTCCGGTGGGAAGATTAGAATGACCTCACTAGGAACCTCATTAAAGATAGATAACTACCTTAGAGAGCTTACACAGTCAATTGATCTATCCTAGGTTGAGGAATCAGGGAAGAAGTGAAGAACGCGCGTGGGTGGAAGCTTGAGAAGGAGACCAAGCTATTGGAATCCATCTTCCGAAGTGCCATCTGCTTGACACTGACCGGGAGGGGCGAAACAATGAATCAATTATCCAGTACCAGATCCATCGGTCATAAATCTTTCTAGAATATGGCTCCCTCCACCCATGTTGAAATCAAATTCTCTGTCATCCCCTCCTGGATATCCCATGCTTGGAAGCTAGACGTCACCTGCGCTGACTCAAGGCACTTTAGTCCCTATCCATCCGAAGAACCTAGGTGCCCCACCTATTTGTTCTCCTGAAGCAACGAACTAATCTCCACCTCCCGCCGACTACCAACTGGGAAAGCGGATTCAACAGATGCAAAAGAAGATGGCGATGGGGATCAGCTTGGGCTTGGTCCCTTCGTAGCCGTCTCTTCACCTTCCCTGGAATCGTTCTTTACAAGTACTGGAAATGGGGATTCTTTCTTTGCTTTGCCACTGGGAAAGGATGAAACATCTGGACGGGGTTTGGATTCGAGCACAGGTGGGTTCGATTGGACCCTTCACTGGAGAAAGGAATGGTTTTCTCGCTGCCTTCTCACTCTGGCCTTCAGAATAAAAGATAAAGGAAGGGCACCGCTCCAACGGTAGAAGGGCTTAGCGATTAGAGAAGCGAAGCGATAGAAAGATAGAAACCGAAAGAAGGATTACGTCCGAGACGGATTAGGGTTAAAGGCAAGGCAATTCGCCAACCAAGAACATAGGGGAATGGTTCTACACCAGGAAAAAGAGACCCTCGCTTCATCACTTGGAAGAATGGAAAGCTTTACAGACGGACCGGACATCCGGCAGACATAGGAGACTGGACAGCCCCGAGAGCTAATGGGCAGCCTGGAAAGCTTGGGCCGATTGGAAGGCTTTGAACGAATCCGAAAGCAAATGATTACATTCAGATTTCGACTGAAGCAAGGAGGACATATACAATAAGGGATTGCCCCTTTTTCGAATAAGATAAAGGCTACGGGAATGCTTCCACAACCGGAAAGACATAAACTCGCTTTGGAGAGCTAAGAGACTAGAGCTTACGATTGATTCCATTAGGGGCCACTGGGGGAGTTTGAAAAAGCCCTACTAGGACTGGAAAGCTGACAAGGCGGGAAGACTTCTAACTAGCCAAAACTCAAGGAAAGCAAATGCGCCAAGCTAGAAAGAAGCATAGGACTACTCTCGGGTCCTCCGAAAGGAAACCCGGCCCCTCGCTTAGAAAGACATACGAAATGGACTGGTTACGGAATATCAGACTAGACGGAATAGAGAGCTTTTAATGTAGTTTTTCCTGTAGTAAACTTCTTTCTTTTTCACTGACACGAGAAGGCTGTTTTCTTAGCGGGCATGTTTCTGAGCCGGTTCTCAAACCATCTCATAGGTCGTCCTCAGTACAAAAGGTCAATTCAATTGCTATACTAAGCTTTCTTTTACGCCCTGGAATGAAGCATTATTCAAAGATTCACCCAATATGTGGGATCATTCTCCTGTAGAGATTAACTGACAACTCACCTCCTAACAACTGAAGTTGCAGCCGTCCGTACACGCTGTTTTCTTTCTCGCCGGACCCACCTTGAAGTAAAAACTTGTAAGGTCACTGTTTTTGGTGTCCGCTCATGTTCCTCATCAATCTGATTTTTCAAGATCTGATATCGAGAAACTCCTGCTCATGGTGAACTGCTCATATACATACTAATATGATCGCTACCAGGTCATCCCACTACACACCATCAAGCAACTACTACTGGAAGCTATCAACTCGATTCTCTCTATTGAACTTTTACCTCTGTTTGCTGGGTTCCCGTGTAGTCCTTCTCATATAGGGGGCTCAATCAGAGCTGGTAGAAGCCCTCGCGGCAGGGAAGTAGAACTCACCTTTCATAAAGTAACGAAATCTGGTAGGAATGGATACAAGACTATGACTATGTTATGTCTAAAAAAGGAGGAATGCGCTCTTAAAGAAATGCCACTAGTAGTAATAAAGAGGCTTAGCAATCATTCGAAAGTTGGGATGGAGCGTGAACTAATAGACAGATGGGATTGTTTGCTTCAAAGTGTCTATATACCAAGGGCTCTTGAAACTATATCAAATAGAATAGGGGATGTAGACCCCAGAAACTCTTGTTTTAATGCCCAAAGATAGGCCTTATCGAGCCTTTGAGCGAACTACTCATTGCTGTCTTGCCCCAACCCAAGGAGGGGCATTTGGTTCGTGTCGTGCTATTGGGCGGATTCGTTCACATCGGATTTACTGCCCGCGGGTGCTATCTTAGACTTTTAGAGGGAAGGGGATATAGGACTTGGAACGCTTCTTTGCCACATGGCTCCGCTACGACTCATTAACTTAAAAATACCCCTACTGAAACAATGAATCTATAGGGAAAAAAACCCGGCGGAAACACTCTTGAAATCCTATGGTCGGTTCTTTTCTCAAAAATGAGTTACTCTACTACGAGTATCGGATATATACCAACTCATTTACCTTAGAGAAAGAGGTGGATCTTATCTTATTAAGATCTACGGTATGA
>Ga0209886_1000078_pt1 | contig 11826 bp, 28 predicted proteins | sample GWRWN2_40_50_FD_187229 | JGI IMG/M metagenome (GOLD analysis project Ga0209886, IMG submission 187229) | Riverbed sediment microbial communities from areas with no vegetation in Columbia River, Washington, USA - GW-RW N2_40_50 (SPAdes)... | ecosystem: Environmental > Aquatic > Freshwater > River... | reverse complement strand
CGACGTGATGGTGCCGCAGGCCGTGGTGTTCTCAAAGGCCGACTGGCCGCAGTTCCGCGACGCGCTCCAATGGCAGCGGGACCATTTCACCGCGATCGACAACCCGCGGCCGAATCCCTACGACAAGCGGATCCGCGAGGAGGGGGAAGCCGCCCGCATGATGGGCGTGCCGAGGGAGAAAAACCCGTACAAGATCGCCTACGACAAAACGGGCGAGTCGATCCTGCTCGAGCAGGCGCAGGAGTGGCTCAACGGATGGAGCATCCCGCGAGGCACGTTTCCGCGCCGGAAAAACCCGCCGAAGGGATCCGAGCCGCAGATCGCGCGCGCGTACAACGAGGGTTACAACAACGGCCGGATCGACAAGTCGATCGGGCACCGATCCGACTACGCGTTTACGTCGGAGAGCGGCGACTCCCTCGAGAGCTCCGACTCTGGCGTGCGGTGGCGCACGGCGTACACGATGGGATACCGCGACGGCTGGAACGGTGTGGCGCGCCGGCGCGATTTCGGATCCACCCGCGCGAATCCTCCCCATCGCCTCGAGGCGTTCCGCCTCGGCGCCACGGAGGCGATCGTGCGGCTCGTGACGACGGAGACGGAGCTCCAAACGCTCATGGTGCAGGCGCTCGAGCTCGCGGACCGCGGGGCTCCGATCCCCGAATGGATCCGCACGCGGGCTCGAGGGCTCCAGCTCGAGAAGATGGCGCGACTCGAGGACGTGAAAACCGCGGTCGCCCGGCACGGGGCGGCGATCGAGGAGTTTTCGGAATCGCCGGCGAAAGGGCGACGCGCGAATCCAGCGGGGGCGCGCGCCGATGCGGTGCGAATGTTCAAGCAGTTCCACGGCGGCCACCCCCCCACGGGCTACCGCTACCAGAGAGTGCCGGACCTCTCCCAGCTCGTGACCCTCGGACGCGTGGTGTCGATCGACTATCAGCTCGAGCCGCACGTCGCCCGCGGGAAGCGAAATACACCCTACCGGCACGCGTTCGATCGCGGATCCACGCTCTTGACGGATCCGACCGGGCGCGCGCTCGTGATCGTGGGGAACGTGAAAGTGAGCCGATCGCCGCGGGGGCGGTTCGGCTACATCCGCGCCGCGTCGGAGGTGTGACCGATGGCGATGGCGCTCATTCTGTCGAACCCGCCCCGCTCGAGGAGAGGGAGGAAGCACATGCGTCGAGCTCGTGACTCCAAAGGCCGCTTTCTCAAGCGCCGGCGTGCGAGCCGGCGTCGTTCCAGCAACCCCACGCGGCGGCGTCGCCGGCGCGCGCTCGTGGCAACCCGTCGTCGGAGGAACGCGTACATGTTGCCGAACGCCCGTCACCGTCGGCGCCGCAGCGGCGGGCGCCGGCGCACCTATCGCCGCCGCCGCAATCCCGCGCTCCTGCGCGGTCTGAAACTCCCGAATTTCGCCGAGGTGCTCACAGGCGTAGCCGCCGGCGTCGGATCCAAGTGGATCGGCCGGACGGTGTTCCCGCAGGGGGTCGCGATGTTCGGAGGCTGGGGCGGGCCGTTGACGACGCTCGGCGCCGGGCTCGCGCTCGGTTTCCTCCTGCCGATGTTCGGCATGCGCCGGTTCGCGCAGTCGGCCGTCACGGGCGCCGCAACGATCGCGGCTCTCGACGCCATCAAGCTGACGCCGCTCGGCGCCCAGCTCGGGAGCTACGTCGCTCCGGCCGGCGAGACGCCGGTGCTCGGAGCGTATCCCGAGGGATTTATGGATCCGTCGCTCTCGCAGGGCGACATGAATTACCCGGGCGGATTCGAGGCCGAGCCCTACGACGGCATGTACTCGTAATCGAGCGGGGAAACTGTACAACGCTGGGAGCGTCCGGCCGGTCTGAGTGACACAAGCGGGGCCACGTAAGTCCCCGGAGGGTTGACAAGATGCCCGAGAACATGGCGGGGATCCAGCGCGCGGTTCAGGCCATCATTTCACGCGCGAAGGAAATCCTCACACAGCCGCTCTACGACTCGGCCGATTTCGTGGCCGCGACGCTGGGCGACGTGCGGTATTTCAACAACACGATCGCCACGGTGGGGCTGTTGCGGACCAACATGGAGCTGGCCGGCCAGCTCGCGGCTCCGCGGCAGCTCTTGATTCAGAACGTGAGCGCGATCCCGTGGGCGTCGCAAGCCGTCGCGGCCGCCTCGGTGGCGACACCGGCGGACGTGGCGCTCCTCTCGGCGCAGACCACGCTCACGCTCACGGTTTCCGACAAGCCCTACCTGCGCGGCGTCAATCTCATGTTCCCGGGCGGAATCGGGATCGAGACGGCGGCCGTTACGCAGGCACACTCCGGCGTGGCTCACCCGATGGCGCGCTTTCAGCTCGCACGCCCCGGGCAGCTCTTGAAGCCCAGCGAGAATTTCAACGTGGTGGTGAACGTGCCCGTTGCGATCGCGGGGTTGACGCAGAGCACGCGCTTGTACGTGGTCCTCTGGGGGCTCCAGCTCCGCGCCGTGCAATAACGGCGATCGGGGCGGACCTACACCTTAACCGGGGAGGAGGACCGCGATGGGTAGCAGCTATCCGGGGCTCCCGTCAATCGGAGAGCTCCGCACGTTCCGCGAGTCGATCCGCGGCAAAATGTCGTGGTTTTTCTACGCCACGGCGAACCTGCCCATCGGAATCGGTGGGCCGGCGGCCGAGCCGCAGGTGCAGATCGACGCACGGTCGGATTTTCTCGCCCTCGAAATCATGGGGTGGTCGGACCAAGACGACATGTTCGATTCGCAGGCGGTCGCGGCGCCGGGCGTCGTCGGCAATCGGTACACGGTCGAGCTCTCCGGCAGCTCGAGCGGTCGGGCGTATCAGTCGGCGCCGGTTATCAACACGCTCGGGGTCGGCACGGGGAAGCAGCCGCATTACCTCGCGGTGCCGATTTTCTTCCAGGGCGCGAGCACGATCGCGCTCCGCGTGATCGCGTTGAACGCCGCGGTGGCGTACAACATTCGCATCGTGATCGGTGGCGTGAAGCTGTACAAAGAGTGACGGAGGGAATGATCGGGGAGGGGAGCGTCTCGTGCGCCGAATCTTGACCGGCTAGGCGCCTCCCCCAGCGGGGGACGTGTACCCTCCTCGTGTCAACACCGTGAACATTTTCGACATAATCAGACCCTACGGCCGGCGGGCGTCCGTCGAGGACTTGGGGCTCTACGTTCTCCCCCAGGAGTTCATTCCTCGCAACGCGACGTTTGTTGACCAAGCGAGCTCGCCGATCGTGCCGTTCGGGATCCCGGGCGTGCCGGGCACCGCGCTCGCGTTCGACTATCTCGTGCCGGCGAACCGCCGCGGCGTGATCCGCCGGCTCGCCGTGGATCCCGCGGACCCGGCCGCGATCCCGAGCATCCGGTTCAGCGTGCTACGCTCCGGCTCGCCGGTGCCGAATTACCAGAACGCCGAGGTGCCGATGGGAACGATCGGACAGCCCGACCTCGTGTCGGCTCAGTTCGACGGCGACCAACGGATGCAGATTCTCATTCTCAACACGTCGGCGTTCGATTTCGAGGTGTTCGTGCGCGTGGTGGCGTGGTTCTGGGACGTGATCGAGGAGCGCGGACGATAATGCCGAAGCCCAACGTCAACATCAGGACGCGCGAGGTCGGGTGGTGGTTCGGGGTGACAAACGGATCGCTCACCAACACGAGCGCGTCCGGGCAGAATCACGGGGTTTCGCCGGCGCTCGCCGCCGGCGCGACCGCCATCACCTACCGCGTGCAGATCGTTCACGGGCAGCTCGGGGGCTCCTCCCTGTTCGCCCGCGGGTTTGTCTATCCCATCACGCTCGAGCCGACGCGGCACATCATTCAGGTGCGCGATTCGCATTGTGTGTACATGTCGATCGCCTGCCACCTGCGGAGCGCGGGCGACGTGGATTTGCCGGGGCGCGTGCGCGTGTTCGGCAATGACCTATGGCCGACGGTCGCGGCCGTGGCGAATCCCGGGCAGGCGGACCTCGGCGATTGGGTTACAAACGCGTGGCAGGAGTGGGAGGAGTGGAGCCCGATTTCCATTCCGACGCCCCCGCCCGATTTCAGCTCGGGCGGCGCCGCGGGGATCCGCTACGAGTACAGGCGGACGCTCGGCAAGGTGCCGTCCAATTTCTTTTACCTCACGATCGAGAACCTCGGGACCGTCTCCGCGACCGAGTGGGGCATCGGACTGTTTCTCAGGAGCCATCCGTGACGACTCCCAACATCACCTCCGGCGTCACCGAGCGCGTCAAGCCGGTCCGGCTCGGCTCTCCCGTGGGCTGGCGGTTCGAGGGCTCGCTCGGAGCCGGCGCGACAATCACCACGCCGATTTTCGACCACGTGCCCGACGGGCAGCCGTTCTCTCAGGCCGAGGTCGCGGCCGCGACGGGCGCCGTGGTCCGCGTGCCCTCGAAATACTGCGTCATTACGCACCAGCACACGGGGGACAACATCGGCGCGCGGCTCCAGGTGTTCCACCTCGCGGACGGCGCCGGGCAGCTCTCGCCGTGTACGCTCTACGCGCAAGGCGGCTCGAGCGGTCGATTCAATCGGTGGCTCTACGAGCTCTGCGGCCGCCGCTGTCAGTTCCGCCTACAGAACACGCCGCTCGGCACCGCGACCGGGGTGGCCGGGACGCAGTTCTTCGAGCTCGTGTGGGAGAGTATCGGTGCCTGATCGAATAGACCTCATGCCGCCGGACGGCAAGGGCCGGATCCCGGCGTGTGCCTTATGGGACGCGACGCAGATGGGACAGGTCGCCTCCCTCGGCGCCGGCGCGACCCGCGCCGGAAATTTCCTCGACATTGTGGGCTATCGGCGCTACAGGCTGAAAATCGTGCAGCTCACCGGCGCCGGTCCCACCGCGGTCAACGCGCTCGACAAGACTTTCGCGTCGATCGCGGGCGCGACATGGGTGACGGCCGTGCTCGCCGCGGCGATGGCGACCGGCGTGCGGACGGTGTTCGATTTCGGCGAGGGCACGGCGATCCTCACGAATTTCATGGGGCCGTTCCTCCAGATTTCGCTCACCAACAACGGCGGCAACGCCGCCACCTACGAGGTCGAGCTGTGGGCGCAGGCGTAAAAGACACCATGAATGTCGGCGAGCCGCCGTCGGACGACACCCCGATCGAGCAGCCGGGCACGAAACTCAAGGTCCGGGGCCGAGTCGAGGGACACTACCGCGGCGGCGCCGTGGTACAGTTCCCGACCCCTACGGGCGGCGCCGTCGGGATCCCGAGCGCGCTCGAGGGGCTCAAGGTCGGGGATCCCGCCACGCTCGAGGCGACCGTTACCGAAGCAACGCGAGAGGTGATCCGTGTCACATTCGAGACGCCCGACGGGCAAGGCCAAGCGGCCGAGCTCTCGCGGTTCCGCTGCACCATCGAGTAGGAGGCCGACCATGACAGACACGAAGCCCGATCCCGACGGGATCGAGGCCGCCGGACCCGAGCTCGGCAAGTGGTACGAGGGCGAGCTCGTGGAGAAGCACGAGAGCGTGGTCGTAGTGTCGTTCGAGAAAAAGAAGGGTGGGCGGTTCTCGGTGGTGCTCGACAAGCCCAAGTGGAATTGCGACCCGTCCGGTTTCGAGGTCGGGGATGCGATCGCCGTGCGGTTCGAGCCGTCGGCGCTGCCGTTCGATCCCGCCGAGTGAACGTGCGGGTGGAGGTCCGCGAGAGCGCGGGAGGATGGGAGCAGCCCGTTATCGTCGTACACCCGGATCCCGAGCTCGCGCGCCGCTACGCCGTGGTGATCGTGGACGCGCTCCGCTCCGCGATCGGGAAGCCCGTGCGCGCCACGATCGGCGACAACCCGCCGGAGTCGGGACGCTGGGGTGAGGGTGAAGTCGTCTACGCGAGGGGGTGACACCATGCTCAAGCGGTTCGCAATCGGCGCGCTCGCGCTCGCCGTGCTCGTCGGAGGCTTTTTCCTCTACCGTGCGCGCGTCGCTCGAGGTCAAGTCGTCTCGCAGACGTTCCTTTTCACGTGGCCGGGCGACGACGGGAACGTCGGGACCGCGAGCTCGCTCGAGCTCCGATGGTCGCGGAACGCGATCGCCGGCGCCGACACGCTCTCGTGGTGGAACGCGGCGACCAGGTGGACGGGTGCCTATCCGGTGCCGAAGATCGCCGGCACGGCCGACTCGGTGATCGTGCTCGGGATGCCGAGCGACACGCAGATTTTCGCCATCGTCAAGGCGTGCGACGAGGTGCCGAATTGCTCGGGGTACTCGAACGTGGCGAGCGGAAAGACAAAGGATTTCGTCCCGCCCGGGCGCGTGACCGACCTCCGGCTCGGCGAGCTCCTCGGGCGCCTGTTTCGACCTCGTGAAGCGATGGCGGCCGAGTGGGATCCTCCGGCCGCGGTCCGAAACCTCCGGCTCGAGGGCCGATTGACGGCGTGAGCCTCACCGTGGTATAATCCTCTCTCGTTCACCACGCTGGGGGGACGTAATGACGGGCATCACGCCGGGCAACGGGCCGGCCGGACAGAAACTCGCCATCACCTGCACGGGAAAGCTGGGGCCGATGCCCGAGGGCTCGGCCCTCCTCGGCTGTCCCGCCTGCCACCTCCCCATCACCGTCGGCCAGTTCTACACGTGTTTCCCGATCGGATGCGGCGGCGCCGCCGAGAACCGCCGGCGCGCCCGCGAGGGCTTTCCCTATCCGATGGTGTTTGTCGCCGTGCATTGGGCGTGCGTCACCGGAGACGACTCCGAGAGCCGGCTCGCCGTATGACGCCCGACCGCTTTTTCCTCCTCTACGCGCTCGATCCCGTGGACGCGTGGCGCGCGGACCTCATGGTGTGGGGCGATCAATACCGTGAGGGCGTGCAATGGCTTCGGGAACAGAGCAAGGTGGTCCGGGTGACGGAGGAGCGGGAGCCGGCTTTCAAGCAAGCCCTAGCGGTGGAGGACGCATCCCGCGAGACGCTCCTCGAGCGCCTCGGGCAGAGCTATCCCGGCGTGAGGATCCTTGAGCTCGTCGAGAACGCCGAGGCGAACACATGACCGGCGCCGAGGTGATCCTCGTGTGGGAGCAGAAGCCGCCGCGCGCCGGATGGTCCGCGTCGTTCCTGCGCGAGACGAGCGACGGCACGCTCACCGAGGTATTCACCGTGACGCGGAACGATCGCACGCGCCTCGAGGAGTCGCTCCGCGAGCTCTGGCCGGGCGTCCAGGTGGTCGCGCTCGAGGCGGGGATCCCGACGTGACCGGCGACGAGCTCGAGGTTGTCGAGGCGATGCGCCGCGAGGGCGGGGGTTTCGTCGCGTCGCTCGCGGAGGCGTTCGCGCACGCGGATCCCATCAATTTCGCCCGGCTCCGGCTCGCGTTCCCCGACTACTGGAGCGAGTACGAGCGCGCGGCGGCGGTCCGCCGGCAGGTGTCGCGCGGGGAGCTCTCGCCGTGAGCCTAGACCACGCCCGAGCAACGTCTCGCGGCATGTCCTATGCCTACAGGCGCCGCTCTCGTAAATGCCCGACCTGCGGGCGCAAGACGGTGCAGCCGGCCCGATGGGCCGGAAAGCACGTGTGCCGGTGGGCGCACCTGCACAAACCGAAAGCGGAGCTCGCGCCGTGAACCGCGCGCGCTACGAGCTCGTGCGCGAGGACCGTGAGGGCGTGTTGATCCGCGACCTCGGGCCGTGGTCGAAACACCCTACCGTCACCAACGCCGCCGAGCAGGTTGTCGCGGAGCTCCTCCCCACGCTCCGCGGCCGGCGGCTCTACTATTTCGATTCAAACGGCGAGCTCGACGAGCTCGTGGTCCGCGACGGCCGTTTCGCCGGATTCGCGCCCGGTGGGCCGATCGTGCCGCCGGCGACGCTCCGGCTCGGAGACGGATCCCGGCACCACGAGTGCCCCGGGTGCGGTCGCATCATGTCCCACCGGGAAGCGGCCGAGCAGGGTGCGTGCAACGATTGTCACGGTGGAGCGGCATGAGAGCCCTCTCGCTCCGGCAGGCGACGAATTGCGAGAACGCGACGCACAAACGGTGCCGCTGCCGCTGTGGCGGCCGCTATCACGGTGCGAACCGCGTGGCGCCGGACTCCGACCGCAAGGCGTTCGAGCAGCTCCCCGCCGAGGATCCCCACAAGCTGCCGGCCGAGCGCCGGCGCCGGCCGCCGGCTCTCCCGCAAGAGGAGCTCGCGCTGTGACCCCGCCGGCCACCCTCGAGAACGTGCTCGGCACGTGGGCGCATTGCGTCGCCCTCTCGATCGCGTGCGCCGAGCATCGGCTCTCGGAGGATCCTCCCTCGATCGAGCGCCGGCGGCGGATGGCGCAGCTCGCGCTCGAGGAGCCGATCGACCTCCGCGAGCTCCTCGACGTGCTCCGCGAGCAGCGCCAGTACATGCGAAAGAAACTCGAGGGCGCCGGCGTGGATCCCACCGCCGCGTTCCAGGCTGTCGTGCGGATCCACGCGTGAGGACCGTCTCGATGGTCTGTTTCGTAGTCTCGGTGGTGTGCCTCGTCGTTCTCGCAGCGAGTCTCGCGCAACGGATTCGACACGGGATCCCCGTAGGCCGCGGGTGGTTCCTCCTCGCGCTAGGGGGCATCATAGCGGCCCTCAACGCGGTGCTCGCGTGGCGCCCGTGACGGGATCCCGGCCGCCGAAAGTCGGGCTCCACGAGGACGCCGTTGTGCTCCTCTGGCCCGGCGAGCCGCTCGTGCTCGCTCCGATCCGCATGTCGGAGGAGGACGCGCTCCGCTTTGCCGCGCAGCTCGTCGCCGTGGTGGATCCGGGGCACACGCGTTTCCCTACGTTCATGCTCGAGGCGCTCGTCTCGCCCCTCGAGACGAAAGACGACGCCGCGGCCGCCTCGAGCGCGGAGGAGTTCGCGCGGCGGTGGCTCGAGGCGGGAAAGGGGGACAAGATTGGCGGAGTCTGAAATTATCTTCGTGGACGTGCGCGTGGGGATCCAGAACGGGCACGCTCAGCTCTCCGAGCGGTTCGAGGTGGCGCCGGAATCCCTCGAGGAGACGCTCCATCTACTCGCGCGGTTTCACGAGCTCGCGGAGCGGATCCGCGACGAGCAGGCCGGGCTCAAGAAGGCATGAACCGCGCGGCGACTCCGAGCGCGGGAAGCCGGACGCGAAAGGGGGTGATTGACATGAAAAATTGGGCTCTCGTCGTAGGGCTCGCCGCGCTCCTCGTGGGGTGCAACACCGACAAGGGGAAATCGCTCGCGCCTGAAACGGGAGTGAGCACCGCGACCTCGATTCCGGGGGCGCACCTCGAGATGGTGGACCGCGACGGCGTGCAGGTGCTCGCGTGGGTGGAGAACACGAGGGGGAGGACGCAGCTCGCGCGCATCCTGTACTACTGTGATTTTCCGATGGGGTACTACGGGCCGCCGTCACCGGGGCATTGCTACGAGGACGGGTCGGGTTGTACGGGTCCGCCGATAAGCCCGGATCCGGGGCAGACGGCCGCGCCGGCGCCGTTGCCGGGTGATCCGACGGCGGACGACTCGAAACCGCAATCGGGGGATCCGACGGCGGACGACGCATCGGACAACGATGGAGTCGTAATCAAGTAAGGCCGGGACCGCGGCCGGAGCGCCGCGTGTTCTCGGACTCGCGTGAACGCCGGCGAGCATGGACGCTCGCCGGTTTTCCGCGTGGTAGGATCCGGTTCGGACGGGGAGGCTGGGCTCCCCTCAAATCAGGGGAGGGGAAACCGTGCATATCCCGTGGGACTTGTTGGGCTCGATCGCGCAGCTCGCCGTGATTCCGGTGGGCGCGTGGCTCGCAAAAAAGGTGCGCGATCGAGAGATCCGAGACGCCATCATGCACACCGCGGACGCGGCGCTCGTGCTGGCGATCCAGAAAACGAAGGGGAACGGGATCCGCAACCTCGCCGAGCTCGTGCAGATCGTGGTGCAGGGGATCGTGAACGATCCGAAGGCGCCGCGGCAGGTGAGGACGAATCCCGACGCGGCCGCGACGGCAGCTCGAGCGGCGATCGCGCGAAACAGCGTAGGCGTTACGCAGCTCGTTCCGAACGGCGTGGAGTAGGAGGGGGCGATCGCAACGGTTCGGGAGGTTTCAGCTCGGGGCGTCTACGGGACGCCGGCCACGTCGATCGAGACGCTCCTCCGCATGGCGCTCGCTCGCACGTGGCCGTGGGACGCCCCGACATTTCGTCACGAGTGGATCCAGCGCGCGGCCGAGCGGGCCGCGCGCTCTCCCGGGCTCCACGTGGACGTGCGCGTCCCGTTTCTCCGGCGGTTCCTCCGCGGGCACGAGGGGGTGCTCTCGCTTCACGTGAGCGGGCTCCCCGGGCAGGATCCGCCGATCCCGATGTACACGATTTGCGCCGGCAGCGTCTCGCCGGCGACGCTCGTGGCGAACCTCGCGCTCGCCTTGACCGTCGTGGGATCCTCCCCGGACGAGCTCGTCAAGGCGTGGGAGACGAGCGAGCGCGCGGACGGCGGCGGCTATCTTCACGCGATCGCCTGCATCCCCTCGAGCCGGGTGTCGTGACATGCCGACCTCGGAGCTCCTCACCACGATCGCCGCGCACGCGGATCCGCGCGTGCCGCTCCCGATCGTTCTCACGATGGCCGAGCGTGAATCGACGTTTACGCCGACGAAGCGCGGCGCCGCCGGCGAGTGGGGGCTCATGCAGCTTCTCCCCGCGACGGTCCGCGGCGGCGACATTGGCTACACCGGGCCGCTCGAGCGGCTCCTCGAGCCCGCGTTGAACGTCGAGCTCGGCACGCGATACCTCGCGCTCTTGAAGGATCGGCACGGCACGTGGCCGGTCGCCGTGCGCGCGTACAACGGATCCGGCGCGGCCGCGCGCGCGTATTCCGAGGGAGTCTTTCAGCGGCTCCCCGTGTGGGACCGCTACGTCCGCGACAACCTCGCGTTTTTCAAGGCGGCGCTCTCGCGTCGCGGCGTCCCGATGGTGCTGGGGCTCGTCGCCGCGGCCGTCGTAGCGTTCTTCCTCCTCACCCGCTCCCAGCGGACCGCGGAGGCGTAGCGTGCCCGAGCTCCAGCTCACGCCCGGGACGTGCGGCATGTGCGGATGCACCGAGGAGAAGCCTTGCGAGGGCGGGTGCTCGTGGGCGGATCCGGCTCGGACGCTGTGTACGAAATGCTACGAGTCGCCCGGTTTCACCGTCTCAAAGGCCGCGCTCGAGCTCGCCATGTCCGTCGCGCAGGTGCAGCGCGCGCTCTACGCGTTCGAGGAGTCGTGGTCGAGAATGAATCCGAACGCCGAGCCGGATCCGTTCGACATGGCATACGCCGACGCCGCCCGGCTGTACGGCTACCTTGTCGAAATGGTGGACGAGCTCCTCGAGCCGTTCCCCAATTCGAGGGCGCTCGCTCAGTCCGAGCGGCGGATCGTGAAGCCGTGAGCGCGCTCCGCGACGTGGCCGGGCAGCTCACGGTGGCGATTCGCACGCGGTCGCTCATCGTCACCCGCGGGCTCACCGAGGGGCAGCACGAGGGCCGGCGCGCATGGAACCGGATCGAGGATCTTCTCGTCGAGCTCCTCGCGCGGCTCGACAAGGCGGATGCTATCCTCACGCCCCTCGAGTCGTGGGAGGAGGCGCGCAAGGCGCAGGGAGAGCGCGCCGAGGACGTGGCGCGGCAGCTCGTCGCCGCGATCGAGGGTTACGGGCTCCCCGTGGATCCGCGGGCGGCGCGGGAAGATCCCCAAAGGGTCGAGGCCGCACGTCTAACCGCGCCGTCGCAGCTCGAGCTCGGGGGTGTCAAAAAACCGGACACCCCAGCTCGAGGCGACGCCGTGCTCCCCGCCGGCGACCGCTCGAGCGGGAATCCGCCGCCGTGACCGGGATCCCGACCCTCCTCCTCGAGAAGCGCCCCGGG
>Ga0209886_1000077_pt1 | contig 11830 bp, 12 predicted proteins | sample GWRWN2_40_50_FD_187229 | JGI IMG/M metagenome (GOLD analysis project Ga0209886, IMG submission 187229) | Riverbed sediment microbial communities from areas with no vegetation in Columbia River, Washington, USA - GW-RW N2_40_50 (SPAdes)... | ecosystem: Environmental > Aquatic > Freshwater > River... | reverse complement strand
ATACAGTCACCATCGGCCGGAACCTCGTATCGGTCTTCCAACGAAAAAGTCATCAGGGTCCACCAGCAGTTCGGGCTCCTGCAAGTGGTGGGCAACGGCCGAACCACCCTGACCGTCACCAATCGAGGCAAGAAAGAGGATCTCGAGGTCATCGTTGAGGTCGGTGACGAACCAAACGAACCGCCGACCGCCGATGCCGGTCAAAACCGGACCGTGAAGGCCGGCACGAAAGTCGAATTGAGTGGGCTGAAGAGCCGAGACCCTGAAGGAGAAGCGCTGTTCTACGCCTGGAGTCAGGTGCGGGGAAGCAAGGTCCCGCTCCTGGACGTCAACATGCCCAAGGCTTCCTTCGTGGCGCCGCAGGTGTCGGAAAAGGCGCTCTATCGGTTCAAGCTTCGCGTCAGCGACAAGAAGGGGGCGGATAGTTTGCCCGCCTTTGTGGACGTTGTGGTGGAACCGTGATGCGGTGCAAGAATCATAGCCTTAGCTGTGGTGGGCGCCTCGACAAATCTGGTGGTGTAGACCCCTACCTTGCAGACTCTTCCTTCAAATTCAGCCAGAATATTGCGCCCATTCGAAAGCACTCCATACATCTTTGCCTTTATCATCGCGCCTCAACATGGGCATAGGTCCTTCGCGCGGCCATGAGTTCCCGCCTGTGTCGCCTGAGTTCTGTCCCATAGCGCGAGCGGAGGACTGTTGCTTCATACGGTGCGATCCGATTTTTGACCTTCGCAAGTTCTTGTTTGAGTTGCTCCACCAGCGCCATTCCTGACGCAGTCAGCCAGCCGAGTTTCTTCACCGCGTAGTTCAGCTCGCGAAGCGAATACTCGACTGATGCCACCTCTTCTAGACACCGGAAGCGGGCGCGGAGGATTTGCTGAGGAGTCAGTGTCGCGCGGCCGGATTCGGCCCAGGACGAAAGCCGCTCAAACAGGATCGCTCCCATGGTGAATGTGAAGGTCGCGTGGAGGATGCCGCGCAGCGGGCGCAGGCTGCGCCGCCATGGGGAATAAAAGATCTCCTGATTGCGGTCATGGCGGTGCATGACGTACTTCCGCAGCAGCAGATTCAAATGATGATGGCTGTTTTCATGCACTAGATCGTCGATCAGATCGAACCCGTCCCGCTCGAAGGTATTGATGAACGAGAGCCCCGGCCGATGACGGTAGCTGAAACTCACCACGCCCTGGACCTTGAGCGGCACGATCCCCTGGCTCAGAAACGCCAGATTCATTGCGCCGTTCGGCCAGGCGCCTTCGATGGCGGCAAGGGCTTTCCGGATGCGCTCGCTAAGCCCAGCGCTGGTAGGCACCACGCGGATGGGGACTCGGTCGTTCCTGGAATAGCCGAGCGTATGGCCGAGTGTCAGGCCAGCGGGCCACACAGCGTTCGGCGCCTTGAGAAACACCGGCCACACGTGACGCCATCCCCACCGGAGTCGGATACCTGTGTTGAGCACGCTGGTCGTTAGTCGTCCGACGCGTAACCGGATGTCTTTCTCACGGATCAGCAGAGTGGCTTTACAATGCCGCTTGGCAAGTTCGCGCTTCACAGGCGCGGGCGGCTCGAGATACGCGCCGGCCACCCCCAAGGAGACACAACCCGCAAGCTCCATGCGCTCAAAGTTCTGGCTCAGATCGAAGGGCACGGCCCATTGCTGTCTCCCCGTCTGCTCCAGCCAGTCACAGGGTAGGCCCGGCACCAGAAACAACGACTCTTGAATCACCTGTTGCGCCAGGCGCGCACAGAGGCCAGACAGACGCGGCGCAAGCCCAGCCGACTCAGGTTCACCGCGGGGGAACAGCTCGTTGAGATAACTGTTTTCGTAGAATTGCTCTTCGCACTCGGCCAAGAGTTCCTTTGCGAACTGGCGAGGGTGGTTTTCCCGGCGAAGCTGCTCACGGAGGTCAATGAAATACACCAGATCATTCAATTCCTCGATCCACCCGACAACTTTCCAGCCGGAATAATCTTCCTGCCTGAACGCCTGGCCCACCAAACGGAAATAGGCTACCGGTAACCGCAGCGCCGCAGCAGGGTCCGGGTAATGCTTCTCCAGATCGTCACAGAGCTCGTCGAGGAGATTCCGCATGGATTTGCGGAACTCATGGATCAGCGATGACAGGAACGTGGAGTCAAAAAGTTTCACTGGACCATCTTAGCAGTCCGCTCAGCCTATGGTCTTGCTTTTCGATCCGATTCCGATCAGACTTCGCAACCACAGAAGCTAGTTCGATGAAAGACAACTCATCGTCTCATCCAGCCTGGTTGAATACGCATTCAAAGGACAACGAATATCCAGCCAAAGAGAGAAAGGAGGCACCCCATGTCTCACGCGCGAAACCTCGCACTTGCTGTGGTGTTCGCAATCCTCGTGGTGGCCCTGCCGGTCGTGGCGGCTGACCAGCAGGTCACGCTCGCACTGGGGGGAAGACTCTGCGAGTTTTACGGGGGAGAGGTCCAAGCGGCCTTGATGAAAGTGAACGGTGTCAAAGGCGTTGATCTGGGCAGCAGGAGAGGTCACGCCATCGTCACCATGGATACCGACAAGGCGAAGCCAGCCCAGTTGACGGCTGCTGTCAACGCCGTCAAAGGTGATGGTTGGCACTGCAAGGCTGAGGTCGCCAAGTAACGATCATCCTGCCTCGCGAGCCGTTTCGACCAGGTCAATGGTATATCGCCTCAGACCGCTGGTGGATGCCTCAGAGTGGTGAATCTTGGCGGGTGGAATATCCAGTTGGAGTCGTTTAACCATCCGCTGGATCGACATCGTTCCCTCGGCTTCACAGACCCAGATATGCACTCCTGTCTCCAGGTCCTGAAACCGCCGCGTGACGCGAAACCGGGGTTCCTCCATGTAATAGGCGGACAGGAATCCGGTGATGGCGTTGACCACCCACCCATGTTCTTGGGCATAGCGATGGCTCACCGCGACCTCGACCAGGTGTGTGGTGTCTGACGTGTCCATAAGAGACGACAGCCGGAAGGTACATTACGTCAGGGCAAGGGATTCTGTCCACGCCGAGTACTGAGCAGATGAGCAAGGGGTTTGACTGGAACCGCTGACGAGAGAATAAGAGAAGGGCGCCCTCCCATCCGCCTCGCTGATGGCGAGGCGGATCAGGGCTCAGGTAGTTAAGCGCTCAGTTTGACCAGATCGAATGTTTTTCTGGCCTTCCTCGTCAAAGACCGAGTCAGCCGGCCAAGCCGCGAACGCTGCATGTGGCGTTGCTGCATGATTTCTGCGTCTACCACATCCCCGCAGCTCACGCATCGCCAACCGCATAACCAGAGATGGCCGGTGTTCTCAATGTCAATGAAGTGATCCACCACCATCAACCCATCACATCGGTGACATTTCATGAGCAGGGCCTCCTTCTTCCGCGCGCCCGCCGACCGTGCGCGCCACCCGCCACGGCTGCTGTTCGACAGAACGTGGCTCTTTACGAGGCGTCTGTTTTGATCCACTAGCTGCGTGCGTCTGCAATGTCAGTGCCTGGTCAAACGCTTTGTTTTTTCGCTGTTTTTGTCATGTCCACCAATATCTATAGGCAAATGTGAGACAAATGTGTCGCAACGAGGGTGGCAATTTGCCGCACCGCAGGAAGGACCATCTTGCCGGCGGGCCATAGCCTTGAATTCACACTCCATTACCATCAAACTATGCTCGTTCAATCATGACAACGTGAGGGCAGTGCGTGTCCTTATCAGCGCAAGAGATCGCAGCCGTTGTGGCGGAAATTGTGCCAGTCGTGATCGGCGGGTGGGTCCAGAAGGTCTTCCAACCCACGCCGCATGCGATCACGTTAGAGGTCCGAGCACCAGGACACACGCAGTCACTCTTTCTTTCGGCTGACCCTGAATCAGCCCGGCTACATCTCCTCAGCCGGCACCTTCTCAATCCCGCTACGCCGCCGCCCTTCTGCCAGTACTTACGGGCGCATGTCCAGGGTGGACGCATTGAGGGTATCGAGCAGGTTCAGGGGGACCGCATCGTCCGCATCCGGATAGCGGCGCGAGAAGGACTCCGCTCGCTGATTGCGGAGTTGACGGGGAGAAGCGCGGATCTGCTTATGCTGGATGCCGAGGACAAGATTCTCGCGGCGCTGAAGGGCGAGCACGAGAAAGTCGGGCAGCCTTATCGTCCCCCGCGCGCCCCGAGAGACGCACGGGGCAGGACCGACAGCGATATATATTCAGAAGGACCGCCCCAGCCTGACGAGAACATGCCTTTTCCAGTCTCTGCCGCTCTTGAGCGCCGATACCAGCAACGAGAGGAAGAGTTGGCGCGCACAAGGATGCGACAAATACGGCTGGCTGAAGTTCGCAAGGGTATCAAGAGAACCGGCCGTCGCATTGCGGCGCTTCAGGAGGACCTGGTCAAGTTATGCCGGTACCGGGACTACGATCGGTATGGGGAGCTTCTGAAGGCCAACCTTGGCCGGATCGCGAAGGGGCAAGCGCAACTGACCGTGGTGGACTACTTCGATCCAGCCATGCCGGAGCTGGTGATTCCGCTGGATCCGGCCAAAGGACCGCAGGGAAACATGGATGACTATTTCAAAAAGCATCGCAAGTTTCTCGTTGCTGACCGCGAGGTCCGGCCGCGGCTGGAGGCCGCCGAACGGGAGCTGGACATCCTGCGAACGGATCTCACCGCGATCCAGCACGGGACCTGGGAACCGCCGGCCAGCCAGCCTGAAAAAACCAAGCGAGCCGCTCCGCACCGCAAGGTGGCTACTCCGCAAGCCAAGCCTCAGCGGACAGAACGGGCCGGTCCCTTCCGCCGATTCACCTCCGTCGATGGGCTGCCGATCTATGTGGGCCGCAATGCCCGCGAAAACGAGGAGCTGACATTCGGACTGGCGAAGAGCGACGACCTCTGGCTGCATGCCCACGGAATGCCGGGCTCGCACGTCGTCGTGCGACTGGAGAAAGGAGCCGATCCGCCGCCCGAAACAATCCGTGATGCCGCCACGCTCGCACTGCTCTATAGTGATCTGAAAAAGAGCGGCAAAGGCGAAGTGATATACACGAAGAGAAAGTACGTCCGGAAGGTGAAAGGCCAGCCACCTGGCACGGTGACGGTCACGCAGGAGAAGTCAGTCTTCGTGACATTGGACAGGACTCGCTTGGAAGCCTTGAAGGAACGCTCCCGCTAGGGTCAGTCTTCCAACGGCTTGTCTCTTTCATGGACTCTTCCCACACTATGGCTCAATGAAGACCCCTCAAGTGGTCATTATCGGCGGCGGGTTTGGTGGGTTGACGGTCGTCCAATCCCTGCGACGGGCGAAGGTCGAGGTGGTCCTCATTGACAGGACCAATCATCATCTGTTTCAGCCGTTGCTCTACCAGGTGGCGACCGCAGCGCTCTCACCGGCCGACATCGCGTCCCCCCTCCGCAGCGTGCTCCGGTCTCAGCGCAATGTGCAAGTGGTCATGGACGAAGTGCTCGCGATCGACAAAGAGCGCCGGCTGGTTGCCCTCGCGGAGGGAGAAGCGATCCCCTTTGACTATCTGATCGTGGCGCCTGGATCACGGCATTGGTATTTTGGCCAGGATGGCTGGGAGCGGTTCGCACCAGGCTTGAAAACCCTGTCTGACGCACTGGAGATTCGCGAGCGCCTGATCCTGTCGTTCGAACGGGCGGAGCGCGTCCTGCACAGACCAGAGGCACGGAAATATCTCACGTTCGTGATCGTCGGCGGAGGACCGACTGGAGTAGAACTGGCCGGCGCGCTCGCCGAAATCGCAAGGGAAGCCGTGGTTCGAGATTTTGCCGCGCTCCGCGCAGAAGATTTTACCATCATGTTGCTGGAAGGCAGCGGGTCCATTCTGCCGACCTATCCTTCGCCTTTGCGTGACAAAGCGAAACAGTTCCTGGAAGAGTTGGGAGTGGTCGTCAGGGTGAACACCAAAGTCACGGAGATAACTGAGAAAGGCGTCTACGCGGAGAATACGCTCATTGAAACCGTGAACGTCATCTGGGCGGCGGGGACCAGGGCTTCTCCTCTGCTGGAAACCTTGAAGGTGCCGCTGGATCAACAGGGACGTGTCATCGTTCAGCGGGATTTGACCATTCCAGGCGATCCTGGCATTTTCGTCATCGGCGATGCGGCCTGCTCTGACGATGGGTTTGGCAAGGCGCTCCCTCCCCTGGCTCCCGTCGCCATGCAGCAGGCGCACTATGTCGCGAGTCTGATCCAGCACAAGCTGGGTTCAGAGACACGCCGGCCATTCGTGTACCGCGATCGTGGCACGATGACTACGGTCGGACGAGCCAAGGCCGTGGCCGAAATCGGACGGTTGCGCCTGTCCGGATTGATCGCGTGGCTGCTCTGGTCACTGGTCCACATTTTCTTTCTAATCGGATTCCGCAACCGTCTTCGTGTCATGTCGGAATGGGTGTGGTACTACTTCACCTACAAGCCCGGCGCTCAGCTCATCTATTGGAAGACCCGGAGGCGAGACAAAGATATGGGACCTGGTTAAGGCTCTGCGCGTTTCACTCAGGCATGGGCACAATGTGGTCGAACAGCACCACACATTCGGCAGGCAGTCGAGACTGGCGACTCCACCAGGCCTCATGTACGAGGGCGTCCCCGACTTCGAGCAATCCGACGATCTGGCACGTTCGGCGATGAAGTTGCGCGGCAAGTTCGAGCACGAACCTGTCCAATGACGCCTGCCCCACTAACAAGATCTTCTTGAAATCCGCTTCGCCCGATGACGGCAGGACTCCCTTCATGTACAGATGACAGTGGGCCTCCAGAGCTTCAGCAGAAGAGTCGGTGGCCCAGGTCCGGTAGGCCTCCGGTAGATAGTCGGCTTGGGCAATGGCTTTCACGATCTCCCCTCGAACCCGTTCGCGAAAGGTCGTCATGTTTTCACGCAGGATTCGGCCCGTGTGGACAATTCGGGTGGGCAGGAGGAGCGTGTGCCACAGCGCGTAGTAGAACAGGCACACTTGGCGGAAGAGCGCAGCCTTTTGGTCTGGACTCAACCGAACACCCGTTTTCTCCGCGGCCTTTTCCAAGGCGTTGAGGTGCCCGGTGGTCACCACCAGGAACAAGGACGCCAGCAGGGGCGGCCCCATTTCGAGCGGCTTATTGGGTGCCTCCGCTCCTGTGGCAGAACGCGAGCGTTTGACTCGAGGAAATTTAAACCAGTACAGCCACTCCATGCAGGTGTCCTACCCGCCTCCATCGTCCGGCAGCCGTCCAGTTTGCCGCAGGAATCGGCGAATACTGAAGTGTCGGGCTCAGAGCCGCTGGGAGTAAATGCCTCTTAGGTGGGGGAAACCCCTCAAAGGGGGAGTAAGACCCTCGTGGTCGACTACCCCCAACCTGGCTACAGGAACGGACAGGCACCCGTCACAGCTTGACTTTCAGGCCTGAAAAACCCACATTGTGCACCACTTAAGTGTCTAGCGGGCCCTCAGCTTGGGTCACTCATGAGGAGTTGTACCCTTGTGCTCTTTGTTTCGTTGTTGTTTGCTTTGTCATGCGCCACTCCCGTACCAAGGCCCGAGGATTATTATAACCCCCTATCGCAGCCACACATGGGATTACCGGTGGATCTTGACCTCCTGTCCACAGCAAGACTCCCTCAGGACAAGAAGCGAGTAGGGGAGGAATTTCTGATTTTTTTTCACAACTGTGAGACCAGCCTCAATGATTACATAGACGCGCTCGAAAAGAACCTCGAAGCCAACGAGGAACTGGACAGGAAATACTGGATCGCTGACGCAATTGTGGGAGGCTTGGCCGGCCTCTCAAGTGCTGCGGTTCTCGTTGCCACTGCAGCGATCGCCATTCCTATCGCAGGAGTCATCTGGGTGGCTGTGGGACTCTCGATTCATAATTTCGAGATAGCTCCCGAAATCAAGGAAGCTCGCAAGCGTCTTGGAGATGCCCGCGCTATCGTCGAGCTTTTCCCTGACATTGAAAGGGCCTTTGATGCAGCAGTGTTTGTGGATTCAGAAATAGAAGCCGAACGGCGATTCAGGAAATGGGAAGTCTACATCGAAGCCCTCCGGCCCAAGGTGTCGCATTTCTTCTTCGCCAACCAGGTTGATCATTCGAACTAAGTCAAAGACATCCTGACAACCCGGCATCCAACGCTAAGCTCGTCGTGGCTCTAACTCAGTGCGGCGGGTGGCGCTAAATGGGCTGGATGGCTGAGAAGCGGGCGCAAACAAAAAGGGGCTGCCGTCGTTCAGACGGCAGCCCCTCACTCAGCAATGCCGAGTTCTTACCAGCGGTCGCGATTGCCGCTACGGCCCCGGCTGTCACCGCCTGAGCGGGACTCCTGAGGCTTGGCTTCATTCACCGTCAGCGTGCGCCCGTCCATCTGCGTCCCATTAAGGGCGCCGATGGCCTTTTGGGCCTCCTCGGCCGTGGACATTTCCACGAAGCCGAAGCCCCGCGACTGCCCGGTGAACTTATCCGTGATCACCCGCGCCGACTCGATTGAGCCGTGCGCCTTAAAGAGATCACTGAGTTGCTGCTCGGTCGCCGAGTACGGCAACCCACCGACATAAAGTTTGGAACCCATGAGGGGTCCTCCTTTGATTTGTGATATTGTCTTAGACACGAGGACAGAAGAGGAAGGAACGGGCCGAAGACGCGAACAGTGCAGCGACTTAGGTCTGGCTTCCGATCAGATTCCCGGACAAAACAACATCGGTTACGGGCCTTACTATTTGTAGCTCCATCACCAGGCCCCTGCGATGAAGTGTCTGTACGGTAACACGTCTAAACTCAAATAGCAACCTAATAATCTCGCCCGCCCCTTTGCCCTGAAGTCAAAGGCCAGCCGCTCTGCGCCAGGCTGGTCGGCAACAGGACCCGCTGCTCCCCCACCCGCACCAACAACTCCCGTTGCCAACCCTTCTCCCCCCTCTAATCGAAGTTCGGGTGCCCCAGCCAGCATCGGGGGTGGTGGCGAAGCGACGTCGCGGATGAGCCACGCTGATGTGCACACCCACGAACGAACGTGGTCCACCCGCCCTTCCCTCACTCTACCCTCCAACTTGGTGCGAGTTGGTATGAGCAGGTGGCGCCGACTAGGTGACATTGACGTAGGGCGGCTGGGCTAAACTCAATTGGGCCGTCGAACAAGCACCTCTTGCTCTGACGTCCCCCACCTATAGCAGGGCGACCAGGGAGTTCCAACTGCGGCCGTCCAGCGAGGGCCTTCTGAGGCCGCGCGCTGCGGGAGCACAGGAACTCCCTGGATGTCCTGCATATTCTCTTCTGATCGTGCGCGTTCCGGGAGCACGGAGTTTAGCCCAGCCGCCCCCACCTCCCTCACTCTCCCACCCGAACGAGCAACCCCTTTTCTTTGCAGACATTGACCGTGTGGTGGAACCAGGTCACCATGAAGGTGAGAAAGAGGAGATTAAGCCCGATTGCCCAAGCCAGGTGGACCAGTGGCACGGCCGATTGATTCAGCACTATCCGCATGCCCTCGAACACATGCGCGGCCGGGTTGGCCCAGGCAATCGCCTGGAGCCATTTGGGGAGTACTTCAATCGGATAGAACACGCAGGAGATCGGCTGAAACAGAAACACCATGCCCCAGGCCAGCACCTCGGCTTCCTGCCCGAACCGCATGATGAGCGAGGTCGTCAAGACGCCGATCGTCCAGCCGGCGATGATCAGGTTGAGGACAAAGGGAATCAACCACAGGCCGATCATGAACACGTTATAGGAATAGAACGTCAGGGCCGCGACGGCCATGATAATCGAGACCGCCATGACTTTGAACACGCTCATAGCCATGGTCGCCGCCAGGAACTCGCTCGGCTTGAGCGGGCTCGCGAAGAGGTTCATCAGGTTTCTGGCCCAGATCTCTTCCAGAAACGAGATGGTAATGCCCTGCTGCGCGCGAAACAGCACATCCCACAGGATCAGCGCGCCCAGAAAGAAGGTGACGACGCCGGGCAACTGGCCCTGAAACCGCATCAAGTACACTGTGATAAACCCCCACACCACGAGGTCCAGGAACGGCCAGTAGAAGATCTCCATCAACCGAGGCAGGCTGCGGCGGTACAGAAAGAGGTGGCGCGTGATCAACGCGACAATCCGGTGAAGTTTCATCCTGCTTCTGCCTTCCCTCTCCCACCCAGTCTGGGTACGGCTGCAGTGTCCACGGGAGGAGCCGGCTGGGGTGCTCCTCACTGCGCGCATCGAGCGAGTACTTCTTTCACCGGCAGCCCCCTTTTTCAAGCGGGGCGACCGGGGGATTCCTACTGCGGCCGTCCAGCGAGGGCCTTCTGAGGCCGCGCGCTGCGGGAGCACGGGAATTCCCTGGTCGCTCCGCGCCATCCCTTCTGCGGTGAGGGCTCTGCGAGCACAGGAGTACCCCTGCCGGCTTCTCCCCCCTCTCTACTTTTCCCGCGCCAACTTCAAAAACACCTCTTCTAGATCCGCCTGCCCGAACCGTTTCACGATTTCCTGAGCCGTACCCTGCGCCACAATCTTGCCCCGCTGGAGAAAAATGATCCGGTCCGACATGTCTTCCATCTCCCGCATATTGTGCGAGGTGTAGAGCACGCTCAACCCGGCCGACCGGCGGACTTCTTTCAGCAGGCTGCGCGTCTTGTGCGCGATGTCGGGGTCAAGGCTGGCCGTCGGTTCATCCAGGAACAGCACCTTCGGTTCCGTGAGGATCGCCTTGGCCAGCGTGAGCCTGGTCATCTGTCCGGACGACAGCTTCCTGGTCACCTTGCTGCGAAATTCCTCCATCTCCAGCTTCTTGACCACTTCGTCAATGCGCCGGGGGATGTCGGTCAGCCCGTAGAGTTTCGCCACGAACCAGAGATTCTCCTCCACGGTCAGCGAATAGGGCATGGAAATATAGGTGGATGAGAAGTTGACCTGGCTCAGGATGGTCTCGCGGTGTGTGGCCAGGTCCAGGCCGAACATGCGGATCGAACCGGCCGTCGGCGTGATCAAGCTCAGCAACATCTGGATGGTGGTGGTCTTGCCGGCCCCGTTGGGACCGAGCAGGCCCAGAATCTCGCCTTGCCGGATCTCAAACGAAATGCCGTCCACGGCGGTGAACTCACCAAACCGCTTCGTCAGACCTTGGACTTCAACGATTGCAGTCGACATGGGATTAGGGATGGAAGCTAACCCAACAGGATGCTCAAACAGGCCAGCCAGCGAGGCCGCAGGAAGCGAGGACCATGAAGCGTACTTGACCAGTACGTTGAATGGTTCGACGGGTACCCATTGCTTGGCCTCGTGCAATGGGTGATGAGAACAAAGCTGGGGGCCTGTTTCAGCATCCTGCTAGTTCAACAAAAATTCCCCGATCTTGTCAGGCAAATGGCAAGTCTCACAGCGCTTGCTCAGAACCTTCTCCTCATGCTCCATCTTCCCATCATGGCACCGGAAGCAATCCGCCAGCGCGGCGGTTCGCAGCTTGGAGCCCTCTGGGTAGTCAGGATAATACGGTTGACTGTCCGCCGCCACGTGCCCCCGGGGGATGACGATCGGATAGCCCTTGATGGGCTTGCCATGCACGACCTGTGAATGGCAGGTCGTGCAGCCTTCTCCCTTCGCTCGCTTGCCGAAGGCTTCAATGTGCTTCCGATGGCTCATGATCAGCCCCACATCTTTCACCGGCGGGGGGAGATCGCGCACAGCGACCTCTGACACACGCAAGATCGCACGGTGGCAGCCGATGCAGACTTCCGACGACACGCTGGCCTGAAGGTTAGACGGATCGGTTGGCGTGCCGAAGACATAGATGGCCACGTCCTTGAGCCCCGCCAGCACCTTGTCCTCAAGATACCCCTCGACGGTTGGTCGGACGT
>Ga0209886_1000075_pt1 | contig 11885 bp, 9 predicted proteins | sample GWRWN2_40_50_FD_187229 | JGI IMG/M metagenome (GOLD analysis project Ga0209886, IMG submission 187229) | Riverbed sediment microbial communities from areas with no vegetation in Columbia River, Washington, USA - GW-RW N2_40_50 (SPAdes)... | ecosystem: Environmental > Aquatic > Freshwater > River... | reverse complement strand
CAGGGATCATCCCAGTCGTCCCGTTCTCTCACCATTCACACTTTCTCTTTCAATTTACTTCAGCTCTGATCCCGTACTTCCGCATTTTGTAGGCCACCTGCCGCGGCGTCAGCCCCAAGGCCCGAGCGGCACGAGCCTGAACCCATCCAACTCGCTCCAGCGCATCCTGCAGCCGGCGCCGATCGATCTCCTGCAGGCTTGCGCCGAGCGGCTGACCTTCAAACCGTTGTGTTCGGACTCCGCCACGTTCCCCGGCCGTTACCTGTTTCATGTCCGCAAAATACCCGCGCAGCGAGAGCGGGATCGTCTGGACCGTCAGATGATCAGACCCAGGGTCGGCCATGACGACCAGCCGTTCCACGCAGTTCTGGAGCTCACGAACGTTGCCGGGCCAGTGATAGCGGGCCATCAGGATGCGCAGATCGCGACCAAGCCGCACCTGCCGACTATTCTCTCGGTTGAACCGCGACAGGAAATGCTCAATCAGCAGCGGGATGTCTCCATCACGCTCTCGCAGCGGTGGCAGCGAGACCGGAACCACGTTCAGGCGGTAATAGAGGTCCTCCCGGAATGCGGCTATTCGCACCATGGCCTCCAGATCCCGATGAGTTGCGGCAATCACGCGCACATCCACAGAAATCAGCCGGTTCCCGCCCACTCGCTCAAAACATTTGTCCTGCAGGACACGAAGCAGCTTGACCTGGATGGAAAGGGGAATGTCCCCGACCTCATCCAAAAACAAAGTGCCGCCGCCTGCCACTTCGAACCGGCCTTTGCGAGTCTCGATCGCCCCCGTGAACGCGCCCCGTTCATGCCCGAATAACTCGCTCTCCAACAGGGTCTCGGTCACCGCGGCGCAATGGAGACGAACAAAGGGACCTCGGGCCCTCGCCCCGGCCATGTGAATCGCTTTGGCCACGAGTTCCTTGCCAGTCCCGCTCTCCCCCCGCAGCAGCACGGTCGCCTGGCTCTGGCTCACGCGGCGAATCGCCTCGTAGACCTGCTTCATAGCGTCGCTTTGCCCGACCAGGCTCGCGGAGAGACTCGCCGCCGGTTCCTGCGGTTCACCCTTCCCATGAACCAGCCTGCCCCGCACCAGCCTGAGGCGGTCATGGAGCAGTTCCAGCGCCCGATCGAGCCGCGGCTGCGGAGAACCGGACCCTATGAGTGCCGAGACCACCGCTTCCAACGCCGTGCACTCGTCAGTCAGTTGTTCTTCTGAAATGTCTGCCACGTTCATAAACTTGTAGGCACGAGGCTAGAGGCGATCGGCAATGGCGCGAAGTCTTCTTCCCCATAGCCTCTTGCCCCTTGCCTATAGCCTTTCCAATAAACACAAAGGCGCCATGGCCCCCCATGAAGGTGAGACGCGCCTCGTCTCTCCCCCTCGGCAGGTCCTGGCGCCTTTGCCAGCTGGCCCGTCGCATTCCTAGAGCAACGGGCACCCCGTCCGACGACATTGTCGGACCACCTAGTAGCTATCAGCTGTTAGCCCTCAGCTTTCAGTATCCCAGGGAGCTGAGCGCTGATTGCTGATGGCTGATCGCTTCCTTACACGTCGTAGTACATGAAGAATTCGTACGGGTGCGGGCGCAGCCTGAGTTGATCCACCTCGCGACCGCGCTTATACGCGATCCAGGTTTCAACCAAATCCTCGCTAAACACCCCGCCTTTGAGCAAGAACTGGTGGTCTCTCTCCAAGTTCTTGACCGCATCATCCAAGCTCCCGGGCATGGTCGGGATCCTGGCTGCCTCTCTCGGCTCGAGATCATAGAGATCCTTATCCATGGGCTCACCCGGATCGATCTTGTTCTCAATGCCGTCCAGTCCGGCCATAAGCATGGCGGCAAAAGCCAGGTACGGATTGCAGGCGGGGTCAGGGAACCGCACTTCAATGCGCTTGGCCTTCGGGCTTGGTGAATACATGGGAATCCGAATCCCGGCGGACCGATTGCGGCTGGAATAGGCCAACAGCACCGGAGCCTCAAACCCGGGAGTGAGCCGCTTGTAAGAATTGGTCGTGGGATTCGTGATGGCCGCCAGGGCCGGCGCATGCTTCAGGACGCCGCCGATATAGTGGAGACACATTTGAGAGACCCCGGCATACTCCTTCCCGGCAAACAGCGGTTTGCCTTCTTTCCAGATGCTTTGATGCGTGTGCATACCGGAGCCGTTATCGCCGAACAGCGGCTTGGGCATAAAGGTGACGGTTTTGCCATGACGCCGGGCGACATTCTTGACCACGTACTTGTACATCATCATCTTGTCGGCCATCGTCACCAGCGAATCGAAGCGGAGGTCTATCTCGGCCTGTCCCGCCGTGGCCACCTCATGGTGGTGTTTCTCGATCGGGATCCCGGCCTTCTGCATCTCCAAAATCATCTCGCTCCGGATGTCCTGCTGGGTGTCCATGGGCGGAACTGGGAAGTAGCCTTCCTTGTGGCGTGGTTTGTTGCCGAGGTTGGCTCCCTCCTTCCCCGCGTTCCAGATTCCCTCGTCGGAATCGATGAAGTAGTAGCAGCTGTGGCTATTCTGGTCATAGCGGGCCTCGTCAAAGATAAAGAACTCGGCCTCGGGCCCCCAGTACGAAATCTCACCGATTTTGGTGCTCTTGAGATATTTCTCAGCCTTCAACGCAACATTCCGAGGGTCACGGTCATAGTTCTCCCGCGTGATGGGATCCACCACATTGCAGACTAGACTCAGGGTCGACACAGCCGTGAAGGGGTCCATGCAGGCGGTCGCCGGATCAGGGACTGCCAACATGTCGCTGTTGTGGATCGCCTTCCATCCCCTGATGGATGAGCCGTCGAACCCCGACCCATCTTTGAACGTCCCTTCGTTCAGCTCTTCGACCGGGATCGTAAAGTGCTGCCACGTGCCGAGCAAATCCACGAACTTGAGGTCCACGACCTGCACCTTGTGTTTCTTCGAAAATTCCAGTACCTCGCGGGAAGTCATTCCAAGCCTCCTTTCCTAGCCCCTTCTCATGATGATGAATACGACGACTGACGTTCAAGCTCGCTGACTTTCTCGCCCTTCTCATTCAGGAACCGATCAATGTCCTCCTTGATCATCGCACGGATCGTCTCGAGGCGGCTGTGGTCCTGCAGCTTCGCCCCGTCCATATCAGTGACATAGAACACGTCCACCACCTGATCCAACCGCGTCGAGATGCGCGCGGCAAGCACCGACAGGCCCAGGGTGAAGATGGCATGAGTGATCACAAATAGCAGCCCCTGCCGATCGTCAGCAAACACGTCGATGATGGTCGCACGGTCCGAAGTTTCATTGTCCACCTGCACCTCGGTTGCCTGACGGCTGGATGGAAGGCGACGCGCGGTCGAGAGCCTGCTGCCGCGGCCCATCAAGTGTTCGACCGTCTCCTGCCCCTGCAGGACCTTGGCGATGGTGCGACCGATGCTGGCTCGACGTTCCAGCGGCGGTGTGCCGGCATAGTCCGGATCACTCACCTGAAAGGTGTCCACCACGACCCCGTCCTCGCGGGTGATGATCTGGGCATCCAAGATGTGCAGGCCCATGGCAGCCATCACGCCCGCAATTTTCGAGAAAATCCCAGGAGTCAGATCATTGAAGGTCATCACGGTGTATTCACAGGTGCCCAGCGCCTGGTTGAAGGTGTCCTCCACCAGCACCCCGTTGGGTAGCAATTGCTGAATCGCCGCCAAGTGCGCCGCAATCCTGGCTGGAGGGGTCCCGTATAGGTAGCGCACCGGAAACTGACCCAATTGCGATTCGATCCGCTGGAGGTCCATGTTATTCTTTGCCAGCCCTGCCGCTTCACCCGCGACCTCCTCCGCCAGTTTCTTGAGACGCTCTGGGCCGGCCCCGGTTTCCCGCTCGCCCGAGACCTCCGGCAGCGTCCGCAGGTACAACTCGATTAACAAGGATTCCTTCCACTTCGTCAAGACGCCCGGCCCCACTGCCGCGAGATCGGCGGCGGTCAACACAAACAGTTTACGGAGCACCTCAGGCGTCGCGACTGCCCGCGCAAACGTCAACAGCACCTTTTCGTCATAGGGGTCACGCCGGAATGCGGTGTGGGCCATCATCAGATGGCGATGCACCAGAAAGACCAACGTGCGCCTCTCCTGCTCGTCATAACCCAACCGAGCCGCGGTTTCCTCGGCAATGGCCTTCCCGACCTCGCTGTGGTCTTCCTCGCGCCCCTTCCCAAGGTCATGCAGGAGGACCGCCAAATGAAGCAGGTCTTTGCGGTGGATCTCCTCATAGACCTCCTTGAAAATCCCTGGCTCCTGGCCCAATTCCTCGGCTTTCGCAACCGCCAGCAGGCTGTGCTCATCCACCGTGTACTTGTGGTACTGGTTGAACTGCATCAGCCCTCGCACCGTCGAGAATACCGGGATGAGCTTCTCCAGGAGATGGGCCCGGTGCATCGCGTTGAGAGTATCGGCCACACCGGGCCCCGACAGGATCTGCAAAAAGATCCGACTCACCTCCGGCGTATGAAACGCCTCCTCCGAGACCGTCTCCACGTGTCGGTGGATGTCTTCGAGCAGCGTGGTATCGACCGTGAGCCGGCGGCAGCGGGCCAGATCAAACAGCCGAAGCAGCAAGTCCGGACTATCCAGCACACGAGGGCGCAACTCCGCCGGAACCGTGAGCTCTTCCCCGCTTACCAGGAAATGGCCATCCAGCCGCGGCGAGGGCAAGAACCTGGCGAGGCGGCGCCAGATCGGCACACGTCGGCATCGATCCACAAACCGCATGCAGAGCTCGTGTAGCCCCATCGTATGGCGGTAGTACTGTTGCATGAACTGTTCGACGGCCAGCAGGTGCGGACGGTCCTGGAACCCGAAGCGCTCTGCCAGCCAGACCTGTTCGTCGAACAACAGAATCTCCTGCGCCATCCCCGCATGAAGATGCATGAAGGCCCGCACGCGCCACACAAACTCGCGCGCCTCGCTCAACGCTCGGTAATCCTGTCGGGAGAGGATGCCCCGATCAGACAGGTCAAGAATTGTTGCGGCCTGATGCCTGGCCATACCGGCCCACTGGAGCAGGTGGAGGTCCCGTAGCCCGCCCTTGCTCTTCTTGACGTTGGGCTCCAGCAGATACACCGTCTCTCCGAACTTTTCATACTCGCGACGGCGCTCATCAAGCTTGTGCTCAATGAATCGATCCGCTCCCCGGGCCACCACCCGCCGAAAGTACCGGCGCCGAAACTCTTGAAAGAGTTGAGGACTCCCGGCCAAGAACCTGGCTTCCATCATGGAGGTCCTGATGGTCAGATCGGTTGAGGCCAGCTCGAGGCAATCCTGGATGGTTCGCACGCTGTGGCCCACCTGAAAGCCGACATCCCAGAGCTGGTGCAATATCTGCCGAACCAACTCCGGCACCACGGCCGCGACTTCCGGCCGGTATAAGAACATGAGGTCAATATCGGAGTAGGGAGCCAGCTCGCGTCGGCCATACCCACCAAGCGCCACGAGGCAGCAGTGCTGGGAACCGGCCTCTACCGCGCGCTCGTCCATCCTCCGCACGACATTCCGGTACCGGCCGATAATGAGCCCGTCCACCAACTCGGTCAGGGCCGCCATGACCTCCGCACCGGAGGCGCCGTCCCATAACCGTTGACGGATCGTCTCTCGCTGCCCGGCGAGGGTCGCACCGGCCGTCTGCGTCTCGATATCCCTTTGGCCGTCAGGAATTGGGCTCACAGCGCGCTCTCCCCCGTCTCGCCCGTGCGGATGCGGACCGCGGCGCCAAGATCCCGCACGAAGATCTTGCCGTCTCCAATACTGCCGGTCTTCGCCGTCCTCGTGATAGTCTCGATCACGCGCGCCACCTGACCGTCCGTGACCGCGACTTCGATCTTGACCTTGGGCACGAACTCGATGGTGTACTCGGTTCCACGGTAGGTCTCCTTGTGTCCCTTCTGGCGGCCGAACCCCTTGACCTCCGTCACCGTCATGCCCTGGATACCGATCTCCAGCAGCGCATCCTTCACTTCATCCAGCTTGAACGGCTTTATGATCGCCTCGACGAGTTTCATGTCCGCCTCCGGAGCAATTGGCTGATGGCCAGCAAGAGCATATAGCGAATAGCATATGGCCGATGGTCAGAACGAGCCTTGCCATTAGCTATACGCCATTTGCCATCAGCTCCTGTTCTTATGAGTACGCGCGCTCACTGTGTTGGCTGATGTCCAATCCGGTGGCCTCTTCGTCCGGCGTGATCCGTAACCCGGTCAAGCCATCAACCAGTTTGAGGATTACATAGGTTCCGACAAAGGAAAACACCACCGCCGACACGACCGTCAGGGTCTGGATGCCAAACTGGGCAGGATTGCCAAAAAAGACGCCGTCCGCCCCGGCTGGATTCAAGGCCTTGCAGGCTAAGAGCCCGGTCGCCAGAAGTCCCAGGATGCCACCGACCCCGTGGATCCCGACGACATCGAGCGCGTCATCATAGCCGATCTTCCCCTTCCAGACAATGGCGAAATAGGAGAGCACGCCGGCCGCGCCCCCGATCAGCATGGCCGAGAGAGGCCCCACAAAGCCGGCCCCAGCCGTCACGGTGGCCAAGCCAGCCACGGCCCCGCTGGCCACCCCCAAGACGGTGGGCTTGCCACGGTGCATCCATTCCACCATCATCCAGGCCAGCGCCGCCGTGGAGGCAGCGAGATGGGTCGCGGCCAGGGCGCCCACGGCGACGGCATTCGCTCCCCTGGCGCTCCCGCCATTAAAGCCGAACCATCCGACCCACAGAAGCCCCGTACCCAGGAGGATGAATGGGAGATTGTGTGGAGCCATGTAGTCGGTTCGCCAGCCGCGGCGACGCCCCAACACCACCGCGCAGGCCAGCGCCGCGGCTCCTGAGTTGGTGTGCACGACCGCCCCTCCGGCGAAATCCAAGGCCCCCAGTTTGCTCAGCCACCCGCCCCCCCAGAGCCAATGAGCCAGTGGACAGTAGATAAAAATAGACCACAAAATGGTGAACAGCAGAACCGCGCTGAACTTCATGCGTTCGGCAAAGGCGCCGGCAATGAGGGCCGGCGTAAAGGCCGCAAACAGCAGTTGAAACACCGCAAAGGCCAGATGCGGGATCGTCGGACCATAGGTCGGATGGGGAAGAGAGCCGACACCGCTCAGGGCGGCCCAATCGAGTCCTCCGATCACCCCTCCTCGATCCGGTCCGAACGCCAGGCTATACCCGAACAGCACCCAGATCAGGGTGACCACGCAGAGGATGATGAAGCTATGCATCATCGTGCCGATTACATTCTTGCTCCGTACCAGCCCTCCATAAATGAACGCCAGACCCGGCACGATCATGGCCAGCACCAAGGCAGAGGACGCGAGGACCCAGGCCGTGTCTCCGCTGTCAATCTTCGCTGGAGCCGGCAGCGGCGACGCCTCTTGTGAGGAGGCGCCGGTCGCCCACACGAGCACGCAGCCGACGATCCCCAGGATCAGGACCCCATACTTCGCCACCTTTGTCACAATGGCTGTCACAATAGCCTCCTTGTGAATGCGATCAGCGAGGGACACCTGTTCGCTCGTTCCTGTTCAAATCGTTCGGTAGCCATTGGTGATCGGCATCCGGCGGTCTTTGCCGAACGCCCGATGCGTGATTTTGATCCCGATCGGAGCCTGCCGTCGTTTATACTCGCTGCGGTCCACCATAGTGATCACCCGCGCGACCGTCTCCCGCTCGAACCCCATTTCGATAATTTCCTCCGGAGCCCGATCCTCCTCCACGTAGGCCTTCAGAATCGGGTCCAGGATCGAATAGGGCGGCAACGTATCCTCATCTGTCTGGTTCGGCTTCAGCTCAGCCGTTGGAGGCCGGTCCAAGATCCGCTTGGGGATGACTGCGGTCTTCCCCATCCGATTGCGCAAGCGCGCCAGGTCATAGACCATCGTCTTGGGCACATCTTTGATCACCGCAAACCCCCCCGCCATATCGCCATAGAGGGTGGCATACCCCACGCTCATCTCGCTTTTGTTGCCGGTGGTCAACACGAGATGCCCCAGCTTATTGGAGAGCGCCATCAGGATGTTGCCCCTGATCCTGGCCTGCAGATTCTCTTCGGTTGTATCGGCGGCTCTGCCTTCGCAGGACGGCGCGAGAGACTCGAGGTACGATGTGAAAGGGGCCGCGATCGGAATCGTGCGCAACTCGATCCGCAGGCGTCGAACCAGCTCCGTCACGTCTTCATGGCTCTCGCGAGAGGTGTAGGGAGAAGGCATGAAGATGCCCAGTACATTGGCCGCGCCCAGCGCATCCATTGCAATGACCGCCGTCAGCGCCGAATCAATGCCCCCGCTCAATCCGATTACCACCTGCTTGAACCCATTCTTTCGGACATAGTCGCGCACACCCACCACAAGAGCCCGATAGACCTCCTCCAAAGGATCCAGCGGCGTCGCATTGTCTGGTATCAGCCTGGCACGCCTCCTTGGCCGATAAGACTCCGAGATCACCACGCGCTCAACCACCGCTCCAATCCGCCCGCCCGGCCATTTCTTTCGCCCGTGAGCAAGTTTCGCGCGAGCCACCGCGGCAATATTCAAATCGGCAATCAACAGGTCTTCTTCGAAGACTTTGCCCCGCAGGATGACTTCGCCGTTCTGGTCGACAATGAGGCTGTTGCCGTCAAAGACCAGTTCGTCCTGGCCGCCCACCTGGTTGGTGTAGGTGACGATCACGCCATTTTCCCTAGCGCGGGTCGCCAGCATCTGCTCCCGGAATCGGCTCTTGCCGACATGAAAGGGCGAGGCATTGATATTCACGATCACTTCAGCACCCGCCGCAGCCTGGGTACGGCAGGGCCCCTCTGGAAACCAGATGTCTTCGCAAATATTCACGCCCAAGGCGGTGCCGTTGAGCACCACAATCGGGATGCGTCGACCTGGGTGGAAGTACCGGCTCTCGTCGAAGACCCCGTAGTTCGGCAGGTACATCTTCTCGTAAGTCGTCACAAGCCGTTGGCCGAATATCACCGCCGCCGCATTGTAGAGTTCGTGTCGGCCGGCCGGGACGACCATCGGATGGGCCGATTTCGGAGGGGACCCGCCACCTTGTCCCACATACCCAACCACCGCCGCAAGATCGCGACAAGCGCGAACGATCTCTTCAAGAGCCCGACGGTTGTCCTCGAGAAACCTCGGCTTGAGCAGCAGATCTTCCGGTGGATAGCCGGTGATCGCAAGCTCCGGGAACACGGCCAGATCAGCCTTGGCCTTACGGGCTTCCCGGAGCCAGGTGGTGATCCGCCGAACATTCCCCTCCAGATCCCCGACCGTGGGGTTCATCTGGGCCATAGCGACGCGAAAGTGCCGCATTGGACTCACACCAAACTTGGCCAAAAAAAATGTCCTCTGCCCCAGAGATGGAGCAGAGGACGCCCTTGTCCGCTTACCAGTACTTTTGTACCTGATGTGGAGACGTCATTGTCTCCAGAAAAGTGCCTATTCTCATACCATCCTGGGAAGGAGCCTGTCAAGGACTTTTAAGCCAGTAGGCCACTGAATAGCCACTTTGGCGACTATTCAAGGGAAAACCCAGCAATGGTTGCGATGATCTTAGGACACCTGTCCAGGATGTTCAAAAAGGTCGCCCAGCGCGGCCGCAGCGAGCGAGGAGGCGTGGACCCGTTGCATTGGAGAGCAACGGGTACCCAAGACGTTGAGCCTCTGACGGGTACCCATTGCCTGGCTGCGTGCAATGGGTGTACGAGAACAAAGCTGGCGGCCTTTTTCAACATCCTGTCAGTAGCGCCTCAAGGCAGGGGCGGAAAGGCCCCACAGTTGCGCCCGGATGGCCCCCCACATGGCCTCCAGCATGGCATTCAGATCTGGGGCTGAACGCGCCACCAGCTTGACGGCGAGTCCCGGCGCGGCTGGCTGGGACAGGCCCCCCAAGACCGAGCCAGGACGCTCCTCCAGGATCGCTGCAAGCTGCTCCTCCAGCCTTTTCCAGACTTCTGAACTGACCGCGTCGCTGACCAGATAGAGCGAGGCAACGTAGTCCCAGTCGGTCGCTAGCCCCACCCCACCCTTTTCAGTTGGGTTGAGATGGTACCGTTCCAGCACCGACTGGCCGGAAGCAGTCGTGATCCAAATCTCGTTGTCGAGGCTGGCAAAGGCCCAACGTTCACCTCTGGCGATCCGGCCGGAGGCGATCGCATCCCACAGCATGACGGTCCCACCAGGGGCAAGTTGGACCCGTATGGCCTGACGAAAGCGCGAACCAGCAAAGGGAATAGTCGGTTCAGGGACCCACTCAAGGATCGCACCGGGCCCAAGACGGATATCCGCCTCCTGGACTGAGATCTCCGACTCAGAACGGTACACCCGGTTCGCTGAGGGCGTGGAGATCAAGACATGTGCGTCTTTGTCCAGCTTCATGCAAATGGACAAGCAGTCCCCACCCACGAGACCACCAGATGGATTCAGTAAGAGCGTGTAGGCCGTCCCGGTTTCGTCGAGATAAATGGGCGGGAGGAGGTGCCAGGGTGTCTGGCAGTTCGTTCGCCCGAAAACCGTCCGTTGACCTTGTCGAAGGTATTCGAGCGTCAGCGTGCCGACCCGGCCAACCGAAGAGGGAGACACTCGTCCACGGCTACGTTTCTTGGCCGGCATGTGTGTGCGGTGGTCAACTATTAGCGGCGTGGGGTACGTTGGGGAATGCGCTGCTCGACCCACTCAACCACGCGATCAAGCCCTTCACCGCTCAGCAGATTGGTAAAGACAAATGGGCGGTCGCCTCTCATCCGGCGGCTGTCACGATCCATCACCGACAGGTCGGCACCGACATACGGAGCCAGATCAATCTTGTTGATGACCAGCAAATCAGATCTTGTGATGCCAGGCCCCCCTTTGCGAGGAATCTTGTCCCCTTCGGCCACATCAATCACATAAATGACGTGGTCAGCCAACTCAGGGCTGAAGGTAGCGGCCAAGTTATCCCCCCCGCTCTCGACGAACATCAGTTCTACGTCCGGATGGCGGTGGAGCAGTTCATCGAGCGCCTCTTGGTTGTGGGAGGCATCTTCCCGGATAGCCGTGTGGGGACAGCCACCGGTTTCTACGCCGAGAATGCGGTCCTGCGGCAATACACCGCGCCTCGTTAAGAATTCGGCGTCCTCTTTGGTGAAAATATCGTTGGTCACAACAGCTAGACTGTACCGCTCTCGCAGCTTTCGACACAGCGCTTCGACCAAGGCGGTCTTCCCCGACCCGACGGGCCCCCCAATTCCGATCACCGGGACCTGCTTCGCTCGAGCTTGGGTCAATCCACCGCCACCGGAGTGATGGTGATTCTCATCGTGAAGGTGCATGGTAAACTTCTGCCAGCGGAATCGAAGAGCTTATGGCGAATGGCTCATGGCAAGAACTCAACTTCTTTCCAGCTGCTTGCGACCATACGCCGTTAGCCATCGGCCATTCGCTCCTAGGACCGAAACAGTCGCGACTCCAACCAGGCGTGCTGCATCCCGTAAATGTCCTGCACCGGCGACCAGGACACCATAACAGACTTCTTTGTCGTATTGCGACTCAGTTCCGTGAGGAGCGGGGACCATTCGTCAAGGAGACGCTGCCCCTCGCGCTGCCCGATCGGCAGCAGCTTCATCGCCGCCGACACGAACCCGACGGCCGTTTGATAGAGATAGGCCGCCACGGTCTCCTCAGGGGACCATTCGCAGGCTGCCAGAGTGAGCCCGACACTCACTGGTAAGTGTCCAGGGGTTCGTCCCTCTTCAACTCTCGCATGGAACTGCTGCAAGACTGCGTCTCCTTCAAACTGCTCAGCGGCGACCCTGATAACCTGCCGCCCCATCTGGCGACTCGCAAGACGTGACTCGCGTCCGATCTTCATTGCATCCAGTTCACCAT
>Ga0209886_1000074_pt1 | contig 11940 bp, 6 predicted proteins | sample GWRWN2_40_50_FD_187229 | JGI IMG/M metagenome (GOLD analysis project Ga0209886, IMG submission 187229) | Riverbed sediment microbial communities from areas with no vegetation in Columbia River, Washington, USA - GW-RW N2_40_50 (SPAdes)... | ecosystem: Environmental > Aquatic > Freshwater > River... | reverse complement strand
GAGACGATCCCGATGAGGAGGAACGCGACCCGGACGAACGGCTGCCCGAGGAAATCCGGGATGCTCACGAGGACCATGTCCTCCGAGCCCCCGACGCATGCGGAGCACGCCGGCCAGCCCGACACCTGGTCGGCGGGCACATTCCCCAGGATCGCGACGAAGAAGGCGGAATAGACGAGAAAGGAGACGAGGAGGGCGAGGAAGATGCCGCGAGGCACGCTGCTCTCCGGCCGCTTCACCTGATCGGACAGCTGGGCGACGACCTCGAACCCCTGGAATGCGATGAACAAGATTCCGGCGCCGAGCATCAGTTCGAGGGACGTCACCGGGGCGCCGACCACGAGCCACCGGGAAGGACTCGACACGAGGATGGAGGCAATGCCGATCACCGCGAGGACGCCAATCAGGAGGATCTTGAGGAGGGTGAGACGGCCGACGGTGCGGGTCCGCACGTGGACGTGCGCGAAGTGCAGGACGCCGGAGAGAGCGAGGACCGCGAAGGAGACGAGGCTCACCTCCAGCGGATTGGGACCGAAGAACTGCGAAGGTTCCGACGGCCGAACGAGCTCGACCAGGAACACCCCGAGCCCCAAGGCCCCGAGGGCGGAGGCGGCCATATGACCGCCCCAGGAAAGCCAACCGCTGAGGAACCCGCTCGGTGGAGGAAGCGCGCTCCGCACCCAGAAGTACGCGCCGCCCGAGGCGTCGGGCCGGCCCGATGCAAGTTCGGCATAGGCGAGGCCGGCGAGGGCCGCTACGAACGCCGCGACGCCGAGGCTCACTAGGATGAACGGCCCGGCGAGCGCGAACGTAGCCCCGACGAGGAGGAAGATCGCAGCCCCGACCATCGCGCCGATCGCGGCCATCGTGACATCGAAGAGACCGAGATCGCGGGAGACGCGCACGCGGACCGAACCGGATGGGAGCCCCAGCCGCTCCATTCGGGGGGCGGAGACTAGCCCGGCTACTTGAGGCTATGGCGCGGAAGGCCTACTCCCGCTGCCGACGGTTCGGACGGACTAGGATGCGGACTTCGAGGCCGCCGTCGCGATCCGTTCGCCGAGCGTGTGGAACAGGAGCTCGACGTTCTCTCCCGTCTTTGCCGAGCTGTAGAAGTACGGAGCCTCGAAGGCCTCCGTCGCCTGCTTCACCTGCTCCTCGCCGAACGCGGCTTGGTCTTTCAGGTCGGTCTTGTTGATCGCGAACGTCACCGGGATCTCGCCCACCGTCCGGAACACGGACTCCACCCAGGAATCGAGATCCTCGAGCGTGTCTAACCGGGTGAGGTCCGCCACCGCGAGAATCCCCTGCGCGCCGTGGAAGTACGCCTCCCTCAGCAGCTCGCGGAACCCCTTCGATCCCATGATGTCCCAAATCGTCATGTCCATTTGGATCGGATCCGAGCCCTTCCCGCTGAGGGACATCTCCTTTTTCGAAACCTTGGCCCCGAGCGTCACGATGTATCGGTCGTCATACTCATTCAGGACGTACCGCTTGATGAGGGACGTCTTGCCCACGGCGTGTTCGCCGACGAGGCAGACTTTCACCTTCATTCGCCGTGGTTCCATCATCGAAGTCCGCTCGGGCAGATGGGAGAAAGCCCTCCGATTGCGCGGCTATTTGTTTGGGTCTATTTAGTCGTTACCGACTGAATTGCACGGCACTCCCGTTGGAGGGTCGCACGCAACGCTTGAAATAACGACGCAGGGATGCGGCGGCGTGGACGCGTTCGCGGCGACGCGACTCGCGGTGGGCGCGGGGCTCCTCATCGTCGCGGCTGCGTCGGATGTGCGGACGCGCCGGGTTCGCGATCCGCTCTGGATCGTCCTCGGGACGATCGGGTTGGTCGTGCTCGCGGTGGAACTCTTCGACAAGGTGGCGCCGTGGCCGGCGTGGTCTCTTCTCGCCTCCGGCGCGGTCCTCTTCTACACCGTGTTCCTCGGCCGGCCTTTATTCGAAGAGGACGGCTTCCACGTCCGTCCCGTCCGATTGCTTCTGTTCGTCCTCGCGGGCGTCTTATTCCTCCTCGCCATCTCCTCGGCGGGAAGCGTCGGCAGCAGCCTGAGGATTCCCGAACTCGCTTCGATGCCGGCGATGATCGTCCTCTATCAGGGATTCTATCGCCTCCGGCTCCTACACGGCGGCGCGGATGCGAAAGGACTGATCGCCCTCTCGGTCCTCGTCCCGACGTATCCCGAGGCGAGCCCGTTTCCGCTGCTCGCGGTCGATCCGATCGTGGCGAGCGTGCTACGGACTCTGTTCCCCTTCTCGCTCGTCGTCTGGTTGGACGCCGCCCTCGTGTCGCTCGCGGTCCCGATCGGCCTCTTCGTCTACAACGCGGCCCGGAGGGACTTCGCGATCCCGCAAGCGTTCCTCGGATTCCGGGCTCCTCTTGATGCCTTCCCGGAACACGCCTGGCTCATGGAAAAAATCACGGAGCGCGGGGACCACGTCCTCGTCCTCTTCCCCAAGCGCGGGCTCGATCCCGCGGCCGACCTGGCCCGCCTCCGCGCGGCGGGGATCGACCGGGTATGGGTGACGCCGCAGACTCCGTTCATCGTCGCATTGCTCGCGGGATTCCTCCTCGCGTTCTTTGCCGGCAACCTGCTCGTGGGCCTGTTGGGGCTGGGGCGCTGAGGGCGAATCGAAATCCTGATATATCGCCCGCCCCCTCGGCGGTCCTAGCAGTGGTTTGACGGCCAAAGCGGCGGGGATACACCCGGTCCCATCCCGAACCCGGAAGTTAAGCCCGCCCACGTTCCCTGCGGTACTGCGGTGCGCGAGCCCGCGGGAAGCCTGCCCTCCTTTGAGGAGGGCTTGGTCCGACGACCTAGGTACGCTAGCCGTCCATCCTTGTGGTGGACGACGAACCGTGCCGCTCTAACGGCCGCCGGTCCATGGAACGCTGTCAGCCACTCTCTATTCCTTCTTCGCCCGCCGGGCGCGCATCTTCAGGCCGATGATGATCAGTGGGACGGCGGCCACGAAAATCATGTCCGAGAGTTCGGGAATCGCCACTATGGCCGAGGAACGGCTCCCGTTCAGAACGAAGCCGCCCGGGGTCGTATAGTTGAGAAACGCCCAGTTGACGAGCGTTGACCCTGAGAACGTCGCGTTCACCTGCGCCGTCAGCGTGAGGCTGTGCGGACCGGGCGCGACGTTCGTGAAGTTCCAGAAGAACGTGCGACCGTTCGTCCAGGTGGGCGCGGGGCTCGCGCTCCGGTAGTCCATTCCCGTCGGGAGGCTGTCCTTGATCGTGACCGTGCCGGCCGCGACGGAGCCGGTGTTGTTGTAGAAAATCGTGAAGGTCACGAGGTCGCCCGGCCGCGCCGACGCGGGCGTCGCCGTCTTTGCGACCGTGATCATCGGCCGCACGACGGTCGTGTTCGTCGACGCGAGGCTGGCTGGGAGTAACCGCTGCAGCTGGTCGGTGTAGTTCAACGTCACCGCGTTCCTCAGGCGCTGGCCGTCCGTCGTGTTCGCCGTCACTCGTGCCGTAATCGTGAGGGAGTGGGGTCCCGGCATGACGCTCGCGAAAATCCAGCGGTACGTCGCCCCGGACACGGAATTGTATGGGACGCTCGACGACGTGTACGCGACGCCAGCGGGTAGCGTATCGTTCACCCACACGGTCCTTGCCATCCCGGTGTTCGTGTTGTTGTAGTAGACGGCATACGTGACCACATCGCCGGGCGACGCGATCGCACGGCTTGCCGTCTTCGCCACCGTGATCGTCGGGCGGTGACGATCGTTCCCGCGACCCGACGACGGCACGGTGGAGGTGTAGAAGTCCGCCGCGTCGTTGTTCGTGTCCATCGGGACGCCCGTGACAGGATCCTTGAACCGGGACCACGACTGTCCGTTGTTCACACTGCGCGGATACGACGTCTCGTCGATCACGGTCGTGCCCTGGCGCAATCGGACCTGACCGACCCCGTTCGGGAGGGATCCGCCCGCCAGCGAGACGGACAGGTATTCCGAACCGGAGCCAAACGGTCCGAGGACTTGTGTAGTGAAACTGAAGACGAGGACCCATGCACCCCCGCGACGGATGACCAGGTTCCAGCCGTTCAACGGGATCGAGCCGGAAAGCGGGTTGGCGACCTCGATCCACTCGGGGTTCGGCTGCGGGGACACTTCGTTGATGACGGCGTTCGTCGCGGCCTGCGCGGCGACCGGGAACTGGGCGACCGCCGCATCCGGGAGAGCGACGTCGTATCCAATCCGCCAGTCGGATGCGTAGTACACGACGCGGTGCCCGACCGTGAGGTTCAACGCGCCCGCGGCCGCCGCGAACTCCATACGGTGCGCGTCGAGGGCGACCGCGACGGCGCTGTTCCACTGCCAGGGGTTCGCCCGACCCGGTGCGAAGGCGTAGAGCCCGCTCGAGTTCACCGCGCCGTTCCTTCCGATGATCGCGATGGCGTAATCGAATCCGTACGCGCGACCGCCGACATCGGACCAGTAGCCCGTCGCCGACGTGTTGTCCGAGTCGATGTAGGCGTACACGAGGTCCACGCCCTCCTGGGGTGGCGCGCCGATCGGGCAGACGTACCGCGTGACGAGGCTCCCCGCGTACGGAGCGGGATACCACACGGGGATCGTGGTGTTCAACCAACAGTCCGCGCCGTCCGGGTAATCGACGGTGGCGTCGGCGTCGACGTCATGGCCCGTTCGGTCGTCCGTTAGGTTGTCGTTGTTGAAGTCCAAAGCGAGGCCGGGACCGAGGCTCTGTTCGACCCAGTCGGGGACTCCATCGAGGTCCGAATCCGTTGCCGCGGCCGAGTACGCCCGGCCGCGCGACGTCGGGATGTCCTGGCCTCCGAGGAGGCGTCCGTCCACGCGGACATAACCGGTGAAGTTCGTCGTGACATCGACGGCCGTCGCGATCAGGTCGACGTTCGCGTTGTATTGAACGGCCCCGGTGCGGTTCGTGACGTCTCCGAGGAGATCCTGACCGTAAGGGCGGCCCCGCCAGTCGCCGAACGCGCCATCGACGCGTAACGCCGCCGGCGCGGAGCCGAGGTACACGAGGCCGATCTCCGGCGACCGGAAGCTCGCCGTCCCATTCGAGAGAAGGCCGCTGACGGAGAGACCGAACGTCGTGGTCGGAGTGACACTCGTCCAGGCGGCTTCGACCCAGAGGACCGCGGGCGCCGCGAGCGTCAGGTTCAGGGGGAGGCCCGCACTCGTCGCGACCATCGTGCCGTTCGACAAGAAGATGTCCGCCGCGTCGTACACCCCGCTCCCATCGTCGCGATACGCCGCCAGGTCGACGGGATCCGTCGACGTGCCCAAGCGCGTGAGGTTCAACGCGTTGACCTGCGGAACGCCTCCGAGGGGACTCAGAGTCACCCGGAGGAACCCGGACCGGGCCGAGACCACGTCCGGCGCGATCGTCTGCTGGCCGACGACGACGGTCGGCCATGACGGCCGAATCGATGCGTCCGCCGGATCGCGGTTCCCGAAGTTGTCCGCCGCGTAGACCAACACCCGAGCCCGCGCGGGGTCGTTGACCGTGATCCGCATCTCGAGGTTCGAACCGCTGAACGCCGCGTCCGCGGAGCCTCCGCCGACGAAGCGACGCCAATCGTTCGACCGGGGGGACGCGATGTTGTCGAACGTGAACGACGCGAGACCGTGCTCGATCACGCCGAGCTGGTTCCAGCCGTACATCTCGACGACCGCGTCCGCTCCGATGTCGCCGATCGGGTATCCCGTCATCGGATTGTTGTCCTCGTCCACGAAGACGAAGAGGCTCTCCGTCTCGTTCGCCGACAACCCGCCGAAGAGGATGCCTTGGACCGCCGCATTGACGAAGAGGTCTCGGTCTTGCGTGACGACCTTGATCGCCACGAGGTTCGCGCTCGGGTTCTGGACCTGGTCGGTCGGCGAATCGCCGTAGGATGGGAGGCTTGCCCAGTCACCGAAGTCTCCATCGATCCGGATGATCGACCCCGGCCCGGTCGGGCCGGGCGCAAGCATGCTCGCCAGGATCGGGACGATGACCATGAGGGCCACGACCGCCGCGATGCCGACGACGGACCGGGACCAGTGCGGGGATTCCGGAATCCGCAGGGGCGTCGTCCGACCCCGCCGGCCGTTCGTGAATCCGTTGCCGTTCACGAGGCCGTTCGTCGCACCGCGGCCGAACGTCAGGCCGTTCACCGCGCCCGTCGTGAGTCCGTTGACGCGTCCTTCGGCAAGCCCGTTCACCCGCCCATTAGTTCGGCCGGTGCCGCGGCCGTTCGTGCGGCCATTCCGGATGCCGTTCACGCGGCCGTTCGTCCGGCCGCCACCCGTCGGCCCCGGCGTGGCGAGCCCGTTCGAATGGAGGCCGGCGACCCCGGCTTGGATCGAGCGGTCGTCCTTCCGATCGAGGAGGTTCGCACGTTCGTGGGATGCCCGGGATTCCTCGCTGCGGCCGAGGCGCTCGAGGATTTCGGCCTTCGTGCGCCAGGCAACGACGAGGGAGGGATCGGCGCGGAGCAGGGAATCGTAGTGGTCCAGCGCTTCGAGGAGGCGCGCGTCCGGCGGCGGGCGGACGGCCGTCGCCGCCGGCTGTCGCCACCGAGGCGGGAGGACCGGGACGTCCGTCGTCGTGCGCAGGATGTTCTGGACTTCGAGGCGGTACTGCTCGTCCTTCGCCGGGTTGATCTCCGCCGCCTTCGCGAGGGACTCCGCGGCCTCGGTTGGCCGGCCGAGCTTCTCCAAGACCTTCGATCGGTTTGCCCAGGCCCGCTCGAGGGTCGAGTCCGCCTCGAGAAGCCGGTCGTAATGGTCGAGTTGCTCCTGGAGACGTTCCGCATCCGAGACGACGGCGCCCGCATCGGCCATCCGTTGCCATCGATTCAGGAAATCCTTGACGACCCCTTTCGGGCCCCCGCCCGGCGTCGGAGGCGCGACGTTTGCGGAAATCGGCGTCCCGCAGATCGCGCACTCCGCTTCATCAGAGAACAGGTACGCCCCGCAACGGGCGCAGAAGGGGGACGTCTCGTCGAGGCCCGCCGCGAGGCCGGGCAGGAGCGCCAGCTCGTCGGCGCGATAGGAGCGGCCGCACACGGTGCATGCGGTCGCGTCCTCCCCCATCGCGGCGCCGCAGGTCTGGCAGATCCGTGCCGGCGACTCTTCGTCCCGGAGGAATTCCGCGAGGTCCTTCCCCAGATCCGTCTCCGCGGCGCCCTCGAACTCGGCGCCGCAGAACGGGCATTCCGTGGCGGTGGTCCCGACGAACGAGCCGCATTCCGGGCAAAGGAAGAGGTGACCCGATTCGTCCCGGCCTTCCGATTCTCGCAAGAAGCGGAAGAGGCTCGCGGCTTGGCCGGCGGTGAGACCTTCGACGGACGCGAGCTCTTCGCGGGTCGCGGCCCGCACGTGATCGTACGTCGGGAAGCGCCCGGCGATCCGCCGAGCAGCCTCGGGGCCGAGGCCCGGAAGGGCACCGAGCCACTGGAGATAGCTCTCGTCCATCGTGGAGAGCCCGTTCGTCCGCTACCTAAAGGGCCTTATATCGTCCGTATCACGGCCTCTAGTCATTTGATTACCGTGTACCGTCAGGACGACCGCTTCCATGCGGTCGCGTACGGATCCAACGGGACCTCGAGGACGACGCGCCGACCGCCCGCGCCGAAGCGAAGCAGGAGGGCCGTCTCGTCCCGACGCAGGAGTTCCGGCGCGAGTCCCTCGTCCGCGAGGCGGCGCAGCAGCGCCTCCCCGAAGGCGTCGGCGCGGGCGTGGTTCGCTTCGCGTTTTCGGACGAGCAGGTCCGTCGGATGGACGCGCCGATAACGGCCGTCCTCGATGAGCCGCACGAGACCGAAGTCCGCAAGCTCCGTGGCGATCTTGCTCACCGATTGTCGGGAAAGACGGACCCGCGCCGCGAGTTCTTGCAACGAAATCCCCGGTACGTCGAACGCCGCCGAGAGGATGTCCGCGCGGCCGGTCGAAGCGAGGGCGACGAACAACGCCGCATCCGTCGGCTCGATCAGCCCGGACGGGAAGACCCGAGCGCCCTCGATCTGCAAGTACTCGTTCTCGACGAGATCCCAGGTGTGCCAGCGGACGGTCGCCTGGGAGATCGAGAGGTCCCGTCCCACGTCGCCGACGCGCGCGCACGGCCGGAGGCACAGGTAGCGGAACACTTGGCGCCGACGCCCGTTCGCCAGACTCCGCCCACCCGCGTCGAGGTCGGCCTCGAGGCCGTCGCGGGAGACGGCCTGCTGGAGGGCGCGTCCCAGCCCGCGGGCCATCTCACTCCCCCGGGTACTCCTGGAGGATCAGATCGAGGACGTCCTCCGGCTTCAGGCCGCGGAAGTCCTCGTCCGTGAGGCCGTCGAGCGCCTTCTCAAGGTGGTCGCGCACCTTCTTCGGCATCGCGCGGGTCTGAAGAAGTTGGCGGAACTGCGCTGGGGCCCTCACGGTCGCGGGCTTGCGGCCGTCGCGACCGTCGACGACGATGCCGAGGCCACGGACGATCTGGAAGGCGTGGGACGTGGGGCTGTGCCGACTGTTGCGGCACTTCACGATCTTGAGGAGCCGCGACGGGTCCGCGTCGTCGCTGTTGAACTTCAGGTGGACGACGCAATCCGCGAGGTACATCGGGATCACGGTCTCCGGGCCGGCCAGGTCCGCCTGGCCGTGCTCCTCCAAGGTGCACAGGACGGTCCCGACCTTCCGCGTCTGCTTGAACATGTATCCGATCAGGTCCCGCTGCTCGTACAGGTCCTTCACGGACCATAGGACCGGGGTCAGAGGATCGATCACAATCCGCGCGTTGCTCCCCTTCCAGTCCGCGACGAACGCGGGGAGTTCCTTCCGGATGAAGTTCGAGAATTCGCGGCCCGAGGCGTCGATGAAGACGAGGAGCTCGTCCTCCAGGTAGTCGAGGATGTCGGACCAGCCCATCTCGACGGCCTCCCGGATGATCTGCTCCTTGTTCTCGTCGAGGCTGACGAAGACGCCCTCTTGGCCGTCCTGCAGCCCGCGCCGGATGAACTGCGTTGCGAGCGTTGTCTTCCCTGCACCGGAGCGGCCGATCACGACGGTCGTGCTGTTCTCATTCACGCCGCCGTCCAAGATCGGGTTGAGTCCATAGATTCCGCTCTTGATCTTGCGCACGCGTTTTCATCCCTGTGGCGGCACTAAAAACGTGCCGACCTGAGAATCAGAGGCGAAACCGAACGACTCACGGCAGGACCGGCTTGACGCGGCGCACGAAGTCGTCGACCATCGCCTTGTCGATCCCGTAGCCGAGGATCCCGTCCATCCGCTCGAGCAGTTTCCCATCCCGGAAGACCGCGAGGGTCGGCACGACATTCACGGCGTACTCGTCCCAGAGCGGATTCGATTCATCGTCCAGGTAGACCGCGGCGAAACGCCACGGTCGTGAGGACTCGAGCTTCTCGAATTCTTGCTTGAACCGCCGGCAGAAGGGACACCACGTGGCCCAGAACATGACGACGGTCGGCCCGTCCGCCTGCATGACGGCCGTATTGAAAGTCTCCGGATCCTTCACCTGGAGCATCGCACGGATGCCACGTCATCCGGAGGCGATAAAGCTTCCACCCGGGAAATTTCGCACGCGGGCGTGCGTTTCCACGGAAAGCCATATACGAGGGCCGCCGGATAGGGCCCGCCGCTCTCGTTCTCGAAGGGATGGAATTGGGTACGACCGTCGCCTCGGAAGAGGTCCGGGCCTATTTCGACGGCCTCTTGAAACAGGTCGACGCGACCTACGCGGTCGCCCGAGCGGCGCGGGCCCGAGGGTTCGACCCGGAGCTCGACGTCGAGATCCCCCTCACGGACGACCTGGCGTCACGCGTCGAGCGACTCCTCGAAGCGTACGAGGTCGAGGGCGTCGCCCGGCGGATCCGAGAACTCGCGAAGCAGAACGACCGGGAGGAACTCGCAATCCTCGTGGCGAAGGAGATGGCCTCGCGGCCCGCGTCGAGCACGGAGAAGGCGGTCGAACGAGCGGTCCGCGTCGGCCTCGCGATCCTGACGGAAGGGATCTTGGTCGCGCCCCTCGAGGGCCTCGCGGGGGCGAAGATCCGGCGGAACCGGGACGGCACCTCGTACGTCGACCTGCTCTACGCGGGCCCGATCCGGTCCGCGGGAGGGACCGGCCAGGCGCTCAGCGTCCTCATTGCGGACGTCGTCCGGCGGGAACTGAACATCGGACGTTACCAGCCGACGCGCGAGGAGGTCGAACGGTTCAAGGAGGAGATCCCCCTCTACAAGCAGGTCCAGCACCTCCAGTACACCCCCTCGGAGGAAGAGATCGAGCTGATCGTGTCGAAATGCCCGGTGGGCATCAGCGGAGAAGGGACGGAAGACGCGGAGATCAGCGGCTTCCGCGATCTGCCTCGGGTCGAGACGAACCGCATTCGGGGCGGGGCATGCCTTGTCATCGCCGACGGCATGTGTCTGAAAGCCCCGAAGATCCAGAAGCACGTCAAGAAGCTCCGGATCGATGGATGGGAGTTCATCGACGCGTACCTCGAGAAGAAGGGGGCGCGGCCCGAGGACTCGACCGACGAGACCGGCATCGAGCCGAACGACGTCTTCATCCAGAACATCGTCGCGGGCCGGCCCGTGCTCTGTCACCCGAGCCGACCCGGCGGCCTCCGGCTTCGGTACGGACGCACGCGCGCCACGGGCCTGGCCGCGATCGCCCTGCATCCGGCGACGATGCACATCCTTGACGACTTCATCGCCGTCGGGACGCAGATCAAGACGGAGCGTCCGGGCAAGGCGGGCGCCGTCACACCGTGCGACCGAATCGAAGGGCCTCTCGTCGTCCTCGACTCGGGGGACTGCATCGAGGTACGGGATGCCGCGACCGCGAAGCGCGTCGCCTCCCATGTCCGGCTGATTGCGGACCTCGGCGAGATCCTCGTCCCGTTCGGAGAGTTCCTCGAGAACAACCACGTCCTCATGCCCGGCGCGTTCTGCCTCGAGTGGTACGGCGGCCTGCTACGCAAGGCGCTCGGGGATCTCCCAGCGGGGTGGGAGACCGTCGACGCGGCCCGGGCCCTGGCGTGGTCTCGGGAGCTCGGGGTGCCGCTGCACCCGCGGTACAACTTGTTCTTCCACGACTTCTCGATCGAGGAACTCGTGCGGCTTCGCGGATTCATCGCGGAGCACGGGACGATCTCCGACGGCCGCCTCGCACTCCCGGCGGACGAGGATGTCCGCGAGCTGCTGGTCCGGCTCGGCACCCCGTATGCCGTGCGCGGCAACGAGGTGGTCCTCGAGCGGCACACGGACGTGCTCCTTGCGACCCTTGGAATCGAGTCCGACGTCGAGCCGTGGACGCTGAAGGCGAAACCGGACGTCGACGAGCCGCTGGCGTTCGTCTCGAGCCTCGCAGGATTCCCGATCAAGGCGCGCGGACCCACGCGAATCGGCGCGCGCATGGCCCGACCGGAGAAAGCGGCCCCGAGGAAGATGCAGCCCGCGCCGCACTCCCTCTTCCCGATCGGCCACGACGGAGGCGCGCAGCGACTCCTGCTCCAGGCCGCGGCGAAGGAGACGATCGACGTGGAGGTCGGCTTGCGAATCTGTTCGGCGTGCGGGAAGCGGTGGTTCCTCCCGAAATGCTCCTGCGGGGGCCACACGACGCCGCGCGACGGACCCGCGCGACAACGCGTTCCGCTCGGGGAGGTCCTTCGCACCGCACTCGAGCGGCTCGGCGAAGCGAAGTCCGAAGAGATCAAGGCGGTCCAGGGGATGATCTCGAAGACGAAGACCCCGGAACCGCTCGAGAAGGGCATTCTCCGAGCGAAGCACGAAATCTTCGTCTTCAAGGATGGGACCACGCGGTTCGACATGACGAACCTCCCCTTGACGCACTTCACCCCGAAGGAATCCGGCATCTCCGTCGACGTGGCGCGCCGGCTCGGGTACACGCGAGACGCCCGCGGCCATCCCCTGGAGACG
>Ga0209886_1000073_pt1 | contig 12027 bp, 15 predicted proteins | sample GWRWN2_40_50_FD_187229 | JGI IMG/M metagenome (GOLD analysis project Ga0209886, IMG submission 187229) | Riverbed sediment microbial communities from areas with no vegetation in Columbia River, Washington, USA - GW-RW N2_40_50 (SPAdes)... | ecosystem: Environmental > Aquatic > Freshwater > River... | reverse complement strand
TGGCGGGGTCCAGCCTCATCGACCTCGCCGATGTTCATGTTCTGATCAGCCGCATGCGAGCTCTGGTTGGTTCCCAGTCCGTCTCAGGATAATCTCCCGACGTTCCAATCAGTGACGACATTCAAAAATCACATCTTCGTCTGCGTGAATCAACGGCCGAAAGACGATCCGCGTGGCTGCTGCGCGGACAAAGGGTCCGAGCGTCTGCAGTCCTTTTTCAAGAAAGAGGTGGAACGGCTGGGCTTGAAAGGAACCGTACGGGCGAACAAAGCCGGCTGCCTGGATCATTGCGACCTGGGTCCAAGCGTGGTCATTTATCCGGAGGGAGTCTGGTACTGGGTGGGATCCGAAGCTGATGTCACGGAGATCATGGAACGCCATGTCATGAAAGGCGAGATCGTGGAGCGGTTATTGATGCCGGACCACGAACTCCCGAAGAAAGGTTCAGGTTGAGAGGGGTCGATTATGGCCGTTGAGGAAAAATGGAAGGCCAACCAAGAGAAAGTGGCCTTCATGAAACGATTCCCAGGTCTGACCCTGACCTGGGACCAAGTCCAAGGGAAAACCGTCGAGGCCGTCATGCCCCTATCCTCAAAGCCCGGCGCGGCCGTGCTCGTGTTCTCGGATGGATCCTTCACCGTCGTTCCTCCTCTGGAGCCGGAACCCTGGGTACTCGGCGATGGGCTTGGTGTAGCCCGGCAAGCCCTTGAGCCGAAGCATCCTGCGGCCTACAAGGAGTATGACCGGTTGGTACGAACGGACAAAGAAGCCTTGCGGGCGGCGCGCCTTGAGAAAATCCTCGGCGCAATCCAGAACAACCTCGGCCAGATTCCAGAGCTCAAGGACCGGCTGCGCCAACTGGTGGACAAGTGGAAGTGAGGATACGCCGCCGTGAACATGCTCGAGATGTTTTCAAAAGCCCTCTTTGAGGGAGTCAAACCCATGATGGTCACCAGAGATCACCTCGTCCGTCACCCCAATCGCTGCACGCATAATGCGGTCTGCATCCCCGTCTGTCCGACCGGCGCGTGGCTCTCAACCCCTCCGTTCAAGTTCGACTCGTCGCGCTGCCTTGAAGGCTGTCGGCTCTGCCTCGATGCTTGCCCGTCCCAAGCCATCTACGCGGTCTTTCGGAAGGGCGACAAGCTGCTTGAACCGCAGAAAAAATAGGGCGAGGGCCGCAGCAGGGGCTCTCCGCTCTAGCGCCTCTCGGAGCGACCCTTCCGGGTCTTGCGTCGCGGAAGCCTTCCGGAATTCCCGCGGCCGCGATCGTTTGATCGCGGTGCCTTGGTCAGTTCCGGCTTTCCCACTCCACAAGACCTCGGTGGGTTTCCCCGCTCCTTCGGCGATGCTCGCTCCGAGCCCTGCTCCGGCCCTCTGAGTGGGAAGGAGATGGCTGTTGCAAGCCGCACCGCCATTTCAGGAACCTCGACGCGCATCCGTTCCATCCGAGACCTTAAGGAGAGATAAGAATCCTGAGCTCGCTCGTTCTTCCCCAATGGACATCGGCACGGTGAGCCCGCAAGGTCGCTCCCGCCAGCGCCCCGATAGAGCTAAACAATCTGCTTCCGCAGCCGCGCCCAGTAAGCGGTGGCGACATAGCCGCAGGCGCCGGTCAGGGTCGTCAGAGCCATGATGCGGTACACCTGTCCTCTGGAAATCTTGAGCGTCACCGAGGGATCCAGCAGATCAGGAGAAGACAGGACCAGCCTCAAGGTTTCGCCGGCTGAGAGGATCGGCCACATGCAGGCCAAGCGAAGGCGGACCTCGCGTCGCGGAATGGCCATCGCGTAGAGCCACCCCTGATCAAGATGCTCAATCGCCGCCGCGACGAGTCGTTTCAACACTGGCCTGAATGCCGGCAGCACGTCTTTCTTCAGCAGGTCAGTGGGCGCTAAGCCCGCTTCCCGTAACATCGGCTCCGGAACATAGCACCGTCCCCGCTGCAAATCGCGGCTGAGATCCTTCAGAATGTTTGTCAGCTGCAAGCCCTTTCCGAATCGAACCCCGATGCGCGCCATGTCCGTCACATTCCAACGGGCCAACGATGGCAAATGCCCGCACATGAGATCGGTCCAGAATTCGCCGACGCAGCCAGCCACGTAATAGGTGTAACGGTCCAGGTCCTCCATGGTCTTGAGCGCGGTGACCTGGCGCGAAGAGTCACCGGGGAACTCCGTGAGATCTATTTCCATGCCGTTGGTCAGCGTCGTCATCAGCCGCCGCACCCGCGCGCGGTCTTCCACCGAGAAGTCCAGGTACAGGCGGAAGCAGTCTTCGAGCTTTTCGAGAAGAACCCGTTCCGCCAAGTTGATCTGACGCGGGATCAAGGCGGTCTGAATGGCACGGACCTCTTCCCAGCGAACCTGATCTTCGGTGAACTGGCCCCTGAACTGCTGAAGGAATCGCAGGCGCTGCGGCCGGTCAATCAGATCTGTGTCGGCAATCGTGTCCGCCGCGCGCGCGAAGAGATAGGAAAGACTCACCTGATCGCGCACCGATGCAGGTACGACGACCAACGTGGTGTAGAACAGACGGGAGACTCGCTTGAGGAGTTCGCGCAACAGGGCGCGCTTGAGCCGACTGGTATGAGCGATTGTGGCCACTACCGGACTTCGAGCCGCCCCTCCATGCCTTTTTCCCGGTGGCTCGCGAAGAAGAGCAGCTTCTTGTCGCAGTAAAAGGTAAACACGCCGGGCTGAGTTGGCGTAAAGCGGACCGTCGAAGTTTTTCCTGCTCTCACGTCCTGCTCTACCGTCAGCCCTGCGGCCGGTTCCTTCAGAACAAAGTTATGCGGGGTAATTGTTGTGACGCTCGTCAAGATCAACTCAACCGGCTTCCCGACTCGGACTATTATATGGTTAGGGGTGTAGGAGTAACTGTCCATTGTTATCGAGACGCGCTGCACACCATCTGGAGCGGTTTCTACTTCGACCGGGGTTCCTGACTCACCGAACGCAGACCCGACCGCTCCGACACACAACAGGGCTGCCGCCCAGGAGAGGAGTGATAGACGAAGTGAATGGGCTCCGCGCACGATCCCCTTCTACCAGAAGCAGTCTGGCCCGTCAACGACCACCTTTGCCACGCGCGCCCAAGCCCTTGACGAATGGCTCAGGAGGATTATCTTCATTTGCAAATCACACGGGTACAGGGGGCCGCGGCCTATGATTTGTCAATCAGACTGTTGTATGATGAACGACATCGCGGTTGACCAGACGATTCACCGCGCTCAATCTGTGAAGATCTGAAGGAGGAGTCCAATGAAATGGCTTAAGGGAATCACGTTGCTGCTCATCGCCAACGTGCTGATTTTCGTCACCCTCTCGATTACCTTCACTCTGTTGGTCAACGTGATCCTCCCCGCCTTCGGCATTGACGTGCGCGGAGCGGTGAACCAGCAGGACCTGGTCTGGGCTATGGTGATCGGGTTTGGCGGCGCCTTCCTCAGCTTGGCCTTTTCCAAACAGATGGCTAGGTCCATGCTGGACTGTCACCAGATCACCCAACCGCGATCACCGGCAGAGCAAGTGATCTTTGGGGCAGTCCAGGAGATTGCGCAACGTCTGCGGATCCGGATGCCGGAGGTCTGGGTCTACGAGTCTCCAGACCCCAACGCCTTCGCCACCGGACCAAGCAAGAACAACTCGATGGTGGCGGTGTCCACCGGCCTGTTGAACAGCCTGAATGAGCAGGAAGTACGCGCCGTGTTGGCGCACGAGATGGGACACGTGTACAACGGTGACATGTTCACCACAACGGTCCTAGCCGGATTGATGAACACGTTCGTGTATTTCATCAGCCGATGGGTCTATCGGCACCTGGCTGAACGCAATGAAGCACTCGCATTCGGGGTCTATATCTTCCTCCAGGTGGTGCTCTCGTTCCTGGCCATGATTCCGATTAGCTGGTTCTCTCGTCGCCGGGAATTCGCGGCTGACTCCTTCTCTGCCAAGGTTTACGGCCGGGAGGCCATGATCTCGGCGCTCCAGTCTATCGACCGCTGGGTCAAGCGGGCCAAGATCGAATACAGCACTCAGGATGCCCTCGCCACGATGAAAATTTCCGGCAAGTCCAGCGGCTTCTTTCGTCTCTTCGCGACGCACCCGCCGATCGAAGAACGAGTGGCGGCGCTGCAGAGGCTCTGAAAGGAGAATCCGACTATGAAGGCTACCAAAGGAAGCAAGTATGGGATGGCTCTGGCACTGGGCATCGTAGCCGCATGTAGCCCCGGCTATGTATCAGCGCCAACTTCTGCGCAGGCTAGGAGCCCTGAGAGCCTGGCAGTAACTTCTGATGAAGGAAGGATTGTGATGGCCGCGCAAACCGGTAGCGTCTATGATTTTACGCTGAACGACATCGACGGCAAACCCGTCTCGCTGAGCCAGTTCCGCGGAAAAGTTCTGATGGTCGTGAACACAGCGAGTTTCTGCGGGAACACGCCGCAATACGAAGGCCTCCAAACCATGTATGAGCGGTACCAATCAAAGGGGTTTGAAATCCTCGCTTTCCCGGCCAACAATTTCGGCCGGCAGGAACCGGGAACCAACGAAGAGATCAAAACCTTCTGCTACACCAAATACAGCCTGACGTTCCCGCTATTCAGCAAGATCAGCGTCAAGGGTGAGGACAAGCATCCCCTCTACCGTTACCTGACCGAACAGAGCCCATTTCCCGGCGAAGTGGAGTGGAATTTCCAGAAGTATCTGGTGGATCGCACGGGGAACGTGATCGCCCGCTATCATCACCGCACGAAGCCGCTGTCCGACGAGGTTGTCCGCGACGTGGAGCGGACACTGGCGAAGAATTGAAGCCCCTAACTCTTTTTGATGAAGCTGATGTGGTCCCGATATTGTTGAATCGCCGCCGCTAAGGCATGGCCGCCTAGCGGGATATTGGCTTCCAATGCTGCTTCCACTTCATTATCGTCAATCACGACGTCGTACCGATCCTGCCTGCTGGTCAGGATGACACCTTTCCCGGCATCCCGCGGCAGAAAGATTTCGTGCCAGACCTCTTTCTCAACCAGGCAGACGTCCTTGAAGCGTTCGTAGAGGAGGGCGAGCTTCTCTGGAGCCGTCTCCTTCATAATCACGATCCCGCTCAAGCTTGAACGCAACGAATCTGGGACCTGCTTGCGTTGGCGACTCGCGCGTGGTTACTTCTGGGCCGCGGTGTCGGGGGTTGGAGCGGGCTGGTCGGTGATTTTGAATCGCATCGTCCCAACCTGGTTGGCTGCATGGAAAGGCTGTTGCCCCTGAGGAGTAATAAAAATCTTCACAAAATAGTCCCCCTTCTTCCAACCGTCGGCAGGCTTCTCTAACTCGAGAAATCCATACCGCTCATGTCCCGGGACTGCCAGCGTATCGCGGCCAACCGGCGTGTCCGAGATATTCCCCTTTTCATCTTCCAGAAACCACTGAGCGCTGAACTGCGCCGGGTCTTCGAGAGGCGCTACCTCAAACACGATATAGACGGCTTGAGTGTCCGGGGTGAAGACGGAGGTTCCTGCGCCGATCGGTTTGAGGCGAGGGTCCTGGGTGTACCACCCTTTTCGCCCAAAGCTGTCCCACTCGACCTCGTATCCCTTCGCCATCTTGATCCAGACGAAGATCGACTGCGGAACCCCACCTTTCTGATCGTCCAACGAGGGCAATTTGATTGGTTCAGACTCCGTCTGAGCCTGTTCTTTCGGGGTCATCAGTTCCCGTGCGGCCTGTGTCTCTACCGGCAGGATGGCTTGACTGAACACAAGCAGGAAAACCATGCCGGGAACCACATGAACAACTCTTCTACTCCGGCTATGGGTCGTGCGGTTCATTGTGCGCCTCCTCATTTCGGACGCCCGGAGCAATATCTTTTCTTAGCGGATAGCCTACTGCAAGAATTGGGGCAATGCAACTCGAAGGCTGCCCCCTCGCTTCAGACAGAGGCTGCGGCTTTTGGTATACTGTCTTGGTGCACACGCATTCCGGAGACCAGCTTGATAGTGATGTAACCCAGCCGGATCGACGTGCGGAACCGCCGTTCGGGGCGAGTCCGCTCCCGCTGCATTGCCTCACCGCCCTAGACAACCCTTTTTCTGGTTCCGTGACGACGGAGCTGACGGACTGTCATCGAAGCGGAGCACCAGTCCAACCAACTCCAACCGACCGGTTCGGAGACGGTGGACAGGCCAGAGAGCGAAGCCGGCGTTACGGAATCCGCGACGGAGCGTTCCAGGCGGCGGCGCAAGGCGGTGGGGAGAATTTCTTGTCCGCGTTCGCCATCCTGCTGCATGCCACTCCCTTCCAGATCGGTCTGTTATCGGCCCTTCCGCAACTGGTGGGGACCTGGGCCCAGTTGCTCGCGGTCAAAACGCTGAATCGCGTCCGACACCGGAAGGCTCTTATCCTGGCGGGGGCCATCGGTCAGGCTGTCTTGTGGCTCCCGCTTCTGGCTCTTCCGCTCCTTTTCCCGGAACAAGGGCCTTGGCTGCTCATCGCCTGCACGGTGGCTTATGTCGCGATGGGCCATTTTGCCATTCCGCCTTGGAATAGCTTGATTACCGATCTGGTGAATCACAACAGCCGAGGAGCCTACTTTGCCCGTCGGGGGAGGGTGATGGCCGTCACGAGTTTTTCCGCCTTGTGTGCGGCCGGCCTGGTGCTCCACTCTGGAGAAAGTTGGAAGACGCCGTGGGCAGGATTTGCAGTGATCTTCCTGGCGGCGGCCATCGCACGCGCCGTCTCGACCCGTTATCTCGCCCGCATCGACGAGTCAGCGGCTCCGGTCACCCGTGAGGCGGAGTTTCGCCTGCTGGACTTTCTCCGCGATCAACCAGGCTCCAACTTTCGGCGGTTTCTGTTGTTCTCAGGACTCATGCACGTCTGCGTCTTGATCGCTGGCCCCTACTTCGTGATCTACATGCTCCGGGATCTGCAGTTCACGTACTTACAGTATGCCGGCTGGTTGGCCGCCCAGGTCATGGGTCAGTTCATCACCCTCGCCCCTTGGGGGCGAATCAGCGACCGATACGGCAACAAGAAAGTCTTGGTCGTGACCGGACTGCTGGTTCCGTTCCTCCCGATGCTCTACCTGTTCAGCACGAACTTCTCTTTCCTGGTGGTCGTCAATTTCCTGGGAGGCGTCATCTGGGCGGGACTGTCCCTGGGCTTGCAAAACTTCGTGTTCGACGCAGTTCGGGCCGAAGATCGGGCGAAGGGAGTCGCGGTCTGGAATACCGTCAACGCGATGGGCTGGTTTACGGGTTCGATGCTTGGCGGGTGGCTTGCGACGGTCGCCCCTTCGACGATTACACTACCGGCCTTGGAGCTTCACCTAGTCTCCAACCTTCCCGTGGTCTTTTTCATTTCGGGGCTTCTGCGGCTGATGGTGTCGCTGAGTCTCCTTCGAACCTTCAAGGAGGCTCGACCTGTGGAGGCGATTTCGCACCGTCGGTTGTTCTCTGAACTCCCACTCGTCAAACCCCTGATCGGAGTCTTCGGCGGAGGAGTCACCAGGCAGGAGCCGTGACTCGCCTTACGGCATCGGAGATTCTGAAGTCTTTGCCCGTTCTCGCTCCTCTTGCTTCATCTTTTCAAAGAATCGGTCTGAGTCACTCCGTGTCTGCTGCGGCGTCGGCTGAGGAAGGGGTTTCGGGGGATCCCCCGCGCAACCCACAATCAAGAACAAGCCGAATCCCATGCCGAAGGCGCTGATTGCCAGCCATCCCACCCTGTCCAGGTGACCTCGTCTTCTCCGCATAGTCTCCTCCTGCTCGTCCTGTCCTGACTGCACCTGCTCGGCCCGGGCCTCGTTCACCGGAACGCATTCCAAAGATCTGCGACCGTCTGAGCCACGCCGTGCTCCAGCGCGGCCCTGATCAACGGCTGCATGTCAGATTCGGTGAGCAATAGTGAGGCGCCGTCAGACGGATCCGCCATCCGAGTTGTGACCACGTTATGGAACACGACCTCCGCGCTCTCGACTCTGACAATCTTACTCGTCACCATGAAGGGCGGAAGATCTCCATGATACCTGGCGAAGAGCCGATCCCTCAAGGTGGGCCCCTCGATGCGATAGATGAGGACGCTGTCAACTCCCAGAAGGCGGCCGATGCGGATGGCGGTCTCATCGGATACCGCTCCACCCATCTGGAGACGCTGCTCGCCAAGAATTGAAGGAAGATTGAATCGCTCCACGATCCGGAGGGACGGCCGCTGCGCCTTGAGTTGAAACGTCGCTCCCTCCAGCCGAGTATAGGCCTCCATCATCTCCCGGCTATAGGTCTTGGGGTAGAGCACCGCGAGACGTTCCACGTCGAGCGGCACGAGAAGCGAGGATGGAACGGTGTTCCAGGTTAAGGGGACCGGCCTGGCAGATGGCGCTGTCGTGTGGCAGCCTACGAGGAGTGGGAAGAGAAGAAGCCCAACCGACTTGCTCGATACGCCCCATCGTTGAGCCATGGCGCGTGCTCTACTGCCTCGAAGGTCCGGTGCGCTGGGCCGAGCTTTTTGCTGTGATCTCTATCACATCATACTCGACACCGACCTCGAAAAACCACCGCCACGCCATCCTATCCAGACTGAAACACGATTTATCTGCCAGACGGTTCCTATCCTGATGCTTTTGCGAGGAAATTCAGGATTGACTGGTTCACTCTGGAGGACTATGCTCCCGGACACATATGTCGCTGTCTGACCGGCTGTCCGAGGATTTGAAGCAAGCGATGAAGGCCAAAGACCAGCTCCGTGTTGACGTGATCCGGATGATCAAGGCCGCCCTGCTGAACAAGGATCTGGAACTAAAGAAGAATCTCGACGATGCCGAGATGAGCCGGGTCATGACGACGCTGATCAAGCAGCGCAAGGAATCGGTGGAGCACTATCAGAGAGCCAAGCGGGACGACCTCGTCCAGAAGGAACTGAGAGAGATCACCATCATCGAGAGCTATCTGCCCAAGGCTCTTTCAGAAGAAGAAATCGCGCAGCTTGTCGAGACCGTCGTGCGAGAGACCGGTGCCACCACACTGAAGGACATGGGAAGCGTCATGAAAACCGTGATGGCCCGGCTGGCCGGCCAAATGGTCGATGGCAAACAGATCAGTGATCTCGTGCGTGCCAAGCTTCAGTCAGGCTCGCCCTAGCCCGGCGCCCTACCTAATCGAACCGCTCGAGTCTCTGAGACCCTGGAGGACACCCCCAAACGCATGAAAATCCATTCGGCAGCGTTGCGGTCTTCATTTGACCAAACCCCTTTTCACTGCTACCTTTTTTTGTAGTCTCAAGAGTTCAAATCGAGGCAGAATGAGCATTCTCATCATTGATGACTCACCGGACCAACGCAACCTGCTCCGCATGATGCTCAACAGCGCAGGACATACGGACATCCTTGCCGCTGACTCCGCTTCTGCTGCATTTAAGCATCTGGGCCTGGATGGCCAGGGACAGGGAGCTGTGGATGTCGATTTAATTCTCATGGACGTCATGATGCCCGATATGGACGGGATCGAGACCTGCCGACGTATTAGAGCCAATGAACGTCTTCGAGATATCCCTATCATCGTGATTACAGCTAAAACCGAGCCCGAATATCTGCTGTTGGCCTTTACCGCCGGGGCGATGGACTACCTCCGCAAACCCTTGAATTCCGCTGAACTGCAGGCGAGAGTGTGCTCAGCTTTGCTGCTCAAGCATGAGATGGATCGCCGCAAAGCGCGAGAACAAGAACTACAGGAGCGCACCGAGGCCTTGCGACAGCGGGAGCAGGACCTGACCAAGAGCAACGAAGAATTACAGCAAGCTTTGAAACAGGTGAAGGTGCTGCGAGGGCTGATTCCGATCTGCTCATCCTGCAAGAGGATTCGGAACGATCAGAACTACTGGCAGCGGCTGGAGGATTATCTCCAAGAACATTCAGAAGCCCTGTTCAGCCAAATCCTCTGCGTCGAGTGCGCGAAAAAGCTTTATCCTGGTGTTTATAAAGTCTAATTGCTACGATCGACCTAGGTAAATCCAACCAGGAATCAGGCCATTTATGAGCATTCTCATCGTTGATGATTCAGAGGACGATCGTGTGCTGGTCCGGACCATTCTGGAATCCGCCGGGTATCGGGACCTCCTCCTGGCTCATTCCGCCGAGGCCGCCTTTTCCCACCTCGGGATGGACCGTGCCGGGCAAGGATCCCATAAAGTCGATCTCGTTCTCATGGACCTGATCATGCCTGGAATGAACGGCATAGAAGCCTGCCGTCAGATTAAGGCCCTCGAACATCTGCGAGACATCCCCATCATCATGGTGACCGTGAAAACCAATCCGGTGGATTTGCAATTGGCCTTTGCTGCCGGCGCAATGGACTTTATCAACAAGCCACTGAATAAAGTGGAGTTGCTGACCCGCGTGCGTTCCGTGTTACGGCTGTTGAAGGAGATCGATCATCGCAAGTCCCGTGAACAAGAATTGCTGCAGGTGATGCGACAACTCGAGGACGCGAATCAGATGCTCCTCCGTCTTTCCCGCTTGGACGGCTTGACGGGCATTACCAATCGCCGACAGTTTGACACCTTCTTGGACCAGGAATGGAGGCGCGCGCTCCGAGAGGCGATCCCTCTGTCCGTCATCATGCTGGATATTGATAATTTCAAGCCGTACAACGATGCCTTCGGCCACCAGGCCGGCGACGAGTGCCTGAAACAAGTCGCCAATGCCATCAGTAGTCAGCTGAACCGGCCCGGAGACCTGGTGGCTCGCTATGGAGGAGACGAATTCGTGATCGTGCTTCCCGGAACACCACCGGAAGGCGCCGCCCTCGTGGCGGAGACGCTGCGGGCAAGAATCCAAGCCTTAGGGATCACCTACTCTCGTTCCCGGCCGAGCGACCTGGTGACGATCAGTCTCGGCGTGGCCGGGACCGTGCCGGACCGGGAGGCCTCACCGGCCGACCTCGTTGCCGCGGCGGATCAGACCTTGTACCAGGCGAAGCAAGAAGGCCGGAATCGCGTCAAGACCCGCCCGACCATGTCCGTCAAGAAGAAAGCACACCATGAGTAAACCAGCCCTGCCGCTGGGCAAGTCGAAACGACTCGCCACCCCCCGCTCGAAGAACATCGCCAGGCGCAAGCGAGCGGAGGAGGCCGAGACACAGCGAGCTGAATCACTGCAAGCGCAGCAGGATGCGCTTGTGGAGCTTGCTAAGAACGAGGCCATCCACGGCGGGGAGATCGGGCATGCTTTCCAGGCCATCACTGAGGTCGCGGCCGTGGCCATGGCTGTGAGGCGGGCAAGTATTTGGCTCTATAGCGAAGACCGCTCCGGCATACGATTGATGGATCTCTACGAACCGACAAAGAATTGCCACACAGCCGGAACCGTTCTCTTGGCGCGCGACTATCCCGCTTACTTCCTGGCTCTCGAAACCGAAGCAAGGGCGATCGCCGCCCGCGATGCGCACACAGACCCACGGACTCAGGAGTTTTCGGAATCTTACCTCACGCCATTACACATCGGTGCAATGCTCGATGCGCCAATCCGGCTACAGGGGAAGATGGTTGGCGTCCTCTGCCACGAACACATGGGTGGCCCTCGAACCTGGACACCGGAGGAACAACATTTCGCCGGTGCGCTCGCGACTCATGTGACGCTGGCGATGGAGGCCAGCGAGAAGAGACAGGTTGAGCAGTCGCTGCGAGAGGCCAAGGAAGCCGCTGAAAACGCCAGTCGCGCCAAGAGCGAGTTCCTGGCCAGCATGAGTCACGAGATCCGGACTCCATTGAATGCCATCATCGGCATGGCCGATCTGCTCTGGGAGACAGCCCTGGACCCGGATCAACGAAAGTACGTGCGGATCTTCAGACGAGCGGGCAATACCCTTCTAGCTCTGCTGAACGACATCCTCGATCTCTCGAAAGTGGAAGCCGGACACCTTGAGCTGGAAGCCACCGACTTCGACCTGAATGACCTGATCGGCAAAGCAGCTGAAATCATGTCTTCGCGCGCCAATGCGAAGGGCCTCGAGCTGATCTGCCATCCCTCACCGGATGTACCATG
>Ga0209886_1000066_pt1 | contig 12921 bp, 25 predicted proteins | sample GWRWN2_40_50_FD_187229 | JGI IMG/M metagenome (GOLD analysis project Ga0209886, IMG submission 187229) | Riverbed sediment microbial communities from areas with no vegetation in Columbia River, Washington, USA - GW-RW N2_40_50 (SPAdes)... | ecosystem: Environmental > Aquatic > Freshwater > River... | reverse complement strand
CTCGCGCGAGTCAGGGCAGCACCCCCCGCCAGGGTGAGAAAAAAGCGAAACCCTGAGGACCTGCTCGCGCTCCTCGAGGAGGCCCCAACGCTTGTTCGGTAGAGCCCCGGCCTACGTCTTTGGCTTGGTAGCGGCTGCCGCGGCGGCCTTCGTCCGCTCGGCCTTGTGTGCACGGGCGAGCTCGAGGAGCACCGGGATCTCCGTCTCCCGGAATCCCTGGGCCTCGTACCAGTCGCGCAGCCGGCCCTCGGTCACGATGCCGCGGTAGAACGCTTCCTCCATCACCGAGCGCGGGAGCTCGGCGAAGTCGGCACGGTTCGCCCGGGCGAGCTCCTCGGCGAGACGTTCCTCGCGCTCGGCCTTCTTCTGCCGGGCGGTCGCGAGAGCGATCGAAATGTCCTCGGGCGAGAACCCGTTGGCCTCGTACCAGCCCCGGAGCCGCCCGGCGTCGACGACGTCCCGGATGAAAGCCTCTTCGATTGAGCTGCGCGGGAGCTGTACGAATTGCGGAGTCTTCGCGCGCTTGAGCTCCTCGGCGAGTTTCCGATCGTGCTCGGTCTTTCTCGCGGAGGCGAGCTCCATCAAAAGCGCAATGTCGTCGCCCGAGTAAAGCCGGTCCTCGTAGTAGCCGCGAAGCCGCGCCGCCGGGATGCGCCCCTCGACGTAGGCTTGTTCGATCTGACCTCGCGGCACCGCGCGGAACTCCGAGCCCGTCGCCTTGAACTTCGCGGCTTCCTCGCGCTGTTGCACCGCGAGGCGGTCCTCGACCGCCATCTCTTCGAGGAGCACCTGGTCGTCGAGGGAGTAGCCAAACTGCCGGTAGTATTCCCGGAGCCGCGACAGGGGAAGGAGGCCTCTGCGGAATCCCTCCTCGACTTCGCCCCGGGGAAGCGGGCGAGGCCTCGAGCGCTCGAGGTCGGCGACCGCGACGAAGCTCTCGATCTCTCCCGGAGATCTTCCGGCGGAGACCAGGATCGATCGGAGCTCAGGGGCATCGATCTCCCGCTCGCGGTACATGTCGCGCGCGACCGACTCCAGCGCGGTGTTCAGCGGCCGGACGCGCTCTTCCTTGACCAAGGTGAGCATCATCGCGGCGCCGTCCTCGCTGAAGCCCTGGGCCTCGAAGATCGCGCGCGCGCGCTCCTCGGAGATGAGTCCGAGCTCGAGCATTTTCCCGACGTCGGCGCTCCCCGGTAGCGTGGTCTGCAGGATCCGGATCTTCCCCGCTTTTTCGGCGTCGTATCCGTGCCAGCTCATCCGTTCGAAGAACGTCCCCTGATCGATGGCGCGGCGGTGCAGGAGGCGCACCAGCTCGGAGACGGAGAACTCCGCCGGGGCGAAGCGACGGTTGAGGTCCTGAGTGAAGGGATCGACAACGAGGATCTTCAGGAGCGGCCCGATGACCCGGCGGTTGGCGCGGCCGAGGCCGAGGTTTGCCGAGAGCAGATCGTCGAGGTCCGCCCAGTTGGGAATGAACTTCATGAGCGGCGCTTCGTTGGTGATTTGCCCGATGAATGACTCGAGGGCGGTGGCGATGTTGAAGCCGAGAATTCGCTCGGCGTTCTCGCGGCCGCGGTCGGGAGTGAGCGCTTGCGGCACGGCGAAAGCGCCGAACATGTTCTCGAGAACCAGCCGGCCGAGCTGCTCGGCGAACGCGAACTTAGACGACGTCGAGCGCGAGGGGTCAAGGTCCCCGGCCGAAACCGCGACCCCGAAATAGTCGGAGACTCCGCGCGCCGCGGCCTGGAGAATGACCGGCCCCGCCTGGGCCTCCCACTCGTCGGTCCCCTCCCCGACGCGCTTTCCGATCTCCGCGGTGATGGCGATGAAGAGCTCGATGAGCCACGCGGCGATTTCGGCGAAGGCGCCCCCGATCGCGTCCTTGTTGACCTCGATGCCGGTGGGGAGGTTCTCTACGACCGCCCGCACTGCCTCCGACCAGAAAGCGCCCCAGTCGGGCGGCGCCGCCGCGGTGACGTCGGGGGGTATCGCCGGAGGCAGCGTCGACACGTCAGAGCTGCCCTGTCTGGCGCGAGCGGAACCGGGCGGCGGCGTGCTGCAACGAGGGATGCTCGCGGATAGTGCCGTCCTTGAACCGCTCCACCGTGGCGGTGATTGGCCGGCGCGGATTGTCCGCGCGGACCGAGTCGAGCCGCGCCGAGGTCGTCACGTCGAGGCCGAGCGCGGTGAGGATCCCGACCACGTTCCCCCCCCAGCGGAAGAGGGTGTAGAGCCAGGGGGTCGACCGGATCCACCCCCGCGGGTCGAAGAGGATATCGATCCAGAGCTCGAAGTTGTTGACCCACTCGCGCACCTGGCGGAAGGAGTCATAGATGCGGGTCTCGATGGCGAGGAGGATCTGGTCGAGGCGCCCGGCCCAGTCGACGCCGAGCTCGGCCAAGAGCCGCAGGATAAGGCGCACTTTCTCGAAGACGTCCAGGATCGGCGCGATGATTCGAGTCCACACCCAATCGAGCGCTCGGTTGATGCGCTCGAGGATGGCCCGGATCGGCGCGGTGACCCGGTCGAGGAACTGGCTTACCCGCTCGAAGAAGGTCCGGACGGCGTCGATCGCCGGCCGCACGACGTGGCTCCAGAGCGACTGAGCCCCGCTGGCGATGGTGCGGGCGAAGTCGCCGAAGGCCCGGCCCACGCGCACCAGGACGTTGCCGAGGAAACCGAAGACGCGAGAGATGAGCGGAACGATGACCCCGACCACTTCGACAATGACCCGGGCTACGTTGATGAAGATCGAGGCGATGAACCCGAACAGTGCACCCCAGAAGACGACCCTCGCTCATTCTCCGCGCGCGGCGCGGACGTTATCGGCGCCGGCGGCGCCTACGGCGCGAGCGACGCCCGGAGCTCGGCCGCGCGCTTCTCGACCTCGGCCTTGACGCCGGCGCCGGTGAACTGGAGCTCCGGCACTTCGAAGCTGAATGGTCCGTGCTTTCCGAGCTTCCAGAGAACGACCACGACCTTTTGTGTGCTCCCGGCCTCGTCGATCCGGAACGTCTCCGAGATCTTCACGATCTCCCACTTGTCCATCGATGCTCCTCCTTCAAATCTGCGGCGGGCCCCCGCCGCCGCCGTCGTCCGGTTCGGGATAGCCGCGGAGACCGTTCGCGTCCCGGGTGATGCCGTCCGCGGCGAATCCCGCGGCGCGGTTGGCGGCCGCGAAGTCCACCTGGCCAGGATCGGTGTTCGGGTCGTTCGCTTTTCCCACGGCGCGGCCGAGCTCGGCGCCGACCCCGGCGCCGTTTCCGAGCGCGGTCACGAGCTGCCCTTTCTCCGAGCCCGGCTTCGCCCCTCCGAGGGCATCCACGATCTGGTTTGCCACGCCGGGGAGGCCCTCGACCTGATTTGAGTAGTTGTCTCCGGCGCGGGCGGTGTTCTTGATCTGGTTTGTGACTGACTCCCACTCTTTCAGGAACCGGTTCGCGAGCTTGTCGGTGGCGGCGGTGACGTCGCCCCGGGGAAGCGGCTTGGGATAGATCTCCGTGGTCACCAACCTAGCAGTCCTTTCGCTTCGGCTCGAGCCCGAGCTCTTTCTCGCGGAGCCGCATGAGGTAATTTACCTTCCACTCCAGGAGCGCGAACCGAGAAGAGAATTTGCCCCAGTACCGGAGGGCGAGAACCGTCGACCACACGAGATTCGGGAGCGTGGCGTAGACCACGACGTCGCCGAGCTCGAGCACCGCTCATCCTCTCCGGAAGACCCCGACGCAATTCAAGACGGCGACGATGCCGTCGACGAGCCCGCTCGCGGATTCGACGAGCGCTTCGACGGTGCACGGACCCTCGGCCGGGGCGAGCCCGATCCGGTTGAGCTCGCCGGTGGCCGCGGTCATGACCTGGAGCTTCTTCTGCTCGCCGGCGCCGGCGCCGAGCTCCTCTTCGGCTTCGAGGATGAGCTGGACGATGAACTGGACCCACTGAAGGATTTTGAAGAGCAGCATGTTTCCCTCCAACCTGACGACGTCGCCGGCGCCGACGTCGGCAAGAGTGCCCGAAGCCCGGCTCGAGGCCTCGCCGCCCTCGCGCGCCGTCGCGAATTCCGAGGCCTCGGCCGGGTCCTCGAGCGCGATCTCGGCGGCGGCCGCTCGGGGACGACCCCGAGGAGCTCTCCGCGGAATTGCATCGAACTCCTCTTTCCGTGCGCCGCCGGCGAGCTCGGCCGAGCTCAAATCAAAAGCGCCAGGATCGCCGCCTGGAGCGCGGTGCCGTTTCCCGTCGCCGCCGCCTGCTCGAGGGTGAGCGAGTAAATCACCGACGCGGCGTCGGCCAGTCCCTCGGAGACGAAGACCGAGAAGACCTCGACGCCGCCGGCGGCGGCGCCGATGGTGACCGCGTTGGCTTCGCCGACCAGCGGATCGGTCGCGAGGAGACCGCGGCGGATGCGCGCGGTGACCGTGGTGGTCGCCGTCCCGGTGGTGAGCTGCGCCCAGGCGAGAATCATCGCTTGCACCGTCTGCCGCGGCGAGGCGACGCGGTCGGTCGAGACGATGACGGTCTCGGCGGTGGTCACCAGGGTCACGTTGACCGCGGTAAAGCCGCGGCCGATTTCGAGAGTCTCCGGCATGGTCGATTCCTTTCTCGAGACTAGCTGTCCTGAACCCACTGTTCCCGGCTCATCTGGACGAGGGAGTAATCGTCGCCGGCCACGATGCCCACGGTCGACGAGCGGATAATCATTCCCCCCCGGAGGCCTTCGTCGGGGAGCTCGTTATTGGCTTCGCCCTGGTCGATGGTCGAAATGAAGTCGGTTCCGATGGCGAAGTTGTACACCACCGCGAGACTCGCGGCCTGGGCGGTGTGGACGTGAGAGCGCCACTGGACGATCGCCCCCGGAGCCACGATTTCGACGCGGGGAAACCGGTTCGCGACCGTGGCGTCGGTGGTGAAGGTGAAGCGGAGGGTCAGGACCCGCCACCGCTGGTCAGCGGTGACCGTTTGCGTCCACTCCGCGCCCGCGCCCGGATCGGCCACCGTCGCATGCGAGACCTCGCCCGCGCCTTCGACCGAGGAGCGGAATACTCCGCCCGGCCAGCCGAGATGCACGTCGGTAGCGACGTAGTCGGCGATCAGGAGCTGCGAGCCCTGGAGGTCGGCGGGGCGGCCCCGGAGGATTCCGACGTTCACCCACGCGCGGCCGCGGGGGACCGTGGTCGTCACCGCGACAATCGCGAGCGAGAGCAGAAAGCCCTCGGCGAGGGGGAAGACCTGCGTACTGATAGCGCCGGGGATGGTCACCAGGAAGGAAAACGGGCGAATGACTCCGTCAGCGTGGAGAAGCCGGCCGCTCAACCGTGCGTCGACCGTCGAGACCAGAGAGACGCTCCGGAGATAGAGCTTGTCGTCGAGGCCTATATAGACCGGCGCCGGCGGCTGGGCATCCTCCCGGGTGAAGTCGACGAGCGGAGGCCTGGAGACGAGGCGCGAGGATTCTACTTCGGCCATGAGCTCTCCTTTTCCGATATCGGTAAATCCAACTCGCCGTCGACCGCCGCGCGGATGGCGTCGACGAGCTCGAGCTGGTCGACGCCGGCCAGGACCTGGAGCTCTTCGTCCTCGAGCTCGTCCTCGTCGAGGTCCTCGTCGTCGGGGTCCAGCTGGCCGAGCGTCTCACGGGACGCGATGCGACGCTTGGCGACGCGGCAGCCGGCGAGCGCCAGACGCTCCTCGAGCTCCTCCTGGTAGCCGGCGCGGTTCTCTTTCTCCTCGAGCTCTCGCATCGTGCCTCCTACAGATCGACCGGCCACTCTTCGACCATGAGTTCCGCCGCGGTGTAGTTGTCGCCGACTTGAAGATTCGCGGTAAAGGTCCCGAAGATGTCCGCGGACAGGAGCCACACCGTGGACGGCAAGTTGAGCATGACCTCACCGTTGAGGTTGACCGAGTCCATTCCCCAATGCGCGGCGTTGTAGCGGATGGTGAGACTCGCCGCCTGGCCGAAGCTCGAGGGCGCCCGGAGAGAAATTGCGGCCTGCTGCGTGAGCTGGATAATGCTCCTCCGGGTCGCTACCGTCGCCGACGTCACCAGTTGGTATTTCATCGAGAGAAGCCGCCAGCGTTTCCGGTCGGGAACCTGGTGTGAGATCTCGGCGCCGGCCACGGGATCGGCGGTGGTCACCCGAAGGATTCTCCCGCGGCCGGAGACCGAGTCCTCGATCCCCCCGGCGGGATACGACGGAGCGGTCGGCCCGGAGACGAAGCCGGCGCAGAGGATCTCCGTGGCCGACTGCCGGACGTCGGTTCCGCGGAGCAGCCCCACGACGACGTAGAGCTCTCCCCGCGCGAGGACGAGCTCGGTCGGATGTACCGCGACTCCCAGGACAAACCCCTCTTGCAGCGGAAAGACGGCGAAGCCCCACGTCCCCGCGACCGCGTCGGTCTCGAGCTCAAATTCCTGATGGATGATTTCCCCGCGGGCTTCGGGCTTCAGCATGCGGGCGGCGACGTGAAACCGGGTAAAGGCGAAGGCGGAGACGAACTCCACGTACAGCCGGTCGTCGGGGTCGACGTACAGCGCTCCCGGCGGCTGGACGAACCGCGCGGTAAACTCGACCTCCCGCGGCCGGGTCTCAATCGGCGACGATACGATCGGCGTGGTGCTCATCGGGGAGACCATGGCCGGCGAGCCCGAGCGCTCGAGCCCGCCGGCCTGTCTTTCGTTGGATATCTCGGCGGCTTACCCGGCCTGCGGGACGACACCCGGCTTGAGCTGAGCGAAGATCGACGTCACGGTGACGTCGACCCCGTTCTCGTCCTGGACGCCGTCGATCAGGACCGCGCCTTTGTTCGCCGAGTTGAAGACCGGGATCAGTGGCATCCCGTACTCCCGCGACAGATCGTAGAACCAGGAGCCGGTGACGTCCTTGAAGACCTCGTCGCCGGGCCCGCCCACGCGGAGGTTTCCGGTGTCGGAGCCTCTCCAGCCGACGCAAGCGCACTCCGCCGACACCTGGTAGCCGATCAGGGCGTAGTCGGTATTGGCCTTCAACTGGTCGAACTCGGCGTCGATCGATTCCTCGCCCGAGTACCCGCCCGCGACTCCGAGGGCGAGGGTGTTCTCGATGGTCATGATGTTCACCATGTTGGCGAGGAGGGAGGCGGCGTCGATCAGGCGCGCGGAGACCCCGGGGAGATCGGCGTAGAACACCATGAGCGTCCCGGATTCGATGTCGCCAGCGACCGCCGATCCGCTCTGCTGCACCGTGAGCACGTCCTGGGAGACGAGCATTTGTTGGAAGCGGCGGGGCAAGAGATCGCGGACTTCGGAGAGGACGATCCCGAGCCGGATCCCTTCGACGTTGTCGTGCAAGCGCGGGGATCGGATCCGGAGGGTCCCCGCGGCCTGGTTGTCGGCCCAGGCTTTGAGGAGGAGGATGAGGGAGTCGAGAGGAGCGTTTCTGACCGTGAGCGAGTCGCCGGCGGCTATGGTCCACGCGGTGAGCGTGGGCCCGGGAGCGGTGACTCGGCCGTTGATGACCTCGAGAGCTTTTCCCATGACGTCGACTCCTTACCGGCGGCGCCGCTCGGCGAGAGCGCGTGCGACTGCGGCCACGCGGTCGAGGTTTCGGGGATCGCCGCGGGGAGCTCGCGGCGGTAGGTCGACGCGCTCGAGCGCTTCGCGGAACGGGGCGAAGCCTGACTCGAAATCGCCCGTCGCCGCGCGGATTCCGGGAGCCCACCTTTGTGTCCCGACTTCGGCGGTCTTGCGCCGCCACTTCTCGTCACCGCCTTTGGCCACGCCCTTCCCGAAGGCTTTTCGGGAGATGGCGTCCTGTACGCCGGCGGCGTAGGTCTCTTCCGCGGCCGCCGCGGCTTTGGCCCACTCGACCGCGGGGTCGGAGACCCCGGCCTTGTAGTCCGCGTCCCTCTGGGCCGAGACACGGGACCACTTCGCGGCGATTTCCGCCGCTGACTTCACTCGGATCGGCATTTTGTCCTCCGGAGAGTACGGGGTCGACGCCCGGGATTATGCACAATCCATCAACACGATTTCCACAGCTTTTCCACAGAGTTATCCACAGGCGAAGCAACCGCGCGCGCGGGAGATGGCGCACAAGGTTTCCCCGGTGTTCGCCCCCTCGTTCTCTTCTAGCTATCTAGAGGGAAAGATCTCGACGCGCCGCGGATCTTTCTGTTATGCTAAGTGCCTGCTTTTAAGGTACTAAGAGGGACGGGGGTCCCATAAGCCGGCTTATGTCAAATCCGCTCGAGGAGCACCTGTGCGAGCGCGAGCAGGAAGAGGACCGCCGAGAACAGCAGCGGGACCCAGAGCGGCGAGAGGACGAAGACCACCAGACACCCGAGACCGTAGGCGCACCCCTTCTTCATCGCCGGGCCTCGCCGAGCTCGCGGAGGTAGAGCCGGAGGAGCTCGAGCGCTTGCGCGACCCGTGCCAGGGGCTCCTCGCGCCGGCTGTCGAGGAAGCGTTCCCTCAGCATCTCGTCGAGCTCCAGGAGGACGAGCTCGAGCCGGGCCGTCGTATCGCTCACTTCCGCGTCCTCTCGACGAGCTCCTCCAGGAGCTCGACCAGACGGTCGAGCTTTCCGTTACAGCGCTCGACCTCGCGGCCTACCTGGTTGAGGAGCTCGAGCCGGGCGACGTCGGCCGTCTGACGATCGGCGACGGCGCCGAGGATATGAGACAGGAGTGGATTCGGTTGCGGCGCCGCCATCGAGTACCCCCTAGACACCCCCCCCGGGGTGAGGGTAAGATAGGTCAGAATGGTCGAGTACGTCAAGGTCTCGAAGTCGGGGAGGTCCCTGGTCCTCTCGATCCCGCCATCGATTCGCGCTGCGCTCAAGCTCGCCTGGAGAGACCAGCTCGCGCTCACCGTTCACGGTGACCAGTTGATTATCACCCGTATTCGTCCGGAAGAAGACGCTCGAAGGTATGCTCCCCACCGCGCCGAGAGGTGAGTTTTCGTGCCGCAACGTCCCATAAGATGCATTACGCCGGCGCCCCGAAGATCCCTCTCTTTTCGCCAGGCGAACCAGTGTGAGACCTCCGATTCCGACCGCTGCCGCTGCCGCTGCGGCGGGAAGTATCATGGAGCCTACCGCGTCGACAACGTCCGCGCCCTCCCGCTGAACGACCCGCACTTCCCCGGGAGAGAGCTCCTGATCGACGACCTCCTCCTCGAAGAGCGGGACTGGCGCGACCATGAGTAAGTTTCGGATCCTCCCGACCTCGTCGCTCCTCGAGCCGGAGCACGTGGCGCGGACGCAGATGTCCGACGAGCTCATGAATTCTCTCGTGGTCTCGATCCGCGCGGTCGGAGTCCTCGAGCCGCTCCTGGTCCGGCCCGCCGGCGACGGCGCCTTCGAAGTCGTCGCCGGACATCGCCGGCTCAAGGCGGCGCGCATCGCCGGCCTGGCGAAACTCCCGTGCATCGATCTCGAGACCGACGAGCTCGCGGCCGCGGCGAAGATCCACGAGAACCTCGAGCGCGAGGACCTCTCCCCGGCCGACGAGGCCATTTTCTACGCCGAGCTCTACGAGGGAAACGGCGAGGACGTCGACGCCGTCGCCGCGCTCGTCCGGATGAGCCGCGCCCGCGTCGAGTCTCGCCTGAACCTCATCCGCGGCGACAAGCAAGTCTTCGGCGCTCTGGCCGCGGCGAAGATCTCGATCGGGGTCGCCGAGGAGCTCAACAAATTCGCGCGCGAGGACGACCGTCTGTTCCATCTCGATTACTGCACCAGGACCGGGGCGACGGTCTCGACCGCGCGGCAATGGAGAGTCGACGCGAATCGGCGCGCGGAGCTGCTCGCGCCGGTGGCGGCGACGGAGCCGAGCAATCCCGCTCGGACTCCTGAGGAAGAGGCGCGGCTTTCGCTCGAGCGCACCGCGTTCGCGGGAGCCGCGCCTTGGGAGCTGGACTCCTCGACGGAGAAACGTCCCTGCGCGATCTGCTCGACCGAGCTCGAGGCGTGGAAGATGCTGAAGAAGCACTTGTGTCCGGAGTGCGCTTCTCATATCTGGCCGCAATTCATCCGGGCGTTTCGAGGAGGTGAAGCATGAAGATTTCCAGTCTCGAGCGCGGCGCGAAGTGCCGCGTCCCGGGAATCGAGCTCGAGCTCGAGGTCCTGGAGCACAGTGCCTCGTCGACGCGCGTTCGGCCGACCGAGCGCACAGCGGTCATTCTCCAGGACCGCCACGGCGAGGAGGTCCGGATCCTCAGCCGGCCGCCGGCGTTCTCGATCTCGCACGGGACAGAAGTAGAGGTGCTCTCGTGAAAGAATTCCCGTACCACTGCATCCTCTGCGACGCCGACTTCCCGAGCCCGACCGAGCTCGGCGCGCACACTGAAGCGGTTCACGCGCCCCACGCGCTCGAGGACCTGGTCGCGCTCGAGGAGCGCACCGGCGACGTCGGCGCCGCGTTCGAGCAGGCGGAGAGGACGCTCGGAGGGATCCCCATCCTCGAGCTCGCGGAGGTCGAGGGATTCGGCGCCCGGCTCGAGCGGTTGCGTACCGCCGCGGCCGCGGCGATCGCGGAGGGGCGCCGGCCGCGTCTCGTCGAGCTCAGAGCCGAGCTCGAGGCGATCCATGTGGCCGCGGCCGAGGAGCGCGATCGCCAGGCGCGGATCGCCAAACTCGCGCTCGAGAGCGCCAGCGTCGTCGCCGGCGTCCTCGAGATCCTGCCGGAGGGCCGGCCGTGAGCACGTTTCTCCGAGGCCTCGCCGGCGCCCGCGCCGCGCGGGAGGAGCGCGAGAGGACCCGACCCAACCCCTCCTCTCGCGACCTCGCCGGCGACGAGCTCCTCGGAGCAAAATTCCGCCCGGGCGATCGGGTGATCGACCCGGTCACGGGAATGGAGGGCGAAGTTGTCCGAGTCACGTTTAGACACGTCACTATTCCGCCTGCCTGAGGGCAAAGACGTCGAGGTGGTCCTCGTCCGACTCGAGGACGGCCGCATCGTCGCCCGAACCGCGGAGGAGCTCCCGGAGCCGGAGCGAAAAGAACCGCCGGCGACGTCGCCGGCGCCGGAGCGCACGTGAGCGCCACGCCCGACGTCGCCGCCGCGGCGCGCGAGCTCGGGACCGCGATGCACGATCGGTTACAGGAGCTCGAGAACAAGCTCCACACCGAGTTGGTCCACGTGTCCGACCTGGAGCTCGAGGCGAAGGCGACGCTCCGGAGAGTCGAGATGCTCGAGCGCCGGATCGCGCGCGCCGAAGCGAAGCTGGGGGGATCGGGTGAAGCTGAATCCGGGGGTTGACGCACGCCTGGTCGACCCGGGGATCTGGTTCTTCCTCGGTCTCATCGCCGGCGAGCATCGCCGGTGGACGGACGTCGAGCTCGTGGTGACGTCTCTCCGGAGGCCTCCGAGGGGTCGCCCCTCGCGCCACGCGCCCTTGCAAAATTCGACGGTCACCGCGGCCGACTTCCGGAGATGGGCGCTCGACGCCAAAACCACGGCGGAGCCCTTCTGCCGGATGCTACAGGCGTTCTACGGCGACGAGCTCGGGGTCGTCCTCGAGCCCGAATGGTTGACCCCCGAAGAAATTTCCGAGCGCGGCGGAATTTTGCAGATCGACCCGCACGTCCATGTACAACTCAAGACGTCGGACTATCCGCGGGTTTGAGAGGAGGAGAGGATGACGGAGAAACCGAGACACAAGCAAGCGGCGGCGCTCGCCGATGGGGCGCGCGAGCTCCTCGACCGATTCAGCCAATTCCGCGAGGGCGCCCTGACCTCGTGGGATCTACTCCCGGCGCGCGAGCTGCTCACCATGGCGATCATCCTTCTCGAGGCGAAGGACGAGGCGCGCGAGGCAAAGAACGCCGGGGAGCGCGAGCGCCGCCCGAAGCCGAAGCCGAAGCCGAAGGCGAGACCTCGGAAGCCCACCCCCGGCGCGTTTGCGGCACCGGCGGCCGCCGGCGCTCGGGATTGAGCGTGGTCGAGCCGCAGCGTCTCCCGCCGTTTCCCGACGAGCTGCTCGAGCCCGCGCGAAAGGCCGACGCGATCCGGTTGCTGCGGTGGCTGGGCCTCCCGTTCCGGATCGCGGCCGAGCACCTGAAGCGTTGGGGCGACGTCGCCGGCGTTCCCATCACGACGTCCGACCTCGAGCTCTTGCCGGGGTTCCCGCGCGAGGAGCGCTGAGACGTGCCGGCGCAGGGGGAACAATTCAAGCGGTACTTCCCGGGCCTGATTCAGATCGAGACGGATCTCTGGCGCGCCTGGCTTCGAGACCACGAAGGGGAGTACGACGCGTTCGAGTACAACGTCCACGTCGGCCAGGGGGTCAACGTTCCCGACCGTCCGCTGACCGAGGACCCGGTGCTTGATGCGAAGCTGCGCGAGGCGTATCGGCAGTGGACGCAGAAGAAGATCGACGTCGTCGGATTCCGCGGGCCGAGCTATACCATTTTCGAGGTCGAGGAGCGCCCGGGGACTAGAGCCCTCGGCCAGCTCTTGACCTACCGCCGGCTCCTGAACGCTCAGCGTCCCCCGACCGCCCCGACCTTCCTCGTCCTGGTGTGCCGGCGCCTGGGCCACGACATGCGGGAGACCTTCGTCGAGCAGGGGGTCGCGATTTTCCAGCTCGAGCCGGCGGCCGCCGGCTCGTAGGGGCGCTCCCCCCAGAGCGACCCCGGATTCCCCCCGGGGTTGTCACGGCCCGGGGGGGATCTCGTCCGCCTGGCCGGTTGAGCGCGGCCGCGGTTTCCGGCTCGTCTCAGGGGCTGGAATCAATGCGACACGTTTTCCGCGGGGTTCCGGGAGGCCGGCCGGCGAGGAGCTCCTCGCGATCGCGAGCTTGACTCTCGCCGGCGCCGCGAGCCAGAATTCTCCGGTCGGTTCTTCTTCTGCCTCCCCCCGGGGGGGGAATTCGAGCGCCCTCCCGGGGTTTCCCCGCCGGTTTTTTCTGGCTCCCTCTCTGGGGAGCGTCGTGACTCGCGCGAG
>Ga0209886_1000060_pt1 | contig 14248 bp, 15 predicted proteins | sample GWRWN2_40_50_FD_187229 | JGI IMG/M metagenome (GOLD analysis project Ga0209886, IMG submission 187229) | Riverbed sediment microbial communities from areas with no vegetation in Columbia River, Washington, USA - GW-RW N2_40_50 (SPAdes)... | ecosystem: Environmental > Aquatic > Freshwater > River... | reverse complement strand
ATGGCATTCTCTGTATTTGGGGAATGTCGAAAATAAGATAGATCCTTTTTTCGATATTGATATTCAAAGGCTTATTATTAAGAAATTAAAAGATGCCGATGGATTAGCGGCAATCCTGATATTTTCTTTTAATGCAAATACCTTAAGGTTTTTGTCCAATACAATCAAGGCATTAAGGAGCAAGGTTGGGGTTGATTTAAGAATAGCTATATATACAAATAACGATCTCTTGCAAGTATCACAGGACATGGATGTTGACTATGCGACTACCGAATTGACATCACTTATTGATTGGACAAAAGAGGAATATCGCAACTCTTTATCTTAGCGAATAGATCTTATTGCTCAGTTATTAAATTGATGGATTGAATAATTAATTTAGTCTAAGGATTTTTTAATGAAAATATAACGATATTCTGTGAATTTGATTATTGATTATTGTATTTTTTTACATTATGCTTTCTGGGTTCTCATCTAGCCACTGTGGTCATTTATTGCATATTGAAGTGGGCCGAAAGGGACTAACCTGATTTTTCATGTATTCATACTGTAATTGGATTACAAATTTTCATGCGAAAACTTCTTGCCTAGAAATGTTTATATAAAATATGCATGCATTTTATTTAAGTATTATTATTGCCATTCTATTGCAAACACTGTCACTTTTTAACATTTGAATTACAAAACAAAAAGGATACTTGTGTCGTATGCATTGAAAGTAAAAGAAGACCTAGGTTAATTCGCTAGGTAAATCCTCAGAGCAGTACCATTCAACTAATGTAATATCAGGTAGTTTGTACATAACTTTTACTGAAGGAAACTTAACTCTACATATATGACACATACCTACATGATATTTCTGTGAAAGTGTTCTTAGTCTGTGTTGTAGTGGTGGCGCCCTATACCATTTCTTTCTATGTCCTATGTTATGTCCCGCTCTTTGCCAATACTTAAGTGCCTTAGGGGTCGGCATACCTTCTATCTGTGCATCAATTTCCTCTTGATCTTCTTGACTAAATTCTAGTCTCTGAATAATTGGTTTAGGTTTAATGAATGTATCAGGATGGCTGGAACCAATTATAGGTAAATGTTCGGTTTTGGGTTTGGGTCTAGTAGGCAATTATCAATAGTCGTCTAGTAGTTTCGCTAATTCCTGTACCGTTTCATCTACATTTTTCTTATCCTTATCCTTCAGATACCTATCATTGAATTCTGAAAAAACATTCTTAGGAAATTCTCCTGATATTTTGCCTTGATTATCTTTATAATATTGCTCCCAATACTTTCTTGACTGTTCTAATTCTTGCTCTTGTTTTGTTTTTGATACTATCATAGGAGGTTGGACATCCTTGTTCATATCTGCTATTTCTGCAACTTTCTTATTATTTACAATTATATCTTTCTTGCCGGCTAATTCATATCCTGGAATTTCTTCTATTATAACTTCACCCGTTTGTAGGTCCGTACTATATGCGTGTGCTTTTGTTCTAAGTTCCTCTGATTCTTCCATTGTAAATCGTTTCGGCGGGCCTTTGTAGTTTACCATTTTACTTACTTTCTAGTTCTTTCTGCTTACGTTGGTATTCTGGTAATTTTTCCATCTCTTCCCATGTTAAGTTTCTAAACTGGTCGAAAGACAATTCTACTCTATGTTTATCTTTATCTTTATCAGTCATTTACTTTATCGCCTCCAGTTTACCAGTGTTGTCATCATACTTTACGCGTCTACCTTGCCCATCTTTAAGCAATCCTGTTTTCTCTTCCTTGTAATAACCGGTTTGCTGCACTTCACCTAATTCCCTTAATGACAAGTCACAGAACTGGGACCAATTGAATTGACCGCCATGTTGACTAGTATGATTATTCTCTGGGTGCGCCTGTCTGTATGATAGGTGCGCTCCATAAGCAAGATTATCTGGACTTGTGACAGATGTTTTCAACAAGTCTTCAAGGAACTTCTTGCGGTCTGCTTTATTCTCTGGAAGAAATATGTAGTGTTCCCATGATTGTCCTTGTACTAAATATCTTCCCCTTCTTTCTCCTGTGACAGGGTCATATGGTTTGCTAGAGTCATCAAGTTGAAATCTTAATTTGGGTTTTAAATACCAGCCTTCATCAAAATGTACATTAATTTCGTTGCCCCGCTTATCGAAACCAAAGTATCCCCCATAATAATACAAAGCGTCTTTAACTTCTTGTTTTCCTTGTTTGTCTATGACAGTTACTGGTTGTCTTACCATTGCACCAATCTTCTTTGTGATAGGTTGGGTTGCGTCTACTAATGCATCAAATGCTTTTTGTTTTGCAACGTGTTTCTTACCTGTGCCACCTGTTGGGTAATCTTTCCACTCTATTTGTAATCCTTTATCGGAAAATCCTTTTCTATACGCTTCTAGTGTTCTTTCATTAATTTCTATATTCTTAGGTTTACCTTCTATTTGTTTTAATTTAAGTTCCTCTTCTCTTCTTTCTAATTCAGTCATTTGGTTTGCTGACATTATAGTTAATAAGACAAGGGGCTGCTTTTAGTAAAGTAATTCAAAATGAATGAAAGGATATATTCACAAGAGGAAATAGACGAGGCTTATGAGGATGCCCCTGAGCCAATATATTGTCCCCATTGTCTAGAAAGAGGTTATCGTATATTACTTGGCCCGAAAATCCTTATGCCTGGAGAACCAAGACCCGCAGATTACGAGGAATGGTTAGAATGCCCTACCTGCTATGAAGTCATACCTGCCTATGAAGCAGAGAAGGAAGCAGAGATAAAGGATAGTATTGAAACTATTGACAGCCCATTTGAGAGTAAGTTTCATTTAGAAAGTATTCCAAAGAGAAATAGCCCTGCCGGCCGTAAAGCATCAGCAAAGAAAAGAAACAAGAAAATTAAACTAGATGAAGATAAAGAAATAGACTCCTTGTTAAGAATTTATGGCGATAGAGTCAACATTCTAAAATAGATGGACTAGATAGGAACAGGCCAAACAACGAAATGCCTGCACCTTTAGTCTCTTGAAATATTCCCCTCATAAATAATTAAGTTATCATAAATTTAAATTTTATTAGAAGTCAGTTATGTTGTAACTGATATTGTCAGACTTGAAAGACCGGCTTTGTTTAACCAAGTTAAAGTTTCAATATTAAACAAAAAGGAATTAATTAATTCTTATTTTAATATTCTACTAATAATTATTACCTTTTCATTTCCCTTAGGGGTGAAATCCTTCATAGTTATACATTAGAGAAGGGAGGCAACATCACACCCCTTACGTTTCTACTTAAGTTCAAATACATAACTAATTTATTTATTCCTTGAATCTAAAAGATTCATTTTCTGAATTATTCAAACCGTAAACAAGATCATTATATGCATCGGCCATACTACCTAGCGTATCTTTCATAGTATCAGAATAAGACTCGCCGGATTGTTCTGTGATATCATACACTTCAGCCTCAGTTAATATATAACCACGTTCTCTTGCAGTATAGAGGATCACTGCAGCACGTTGAAGATCCGCAGGATGAGGATGTTCTTTATTTTTTATTGCCCTTGACAATAATTCTGCTATTTTTTTGGATTCTTTTTCAGTTAGAGTTTTTTCTTCCACGAGATTTATGAAACGACCATTATCTTAAACATTATTATTTATTTTATTTCAAAAATGATAGACTTTTAGTGCAATTTATTGTTACTAGTTAGGGTAAATCAGGGTTTATTGTGGGACCGTCATCTTTATCTTTTAAGCCACCACCATCCTCTGGAAGTTTGGTTTCATCGTTATCATCATTATCCTCCTCTAAAAGAGGAAGATCTTTCGGAAGATCAGTCTTTGGACCTATTGTATCATTTTGAGATTCTTGTACCGCAGTATCTAGGGGACCGCCAGTTAATATATCAATGCATCCAACTTCGAAGCGAAGACCTGGGTCACAAGGTATACACTCTCTGCCTGTATCTCCACCAGTACCTTCCACGCAAAATCGATCTTGTGGAGCAACTATTCGTTGTGATGTATTCTGAGTATTATTTTGAGTTACTTCTAAAAGATCCTCTTGCAGAACATCAAAAATGTTAGGACCTTTTGGACTTTTTGTAGTATTTGTAGTATTTTCAAATTCTACTATCGCTGTATCTAATGCATCCCTAAGACCGCTAGGTAAAGATGACCCTCCGGCTGGGGCCGCCCGGGTTAAAGGCGCTATTATACATTCCTCCTTACAATCGGTGAGATATATGCCGGCTTTATCTGAGATGACTATACAAATCCATCTTTTTCCATCAGGGCTCCATGCACAGTAATCTTTGTATGCGCTAAAGGCAAATTGAACAAAAGCAAGCGAACCATAAATTGCTGCGACAAGTAAGACGGATAAAGCGGCAAAAATCACAAATTTAGGCTCCATTAGCCTCACTAACCTAATCAATCTATTAAAGTTTTTTCATAGTTCTGTTGGAAACATTATCATTTTATAGTTTTTTCATACTTTTGTTGAAAACCCTATAGTTTTAAAGGCTGTTTATTTAAAATTATAGGCCTTTAATGCTAGCCTTAATCCATCAATTAAATCATCATAACTAGTAACATCTTTCTTTAAGTTTAATTCTTCTGCATAGGCCGTACGTAGTGAAGTTAATAGTTTATCATACTTTTCAGGTATTGCTAAATATCCTTTTGTTACTACTGCATGTAAATTAGATAACATGTTTTTATGTTCTGTGCTAAAATTCACGGGCCTTATCTTTATATTTGAATTGTGCCCCCAATCTGTTATTTTCTGCCAGTGTATCACGCATTAGCCATGATTCCCCAGTTATCTCCTCACCATGTAATTTTCTAAAGTCCATCCACTCCTTTAGTGTATGATATGCTTCAGGTGTAATAAACGAAAAATATGGCTTGTTGTTAATTTTAGTATTTATTAAAATTAGTTTTGCTGCTACTATTATATCATTTCTAAGAATGGGAATGACATGTTTCCATTTCAAATGGTCCCATGATCCTACTCTTATACCGGCACTTAACATTATGAAAACTATAGGTTTTATTCTCCTATCGGGATGCTCTAATAACTTTTTAATTTCTGGTATAGTTGGTATTCTGACGTCAGCGCTATGTCTCTCAGCAGGCATTCCCTTGCCTATCTTTTTCCAGTTTATGATAACGTCATTCATAGAATAGAAAAGTTTGATCGCCTTGATGTAATTGTGAAGCGTTCCTTCAGCAATCTCTTTATTCTCAATTCTTTTATTTTGGAAATTTATAAACTTGATTAAATGTGAGTGCAGTAGGTTAATGTTATCTTTACTAGACTCGTAGAGTTTGGTACACTTTTCCTCAATAGTACCTTGAAGTCCCATGAATGACATGAATTTGTCCAATCTATGCGGATACTGTCTTTTTGTTTCCTTTGCCTTCAGAGCATATACAAAGTTATCATACGGTGATAACACACTTTCTTGTTCTTTATCCAGTTCTATTGTCAACCTACCTAAATCACAATATTTGTAATCCAATCATGAATAAAAAGCATGTATTTACATGTGGGCCGAAAGGGATTTGAACCCTCGGCCTTTCGATTATCAGTCGAACGCTCCTCCAAGCTGAGCTATCGGCCCATAAAACGAATTAATTAGAGGATATTTATTCGTGTGGATGGTAAAATTATTAATAAAAATGCATTTAAGTCATGCCAGAAACTTACTTGTTAATTGGTGCTTCAGATCAATAATGCTGCTATCATCACAAAAATCAAAAATACTTTAGCAAAGGATGCTGCACGATATATTGCAAAATTTTTAGATAAAAAAAAGATCAAAATATTTTCGGTAGAACCACTAGACGTCAACAATATCCATTTGGTAAAACCTGCAAAGCTCATGAATATCGATCTTGATTTAGTATTTGCAATAGGGGGAGATGGGACAACCCTTCGTGCATTTAGAATGATAAGAAAAAGTACACCTGTTTTTAGCTTGAACATAGGTGGAACCAAAGGTATTTTGGCAGAAGCAAGTACAAAACCTATTGAAGAACAACTCAAAGATATTTTCAATGGAAATTATTTTTATGATAAGCGGCTAAGATTGCAAGCACATATTGATGGTAAAATGATGGGTGCTGCGCTAAATGATATAGTAATAACAAGAACAAATTTGACCAGGACTCCGACAATTACAATTAATGTATTAGATTATCCAGTCTCACAAAAAATGGACGGAGTAATAATTTCAACCCCCACTGGGTCAACTGGGCACGCGCTTTCATTGGGAGGACCAATAGTTCATGAAAATATGAATTGTGTTATGATATTGCCTATTGCTCCAGTTAACAAAACACCTGCATTAATTCTTGAACTGAAGGATATTGTTATCAGTTCGTCGGACAGTTCCAAAATAATTATTGATGGTCAACAAGTATACGATTCTAGATCAAAAAACTATATTACAATTTCAAAATATCCTTATGACGGAATATTCTTGCGAATTGGTAAAAGAGGAATTAGACAACTTGAAAAACTTGGATTCTAAAGCAGAATCTATATTTGCGTTGGACGCAACTGCATTTTATCAAGGATTTCATTTGCATTCTGATATTAATTTCGTTACCACAGCCGTGGTATTTGAAGAAATTTCACATATTCAAAGCAAACTTTCTATTCTAGAGAGTTTGATGTTGAACAATAGAATCAAAATAGTTGAACCTAACAAAAATACAATAAAATTAGTTCAATCTGCTGCAAAACATATGGGTGAGAGCAGACTTACTGCAGCTGATATTTCGATTATTGCTCTTGCAAAGGATAAGCATGCAATCCTAGTTACAGATGACTTTGCAATATGCAATTTAGCAAATACTATGTCGATTGCATTACTAAATTTAGGAACGCAAGGTATTAGAGAGACAAGAAAATGGATCAAGTTTTGTAAGACTTGTGGTAGGGGCTATCCTCCAACACAAATAATTTGTTCACTTTGTGGTAACAAATTGCGTGTCCGGTATAAAAAATTAATAAATTCAAAAATTATTCAGAATCAAAACTGAACATCGTATCATAATAACAAGTATCGTATTCTTCAATTTACATGAATTAGGTTTGGATGCAAGAGCTTTATGTACAGTGTATTTGTCATCAATTCCCTATGGTCATAAATGATTTTTGCATCATTTCCAAATTTTTTAATATACGCCATAATAATTAACGCCCAAGGCACTACTGATCTTTCCTTTGAATCAAAATGAAGCTTTAGCATATTGTTTTGGTTCTCATACTTTAGATAGCCAGAATAATTAAGCCTTAGTGCGTAATCTATGATACTTATTATTTCTTCCATCGTATGGCACTTTATATCGTTACCAAATTTTTCAATCTCATCAATTAGAGATCTATAGTCATTATCCTGCTTGATTGAAAAGTCCAGCATTATTTGTGATAAATCATTTTCTACCAATTTTGATAGGATCAATGCCTCTTTACGAATCTTATTGTTAAGTATGGCGGGATTTATTCTTAGAGCTTTTTTCCACTTTTCATCAAATAATTTGATATATGAAGTACCGAATGGATCTGTAGCCAATATTAGTGTGGCCTTTCCATTCGTGCTATCGATAAAAATGATTTTTTTGAAATCAAAAATTAGTATATTTCCAGGAACATTATCTGATCTAATTTCTACCCCGTTTGGAAATATTCCAATATTATCATTGATGATAGACTGGATTCCAATCAGCATATTGATTTTTACCCCCTTCTTGGCGGTCTCTGATAAAGAACTTTTACATTGAAAAACTACATTTCGGCCCCATGAATCCAGAATCAAACCTATGTTTGATTTGCTTGAGGCTATCAATTCATTAATTTTTTTTACCACTACATTAGGGTCTAAAATCAAGTATTTTTTTTCTTCATACGATTTTTTCCCCTCTTCTCTCAATTTCCTTAGAGTATCCAAGATAACATGCATGTTGGCCAATCTTTTTTCTTGTAATGTAATAATTTCTCCAAAGGCTTCACTGGGAGGTGTAGCAGTTGCTATCATTGGTTTTTGACTTGAAATTGTAGACAGTTTTTTTCTTTCTAATTTCTTTAAGGTCGTGTATATCTTTGTTCTAGGAAGATTTGAATAATATGCTATTTCACTTGCCCCTAAAGTTCCTCTAGAAACTAATGTAATGTACGCCATAGATTCATATTTTGATAAACCAAACTCCTCTAGATTCCCCACAAGATCAAAGTAATGTGGCATATCACTAGGACGCTTTATCATATGCACCTTTTTTTATATTAAGACGTAAAGCAAGATGTCAAATTGATTGGACAAAACAAAAAAAAATGTAAAGCTGAAAAAGCATCCTCCCGTAAATAAGATGATAGATTCTTTAGTTTTCAAATTATCAATATCGGTTCCTATTTGAAAGAGACGAATTTATTGATCAAAGTATGTTTCCGCCCAAGACAAAATATTGATTTGAGGTAATTACGATATATTTTTTTATTCTTTTGGATATAAATATAATAAATTTTTTTACTCCTTGTTCAATTTATTTTGTTCCTTGACCAATATAGATTCACACTGTAGTAATTCAAAGAAATGCTGTGAATTTTATTGAATATATGAGTTTAGCTCCACAGGAACTAGAGAATAGCGCCAGTAAGTATGCTGCTGAGGCAATTAGATTAGACTCAGAAGGTTCCAATGGGCAGGCAATTAGTGCATACCAGAGGGCCGTTGAAGCATTATTCAAGTTAGTACAAATCTATCCTGATTATAAGCTGAATAAAATATACATGGAGAGAGCAAGTTCCTATCAAAACAGAATCAAAGCTCTGCAAATGTCTAATACATTGTACGATTCTGATACTAATAAGGCAGGACAATTTAATCGAAAGACAGCAAATCCAACTAATTCAATTTTTAACAATATGCAATCAGCAAGGAAAAAGAATGAACCCAATGGAGGATATAATTTGTATTTTGAGGAGTTGGTAATGAGCGACAAACCAAAGGTGTCTTGGAATGAAGTAATAGGCTTAGATGATGCAAAGAGAGCTATGAGAGAATCTATAGTCTATCCAACTATGAGACCGGATCTACTTCCATTAGGTTGGGCAAGAGGGATTCTACTATTTGGACCTCCTGGTTGTGGGAAGACTTTATTGGCAGCTGCAGCAGCAGCGGAAATCGACGGTTATTTCATTAATGTTGATGCCGCTTCCATGATGAGTAAATGGCTAGGTGAGGCCGAGAAAAACGTTTCAAAATTATTTACTATGGCTCGTAAATTACATGATAGTGAGGGAGTTCCAGTTCTTATCTTTGTTGATGAAATCGATTCACTCTTGGGTAATAGAAACAGCGAAGTAGGTGGTGAAGTTAGGGTAAAAAATCAATTCCTTACAGAAATGGATGGCATAAATGGAAAATCTAGAGAATCAAAATTGTATGTGATAGGAGCAACTAACAAACCTTGGAGTTTGGAAGCAGGTTTTCTGAGAAGATTTCAAAAAAGGATATATGTTTCTCTGCCAAACAGGGCATCTAGAAATCATCTTTTTGGTCAGTACACAAAAAGATTGCAGATGGAGTCTTCATTGAAAATAGAAGATCTGGCAAAGTTAACAGACGGCTATAGTGGAAGCGATGTCAAAGACATATGTCAATCTGTTCAATTGCGTGTCGTAGATGAATTATTCCAGAGTGGAAAGGGCTTAGACAGCGACGCATATACCAGATCAATAACGGAATCAGATTTTAGAGAAATTCTAAAAATGAGAAAACCAAGTGTAAGTATTGACATGATACGCGCATATGCTAGATGGAGCGAGCAATTTAAAGCGCTTTAATTGTCATTTTTGTAGCTGTTTATTGCATCGGATATTTTTTTTACGGCAGATTCCTTTCCTTCCCAACCTGAAATTTTCACAAATTTCCCTTTCTCTAATTCTTTGTAGTGTTCGAAGAAATGTTTTATTTGGTCCTTCAAATGTTGGGGGACATCTCCAATATCGCTAATGGCGGAAAAACTAGGATCAATTTTCGATGTTGGGATAGCTACAATTTTTGAATCATGACCTTCCTCATCCTCAGTCTGCAGTACACCTATGGGTATTACATTGATGAGAGACAACGGTGCTAACGGCGTTTCCCCGAGAACTAGAACATCTACAGGATCACCATCTTTCTCAAGTGTGTTTGGTATAAATCCATAATTGCATGGATAATACATTGCAGTGAATAATTTTCTGTCTACAATGATGAAACCACTTTCCATATCATATTCATATTTTATATTACTGCCTTTTGGAATTTCTATTATCACAGTACATTGGTCAGGTGACTGTTTTATAGAATCAATTTTTTGATTTGTTATCATGGTATTTTCTTATTAAATGCTCTTTATATTCGAAAAGGTTCAAAATAGAGTAATTGAATTTACCATTTAGAATAACCAATTATTTAGCAAAATTGAACTAAATTAAAAACACATTTGATAAAATTATAAAAGAGTGAATAGAACTGACGTTCGCATTAATGAATTTATTAGCAAAGTATGATCCAAAAGAAATTGAAATTCAAGTTAATTCATACCTTAACAATATTGGTCAGCAATTATTAATCGATAAGGAGTTAACATCTTACAAAGAAATACTAGGATATGTTGAAGGACCTCCTACGCTAAATGGTGAACCACATGTCGGTCATCTGAGAGGACGCATCATTAAGGATGTATGGTTCAGATACAAAACTTTGCAAAAATATAAGGTCGTATTCCGAGCAGGATGGGACACACAGGGATTACCCATTGAATTACAGGCAGAAAAAAATCTAGGGTTAACTGGTAGCAAAGCTGAGAATATCAAGAAGGTTGGTATTACTAAGATTGTGCAAGCATGCAAAGAACTAATCAAAAACAATGCAGAAAAGTGGATCAAGGTTGATGCCCTCCTTGGTATGTCATTTGATTATGAAAAAGCGTATTGGACCTATACCGATAACTATATTCAAAGGGAATGGCAGGTTCTAAAAAAAGCTTGGGAACTTGGGATTCTTAAAGAATGGTTTAGAGTAGTAGCATATTGTCCTTCATGCCAAACTTCATTGAGTAATGCCGAAGTCAATCAAGGTTACAAGATCCTCGAGGACCCTTCTTTTTATTACAAGATGAGGTTAATCGAGGAAGATACTTATCTAATTGTATGGACGACTATGCCATTCACCTTAGTTACTGATGAGTTGATAGGCGTTAATCCTGAATCAGATTATGCCTACATATCAATCGAAAACGAAAGATGGATTGTTGGATATGATAGATTAAACGATTTGATGAATGAACTCAACATTCAGAATTTTAGAGTTGAAAAAATAATAAAGGGTGTAGAACTTGATGGCAAGAAGTACATCCACCCACTATTAGGATTAATTCCAGGACTTAAAGAACTAAGCGATGACAATAAAATCCATTTTGTAGTAGCAGAAAATTTTGTTGACGCTAGTACCGGCAGTGGAATAGTCCATCTATCTCCTGCAAATGGGCAAGAAGATTTTGATATAGCTACCAAACGCAACGTTCCAATATTTGTACCCATTAATGACAAAGTCGAATTCACTGAGAAGGCTGGAATATTTAAGGGGCTCTTTGTGCGCGATTCAGATCTTTTAATCGTTGAAAAAATGAAGGAAGTGGGTGCCTACTTAAAGTTGGGAAGGATCAAACATCAGTATCCAACCTGTTGGCGATCAAATCACAAGGTGGTTTGGCTTGCAAGGCGAGAATATTTTTATATGATTGATAAACTTGGCGATAAGCCAATTTCTGCTGTTTCAAATGTCAACTTCTTTTTTGAATCTCCAAAAAATAGGTTTTTGGAAATAATAAAGGAACAAGTCCCTTGGTGCATATCAAGAGAAAGAGTATGGGGAACTCCTCTTCCAATATGGAACTGTAGTAAATGCGGTTTGAAAGAACCATTGTTTTCTAAAGATGAAATAATCAGGAGGGCATCAGAGTTACCTGATGGAGAACAATTTGAATTGCATCGGCCATGGATAGATAATGTCAAGATTAATTGTTCAAAATGTAACAACGTTATGATTCGCGAATCTTTTGTTCTAGATACATGGCATAATAGTGGCGCTTCACCTTATGCATCATTTTCGGATGATGAATATAAAAATCTAATACCTGCTGCATTTTTGACAGAAGGAATAGATCAAACAAGGGGATGGGCATACACATTACTTGTGGAAAATGTAATAATGCGAAATGAAGGCAAATCACCTTTTGAATCATTCCTATTTCAAGGTCACATTTTAGATGAAAAAGGAAATAAAATGAGTAAGAGCCTGGGCAATGTATTAGACGCAAATGATCTCTTGGTGAAAAATTCCGTTGACGCAATTAGATTCTATTTCATGTGGAAATCTTCTCCAATCGAATCTCTAAGCTTTAGTTTGAGTGAGATGGCTTCTAGACCATACCAAGTGTTAAGTACTCTCTATTATCTACATGTCTACTTAATTCAGAATAGTACATACGATAATTTTGATACCCGAAAAATAAACATGGATTTTATTGTGAAAAGTAAATATTTTACCCTGGCTGAAATTTGGATTTTATCTAAATTACAATCGGTAATTAAAACAGTAACATCATCATTAGATATTTGTAGGTTTAACGAAGGCGCAAAAGTTTTAGAGGAATTCATAATTAACAATCTCAGTCAAACTTACGTTCCTATGACTAGGGATGATATATGGGATGACAAAATAGAAACAATAGAACGAAGACATGTAATATATGCAGTACTCGGGTACACCTTATCACAAATCGACATAATTCTTCATTCCTATTGTCCCTTCATAACAAATTATTTGTATTTGCTCTGTTTCAAGAAGAAAGATATTGTTTTGCTTGAATCTTGGCCTTCCTTTGATGATAAATTAGTAAACATTGAAGTCGAAAAGGCATTAGACAAGTCAAAACAAATTATCTCTTTGGTTAATTCAGCTAGAATGAAGGCGAAATTTAAAAGAAGATGGCCTGTTAATAGGGTTGTTGTTAGTATACAGGATGAAAATTTTCTTGAATCAAATGAATTATTGGATATATTAAAGAAACAGCTAAATACAAGATCTATAGATATAAAAATTTCAAATTTTAGTAACTTTTTCGGAAAAGTTAATTCTCTATTGAAAGAGAATCTTATTGACTTAAATGTGAGACCCAAGATAAACAAAATTGCTCCTCAATTAAAGAACGATTTAAACAAAGCTATCGAAGCATTCGAAAAAACTAATTATAATGATTTATTTGCTCAATTAATGTCAAAAAACAGCTTCCATCTAAAATATTCATCCGGTGAAATAGAATTGTCAAAAGATGATGTAGAATTTACCTATGACGGAAAAACACCATATATAATGGTCGAATCAGAGCAGGAAAATATTATAGTATTTATTGATACTACTAGAAGTAGTGAATTGATATCCATGGGTCTAATGAAAGACATTGCAAGAAATATACAACAATTGAGGAAGGAAAAGGGATTTGTACCTACAGAAATATTGTCATACGCCCATATTTCAAACTTAGATCCAGACGATTCATTATCACTTGAAAATCATAAAGACGAATTAGCATACTATGTTAGAGTAAAAAACGTAATCATAACCCCTGATAAATTGGAAGGAATCGAATATAAAGAAATTGAAATAGATGGGAAGAAAATTCTTATCTCTGTACAGTAACGAAGACTGTTCTGAAAATTAGTAATTTTAAATTAACAATATTTTCCAGGGAATTATCCACATTCTTTTCTTAAATCATTTATTCAAAGTGATGTACGACATAACGGCCGTTAACATCTTATTACTAGACTATAAGATTTATGTCTAGATTTTAAGACTAGAGGTCAGTGATCCATATTTTAATTCATGCTATAGGTGGTAGGATTGTCAATATCGTGAAATGCAATTGTATTTCGTATTAATTGATAACTGCTATCATGACAATTACAGGAACAAAAATTTTTCAATATTTTTTCCTCCATTATCAATCCCTTACAATTTCCATGATTATTGTAAATACACATTGATGATTTCGGCAGTAATTGTAAATTAGAGTAACTATTGTATATTTTTTACTATAAATGATATGACAATAATTAAATTATACTTTTCCAATGATTTTTTGTGGAAGTTTACTCAGAAAAACGGCCATGGGGATCATTTGAAAAATTCAATGAGAAT
>Ga0209886_1000059_pt1 | contig 14473 bp, 13 predicted proteins | sample GWRWN2_40_50_FD_187229 | JGI IMG/M metagenome (GOLD analysis project Ga0209886, IMG submission 187229) | Riverbed sediment microbial communities from areas with no vegetation in Columbia River, Washington, USA - GW-RW N2_40_50 (SPAdes)... | ecosystem: Environmental > Aquatic > Freshwater > River... | reverse complement strand
GGGAGGCGTAGGGGGGGTCGCGTTTACTCGCTGGTAAAGCCCCAGGCTCTTTTCAGCCCCTGCGGCGAAGACCACATCCCGCAGAGGCTCCCAGTGCACGCCACCCATGAGGTCCATGATGATCGCCGTTTGCAGATGCGAGGGAGATCCGATCTCCGGCGGTAGGTGGTCCACAAAATACTGCGACCCCATGCTTGGCGTGCGGATGTAGGGAGGCTCTTCCGCATTAAACGCGACAAACAGCAGGTGGTGGTGCGGGAGCCTCGGCAGCGTGCGGGCGGTTTCGAGAAGGATCGCCACGGCCGATGCATTGTCATCTGCGCCCAGATATTGCCCACCCAGATGGTCATAGTGCGCGCCGATCAACAGCCAGGGCGATGCTGAGTCGGGATTCGCTCCGTGCCGCACTCCGATCAGGTTATCCCCGAGTGCCGGAGAGATGCGCTGGCCGTAGCCGCCCATTGAGGACAGGGGCTCAAGACCCAGTTCCCGGAATTTGGCCGCGATATAGTCTGCCGCCGCGCGGTTCCCGGGAGTACCGGGCTTCCGGCCTCTGAGTTCTGGTCCGGCAAGATACTCGACGTGAATTCTCAGGCGGTTGGCCAGCTCGCTGGTGACCAGCAGGGTTCGCGGATCAATTGCGGTTGAGGCGGTCATGGTGGACAAGGATTCTGCGACGGTGATGAAGAGCATGATGAGCGCAGCGGTGGCAGGAACAAGAATCCACCGCCGGCGAGGATATCGATCGTTCAAGGTGTCGGCGTCTTATCCGGTTCAGCCTTCGCCAGGGCCTTGTGACGGAGGGCTCGTCCCTTGTCAGGGGTGGGGTCGGTGATGAGCCCATATGCCTGTCGTCCTTCGTGGTCCTCCGGCAGGTACTCGGTAATCGGCCAACCGTCTTCTCGCACGAACAACAGGCAGTGGCAGTATTTGTAGATTTGCATCTCATCGCAGGCGCAGATCCAGCGACGGAGCTTGGCTTCGGCCTGTTTGTCCGGATAGAAGTTGCAGGGGCAGAGCGGCTTGCCGAGTTCATCCACATGGGAAGCGAGCCCATTCACGACCGCTTCGGTCACCGCGCGATTCAGGTGAAAGGCTGTCCCGCTCTTCTTCGCGAAGTCCTTCACGAATTTCCACATCTTGTCGAGGCTGTCCTTTGTCGGCAGGTCCATGGCCATCCTCGTGCCCCTCGTTTCGAGCCTGCCCTTGCGGCGCTAGTTTACAAGCCCCCGCACCTCCTTTACAATCCGCGAGTTCCCAGAAGAAGGTATAGGCAAGAGGCGAGGGGCAATGGGTCGGAATGGCGTCGCGTATGTCGGAGCAAGATAAATTGATTGCCCGCTTGGCCCGGCATGTGGGTCAGTCCGCTGCTGTTGACTTAGTTGAGGCGATGGTTCAGGCGACGGGTCAGCCTGACGCGCCTGCAACGGTCATTGAGCTCCACGACGAGCTTCAGGAAGCTTCTTCGAAGGCAGCACAGGGGGCAATGGAGGCTCTCCCGGAACTGCGACGCCGTGGGGCACTGACCATAGTGGTCCCCTGGCTAGACCTCGGGGTGGCGCTGGCTGGGTCCTCCGGCGCGGCAGCCATGAAGTATTTTAAGGAGAGCCCACTGATCCTGGGTCTGATCCAGCCGGAGGCGACCCGAGCCAGAGTTATGACGCTGGCGCTGGAGCTGGCTGACAGCGATCCCAATATCGCGCTCGATTTCTTCAGAAAGGCGCCTGAGCTCCTCGCAGTGCTGCCCGCTGATGAGTTGGAAGCCTGGGCTGAGGTCGGCGTCGAGCTGGCTCGTTTCGATTATGTGCTGGGCATTGAATTCTTCCGACAGAGTCCTTCCGTCGCGCAGGTGATCCCACTGGAGCAGCTCCGCGACTGGGTGGGATTCGGAATGAAGCTGATCACCCAGAACAGCTTGGGCAAGCCCGACTATCTTGGCACCTTGGAGTTTTTCCGAACGAGTGCAGCCATCCTGGGGGATGTCGAGGGGCCTGTGGTCAGGAAACAGGTGATCGCGGTTGGTTTGGTTCTCGCTAATCGTGATCCGAAGGCAGCCATCTCGTTCTTTGCAGAGTCTCCCGCGCTCCTTCGCCGAGTCCCGTCCGAAGACTGGCAGCTCCGCGTGCTCCAATATGGTGCGCTCGTGGCGGAGCGGGACGTTGAGGCGGCCCTGGCCTATCTGCGACGCTGTCCGGAAGTTCTGGCTCTGCTTGGCCCAGCGATAGACGTGCAGGCGAAGTTCGAGGACTGGTTCAGAGGCGGGATGGAGGTCGTGGGCTACAGCATCGAGGGCGCTCGGGCCTATTTCTCATTGGAAACTAAGAAGGCGTTGGCCTCGGTTGAGCAGGCCATGAGCGGTGTCCCGCTCAGACAGATCGCCAGATCGCTCAAACTGTTTGCTCAGGGCTTGTGCGGGACCGAGGTGACGATCCAGTCGTTGCCCGAGACAATCGCGCATGGCGAGCCTGGCAAGGAACCGGCTCGGGCCACAGTCAGTCCGGACGGGCGGGTCATTGCGCTGCCGGCTCTCCTCCAACGGTATCCAACGCGCGAGGAGAATTTCAGGCTCTATAGCGTGATGACAGCCCATGAGGCAGGGCACTTGGAATTCGGCACCTATAACATCCAATTCAGCCAACTGGCTGATCTGATTGCAGAGGTGAGGGGCCGATACGGCCGGCCCGATATGCAACAGGGTGCAACGTTGGCCCAGGTGTTTGCGCTCTATCCCCAGCCTGGACTGATTCGTGACCTCTGGACAGTGCTGGAAGACGCCAGGGTCGAATATCGGTTGCAACATGAATATCCGGGCCTGAAGAGTGATCTGGCCAGGCTGGCGAAGGAAGCAGTCACAACCAGGTCGCTGCTGCACGGGATGTCGGTGCGGGAGTTGGTCGTGGATGCCCTGTTGCTGCTCTCCACGGCCGAGCCGGGAACCTTCCGGGTTCCGGACTCGATTAAACTAATCGTGGAACATGCCTGGGCATTCTGTCAAACGATCCTGACTCTGAGTGCGACGGCCGTGGATGTGATCAGGGTCGCCGATCGGGTGTATGTGACGATGGAAGAGATGATCCGCCATGCAAGCCGCGATACGGAGACACAGGGAGAGCCAATGCCGAAAGCGGATCTCGGAGTCGGCCCGAAGGCGTCAGAGGCAACATCCGGAGTGTATCGGCCTGCGATGAACTGGGCCTATCGCGGCGCGATGAATCCAGAGCTGGTCACAGACAGGGGTGGGCTCGGACAAGAAGGCGAGGGTGATACGGACCACTCGTCACACTTCACTGGCGAGCGACGTGGCGAGCTGTCAGGCGGCGCCCTTGTTCCGGGTTCAACGCCGAGCGCGTTTGTTGAACAGATGCAGGCCTTGGATGATAGCCAGCGAGGGAGGCACGAGACAAAGCAGTCCGGGGGCCAAGCCTTTCTGTATGACGAATGGGATGGTGGGATTCAGGACTACCGATCCGGTTGGTGTCGAGTGGTTGAGCTGGTTGCCCCAGAGGGCTCCAGCGACTTCGTTGAAACCACGCTGGCCGAGCACGGACCAGCAGTGCGGCTGCTCCGTCGATATTTTGAGAGTCTCCGGCCGCTGGGCCTGCGCCGCGTTCACGGGCAGACGGATGGCGAGGAACTGGACCTCAATGCTATGGTCAGCCGAGCGGCGGATCTGGCGGCGGGCGTGGAGTCTTCCGATCGAGTCTATGTCAGCCGCGAGAAGCGAGAACGGGATGTGGCGGTGGCGTTTCTCGTAGACATGAGCGGGTCCACCAGCCGACTAATCGAATCGGACGGGCGTCGAGTCATTGATGTGGAGAAAGAGGGGCTCGCGCTGTTGTGCGAAGCATTAAATGCGGTCGGCGACCAGTACGCGATCTACGGCTATTCCGGACAGGGACGGCGCCAGGTCGACTTCGTCATCGTGAAGGATTTTGACGAGCTGGCCAGTGGGCGGGCCGCGCAGCGGATTGGGGCGGTTGCCCCGCTTCATCAGAACCGGGACGGCGCGGCGATCCGGCATGCCGTTCGCAAGCTCCTGGCCAGGCCTGCCCGCATCAGGTTGCTGATCCTGCTCAGCGACGGCAAGCCGCTTGACGACGGGTATGCAGACGAGTACTCGCTGGAAGATACCAAGATGGCCCTGCGGGAGGCCAGCGCCCGCGGCGTTCATCCGTTCTGCATCACGGTGGACCGAGACGCGGATGATTATCTGAAGCGGATGTACGGAGAGGTTCGGTTTCTGGTGATCGACAACGCCGCAGGGCTGCCGGAGCGGTTACCGAGGGTATACCAACAATTGACGAAGAGCTGATGGCAAATGGCGCATGGCCGATGCTCAGTATTCAGAAATCTTGGCTATATGCTATCAGCCATTTGCTATTGGCTCTTGTATGACTGAGCGCACCGTGCCGCCGTGGCTGTACAAACTGTTTACCGGCCATCAGTATCCGTATGTGCGGCGGCAGGCGAAATTTGCGAACAAGGATATCAAGCCAGGAGAGGAGCGACCAGAGCCGACGCGGGAGGCCATTGATGTCATGTTCTGGGAGATCTTTCCGCGCTGCTGGGTCAAAATCCTTCAAGAGGTCAAGACCGGGATGATCGTGAGCTTTGTTGAATTGGGGACCTATAAGCCAGGGCAGTACCAGGAGTTGGTGGACAACCCGGAGGGGTTTCTGGCCAAGACCTACGGCAAGAAAAAGATTAAAGTGAATTTTTATGACGGCGAGAACTTTGTCTGCACGATCAACTTTAAGGTCGAAGGGTGGACAGCGCACGAGTAAAGCGTTAAACGTGAATCGTGAAGCGTTAATCGTAGGAAGAATTGAGGCGGTCTTTTTCTGCGGTTCACGAATAACGGTTAATGAATAACGGAGAGAGCACATGGGTAGACCGAAGATAACCGTGGTCGGCGCGGGCAACGTCGGAGGCACGATCGCGCAGCGTCTGGCCGAGACAAACTGCTATGACGTCGTCCTGGTGGATATCGTCGAGGGGATTCCACAAGGAAAAGCGCTGGATCTGATGCAGGCCGGTCCGATCTGCGGATTCAGCTCTCGGGTGGTGGGCGCCAACGGGTACGATGACTCGGCTGACTCTTCGGTTGTGGTGATCACCTCCGGGGTCCCTCGCAAACCGGGGATGAGTCGGGATGAACTGCTGGCGACGAACACGAAAATCGTGCGCGGGGTTGTGCAGGAGACGGCGAGGCGGTCACCGAATGCGATCTTGCTCATGGTCACGAATCCGCTGGATGCGATGGCTCATGTCGCGCACCGCGTCAGCCGGTTTCCGAAAGAGCGGGTAGTGGGGATGGCGGGGGTGCTGGATTCGGCGCGGTTTCGGTCCTTCATCGCGGCTGAGTTGGGGATATCTGCTTCGGAGGTGCAGGCCATGGTGCTGGGCGGCCACGGCGACACCATGGTGCCGCTGCTGCGATACACGACTGTGGGCGGGCGGCCGGTCAGCGAGTGGCTGTCAAAGGAAAAGCTGGAATCCCTTGTCCGACGGACGCGGGACGGCGGGGCAGAGATCGTCAACTTGCTCAAGGCCGGCAGTGCCTACTATGCGCCGTCGGCAGCAGTAGTGGAGATGGTCGAGGCGATGCTGAAGGATCAGAAACGCGTCCTGCCCTGCGCTGCGCTCTGTGAAGGTGAATATGGTTTCACCGGGGTGTTTGTGGGGGTGCCGGTTAAACTTGGACGAGGGGGCGTGGAGGCGATCATTGAATATGACCTGACCCCGGAAGAGCGGACAGCTCTGGCGACTTCGGCCGTGGCGGTGCGGGAACTCTGTTCGGTGGTGGACCGACTGCTGGAGACGTGAAATACTCTGCGACAGGATCCGCAGACTTACCTCAGCGTCTTGACATTCGGTGTTTCCTGGAGTAGAGACTTCGGCTTAGCAGTTAACCTCAGTATGGTGTGATGATGAAGTTTCTGGAGGATCCGTATAAGACCATTGGCGCTGGGTTCGCTCTGACGGTCGTCCTGGTCATTTTCTGGCTCATGGCTCGGTAACGAAGAAGGCTCCCCCGCGACGGTCTGCCGGGGCGCTCGCTTCACACGCAAGAAGAGAAAGGTGGTCACTATGCCGGACGCGGCTGCATGGGGAGAGGTCCTGTTCCGCTGGATTCACTACTTGGCGGGGATCACATGGATCGGGCTCTTGTACTTCTTTAATCTCATCAACGCCGGATTTCTCAAGTCGCTGGACGCCGGGCAGAAAGGCGTGGTGATCCCTCGTTTGATGCCCAATGCTCTCAACTGGTTCCGGCATGGAGCGACCGTTACCGTACTGGCGGGCCTTGTGTTGATCTTCATGTTGCACCCCTCCCTCTCCGGAACCGGTGACAAGGCGATCTGGATTGGCGGGATTCTGGGCATCATCATGATGATCAATGTCCATGCGATCATCTGGCCCTGCCAGAAAGAGATCATCCGGATGACCAAGGAGTCGGCTGAGACGGGGAAGCCGACGCCGCCAGAGATGGCCGCGCTGGCAAGAAAGGCGCTCTTGGCTTCACGTGTGAATTTTATGCTCTCGATTCCGATGCTCTTCTTCATGGCCGCCGGCAGCCACTTGAAATAGCTCGAGAGATCGGTCGATCTTTCCCAGCCTCCTTGTCAGTGTCTGTTTGGTTCCGGTCTAAAGGCCTACCTTGCGTATCCTGCATAGGCCGACAGGTCCTAACCTGTTGAGAATCTAGCCCATTCAGCCTTCCCAGGCTTGACGCAGGGGTTGCTGCGGCCTTATAGTATGACGCTCTGCTGGCTTCATTCCGAATTCTGAAAAGGGTGTCACTTGTGACTGGAACAGAGCCAAGGCTGTTGCAAACCCTTGAAGGTCCTCCCTGGGACATTGAGGCCTACGTGCGCTTGGGAGGCTATGAGGCCTGGCGCAAGTGCGTTACGGAGGCGAATCCAGGAGAGATTGTCAATGAAATCAAACGGTCAGGATTGCGTGGACGCGGCGGGGCCGGCTTCCCGACCGGCACGAAATGGGACAAGGTTCTGCATCATCGGATCAAAGAGCGGTACTTCGTCTGCAATGCGGGCGAACATGAACCAGGGACCTTCAAAGACCGGTACCTGTTGAAGCATTATCCCCATAACCTTCTGGAAGGTTGTCTGATCGCGGCCCACACAGTCCAGGCCAAGGCGTCTTTTATTTACATCAACCATGAATACAAGGAAGAGCGGGAGAATCTTCAGAAGGCCATAGAGCAGGCAAGGACCAGAGGGCTGCTCGGGAAAAATGTCCTGGCCACCGGCCTTGATCTCGACATCGAGCTCTTCTCCGGTCAAGGGAGCTATGTGGCGGGCGAAGAGACCGCTATGTTGGAATCGATGCAGGGCCGGCCGGCGATGCCACGTCAGAAGCCTCCCTTCTATCCGACTGACTTTGGTCTGTACGGCAAACCCACCCTCGTCAACAATGTCGAGACGCTCTGCAATATCCCGCCGATTCTCCGAAACGGTGCCGGCTGGTTTGCTCAAGTAGGGACCGAGAAATGTCCGGGTACGATGCTATTCTCGCTCAGTGGGGCGGTGAACAGGCCGGGGATCTATGAGATGCCTATGGGCACACCGCTTCGGCGGCTGATTGAGGACTTCGGGGGTGGGGTCTCTGGTGGCCGGCACGTCAAGGCGGTGTTTCCTGGTGGGCCATCCTTTTCGATGGTCACCGCTGACCAGTTGGATCTACCAATGGACTTCGATTCCCTGAAGAAAGCCGGGACGGGGCTAGGTTCAGCCGGCGTGATAGTGGTGGATGACGCCACCTGCATGGTGGCGAAGACGCTTGAATTCTCCAACTTCTTTAAAGTCGAGAGCTGTGGGCAATGTCCTCCCTGCCGTATGGGGACCATCAATCTGGAAACCCTGGTGAGCAAGATCGAACGGGGAGAGGGAACTCAGAAGGACATGGACAGCCTGTTGCAGCTCTGCGGGTTCGTCAAGGGGACCGGCTACTGCACACTGGTGACAGGCGCGGCTGTCCTTGTTCAGAGCGCTGTGCGTCTGTTCCGGCATGAGTTCGAGGAACATATCGCGCTGAAGCGGTGTCCCTATCAACCGGCGCCCGCCGGTGCGGGTGTCCATTGAAGGAGAGCCGATGCCGAGGGTGACCTTTCTTCACCCGGAGGGGAAAAGTGGAGAGGTCGAGGCCAACTCGACATTGCTAGAGGCCGCGCAAGCACTCGGGTTTCCTCTGAACCACGACTGTGGTGGCAATGCATCCTGTACGACTTGTAGGGTGGAAGTGCAGATCGGAGGCGAGGATCTGTCCGAGATCGATTTTGATGAGCAGGACCTTCTGGACCGCGAAGCGCTCACGGAGCCGTGGCATCGGCTCGGTTGTCAGGCGCGCGTGTCGGGAAATATCGTAGTGCGTGTGCCGGAGAGGAAGTGGGAAGCCCCGTCGCCGGCTGGTCAGGAAGGGGCGACGGTTGATAATCAGTGCAGTGTGCCGTAACCAAGGGTGAGAAATCTTTAATAGAATAGATTTAGAAGGAGGGAAACGATGGTCACCATTACGCCAATGGCGGAGAGCAAGATTAAGGAACTGATCCAGGAAGAGAAGGACGCCGTGGGGCTGCGGATCTATGTCCGGGGCGGCGGGTGCCACGGCTATCAGTACGGGATGGCCTTTGAGTCGAAGATGTCGGATGACGACACGGTGATTGAGAAGGGGGACGTGAAGGTCATCCTGGACTCGCAGAGCGCCCCGTTGCTGGGGGGCGCGGAGGTGGACTACGTGGACAGTTTGCAGGGGTCGGGGTTTGCGATCAAGAATCCGCAGGCCAAGACCACCTGTGGGTGCGGCAGTTCCTTCAGCGCGTAAGCTGCCAACTTCTGCAGCCGCCACGTTCATGTGTTTGGACCACGGAGCCGGGGTCGTTCCCCCGTGAGGGGAGGGATCCCGGCCAGTTTTTTACTGGTCGAGGAGAGGAAGCGGGATCCAAATGGATCAGGCCAGTGTGACGCGCCGATACCGGTTTGCGGCCGCGCATCGCCTGCATTCGGAGTGCCTCTCCGACGAGGAGAACTGGAAGGTATTCGGGAAGTGCAACAATCCCCATGGGCATGGGCACAACTACGTGGTGTTGGTGACTGTGAAAGGGACGATTGATCCACAAACCGGCCGCGCCACCGATGTTGAGGGGCTGGACCGGATTGTGACCGAGGCAGTTGTGGCTCGGTTTGATCATCAAGATTTGAACCATGATCCGGAGTTCTCTAACCGGACGACGACGGGAGAGAACCTGGTTCAGTTCATCTGGGATCTGTTGGTCAAGAAAATCCCGGCTGGTCAGTTAGTGAAAGTCGGGCTCATTGAGACCCGCGACAATTCATTTGAATATTCTGGGCCGTTGTCTTAACGAACGCTGGCGGTCGGTCCTCTGCCGGGTAACAGGATGCACACAAAGAAGCTCGTCAAACACCGCCAGGATATGAGGGGCGACGGACGTCCCCCCAAGGTCTCCGAGATCAAGGACCTCGTGGCGCGGATGCTGACGATGATTGGGGAGAATCCGGGACGCAATGGCTTGCTGAAAACGCCGGAACGAGTCGAGAGTATGCTCCGGTTCATGACGCAGGGATACCAGCAGGACGTTGATGAACTCCTCAACGGCGCGCTCTTCCCGATTGACTACGACGAGATGGTGATCGTAAAGGACATCGATTTCTTTAGCCTCTGCGAGCACCATTTGCTCCCGTTCTTCGGCCGCTGCCATGTCGGGTATTTGCCGAATAAGCGGGTGGTCGGCCTGAGCAAGATCCCCAGAATCGTGGATGTCTACAGTCGGCGGTTGCAGGTTCAGGAACGTCTCACCGTTCAGATCGCGGAGACCTTACAGTCAAAATTGAACGCGCACGGTGTGGGTGTGGTTATGGAGGCCCGCCACCTCTGCATGATGATGAGGGGGGTAGAAAAACAAAACACCGTTGCCGTGACGAGCGAAATGCTTGGCGTGTTCCGCAGCCAACAGCAGACGCGCGACGAGTTTCTTAAATTGATCAGACGAGGCAGCGTGGGCGATCCCTATTGATTGCTGGGCATTGTTCCATTGAATCACGGCTCATTGCATCAATGGAGCAATCGTCAATTCTTCACGATCGTTTCCAAAAACGATCTCACCGCTTCGCTAAACACCTCCGGCTGCTCCAGATTGCTCAGATGTCCAGCTGAGGGGATGATCTGAAAACGGGCGCCAGAAATACCATCCGCGATCCGCTTGTTTTCGGCCGGGGTAGTAAGGGCATCCATCTCTCCGACTAGGACCAGGGTGGGGCAGGTGATCGTGGACAACAGTGGGACGGCATCGGACCGTTCCGAGATTGCCATCAAGTCCCCGACGATGCCGCTGATCTGAGAATCGACCATGATCGCGCGTACCTTCTGAACCAGTGCTGGGTTCGTCTGGTACGACGTCGGGGCGAGCAATTTCGGGAGCATCTCCGCAGCGACCGCTCCAGCGCCTTCCTGATACACTCGTTGCGCCAGGCGAAACCGCCAGGCTGTCTGTTCAGGACTATCTGGTTCCGCCCGCGTGTCGGCCAGCACCAAGCCTTTGACCCTGTCGGCATACCTCCGATAAAACGAAAAAATCAGATACCCGCCCATGGAGAGACCGATCAAGACCGCCTGCTGGATCGACAGATGGTCCAAGAGGCCGCTGACGTCGTCGGCAAACAGGTCCAACGTGTAGCGCCAGAGGGGCGCGTCTGACTCGCCATGTCCGCGAAGATCCACCGTGACGACCCTGAATCGGCTTGAGAGGGCAGTGAGCTGAGGTTCCCACATGGTGCGATTGAACGGGAATGCGTGGAGAAAGACCAAAGGCATCCCCCGGCCCTGATCACTGTAAGCCAGATTGATTCCATTGATCTGCGCGTTCACCTCGGCACCCCTTCCGGCAGTTTCCGGCCTTCTTCCTACCACCGGGCGCAAAGGGTCGTCAATCACATCACCGAGAAACTCTTTCTGCCGAGGAGGGTAATTGCGGGCGTGTCTCTTTGCGTATACAATCATCCTCCAACTCCGGATGCTCCTGCGTATGCACGAAGATCCCGAACGCGAGCCTGACCTCTTTCTGCCACAGGAAGACAGGCTCGAATCCTTTGCCCCGCTGGCCGAGCGAATACGGCCTCAAGATTTCGCTGACTTCCTCGGCCAGGATGAGATCGTTGCGCCGGACAGACCGCTTCGGCGGGCAATCGAAAGCGACACCCTCTCGTCACTCATCCTGTGGGGGCCTCCCGGTTCGGGCAAGACCACCCTGGCCAGGATCATTGCGCGACGCACCAAGGCGGCGTTCGTGTACTTCTCCGCCGTCACAAGCGGCATCCCGGAACTGCGGACCCTCATCAAGGCGGCGGAGCAGCGGCGTTCGTTGCGTCAACAGCGCACAATCTTGTTTGTTGACGAAATACACCGCTTCAACAAGGCTCAGCAGGATGCCTTTCTCCCGCACGTCGAGCGAGGGACGATCATTCTGCTGGGAGCGACAACCGAAAATCCTTCTTTTGAAGTGATCGCTCCGCTCCTTTCCCGTTCGATGGTCGTGGTGCTGAAGCCGCTGTCAGACGAGGCGATCGGGCACATCATGGACCGAGCCCTCACTGATACCGAGCGTGGCTTGGGAAAATGGAACCCCGAGTTGTCGCCGGAAGCGCGGCGCCGTTTGATCGGGTTCGGCAACGGAGACGGCCGGGTGGCGCTGACGGCGCTTGAGTTCGTGGTGAGCCAGACTCCCGCCGGTCCGGACGGTCGGGTGCAGATCGACGAGCAGGCGTTGGACGCCGCGCTGCTCAAGAAGGCGCTCCGGTACGATCGGGTCGGGGAGGAGCACTACAATCTGATCTCCGCTTACATTAAGAGCCTGCGCGACTCCGATCCGGATGGGGCGCTATATTGGCTGGCCAGGATGCTGGAGGGTGGCGAGGATCCTACATTCATCGCCCGACGCATGGTGATCTTTGCCTCCGAAGACATCGGGAATGCCGACCCTCTGGCGCTAGTTGTGGCCACGGCCGTGTTTCAGGCGGTGGAGTCCGTCGGGTTGCCGGAAGCCCAAATCAACCTGGCGCAAGGCACCACCTATCTGGCGTCCCGTCCGAAAGACAATGCATCCTACGCCGGGCTGCTTGAAGCCCTGCAGGATGCTCGGACATTCGGGAACCTGGAGGTGCCGCTTCATCTGCGCAATGCGGTCACATCGCTCATGCGGGATCTGGGGTATGGCCAGGGGTATCGGTATGTTCACGATGACCCCTCGGCGCGGTTGGAGCAGACCCATCTCCCCGAGCATCTCCGTGGCAAGCACTACTACCGCCCGAAAGCTCGGTAAGGCGGGGCGTCGTCTAGCCTGTGGACAAACTCATCAGTTGGGCTATACTTCTGAGTGAGACGAAGAACGTGGGGGGACGAGTCAAATGGAAGCACCGGGCAAGCCGGATGATCGCCGCCGACACCATCGCACCACCCTGATCGGCTCTGCGCTGATTGCGCGAGGGCGCGGTACGGGGCGGGCCCTCACCGCGGTGCTGGACAATGCGAATCGGCTTGGAGCAGGGCTGCATGCCAAGGAGCCGGTAGAGGTCAACGAGGCTGTGACGGTCACCTTCGCTTTTTTGGATCAACATGGGAAGGAACAGCAGGAGAAGGTTTCGGGAAGGGTAGCCTGGGTCAAGCCGTGGGAGAAGGGCTTCCTGATAGGAGTCGTGTGGGACCAGATCGTGACGAGCGAGAAAAATCCCTGGCTCTTTTTGTACCTGGACGAGATGCTCAAGGAAACGGCCTAGCCTTCAACCTCCAGTTTCTGCTTGAGGCCTTCCAGTTCCTGAGATAGATCCGCCCACCGCGCCGTCAGCCGTTCCAGGTCTTTGTTCCAGCGTTCCTGCTCCAGATGCAGGTCGTGCCACCGGGAGAAATCCTGGTAGAGGGCTGGATCGGCCAGTTCCTGGTCCCGGGCACGAATGCGTGATTCAAGCTCGGCGATTTCAGCTTCTGCGCGACTCACCTGTTTCCCGAGGCGAGCCTGGCTCTTGACCAGCTCGCGCCTGTCCTGACCTTTGCCTTTCGACGGTGGAGATGCCGGAGCAACCTTCGGGATTCTGGGATTCTGCGACGCCAATTCCTCAGTTGATTCCTTAATCGACTCCAGCTCTTGCGCCCGTTTCCACAAATAGTATTGGTAGTCACCGAAATAGTCTCGGGCCTTGGCGTCCTCGATCTCCACGACGCGCGTGGCGACGCGGCTGAGAAATGTTGGGTCATGGGAGATAAAGACAATCGTGCCGGGGAAGTCAGTCAGCGCGTCGGTGAGCACATCTACGGACGCGGGGTCCAAATGGTTCGTCGGCTCATCCAGCAGCAGGGTGTTGGCTGGTTCGACCAACATCCGGGCGAGGGCCACCCGGTTGCGCTCCCCACCACTGAGCGCCTTGATCGGCTTCTGTTGATCCGGACCGGAGAACAAAAACGCCCCTGCGAGGCCGCGCAGAAAGTTCATCTCGGCCTGCTGGGACACTTCAGCAAGCGAGTCCAGAATCGTGTGCTCCGGGTTGAGGGTCTCGGCCTGGTGCTGGGCGAAGTAGTGGAGGGTCACACCGTGCCCCACGGTTCTGGCGCCCTTCTCGAAGGGCAGTACCCCGGCTAGGAGTTTCAGTAACGTGCTTTTGCCGGCTCCATTCTCTCCCACCAGCGCCACTCGCTGCCCCCGCTCCACCGTGAAATCCAGCGAGGTATAGACCACGGTGGTCCCGTAGCTCTTGGCAACGCCACGCAACTCGAAGATCTGCCGGCCGCTGGACGCGGGGACGGGGAATTTGAACCGCACGCGTTTGGAATCTCGCGTTCGCTCGATGCGTTTGATCTTTTCCAATTGCTTGAGGCGGGACTGCACCTGGCTGGCCTTGTTGGCCTGGTACCGGAATCGGTCCACGAATTTCTGGACTCGAGCGATTTCTTTCTCCTGCCGCGTGGCCGCCGCTTCCTGCTGGACGTCGCGCGCCGTGCGCCACTCCAAGAATGTGGAGTAATTGCCACGGCATTGCTGGATCGTATGGTGGCGGATCTCCCAAATATGGGTCACCACGCGGTCCAGGAATCCGGTGTCGTGGCTGATGACCAGGATCGTCATGCCTGACTGCAACACGAACTGTTCGAACCAGGCCTGAGTCGGCTTGTCCAGGTGGTTCGTCGGCTCGTCCAGCAGCAGGACATCGGGATTCGACAGCAGGAGGTGCGCGAGCGCGACCCGCATCCGGTAGCCGCCCGAGAGGGTTTCCACCGGCCGGCTGAAATCCTGTTGCGCAAACCCCAGTCCTGAGAGGATGCGTTTGGCTTCGTGTTCCGGGTACAGGTTCTGATGCGCTGCATCCAAGACGGTTTTGCCGGAGAGGGTTTCGAGTTCCTGTGGCAAGTACCCGAGGCGCAGCCGCGGGCGTTTGTGGATGGTGCCTTT
>Ga0209886_1000057_pt1 | contig 14746 bp, 13 predicted proteins | sample GWRWN2_40_50_FD_187229 | JGI IMG/M metagenome (GOLD analysis project Ga0209886, IMG submission 187229) | Riverbed sediment microbial communities from areas with no vegetation in Columbia River, Washington, USA - GW-RW N2_40_50 (SPAdes)... | ecosystem: Environmental > Aquatic > Freshwater > River... | reverse complement strand
CCCACCCCCAGTGTTCGTAATGGACAGGGTCTTGGCTGCCGGATTCGTCCCTCCCTGTCCGCCGGTAAATGTTAGACTACTCTGACTGAGACTAATGGTCGGTGACGTCGGCGCCACCGCGGTGACTGTCAGAGTGACTGGCACAGTTTTCGGTGTATTCGTGGCTCCGGAGGCTGTCGTGGTGATCGTCGAGTTATAGGTACCAGCGGTAAGGCCTGAAAGGTTTACACTGACCGTGGCCGCATCGGTCTCCGTTGTCGTGGTACCAGAGGCTGGGCTGAGGCTCAACCAGGCAGCATTGTCGCTCGCCGTCCAGCTTAGCGTCCCACCCCCTGTGTTCGTTATAGACAGAGTCTTGGCTGCCGGATTCGTCCCTCCTTGCACGCCGGTAAACGATAGACTTGTCGGACCCAGGCCGATGGCCGGTGGGCTGCTGGGTGGCACAGCGCTCACAGGAATCGCCATCTCCGCTTGAATTTCAGCAGCCGACAGCGCCCGGTTGTAAATCCTCACCTCATCAATGCGTCCCTTGAAATATTCACCGTAGGCCCCGTTTCCACCAATCGTGATCGGGCTCGAGTTCGTTTGAATCGGCGCTGTGCGCACCTTATTGGCCACCTGGGTCCCGTTAACGTAAAGGCGAAGCATGGCGCCATCATAGGTGAGCGCAAGATGAGTCCAGGTTGAGAGGGGAATTGAGGTCGGTGCGCCGATGTACGTCTCCGATCCGTTGAATATACCTCCACCAGCGGGACGGAGCGCTCCACTGTTGTTACTCGCATGGAGGTAGTAGGCCACCGGCTCATGCACGATAATGGTGCGCCAGCCACTCTGCGACGTCCCTGTTATGACCCACGCTTCGAGGGTCATGGCTGTGGAGAGATTCAGGGACGGCGAGGCATTGATGACGACGCGATCGTTGACCCCGTCGAAGTGCAGGGCCTTTCCGTACTTCCCATTGGTGTTCCAGGTGGCACCGCTGATCGTGCCGGTATTGGCATTCCCAGAGGCATCCGCCACAATAGTCCCAGATCCTTCATTGAAGGAGTAGGCAGCTACCAAGCCTAGCGCAGGCGTGGCTCCGAAAGCACTCTTACTCATCGAGATCCCTACTATGACGTAGACAAGAGCAATTCTCAGCGTTGTGTATACGGTGCTCTTGTGTTGATAATCCCGCACGGTGTAGACCTCTTTTGTAAATTTCTCGTAAACAATAATCACGAGCCGGCTTCGACTCGATGTCTCTTCTGACCAACGTGCGAGGCAGATTCATCTCACCCTGCTCTCCATGGTCGAGACGCTGGGTCGAATGAGCAATGGCCGTGCCAATTCAGCCGGCTTCCACCGCAATGCCTCTCTTGTTTGAACGAAGCAGGTGATAGTTAAATGAAATTTTGAAAGAGTCAGTGGAAGCGCGAGTGATGAGATGTTTGCTATCAGAATGTAGGACTATGGGGGTGCACTGCAGGGTTCAGGCTACGTTTCATTGTTCCACTTTGCACCGATGAAAAAGATGTAGGCAGAACCAAACCTTACGTAGGGAGAACCAGACCTTAATCTGATTTCATCGCAACTTCCCCGCTTCCACACCGCTCGCTGATCCTCGAGGACATTAGCGAAGCGACAGGTAACAATTTTCAAGCCGCAGTGAATTGGTTTGAGTTGTGGCTATTCCAGGGCTCGATTGCTAAGCTGAGATGCTTAGTGGCAAAATTGGATGGAGATAAAGCGAAGCATGGACTGTAGAATTGACCTGCGCAGAAGTCGTTCAAGTCCGGTGGTTACTACTGCTGTGGGCGATTGGTGGCGAGTAGGTTGCTGTCTTGCAGGCGAGCCATAGCGGACACTCAACAGCCGACCCGGCGACGGTCGGTGGTTCGACCCCACTCGCCGGCTCCAGTCCCATTTAATAAATACTCTAATGGTGCGGTAGGCTCACTGGCCTTAGAGCGAGCCGGCGGGTTTCGTGAGGGGGATGGTCGTCTCCGCATTGGTGCTGGTTTCCCGCAGCTTCACCTCCGAGGCGTCAATCGCCGCGACTTGAATCTTGCCCTCGACCGTGTCTCCGACCCGCACGATGAAGATGGCTTGTCCTTTCCCCAGGAACGCTTGCTGTTCGCCTCGCTGCGTGAGGTAACCGAGAAAGCGGTATTGCGCCATCTGCTGGCGTGCCTGTTGGGCCGCCTGCTCTTTTTGCTGCCGCGCCTGTTGCTCCGCCTGCTCCTGTTGTTGCCGCGCGAGTTCTTGTTGCTGCCGAGCCAGTTGGGCTGCCACCTCTTCCGGGGAGGGAGGTGGCGGGGGCGCGGGAACCGCAGCTGGCGCGGCGACCGGCTCTGAAGGCGGTGCTTCGACCGACTTTCGGGACTTGGCACGCGCGACCCTCTCCTCCGCTGCTTGTACCTCCAGCGGAGCAAAGATGTTTTTGGAGATCTTGAAGGGGATGTGGCTAGCCTTTTCCCGCGCCGGCCGTACCACCGGGGGCACAGTCAGATTCCCCTTTGCTCCCGCCTGTGCCGCCGTTTGGCCGGACTTAAAAGTCAGTGGCGCTCGTCGGAGTTCAGGCTCGCTCAGCACACGGAAAACCACGAGGGCGACCCAGCCCAGGACCAGCCCTCCCAGCAGCATCCACTTCGTGCGTGCGCTCACGATTCACCGACCTTTGGCGGATCCGGTCTGAGAAACGTCACCACCCGGACATTGAATGCCAAGAGCGTCAACGTCGCTCGATTGGGCTCGCTGGTGCGAGAAACATCCAGACTCTCGATAAAGAGGTATGGTTCCGTCGTCTCCAGCCTGTGGAGGAAGCGATAGATGGCGCCGTATTCTCCGACTGCTCTGAACGCGAGCGTGGCCTTCGCGGGCAATCCCTCTTCCACCTTCTGGAGCGTGTAGGTCATGCCGGGAATCGAAACAGCCACAGCCCGGCCCAGCTCTGAGATCGCCACCGCCAAGGCCGCGAACTGTTTCTGGGCCGGAAGGGTTTCCCAGACTTCTTCTAAGTCTTTCTGGGTCCGGTGGAAGGTTTCCTGGGTCTTGCGCGCCGCCTGTTGCTGGAGCTGCGCCTGCCTGGCCGCTTCATACGCGGTCTCAGCTCGGGCAAGGCGCTCTTCAGCCGGAATCAAGACCAACAGGTACGCCCCGATCCCGATCCCCAGGGCCAGCACCGTGAGTAGCCCCAACGGCCAGAGCCCCCGGACAGCAAGGCGCGGAATCCGCGAGAACGATAAGCTGAGCGGACGCATTCTCTCTCCGTTAGAATTCGGGGTGGTAGGCCACCGTCAGGGAGAACTCAACCTGACGGGCGCTTTCTTTTCCGATCGTTTTGACTGTGGTGTCGGTCCCGCCCGGCTGGCTCGCCCCCGTCGTGCCGCCGGGAGGCGTTTGCACTCGGTGCTGTGACAACACCACTTTCCGGAACTTGGCATGGCTTTCCAAACTGTGCACGAGCGCGGTCAGGTCCGGCAGCGCCCGCACGGCGCCGTTCAGCTGAATGGTGGACTCCTTAAAGTTGAGCGTGACCGTACTGATGGACACCCGTGGAGGCACTGCTTCTTCCAGGTCGCTCAGCAGCCTGGTCCAGGAGAAGACCCGGTTCTCAGCTAGTTGGTTCGCGAATTTGACTTCACGGACCAGCGTGGTCATCTGTTCGGCGGTGAGCGTCAAGCCATCGCGCACCATCTGATCGGCGAATTGCCGATTCAGCTCCTGCACGCGCGCCGTGGACAGTTCATACCGCGCGGCTTTCTCGTCCAGCGGCCGGCTTTCCCGCCAGCACCAGAACGCGACGCCGAGAGATCCGACGATGAGAAGGACCATGCCCCATTGCGCGGCCCGCGCCAGCGCGACCCCTGGGGTCGCGAGCGAGAGGTGCAGGCGAGGGAGCGGAACGGCCGGGCCAGATGCCGATACGGTGTCTTCCGCCGGTGAGGCCTCAGCACGAACTAGTGTATGCCAGGATACCTTCATAGCACTCAACTCACCATCACGCCAGCCAAGGCCGACAGGCCGGCGACAGGGGGGCTGGACAACTCGTTCCACTCGATCGGCATGTCTTCCCAGCCAAGTGGAATGATCTCGATGCGCGAGGACAGGCGGCTCGCGGGATGGATCACGTGGCAAGCCGGGAACAGGTGGTCCGCCCGTGAGGCAGGGGCCGGATCCGTCGCGCGACTGCCGAGGAAGAACAAAGGCCGCGGCCTGTCATCGGAGAGGCGAGGGGACGGGAGCTGTTGGTCATCATAGAACTGGAGCGTCCCGATCAACTCACCGGTCAGGTCTGTCTGGGCCTGGCGCAGCGACTTGATCCGGAGAAACACCGGGCAGCCGTGACGCACCGCCATGAAGGAAAAGCTGTCGTCCAACCGATGGGCAAAGAACAATTCCTCGGCGCTCTTCATGACGGAGTGACAGAAATCGAAAAGCTGAAGACTCGCGATCCCGACGGTGACGGGCAACAGGCCGGCTTGCGCGCAGAGTTGTTCGTACTGGGCCAAGATGTCGCGCCGAATGGCGACCGCCAGGACCCGAGCCGAGGCACTGGACTTCTGGTCTGACCCAGCGGTCGTGTGAGGCAGAGGAAAGACGCGATGGACAAGTCGCGAGTCGGCTACGGGGACCTTCAGATCCTGTTCGAAGCGCCACCGTAGCAGGTTCGCTTGTTCAGCAACCTGCTGAGAGAGCGTTTCGAACTCAAAAAGCCCGATCTGCGCGCACAGATCAGGCAGGCTGAGCGATATCGGCAAGGTCCGCCTGGTGCCCAGCAGGGCACGGACTTCCTGCGCCAGGGCGGGGACATCCGAAAGGTTTCGTTCGGTCGCGGAGGGACAGACCAAGCCGCTGGGAAGATTCCGCTCATCGACGCGACGCAGGACGGCGTTCCGCGGGCCTGGCCGCCAGCCTCGACTTAACTCAACCAGGGTGAGCCTCTGCCCGCTGATGCTGAGACCGATCTGCGGACGGCGCACAGGAAACACATGCATAGAAGGTGTTCACCCCGTGAAGCTGACGCGATTGACTTCTCGCAGCGTGGTTTCGCCCTGCAGGACCTTTTCGAGACCGGACTCGCGCAGACTCGTCATCCCATCTGCGATCGCAGCCTTGCGGAGTTCGGAAGTCGGCCGGCGGTCGAGAATCAGTTCCTTGATGTGATCCGTCAGCGCCAGGAATTCGGTGATGGCCTTGCGCCCTCGGAAGCCGAGGCCGTTGCACTCCACGCAGCCAACCGGCTTGTACACCGGATGATCTTTCCACGCTTCATAATCCAGGTCGGACTCCTCACATTGGGCACGCTCCACCACAGCCGGCGCTTTGCAGGCTGGGCACAAGGTGCGCACCAACCGCTGGGCCATGATGCAGTTGAGCGAGGAGACGAAGTTATAGGGTTCGATGCCCATATTGACGAACCGGCCGATCACATCAAACGCGTTGTTGGCGTGGACGGTGGTGAAAACCAGGTGCCCAGTCAGCGCGGACGCGATCGCAATCTGGGCGGTCTCCGCATCCCGAATCTCGCCGACCATGATCTTGTCCGGGTCGTGGCGCAGGATCGAGCGGAGCCCGCGCGCGAAGGTCAGCCCCTTTTTCTCATTCACCGGGATCTGAATCACACCCCGGAGCTGGTACTCCACCGGATCTTCAATCGTAATGAACTTGTCTTCTTTGCTATTGACCTCATTGATCGCGGCATAGAGTGTGGTGGTTTTGCCGCTGCCGGTCGGCCCAGTGACCAACACCATCCCGTAGGACGCGGTGATGGCCCGCCGAAAGCGCCGGAAGTCCTCGGGCTTCAAGCCCAAGCGTTCAAGCCTCAGATCCCGGCTGCCGCTGCCGGAGGTCACGTCCTCCTTGGCCAGGATGCGAATGACCACCGACTCGCCAAAGGCGCTAGGGAGGATGGACACGCGAAAGTCCACCTTGCGTTTCTCGAGGCGCAATTTGAAGCGCCCGTCCTGAGGAGTTCGGCGCTCAGAAATGTCCAGTTCCGACATGACCTTGATCCGCGAGACCAGCGGGCCGTGAAACTTGATATCCAGAGGCTCCATCGCCAGGTAGAGCATCCCGTCCACCCGATAGCGGATCTCCACCGTTCCGTCGGTCGGCTCGATGTGAATGTCGCTGGCGCGTTTCTGGAGGGCGGTCAGGATCAGGGTGTCTGCCAGCTTGACGACCGGGCTCTGATCTTTGGCGATCTTCTCGACCGAGAGCACCTCTTCACCCTGCTCATTCTCGTGGATCAGGACCGGCCGGTAATCCGCCTGGATGCGCGTGATCATCTGGTTGTTCCCCTCGCTCCGCTTCAGGGATTCCAGAATCGCCTCACGGGTGGAGACCACGAGCCGGAGCTCACGACCGATCAGGAGTTCGAGGTGATCCAGCGCGCGCAGGTCCTGCGGGTCCACCACAGCAATCGTGAGCAGGCCATCACGTTCCTCGATCGGCACAAAGCAGTACTGGCGCATCCATTCCACCTGGATCGTGGAGAACAACTCCGTGTCCACCCGGAAGTCGGTCAACGGGTCATAGGGGACGCCATACAGATCGGCGAGGGCTTCCGCGACTGCCTGGTCTGGGAGCAGGTTCTCCCCGACGATGATCGCGCGGAGCTTTCGGTCTGAACCGTTCGCGCGCTCGAGCAAGCGCTCAATCTCCTCCGGCGGAAGTAGTTGACGTCTGAGCAGAATATCCGCCAGCGAAGCCTGTTTGACGAGTGTGGCCATGGGTTTGTCCCTTTAGTACATAACGGTCAAGGCGAGAAATGGAGTGACGGCAAGCCGCCCGCCGGGATGGTCAACCGCTGGCCTACGCGGATCACGTCGCTCTGCAACTTATTGGCAGTTCTCAACTCGTCCACCGTAATCCCGTACTGGCCCGCGAGTGTCCCCAACGTGTCGCCTGGCTCGACGATGTGGTGACTGGGGCGGTCCTGGCTCGCCGGCGCACTGATCAGGCGACTCGCCGGCTCTGCTTCGGGAGATGGAACACGATCGCTGGTCGCCTCGCTCTTCGCAGGCGGGGGGGACCCTTTAGCCGAGGCAGGCTTTCCGGGTTTGGCAGTGGATTTGCTCCGGTTCCCAGCCAACCCTTTTCTCACCTGTTCCAGCTCACCGGTCAGCTTCTCAAGTTCACTCGTCAGAGAAGCCACCGACGCTTCCAGCTCTTTCACGCGGCCCTGCATCGTACCCTCCGCGGCCCTCGCTTCAGCCAGGGCCTGCTGCAAGGGTGGCAACTGGACCGCTTGGGTCTGCAGCTCCAGTTTCGTTTGGCGGAGCTGATCCCGCTCGCTGCGCAGCGCCGTGAGCTCTGTCTGCTTGGCATCCAGGGCCTGCTGTTGATCGGCTCTTCCTCGACGGAGCTGCGTATCGGCCTTGCGCAATTCCGCGCTCTCTTGGAGGAGCAGCGGGAGTTGGCGTTGCAGCTCCTGCAATTCCGCCTTTTGTTTGGCCGCTCCAATGCGGGTCGACGCCATCTCCTCCCGAAGTGTCGCTGCCTCTGTTCTCAGTTCTCGCAAAACATAGTCCGTGCGACGCTGGACTTCGCGGGATTCCTGATCCGGCGTCATCGGTTGATAGCCGGCGCAGCCGGCTGAGAGTATGCTCAGGGCGACGAGACAGCACAAGTTCACAAAGCGCATCTGTCTCAACAACATGGGGCTACCACTGGTTATACGGCGTCCCATTGAAGCCCACGAGATCACTGCCGCTGTGGACGTCGAATACGCCACCCTCGGCCTGATCCAGGATTTCCTGCCAGGTGCTGTCTGATTTGGTGAAGGGGTCCACCGGAATCCCCTTAAGGTAGCCGGCCGAGGCCAGTTCCGCCAACGTGGCTGGATATGTTCCACGGTCAGCTCTGTATTGATCAAGCACGTCCCGTATCGTGAACAGGTTGTGCTTGAGCGCGGTCTCCTTGGCTTTGATCGCGGACTGGTAATACGACGGCGTGGCCAGGGTGGCAAGGATGCCGACGATCGTGACGACCATCATGAGTTCGATAATGGTGGTCCCGTGCTGATGCCTCAGTGTGTGTCGCATCGCGTACCTGCTCACTGCACCACCACCACCGCACGCTCGACCGTAACCGGGACGTGTTTGCCGCCAGCCCCGGAGACCGTGGCTTGCTGAATGGTCAGGGGCGAGGTGCCCGGACCCTTCGCCTGGAAAAAGAGTCTCGCCAGTACTCCGCTGCCGGAAACCGGCGCTCCTTGTCGTCGCAGATGGAGCGCCACTTGGCCCACTGCGGGGTTGGCCGACAATGAGGCTGCAGCCGGCACGTTGTCCCGCTTCAGCATCTCTCCATCCATGACCCGTCGAAACTCCAGCACCTGAGGATTGTAGGTCACGCTCACGATAGACTCCGTGAGGCTGTCGAGCTGGTCCGCCGTCAGGTCCACCGCCACTTCCTGACCGACCGCCGCGGCGAGCTGAGAAGGCCGAATCGCCAGCACTCCGGCGCCGCGGGCGAGCATGTCCGGCTTGGCTTGGGGTGGGGGCGGAAGGGCAGGCTGTGGAGAAACCGTCGGTGGTTGCGGCGCAGGCTGGAGGGGCGCAGCCTGCGAGGAAGCTTGCGGGGCAGCCGGCGCACCGGCAGGCACAGGCGGGGTGACCGGCGCCGTCGATTGAATGGACGTGCCCCCCGGTGCCGGGACAGTCATGGGTCTGCCGACCGGCTTCAGCGAACCGTCCTGGAACTCTGTTGAGAAGAGCGGGGTCGTCGCATAGGTGGCTTCGGTGCCGGACCAGAAGGCCTGCGCCTCGAAGTTCGGAGTGGCGATATTCCGGACAATGTGAGTTGTAATCGTCAGAACCACCTCCGTCGTAACGCTATCTTGGGTAGTCGAGTCGAACAGGCGGCCCAGGATCGGAATATCGCCGAGGACCGGCACGGTGACGCGGGCCTTGCGTTCTTCATCCTGGAGTAAGCCGGCGAGGACCACGGTTTCTTCGTCCCGCATATTCAGGATCGTCTCCGCTGTGCGAGTGCCGAATCGGAACTGCTTGATCTCGGGACTGGCCTGCAAGGTAACCTGATCCCCGAGCCGGGTGACTTCCACCTTCAGCTTCAGCGTGAGTTCGTCAATGAGGTTCACGGTGGGCTCGACAGTCAGCTTAATGCCGGTATCCTTGAACTCGATCGAGGTCACGGTGGAGGTGGTCGGCACGGCGCCGGTCTGCGCCTGCCCCGGGAGGACATTGGTCGTCGAGAGGAGGATGGGTTGCTTATCGCCGATGCTGATCGAGGCGGACTTATTGTTCACCACTCGGAGCTTCGGAGCCGCCAAGGTCTTGGCATTGGATTCCTGCTTAAAGAAATCCAGCAAGACAGTCGTCGGGAGCAAAAAGAGATAGCTGCTTGACCCCAGACTCGTCAGTTGTTGGAGGGTAAACACCTGGGCATTCGTCGAGAACGTCCCGGTGAAACCGGGCGGGACGACGCCAGCCCCAGCGTTCTTTGCGAAGTTTTGCCCGTACTTGAGACTCTTAGTCCGGTCCACCTCCAGCACTTCGACTTCGAGCTCCACCTCCGACTCGCGATGATCAACGGCCATGATCATCCGTTCCGCCAGTTGCAGCTTGGCCGGCTGATCCCGGATCACCAGGGCATTGATGTGTTCGTCCACATAGACCCGCTTGCTCTCCAACATGGTACGGACCAGGTTCACGACGTCCTTCGCCTTGGCGTTCGACAGGTAGAACGTGCGGATCATCAGGTCCTGGTACTGGTCCTGTTTGGGCTTCGTGTTGGGGATGATCAGAAGCGTGTCGGGGCCGATGCGCCGGGCGAGCAGGGCATTGGTGTTCAGAATCAGGTTCAGCGCCTCATCGAACGGCAGGTCCTTGATGAAGATCGTGATCGGATCGTCCTTCACCTCTTTGTCGAACACCACATTGAGGGCGGCGGACCGGGCCAGGATCTCGAACACCTCCTTCAACTTGGCGTTCTGGAACCGCAAGGTGATAGGCTGGCTGGAAGCGCCGAAGTACTTCGCGGCCCGCTGGCGCGCAGTGGTCGCGGTAATGCCATCAAGCGCCTGCGTGAGCGTGGGGTCCAGTTGGACGGCATGCTCGTAGGCGTCCAGTGCTTCATCAAACCGCCCCAGGCCGCGGAGTTTCTCGGCAGTCTGCAACTGATCGCGGGCTTCTTTCAGCCGCAAGGCGTCGTTCATGGCGGCGTGATGTTCACGCTGAGCAGGATTCAGCCCCAGCGCCAACTTGAACTCGTGCAAGGCTTCCGCGAGTCGATTGTTCTGCAGGTGCTGGCGCCCCTCGCGGTAATGCTGCTCGGCGGCGACCGTTTTGGCATGCTCCAGCCGTTGCTCGATAGCCGAGTCATGGGGATCCTTCTTCAACGCCTCGCGATAGACCGCTACTGCGCCATCCCAGTCCCCCAGCGCTGCCAACTGTTCGCCCCGCCGGACATCGGACGTGGCGCAGGCTGTGGTCACGAGACAGACAAGGAGCAGCCCTCTGAAGATTGTGCGTCTCATCCTGTCACCTCTGTGGCGTTCGGCCTCACTCTCGCCGGCGCAAGTGCAGTTCGCCTTTCTGCGTATCCAGCGTCACCAGGAACCTATCCAGAAACGTGAGCCCGAGGAGCCCATCCACGCCGGTCGGCGCATCAGGGAGATCGTGGATCGCCACAGGGACCTTGGCCACCTCCGCCGCGCCGACCGCGAGGGCATCGAGGCGAGCCACATCCGCCCGCACGGGACCACCCGCGGTGTTCAACGTCACGGTGCTGAGGTACGAACTGGGCAGGATGCCCGCATCACGCGCGACCTGATTCGACAGGATCGTGATGTTTGCGCCGGTATCCACGATCAGTTTCGCGTCGCGCGACCCGTTGAGCCTGGCCTGCACGACCAGCGAATGGCCCACGCGGAAGACCGGCACAGTGATGTCCGCGGGCGTCTCCGTCGCCGCATCGGCAGCCACGGCCTCAGCCTGCTCGCGGGGACCCACTGGTGACGGCGAAGTCTGAACAGAAGATATAGGTGCCGAAGGGCTCCCCTGGTGGACGACCGTGCACTGGCCCGCCTGCGGCGGGCTGTCGGTGAAAATGCTTCTGCCCGAGGAGTCCACACACTGGTACATGATCGCCCAGACCGGTTGGGCAGCAGGGAACACCCCTGGCCCAAGGAAGAGCATCAGAAATACCACTCGGCACTTGAAACTCAGCTCAAGAAATCGAATGCTCACCAGCAAGGCAATCACCCTCACAGCACGAATTTCATCCCGACTGCGTAAAGCCCGTCCCACCCGAAGGGCAAGTGCCGAACCCAACGCACTTCGACCAGCGTCGGCGTCCTGGCCCAGGGCACCGGCATAGGCATGTGCAGTCGCAGCACCTCATGCACCTGCGGAGCATGCTCGATCAAGAGGCACAGGCCACCGTTGCCGACGTTGACCGTGAGGCCGGCGCCTTCTTCGCCATGACTGACCGCCTCCTGATCAAGCTGATCAAGCGGCGCACTGGATTCGTAACGCACCAGCCGCATGAGCGGGAACCGGTCCCCTCGTTGTTGCTCCCCGGTGACCTCGCTCCAGTCGGTCCACTTGTTGTGCAGAGGAAACATGAACAGCTTCTACCGCGAGCCTCTGTTCAAGTTCTCCATGTGATGGGTTGCTCTTTTTCTGTCTTCAGGCTCTCTGTACGGCACAGGTCTGTCACCATCATGTGGTGATACGAGTGATGAATCCAGGATGCTTTTACGCCGGAACCAAGAGCGCAACAACCCCCTCAAACGAGGGCCCCCCTCGAACGAGGGGGGTTGACTTCTTGAAATGGAAATCGCTAGGCTCCAGCCCCAGTATTCCTGAAGCCGTCGCATCGTGGATTCCCCTTCAAGCTGGGCTCGGTTCTAAGAAAATTGAGGGCTAAGGGATTGCAGTGACTGGGTATTGGGGTTATACTCCCGTGCCGATGCAAGCGGCCTTTTCCCCGGGGAACCATCAGTTTAATCAACCGGTTCACTCTCGCGAAAGGAGGAGATGATGTCATTGGGCAGAATTTTGGTGGTAGATGATGAGGCGAATGTCAGAAAGACGGTGAACTTGGCATTGACCAAGGCCGGCTATGATGTCGTGGAGGCCGAAGACGGAGAAAAGGGCATTCAAGCGATTCGATCAGGGGATAATCCTCTGCTGGTGGACACAATTATTTGCGACATTTATATGCCGAAGATTAACGGAGTGGAGGCGATCGCATATTTTCGATCTCAATTCCCCTCGGTCCCTGTGATCGTGATGACCGGGCAACCCGACGTCCATAACGCCAGCACGTTGTTCAAGCAGGGGGTCGTGGATTATTTGGTCAAGCCGGTTGAGGCGGATAAGCTCGTGGCTGTGGTCAAGAAGGCCACGAAGGAGCACGTCCTCTTCAAGGACCAATTCAAAACCTGACAGGACGGCTCCCTCATCGAGCAGAATGGCTTTGCATCTCATTCTGTTGCTCCACACACGATTCACGAGGAAAACCTAACCTGTGTACGTTGGGGTTGAGGTAAGCATGTGATGGCCCCACGCCCTTCACCTGGCTCGGTACCACATCCGGATCGCCGAACGACGCCTCGCAGAGAACAAGATCGCTTGTTCGCCCGTCGAGAGCGGGAGTTAGAAGCTGCGCGTCGTATTTCGCAGGCGCTGTCTCAGCACGTGCAGCTCGACGAATTGGTCGAAACGGCGCTGCACACAGCCCTGGAGGTGCTGGACGCCGAGAACGGCTCACTCCTCTTAGCCGATCCGGACACCGACCAATTAGTATTCCAGCACTCGACCGGAGAGAAGCCGGTCCCGAAGGGTTCGGCCTTCCCCTGGCACGAAGGATTCGCAGGCGCTGTCTTCAAATCAGGGGAGCCGACGGTAGTCAAGGACGCCAGGCAGGATAAACGGCATTATGGCAAGATTGATGAACTCATTGGCTCCACCACTCGCGATATGATCGTGTTCCCGTTGAAGCAGTGGGAAGGGGAGCCGATCGGTGTCATTGAAGTCATGAACAAGCGCCATGGCACACTCGACGACGAGGATGTCGCGTTGCTGACCATCATCTCTGCCCTCACAGCGGCGGCAATCGAGCAAGCCAGATTATTCGAAAACGCAAAGCTGGCCGAGGTGGCGCGTTTGATGGGGAATATCAGCCACGACGTCAAAAACTTGCTGATGCCTATTGTCTGTGGCGCCGGGCTGCTGCAGAATGAAATTAATGAATTGCTAGGTCGGCTGCCCGATATCGAACTGGCGAGGGCGCAGGAAAGCCGGAAGATGTGCAATGAAGTCATTGAGATGTTGATAGACGACGCCAGGCGCATTTCGGATCGAGTCAAGGAAATTGCCGACTGCGTGAAAGGCCTGAGTTCGCCGCCTGAGTTCGCGCCGTGCCTTGTCGCCGACGTGGTGGAAAGCGTCTTCAAGACCTTGAGCTTGTTGGCTCAGGAAAAGGGCATCTCGCTGAGCACGAAAGGCCTGGACGCCTTGCCTCCAATCCAGGCCGACGAGCGGCGCCTGTACAACGCGTTCTATAATTTGGTCAATAACGCCATCCCAGAGGTCGCGGCGGGGGGGGCGATCACCGTGTACGGTCGGGAGGAACCTGCTGCGGGGGTCATCCTCGTCTCAGTGGCAGACACCGGTCGGGGGATGCCGCCGGAGGTGCGCGAACGACTCTTCACGTCACGGGCAGTCAGCAGCAAGCCAGGCGGCACCGGCCTGGGAACCAAAATCGTCAAGGATGTGGTGCATGCGCACGGTGGCCAGATCTCCGTGGAAAGCGAGGTCGGTGTGGGCACCACCGTGCATATTCGGCTCCTCCTGCAACCTCCGACCCCGTCTCATTCTTTTGTGCGGTAGGCTTCAGCCGACGCTTCTCTTCACAGCAGCAGCCGACGTTCCCCTCAGGCAGACTGGCAGCGAAATTGGTCACCGGCCTTGTGCCGGGCAGGCACGGGATCCTGTGCGGGCGACGCCGCGGCTGCAAAGATAACCCGGGACAGCAGCCCCGTGCGGGTGGTGGTGTGCGTCTTCTTCATGATGTGCTTAAGGTGCTCTTTGACCGTGTGCTCGCTGATCTCCATCAAACATCCAATCTCCTTGTTGGTCAACCCCTGTATGAGGTAAATGATGATCGTCTGCTCACGGTCCGTGAGATGATACCGTTCCTGGACACGCGTCTGCGCGAAATCTGACTGAATACTCAGCGGCTCCATCAAAATGAGAAGCCGGGCCTCTCGGGTGGACGTGGAGTGCGGGATCCCGAAGCCGTGCAGCAGCATGGGGCATAGCGGTGCCCCGGTGACATGGGTGCGATGGAGCTGCTCCAAGTCTTTGGGCGAGGAGCGGGTCCTCAGCGCGGATGCCAACCTCTCACAGAAAACCATGAGCTCAGCAGGAAGCACGCCTTTCACCGGGCGCTCGGTGCGTGCCATGTGCAGGCGTTGAGTCAACTCCCGCGCTTCCCCATTCATATACAGCAACTGCAGTGAGGCGGTGAAGACGAGCACTCCAGGGCTCGTTCGTTCCTGCGCCATCACTTCCGCGAGCATGAACGCTTCGGCAAGAGTGTGCCCATCAGCGAGCTTCATAAGCACCGTCCTTCCGTGCAATAGATCGTGAAAGGTAGAGAGAGTTCAGAGAGAGGAGTCATACGCAGAAACCGAAATAAGAAAAATCGGCCACGAGCCTACTGTCTTTCACTTCAGGAGTCAACCCCCCTCGATCGAGGCGTCCCCTCGTTTGGGGGAATTGCGGAGCTG
>Ga0209886_1000055_pt1 | contig 15246 bp, 4 predicted proteins | sample GWRWN2_40_50_FD_187229 | JGI IMG/M metagenome (GOLD analysis project Ga0209886, IMG submission 187229) | Riverbed sediment microbial communities from areas with no vegetation in Columbia River, Washington, USA - GW-RW N2_40_50 (SPAdes)... | ecosystem: Environmental > Aquatic > Freshwater > River... | reverse complement strand
CAGGAGCTCCGTTGCGCGCGCCACGACGACCTGGTTGCCGTCGAGGTCGGGCCCTTCCTTGCGGACGACGTACGCGTAGAGGAGCGGCGGTTGCTTGATCTTGTTGAACTTGTCCTCGTACGCCTTCAGGCGGTACTCCCGTTCCTCGATCTCGTAGCGGAAGGAATGGAGGTCGCGCTCGTACTGTCGACGAAGGCGATCCATCTTCTCCTCGAACTCGTCCCGGACTTCCTCCGCCGACTTGGACACCTTTCCGTCGCCCTCGTCACTTGCCATTCTTGGATCACCGCGGGCTTGCGCGCGCGATTCGGTCAGGACGCGACGGCATCTGCTCTGGAGACGCGAGTCTGTGGAACAAGCTGCCGCCTCGTCCCATCCCTTGTTAGAAAGTGGCATCCGGAATTAAAGCTTTTGTTATCGGTATTGAAGATGGGACAATCCCATCAACACACGTGCATGCGCGCGTGCGCCGCGCGGACGACGTCGCACATTCGCGATTCGCGAGACGCTTTGTTGTAGCGAACGATGGACCGAGAGTCGGACCGTACATCGGTGCGCGTCGTCCGTGCCGTTCCTAGGTGTAGCCGCCCTGGATCAACTTCTTGACGTACGGCGTCAGGACCCGGGCGAGGCCCATGTCCCCGTCCCAATCCTCGATCTGGTCCCAATGATGATCTTCCATGTCCTTGATGCACCGCTCGATCTGGCTGGTCCAGCTCTGCGTGCCGTCCCCTTCGATTCTCGCCGCGAGGACGAGCCACTTGCCTCGACCGATCAAGATGTGCATGTGGCCGACGGTCATCTCGTTCAGCTCGGCATAGTCATCGCCACGTAGGGCGTCCTTCACGAACGCCTGCACGGCCGTGAGCATGCCGCTCAAGATGTCCGTGTCGACGTCGGGTCGCAGTCGGCGGGTCTCGTGTTTGATCAGGAGTCCGTCTTTGTGATTGAGGAGGAACACGTCTTCGACGATCGCGTCGCTGGGCTTTGCCGCCGTCGTCGTCGGAGGAGGAACCGGCTTCGACGCCGCCGCTTGTCGACGCCGCAGGATCATGAACATCGCCCCTGCCGCCGCGGCCCCGACGAGGACGAGGACCCACCAGAATTGCGCGAAGAACCCGGGGGCGGTCGAGAACGTGAACGTCTTCGACTGTGCCATCGTGTTCCCGGCGGCGTCCCGCGCGGTCGGATCGATCACAATGAAGTACGTCGCCCCGGACTCCAGATCACGCGCCGGGACGAACGTCACGACGCGGGAGTCGGAACTCCACACGAAGGCGCCATCCATCGCCGGATTGATTGAAAACGCCTGCTCGACGGAACTGCGGTCCATCGGCTCGCTGAACGTCACCACGATCCACGGAGTCAGGTTCGTGTTCGCTCCGACGGGTCGAGAATCGGTGACGAACGGTTTTGTGACATCGACGAAGGTCCATGTGTCGTTGCTTGCGGGGGCGGTCTCGACGTTCCCCGCGTGGTCCCGGGCAATCGAGCGGAATGCGTACACGTGGGCGTCTTGTCCCACGAACGTCGCACCCATCGCCGTCGTGTTCGTGTAACCGACGAGGTCCGTCCACGGATTCGCGCCGTCCCTCCACTGGACGAGATAGGCCGCAATGTCCGTGGTGCCGACGATGGGACCCCACGCAATCGCGAACTGCAGCGCGTTCTGGAACGCGGGCAACGCGGTCATCGAAGAGTCCGGTGGCGTCACGTCCACGATCGTCCACGAATCGTTGCCGCTCGGGGGCGCCTCCGGGTTTCCCGCTCGGTCGGTCGCCATCGAACGGAACTCGTACGTATGACCGTCCTGGCCTGTGAACAGGGCCGACGTCGCGCCGGTTGAACTGATCCAGTCCGTCCACGCTCCACCGTTGTCCCGCGACTGAATCCAGTAGCTTGCGATGTCAGGGCTGTCGAATTGGGGTCCCCAGTAGACCGTGAACGCGAGCGACGCTTCGTACGTCGCCAGGGGCAACGTGTGAGACGCCGGAGGGATCGTGTCGACCATCGTCCAGGTGTCGTTCGCCGCCGGAGGAACCTCGACGTTCCCCGCGGCGTCCTTGGCGATGGAGCGGAACGCGTAGACGCCCTGCCCACCGGCCGCGAATGTTCCCGCGGTGGCGGTCGTGTCAATGAGCCAGTTCGTCCAAGCGGCGCCGGCGTTGTATTGGATCGTGTACGAGACGACGTCCGTCACGCCCGCGTCGGGCCCCCAGGACACGGTGAACGTACTCCGGTTCTGGTATTGGCTCAGCGCGTTCACATGAGACCCGGGCCGGACCGTGTCGACCGTGGTCCATGTGTCGTTCGCCGATGGACGCACCTCCCGGTTCCCCACTTGGTCGTCCGCCGTCGTGGCAAACTCGTATACGCCGTCGGATGAGGCCGTGAACGTGAATTGACCGAAGTTTCCCGCGGGCTGGACCGCGTATTGGACCCAGACGGCACTCCCGCCGGTCCGATACCAGAGGGTGATGTTGCCCAGCCCGGTCCCGTTCCCGTCCGAGGCGCTGTACCAGACCCAGAACGTGAGCACGTTCTCGTACGTCGGCAAGGCAGCGGCCGCCGAGGTGGGAGCGTCCTTGTCCACCATCACGAACGATTCCGTGTGGCTCGTCCCCATGTTCACCAATCGCGGATTGGTGGCGAACGAATATGGAAGGTACGTCACACTGACCTGCGTCGCGTTGTCGGTCGGGAGCGGGGAGTCGATGTAGACCCGGTCGGTGACGAGGATCCAGGCTTGGACTCCGGAAGGGGCCTGGCGGTCCCAAACCGGAGAGCTTCCATCGATGACCGTGATGCGGGCTCCCGCGACCGGCGTGAAGCCGTTCGGCCAGAGCGCGTCGACCTCGAGATAGTTCCGCACCGTGAGATTTCCTGCGGCCATGACCGCCAACTTCGTGAACGGGCTGTTCACTGCGATGGCCTCGGTGTAGTTATCCACGTAGAACTCGTAACTCCCGACCGAAGTGAGCGTCGCGTTGTCCGCCGTGAAACGGGTCGTGAAGGTCTTGTTGCCGATGAGGTAGTATCCGTCCGCATACGAAGCCTGGATGGGCGCACCGACGCCCGCACCGCCCTTCGTCACACCGGAAATCGTGTCTCCCAGGGAGAGGCCGTTCGCGACCAGTCCCGAGACGATCCCGAGCGCGTCTCCGCCACGGCCCCCGTCCGAAAGGTCGAGCGCGTCTCCGCCCCGGCCGCCTTGCAACGTCGTGACCCAGTTCGAGTAGAGGCCCGGAGAAACGAACACCTCGGCGATCCCGGCCGCGACGCCCCCGTTGCCGCCGAACCGCGTGCCGATTCCGCCGGCCCCTCCGGCGACGGTATCGAGTTGGTTGAAACTGGCCTGCGTGTTGTTGAACGAACCATCGTTGTTCCCGAAGAAGACGACCGCGGTCGCGTTGCCGCCGTACCCGCCGCGCACGCCGCGTCCGCCGTCTCCAGCCGTCATCGTCGTGAACGTATTGGCGTGGACCGTCGCAGAGCCGGACACGTAGAAGACCACGATGCCGTTCGCCGCGCCGCCGGTCGCGCCGTTCCCGGATCCGCCGCCCGCGGCCGCCCCGTTTCCGCCGATCCCGCCTCGGAGCGTCTGGACGGAGTTGCCGCTTGCGTCGACGTTCATCGCGCTTATCAGGAAGAGTCCGTCCGCGTCGCCGCCCACTCCGCCGTTGCCGTTCGTCGTCCCGCCGTTTCCGCCCGGTCCGCCGTTGCCGCCAATGACGCCGTCGACCGTATTCGTGGATAACAGGTTGCTGCCCGTCGAACTCGCCACTTCGATGGCGACCGCCGTCCCGGCATCCCCGCCTCGGCCACCGGTGGTGGTCGTCGCACTGCCGCCGCCCGCCCCTCCGAATCCGCCCGTCACGGTCGTGACCGTGTTCCACTGGATCGTTGCGTCGGGCGTGCCCACGACGACGATTCCCGCGGCAGGGCCGCCGTTGCCGCCCCGACCGCCGACGCCTCCCGTGTTGGCTTGGCCATCGCCACCACGCCCTCCGGCGATGGTGTCAATCGCGTTCGAGGTGATCGACGCAGAGGGCGCGCCGGAGACGTAGATTCCCAAGCCAATCGATCCATCGCGGCCCGGTGCTCCCGGCACCCCTCCGGATGCCCCGTTGGATCCACGGACGCCTTGAATCGTGTTTCCGTCGATCCACGCGGTCGCCCCGGCCGTCAGGAGGATGCCGATCGCAAAGCCGCTACTCACGTTCGTGATCGTGTTACCCCAAACCGTTGGAGCGCCGGGTTGCTCGATCTGGATGCCGATCGCGGTGCCGTTGATCGAGTTGTCCGAAATCCGCACGTCCGAGGCGTTGGCGTACACACCCACGTTCGTGGCCCGCACGATCGTGTTGCTCGACAGGAAGCTGGCCGATCGGACGAAGCCGAAACCGACCCCCGCCTGGAGGATCGTGTTGCTCGTGATGTCCGGAGAACTGTCGGTTGCCGTGACCGCGCGATCGACTCGGTCGAAGGTCGACCAAGAGACGGAACCGACCGAGCTCGCATTGAACTGGATTCCGCCCCAAGGAAACGGAGAGCCGGTGTTGTTCGCAATGAACGTGATCGATTTGGCCGAGGTCCCGTCGGCCGTGAGGCGACCTTCCACGAAGAGATGGACGCCCGGATCGAACCGGACCGTCGTCCCGGGCATGATTGTGAGGCTCCCCGAGGGACGAATCGTCACGGGACCCGTGGCCACGTAATTCGTCTCACTCCCGCCTCCCCAGGTCGTCGGAACGCTGATGATCCCTCGGACATACACGGTGGCGCTCGCGGTCGGAGCGGTGACGACCAGGACCGCGCCGATCGACCCGAGGAGGACGAGGACAACCGCAACGCTTCTCATCGAGAACCGCGAGGGGTGGGCGCGCATGCGAGACGGCGTCTCCCGGGCAAAGGATTTCCCCGCCCAGTCGCGTCCCCGTTCCCCCGCTCGATATATTACCCAAATGGCGCCGTTATCCCGCGTGATACCGACTTCGAAACCGGATAACGGCCCACGAGTCGGACGACGCGAGAACCTTCAAGCCGCCCCGAGGGTTTGGCGCCTCGATGCCCCGCGCCGGACTCGACGCGATCTTCTCGCCGTCGTCCATCGCCATCGTCGGCGCATCCCGTCATCGCGGGAAAATCGGGTACGAAATCCTCCATAATCTCATTGTGAACGACTACCAGGGGACCGTCTACCCGGTGAATCCGAAGGCGACGAGCATCCACGGGATCCGCGCGTACCCGAGCGTGCTCGAGATACCCGATCGCGTCGATCTCGCGCTCATCGCCGTACCCGCGGAGGTCGCGCTCTCGGCCGTCGAGGAATGCGGACGGAAGGGGGTGAAAGGGCTCGTCGTGATCACGGCCGGCTTCCGAGAAATCGGGGAGGCGGGAATGGCCCGAGAGGCGCGGCTCCTCGCGCTCTGCGACGAGTACGACATGACGATGATCGGCCCAAACTGCATGGGCGTCATCAACACCCACCCCGACATCCAGATGGATGCGACGTTCGCCCCGACGCCGCCACTACCGGGCGGGATCTCGCTCGCGACGCAGAGCGGCGCCCTCGGCATCGCGATCCTGGACCACGCGAAATCCCTCGGCGTCGGCTTCGCGAAGTTCTGCTCCTTGGGAAACAAGGCCCAGGTGAGCCTCAACGATCTTCTCCGGATGTGGCACGGGGACCCCGACACCAAACTGATCCTCGCCTACATCGAGAATTTCGGCAACCCGCGAAATTTCGTCCGGATTGCGCGCGAGACAACGAAAGACAAGCCCATCATCGCGGTGAAGTCGGGCCGGTCGGAGGCCGGAAGCCGAGCGACCGTGTCCCACACGGGTTCCCTCGGCGGCTCGGACCTCGCCGCGGAGGCGGTGTTTTCTCAGACCGGAGTCCTGCGAGCGAATTCGATCGAGGAGCTCTTCGACCTGGCGATGGCGTTCGCCCTCCAGCCGATCCCGCGGGGAGACCGCGTCGCGGTGGTCTCGGACGCCGGAGGTCCGGCGATCATGTGCGTCGACGAGCTGGTCGCCCAGGGGCTCCGGCTCGCGGAGCTCGAGCCGGCGACGCAGGCGTACATGAAGAGCTGGGCACCCCCGGAGGCGTCGCTTCACAACCCGATCGACCTCACGCCACAGGGGAGCCTCGAGGATTACCGACGCGCAATGGACGCCGTCCTCGCCGACCGAGGCGTCGACGCCGTCATCGCGATCTACGTCCCGCCCGTCCGGGTGGACGAAGTGGATGTCGCCCGCGCAATCTGGCAGACGGCTCAGAAGCACCGGAAGCCGGTCTTGTGCAACTTCCTGGGACGGGCCCAGGATAGCGCGGGTTTCGTTGAGCTCGTGACGCATCGCGTGCCCTCGTATTCGTACCCGGAGAGCGCCGCGCGGGCGCTCGCCGCGATGCACCGCTACGCCCGATATCGGGAACGCGAGGAAGGGGAAGTTCGTACGTTCTCCGTCGATCGCGGCGTGGCGGAATCCGTGTTGGCGCGAGCCCGAACGGAGAACCGTTCCCTGTTGCGCGGCGACGAGGCGAACCGCCTCCTCGAGGCGTACGGAATCCGCACGGCAAAGACTCGGTTTGTCCGCTCCGTCGACGAACTGGCTGGAGCGGCGGCGGAAATCGGTTATCCCGTGGTCCTGAAGGCGGTCGGCCCGGCTCTCGTCCACAAGTCCGAAATGCAGGCAGTCCTGCTCGACGTGCGTGGGAAAGAGGCCCTCCTGGATGGCGCGTCGCGCATCGCCGCCCGCTTGCGCGATCGAGGAGTCGCACTCGACGGATTCTTGGTGCAAGAGTTCGTGACGGGCGGCACGGAGGTGATCCTCGGCATGACCCGCGACAAGGTCTACGGACCGTGCCTCGTCTTCGGGCTCGGCGGAATCTATGTCGAGTACCTGCGAGACGTCGCTTTCGGACTGCCCCCGCTGACAGATCGCGACGCGATGCGAATGATCGAATCGATCCGGACCTATCCGCTCCTGAAAGGCGTCCGTGGCGAGTCGGCCCGAGACGTGAAAGCGCTTCAGGACGCCCTCCTCCGACTCGCCCAGCTCGTGTCTGACTCCGATCAGGTCCAGGAGCTCGACCTCAATCCCGTGGTGGTCCTTCCGGAAGGCCAAGGCTACCGCGCGGTCGACGCCCGAATCGTGCTCGCGCCGCCTTCGGTCCGCGCCTAGTCGGACGGTCCGGCGGGACTATTGGTCGGGAATAGGGCCCGTCAACTCGATCCAGATTCCGTCCGGGTCTTCGACGTATGCCAGGAAACTGTTACCCTCGGCGAAGGGCGGATGCCCGACCCGAGCCCCTTTCGCAAGCAGCTCCCGGTACGCCCGGTCGACATCCTCGCACTCGAACGCGATGTGGTCCAGTTCGTCCCCGTTGCGATACGGTCCGGTGAAGAACTTGGATCCGTCCAGGTACCAGTTTAGCTCGAGCATTTGCTGGGACCCGACGCTTCGAAGCTCCGCCCATTCGCCGTCCGTCTCCGGAACGCGCTGACGCCGGACGACCTGCATCCCCAGCACATCTCGATAGAATGAAATGGAACGCTCCATGTTGCGGACCTGAATCCCGACGTACGCCAGGGTGTATCGCATGAAGATCGGACGGGTGAGGACTTCGCGTCCCATAACCGATTTGCCGTCACACGACGGCGCGCAACGCTTGTAGCCTGGCACCGCTATGTCGATCCGGAGGGGGACATGATCCAAATCGACGTGGAGGTCCCAGACCGGCCGGGGGAGCTCGCGAAGCTCGCCGCGATTCTGGGGGAGGCGGGGATCAACATCGACGCCATCGGCGCCGAATCCGCGGGCGGTCGATCGTACGTCAGCCTGATCGTGAATCAGCCGATGCAGGCGAGGGAGGCGATCATGAAGGGCGGCTACGCCTGCGCAATGCGGACCGTCCTCGTCGTGCGCCTCGACGACAAGCCGGGGGCCCTCGCCGCCCTCGCGCGGAAACTCGGCGACGCCGGGGTCGATGTCGTCAGCGCGATTCACCTCGGCACGGTGGGCGGGCATGCCCAAGTCGCGCTCGGTGTCGACAACCTGGAACGAGCCCGCTCGTTGGTCTGAGCGGAAACGGAAACCTGGGAACCGCCGGAGGGCGCCGCGGTTCCTGCAATCTGGCGAGCGCCCCTTCTCACGACCGATAACCAAAGCCCGTTTCTTAAATAAGGCGCGGGCCGCTCGATTTCTCCGTACACGACCGCGAGGAGATGCCCTCGCGACCAAGGCGGCCAGCGTATGCAAGGGGCGATCGAAGCTCTGCTTTCCGGGCTCGTATTGCGAGGCCTCGGCCCGGCCGTTTCCGGAATTCTCATGGCCGCTCCGCTGAAGAAGGTCGCTCGGGCTCAGCTCAAGAAGATTTACGTCCTCGATGAGCGCGGAGAAATGGCCGGCGAGTACATTCTCGATTCGGACTGCCCGATCGACTACAACGACTTTCTGAAGGTCCTGCCCGACGAAGGAATCGGGGACCGCGATTCGCTGTTCGTGGGCGAATACGTCTTCACGGCTTTCCAGAGTGGCAAGTTCGTGTTCGTGCTTCTGTCGCGCGGCCAACTCGCATCGGACGACGTCAACTGGACCGCCCTCCTCCTGACCGCCGCGGATTCGCATCTCGCGCCGATCGCGAGCCGTCCCGCGCCCGCTCGCGCCCCCGAGCCGAAACCGGATCTCGAGAAAGGACTCGCGGAACGAGACGCTCGGCTCCAGGCGAAGGAAAAATCCCTCGCGGAACTGGAGGCGAAGCTCAAAGCAGACGCGGCGAACCTGAGCGGACGCCGGGAAGAACTCGACCGGCAGAAAGTCCGGCTTGCGGCCCTCGCGGACTATTCCACCCAACTGCAGGACGCGGTGTCCAAAGGCGCCACCCGATCCGCGAAGACCCTTGAGATCGCGGAACAACTCGCGGCGAGTTCCAACGAAGAGTCCAAGAAAGCGGGTTCGAAGGCCGGTTCCGACGCACGACAAGCGTTCGAGCAGGAACGGAAGGCGCTCATCGCGGCGAAGACCGAGCTCGAGACTCGATACCAAGAGGCTTCGACCCGGATCGCGCAACTCGAGAAGGAGGCGAAGGAATCGATCGCCTTCCTCGAGAAAGAACGGGCTGAGGCCGCAGCCCGGGTCACGGAAGAAGACAAGACCCGCCGCGAGATCGAGAGCCGCGTGGCCGATCTGAGCCAGCGTTTCACATCGATGGCGAAAGAGCGCCTCGTCGCTTCTCATCGCCCCCCCGGCGAAGTCTCCGAGGAAGTCCGGAAGGCGATGGAGGGCGAGAAAGCCGAGCTCGCGCGGGAGCGCAAGTTCCTTCAACGAAGGGCAATCGAGCTCCTCGATCGCGAAGAGCGAGTCCGAGACCGCGAAGCCCGGGTCGACGAACGGGACCGTGAATTCGGACGACGGGAGCAAGATCTCGCGTCCCGCGAGCAGGATCTGGACCGGCAACGGACCCTCCTCGCCCAGGCGAAGCCCCAGGCCCCGGAAGTCCGCGCGGAGCCGGACGAGGCGAAGAAGGACATCGAGCGGCGCGTGAAGATCATCCAGCAGAAAGCCCTCGAGCTCCTCGACCGCGAGGAGAAGCTCCGAAGGCGCGCGGCGGAGCTGGAGGCGATGGAGGCCCGGCTCTCCGGTCGCGTGACGGTGGAGTGAACATCCTTCTCCCGAAGGAAATCAGGTCAGATAACCACCGACCGGCGCTTAAATAGGTCCCAACGGAACCCGCTGTAAAGCCACGCAGACGCTCGCCAGAGTCGTGACGACTTTGAACGTCTCATGTGCAGAACTGCCAGGTTCCTTCCTCGACGTCGAACGAAATGCCTCAACCGGAACCCCCGGTCCTTCTGTGGCGTCGATGAGCGGCAACGCTGCTCGTTGCCGCCAGTCAGTCGTCCTCCGCGTTGTGGTGTTCTCGTGAACGCGGGAACCGCATTCCTGCTCGCTCTCGTGATCCTGGCAACCGGTGCCCTCGCGGTCGCAAGTCAGTCGATGCCCGACCCTCTCGCCCAATTCAGGACTCCGGACGGAGGCCTCACAATTCCCGGGCGTGCTCTGACGCCGGAACTCCAACGGCTCCTCTTCCATGGGAATGAACTGCAGCCGTACACGAATGTCACCTTCGTCTTCCCGTCGCGGTCCCCGTACCCGACGGAGCGACTCGTGTCCCTCTCTTTTGCATCTCCAAATCTGAATGTCTTCGTTCATCCAACTTACCCGCCGGAAACGTGGGGCAGCGCGATTGATCACGTCATCCGAGTCTGGTTCCCTCCGGTCGATTGGCACGAGGTAGGAATCGGAATCCGAGACTCGATCCGGGACGGCGTCGGGTGGTTTTTCGATCTCTTCACGATGAACGCCAAGGCCGACACATTGACTGTGGATTCGACCACCGTCACGGTCGTCGACCCCGCCGCTGCAACCTGCACGACCTCTCAATCGGCGACGGCGGGAGACAACGCGGTGCTCGTGATGCTCAGCAATCGCGGGCCCACCGCATACACGAGCGTCACGTACGGCCCGGTCAGCCTGAGCCTGATTCCGGGGACCGCTTCGAGCGGCACCGGAATCGTGCGGACCGAGATGTGGTTCTACCAAGGCGTGATTCCGGGCGGCGCTCAAACGATGACCGCGACGCTGGTGAGCGGCACCGCGAAACACGTATGTGCGACGGTCCTCCTGGGTGGGGTCTGGGCCACGACTCCGACTGCCGGCGGCACGACCGCCAGCGGGACGAGCACGAATCCGAACATTTCAATCTCTCCCGCATCCGCGGGGGAACTGGCATTCGCGGTCCTCGCGATCCGAGGAACCACCGCGCCCACCGCCGTCACGGGTACGGGAGCGGCGGCTACGAGTCTCTACGGCATCGCACCGACCCAGTGCACCGCCGGTGGCAGCAGTCTCTGCGGGGCGGGCGCCGACATGCCAAACCCAGGAACGGCGATCACCTGGACCGATGGCAACAATACCGACTGGGTGGTGGCAGCGGTTCGCGTGCTACCGGTCCCGAACTGCGGTGTAGCCGCAGGGAACTGCTATCGAATCGGCGCAGGCGGGACGTGGGCCACGGGCGCGAACTGGTCGAACACCTCCGGCGGGGCGGCGTGCGGCTGCACTCCCGTTGCAACGAACAATGCCGTCTTCAACGCGACCCCCACGGGCACCACGACACTCGCGGCGGCGACCACGATCGCCAGCATCGACATGACGAGCTTCACCGGCACGCTCGACACGACGGCATCCAACTGGGCCCTCACAGTGAACGGCCCGTTCGCTATCCAAGGCACCCTCCTGGCGCGAAATTCCACAATCATCGTCACCGGCGATGTGGACGTGCTCACCGCGGGGACGATTGTCAATCTCGGCGCATCGACGTGGACGGTCAACGGCACGTGGACGAATCTATCCACGTCCGCATCGTGGGTCGCAGGCACGAGTACGGTGACGATCCGAGACGCCGCGAGCGGGACGCTAAGATTCGCCGCCCTAGCCGGCGGGACGAACGAGTTCAACAATCTCACGCTCGATGCCAGTGTGACCCCCAGCATCACGTACACGATGGCGGTCAACGCCCTCAGGATGGGAGCGACGCTCACAATCCGCAATTCGACCGGTGGGGCGACGGGACCGACGATCTTGACGACATCGGCGTCGAACCTGGGCATCACCGCAGGGGCGCTCGCGGTTGCGACCTTCGGAAGCTTGACCGCGAATGGGTCCACGATCTCGGTCAACGGCAACGTGAACGTTAGCACCGCGAACGGCTACATCGTCATGGGTTCGTCGACCTGGACCGTCACCGGGACTTGGACGAACGCTTCGACATCCGCTTCCTGGAGTGCCGGGACTGGGACGGTGACGTTCACCAGCCCGATGGGCGGGACCATGACGTTTGCCGGCACGAATCTTCCCGGCAATGAATTCAACAACATCACATTCACTTCGTCCGCAGCGTCCGCTCAGACGTTCACGATGGCCACGAGGGCCATGATTTGGGGTGGGACCCTCAACGTATCCGATGGGTCTTCGACGACGGCCCTCGCCACGGCCAATCTCAGTTTGACCGGCGGCGCGCTGAACGTGGGTAACGGCGGCATCCTCACCGCGAACGCTTCCACGATCACGGTCTCAAGCGTGACGATGACCGGGGGGACGAGCGGCACGATCACGCTCACGACCAGCTCGTTCACCAGCACCGGCAACTGGGACACAAGCGGAGCCGGCTCGGTGTTCACGAAGGGAACGAGCACGGTGACACTGAGCGGTGTGGGCAACGTCGCAATTCTGAACGCAAGCAACAACTTCAACAACCTGGTGATCTCCGCCGCGGGAACCGTCACCCAATCCGGCCTCGTGGACGTGTCCGGAACGCTGACGGTCAATGCGGGTGCGGTCCTCGCGAGCAGCACCTTTGCGCTGACCGTGGCTACTCTTGCCGCGAACATGGCGGGCGGGATCACCGCGGGCGCAGCGGGGACGAAGACGATCACCGGCAATGTCAGCGTCGCGGCGGCGGGGTTCTTCAGTTTCGGCGCGACGACGTGGAACTTCGGCGGTTCCTGGACGAACTCGTCGACAAGCGGATCGTGGTCCGCCGGCACGGGCACGGTCGTCTTCAATTCCGGCGCGTCTCGGACGATGACGTTCGGCAATCTCGGAGTCTCGGAGTTCAACAACGTGCAGTTCAGCCCGACCGCCACGGCGACGTTCACCATGGCGACGAACGGTCTCCGTTGGGGGGCCACTCTCACCCTCAACAACAACGCGACCCTTTCGACGACCAATCTCGCCTTGACCGGCACGGGCGGGAATCTCACCGTGAGCAACGGGGCCACCTTGGCGGCGGGCTCATCCGCCGTGAGCGTGACCCACGTGACGATGACGGGCGGGACCTCGGGAACCATCACGGCTTCCGGCTCTTGGACGGTCGCCGGGAACTGGGACACGTCGGGAGCCGGGTCCGTTTTCACCGGCGGTTCGAGCACGGTGACGATGAATGGGGCCGCTAGGACCGTCAAGATTCTGAACACCTCCAATGGTTTTGGTGCGCTCACGATCAGCGGCACGGTCTCCGCCGCGTCGACGATCACCCTCGCAGGCCTCTTCACGGTCAGCGGCGCGTTCGACACGACCGGGACGAGTTACGGCCTGTCCGTCGGCGGCGGCTTGACCGTGAGCGGTGCCGCGGGAATTCTCCGAACGAATGCCTCGACCGTCGCGGTCGCGGGGAACGTAACCGTGAACAATGCATCCGGCTACATCACATCCGCGGGCGCCGGTTCGTGGACCGTTTCAGGATCCTGGACGAACGCCTCCACGTCCGCATCCTGGAATTTTGCTGCAACCATCACGTTCAACTCATCGGCCTCCCAAACGATGACGTTCGCGGTCCTCCCCGGAGGCGCTGCCGAGTTCAACGACATCGTGTTCAACAGTGGCCCATCGACTGCGACGTTTACCATGGCGACGAACCGCCTCATCTGGTCGGGGACCCTCACGGTCCAGGGTGGGGCCGGGACGACGACTCTCGCGACGAGCAACCTCGCCCTGACCGGAGGAGCACTCGCTGTCGGCGACGCGGGTGTGCTCACCGCGAATGCCTCGTCGGTGAGCGTATCGAACGTCAGCATCACCGGCGGCACATCGGGGACGCTTACGCTCACGAGCGGCACGTGGACCGTGAGCGGGAACTGGGATTCTTCCGGCCCGGGTGCGACCTTGACGAGCGGCAGTTCGACGGTGACGTTCACGGGCGCCTTGACGACCGTGGGGCTCGCGCCGGGGCAGATGTTCTACAATCTCACGATTGTCGGGACGATCTCTGCGACGTCAAGCCTGACAGCGAGCGGTACCTTGACCATAAACAATGGGGCCATCCTGACCAAGACCGGTCAGAGCATCGCCTTCAATACCCTGATCGAGAACGGGGCCGGGAGTATCGCTGACGGAGCGATCAGCGCCGTGAACTTCTCCGTGACGAACAGCGATTCGACGAACCTCACGACGATCAGCGTGTTCACGGCGTGGATCTCCGACTCGAATTACACTTGGACTCATTCCTCCACCGTCGCGACCTCGACGATCACGTTCACGATCGGAGGCAACACGACTGGCTATCGGTTCAACGTGACCAAGGACGCGGTTGACTTCGCGAACGGGATGGTGAACGGCTCCGGTCAAGTCATCTTCACGATGCTCGGCTCGGACCCGGTCGTCGATGTCGTCATTTCCTCTCCTTGCGGGGGAAATCGCTATTGGATCGGAGGGACAGGCACCTGGTCTCAGACGGCACACTGGGCCGATTCGTCGGGCGGGACGAACGGATGCTCCGTTCCGACCTCCTCGAATTCGGTGTTCTTTGATGCGAACTCCGGGGGCGGGACCGTCACGGTCAATGTGAATGCGGCCACGGCTTCCCTGAACACGACCGGCTGGACGGGGACGATTGCAATTGGATCGTTCGACCTCGCGGTCAGCGGGGACATCACCCATGCCGCCGGGATCATTTCGATCGGCGCCTCTTCGAACAGCGGACTGACCGCGACCGGTACGCTAACCCTCTCGGGATTTGCCGTTCTCGACGGGTCCGCTGCGGCGTCTCTGGTCACCATTTCCGGCGACACGTCGATTGCCACCGCCACGGCCTACTTCCGGATGGGCAGCGGGACATGGACGTTCTCCGGGTCGTGGTCCAACAGCGGCACATCCGCGAATTGGGCCGCGGGAACCGGCATGGTGTTCTTCGATTCGTCATCCTCCCAAACGATGACCTTCGCGAATCTCGCGGGCGACGAGTTCCATGACGTGACGTTCCAGTCGGCCGCGAGCAGTGGCACGATCACCTTCACGATGGCCGCGAACGGCCTGCGGTGGAACGGCGCGCTCGTGATTCAGGACACGGCAGGTTCGACGACCGTCCTGGCAACGTCGAATCTCTCCATGACCGGAGGTTCGCTCGCCGTTGGCAATTCGGGAGTTCTCACCGCGAACGCGTCGACCGTCGCCGTCGTCGACGTCACGATGACCGGCGGCGGAACCGGCACGATTACCCTAACAAACGGGGCATGGACAGTGAGCGGCCGGTGGGACACGTCCGGGGCAGGTTCGTCATTCAACAAGGGAACCAGCACGGTGACCATGTCGGGGACGGCGAAGACCGTCGCGATCCTCGACGCAACCAACGGCTTCAGCAATCTGACGATTTCCGGCAGCGTGACGCAGACCAGTGCGATC
>Ga0209886_1000052_pt1 | contig 15558 bp, 19 predicted proteins | sample GWRWN2_40_50_FD_187229 | JGI IMG/M metagenome (GOLD analysis project Ga0209886, IMG submission 187229) | Riverbed sediment microbial communities from areas with no vegetation in Columbia River, Washington, USA - GW-RW N2_40_50 (SPAdes)... | ecosystem: Environmental > Aquatic > Freshwater > River... | reverse complement strand
ATTTTTTGCCTCACAGATTCTGGATCCCTCGGGCCCCTACGAGGGACGCGCCGCTGCATGGGTGCCGGAGGTCGTGAAAGTCTGCACCGGACCGGTCTATCTGACCTTTGATTGCGACGGGCTCGACGCCTCGTTAGTGCCGGCATTGGGAACCCCGGAGCCGGGAGGGCTCGGCTGGTACGACGCCCTGGCCTTGGTGACAGCCCTGGCGAATGGCCCCGGCATTGTCGGCATGGATGTCAGCGAGATTGCGCCGATCGAAGGATTCGTGGCTCCCCAGTTCGCGGTCGCCCGGCTGATCTATCGCATTCTAGGCCGCGTCGGGGCAGCGAGAAGACGTAAGGCGTGAGGCGTCAGGCGTGAAGAATGATGAAAGAACAGAAAGGAACGCATGGTCAAAAGAAACCTAACTTGAGTCCTGCTGCCCCTCGCCCCTCACCCCTCACGCCTCACGATCAGAAACCCTGCCGCATCAATAAATTCTTTACCCAGCAAGGCCTGTGTTCCAGACGGGAAGCGGACCGACTCGTCGAAGAACGCAGGATTACAATCAACGGCCGTGTCGCTGTGCTCGGTGATCAGGTCGGTCCAACCGACGTGATCGCTCGGGACGGCGTGGTGATGCCGTGGGGAAACGCGCCGGTCTATCTCAAGTTTCATAAGCCGGTCGGGATCACGACAACCAGCGAGCCCGACATCCCCGGGAATATCATTGCGTCGATCGGCTATCCGGGGCGAATCTTTCCCATCGGCCGGCTCGACAAGGATTCCTCCGGTCTGATTCTGCTGACCAACGATGGAGAGATCGTCAATCAGATCCTGCGGGGGGAACATGGCCATGAGAAAGAGTACCTCGTGCAGCTCAATCGGCCGTTTGACCAGGCCTTTCTCGACCGCATGGGTCGCGGCGTGGCCATCCTCGGCAAGCGCACGAGACCCTGTGTCATCAGCCGGCTCGGGCAGCGGGAATTCCGCGTTGTCCTGACGGAGGGTCGCAACCGGCAGATCCGGCGGATGTGTCAGGCGCTAGGCTACCGGGTGGTCGCGCTGCACCGGATTCGCATCATGCATATCACGGTCCGTGGCTTGCCGGTCGGACGGTGGACGCACCTGTCCGATCAGGAGCTGGCCCAGCTACTCGCGGCCCTTCGCCACGTTGCGCCCGACAAGAGGCAGCGCTGAAGCGGGAAACAATCCGGATTGGGACTCACAGGGAACGGCTCAGTCACCGCGGAGGATGGGATCGGCGTTCTCCACCCTAGTCGAAAACGACGGAGCTTCCCTGCGGGTCGGTTGGATGGAGGGTGAATCGGAGGTGGAACCGGGTGAATCAGGGGTTCGTCCCACGAACAGGTTCAGAAACGCGATCAAAAGGCTGCCGACGATCAGCGCAGCGCTGGTTTCTCGGATCGTCCTGGTTCCTTCGTCACGCATGTCTTTCGCGACCTCGGCCACGGTTTCAAGGAGGCGATCCAGGGCCAGACTCACCTGAATCAACTTGGGCCCCGAGTTGTCGGCGGCATACAGCTCGGCCTTGTTCCGCAGCTCCGCGGCTTCTTGCGGTGAGCGGGCTACCCACAATTGGACGAGCAGGCTGACCGTGCGGCTGGCCGCCGAAAAATACTGGTCAAGGCTTTCCCTGACCGCTTGCAAATCTTCCGGCTCGCTCCGGCCGCTGAGCGACACGCGCAGGCTGGCTGCGGCGTATCGGTCAATGGCGTGCTGGATGCGGGCGCGCTGATCCGGCAACGAGGCGGTAATGCGTTCGAAATCCTTCTTCGTCGGAGCCTCCAAGGCCCGGATGATCGTGGTCCGGAACCGCATGATGTCGGCCGAGATGTGGGCGAGGTCCGTAGCGCCCAGGGTGTACTCCGTGTACATGATGCGGAGGTCCTGGTCCACCTGACTGAGGGCACGGGCCCCCATCAGCCCAAGTCCCGCAATCAGCAGGCTGATGAGGATCTGGCTCCAGGCTGGCCGAACCATCTGGAATCGAAACGGAATTCTCACTGGCCTGTCTCCGCGTGAGGAGCTGTCCGTTGGGGCGTCCGCTGGGGTGCAGAGGCGCCGTCTTCACCGCTTGTCGCTAGTCTATCAGATCGGCAAGGTACAGAGAAGCCCGGCACCTGCGGAGGAGCACTGAGCAGTGCAGGCACGGTCAGTCCAGGACCAGGCGACGATCCACATGGGCTGTGAGGGTCGGGTCGTTGGAAACAAAAATCACCGACCAGGTCTCTTCTTTGGAGCAAAGCCGTCGAAGGATGGTTTCGCGAATGATCGGCACGAGGGCATGCAGGGTCCCGTCGAAGATGAGGATTTGTGGACGACTGACGACCGCCCGCGCGACAAGAATCCTCAGAACTTGACTGGTTGTGAACACCTTTCCTTGGACCCTGACGGGCGTTTTCAGGCCCAGCGGGAGTGCGTCTACTTCTTCCTCCAGTTCAACGAAGCGAAGGGCCCAGAGGATGTCACTGTAGGTGATTGCCGGGCGGCTGAGGGTAATGTTCTCTTCAACGGTCCCAGCGAACAGCGAGAGCTGCGAATCCAGGACAAGACCGCGACAAGTGTTCAGGGAATCCATGTCCAAGTCACGGAGGTCCACCCCGTTGTACCGGATGACCCCGGACGTCGGGGCGGTGAGGCCGGCCAGAACCCTCGCCAGTGTGGTTTTGCCGGTGATGGTCTCGGAAAAGATCGCAATTTTCTCGCCGGGAGTGATCTCCAGGTTGAAATGTTCGAACACCGGCGGCGAGTCAGGGTAGGCAAACGACAGGTCTTTGCAGGTCAGCCTGACCCCGTGGATGGTCGGGTCCGGCAGCGGAACTGACACTGTCGTCGGCGCAGCATCCTTAGGGAGTGAGAACAGAAAGTCCAACTCGGTGAGCGCGGTGAAGAAATAAAACACATGCTCCATCTGCTTGATGACGGAGTCGAAATTTAGCAGCAAGGTACCGACGATCACCTCTGCGGCCACAAGTTGACCGAGTGTGAGCTGCCCCACCGCCATCAACCACCCAGCAGTAGCAATGAGCCCGCTATGTCCCAAGGCTTGCCATCCGACGGAACCCAGTAGCTGCCGCATCAAGACGTTGAAGCGAGCTCGCCTCGCCGTGAGGTAGGTGTTGACGAGTTGGTCGGTTTTCTGCAGCAGTAACGGGGCGCTTACTGTCGCTTTGAAATGGAGCAGGTTGTAAGCCATTTCCTGCAGCCAATACAGGGTTTCGTATTTGGCGTGGGACATGCGCAGCGTTTCTCTGAGGCCTCCGTGGCTGAGGACCAAGACGATAACGGTGAACCCTCCAAAGAGGACGAAGTTAAACGCGAGAAAGTAGGGGTGATAGAACACCAAAATGGTCATTCCGACGATGCCGCCCACCACCACGTTAATGATGTCCACGAGCAGCGTGGCGATGGCTCGCTGCATCAGCACGGCCTCGTTGAAATAGTTGGCGTACTTGGGTCTGAAGCCCTGAGCTTGAAAACGGGGAAGTTGCTGGGTCATCGCGAGGGCGACGCGCGCAAAGACCCGTCGCTCGAAGATCTCGATGGCGTAAAACTGCAACGCGCGGAAGGCGCCGACGAAGAGCAGAGTCAGCACCATGATCCCGGCCAGGGTCACAATCATGATCGGTTGGATGGCGAAGGCGAAGGTGTTGACCAGCTCCTGGACTGTTAAGGGAATGATCAGAGAAAACAGGCCGATCGCAAGCGCATAGGAGACGACGAGACCAAGCAAGCGCCGCTCGAGCCTGAACAGCAGGCTGAGGCGGGCGATCATGTCCCGCAACGAGACGGACTTCTGTTGGTAGTCGGAGCCGTCAGCACTCATTCCGTTTCTCCGTGACAGGCTCAAGCCTGACGCCTGCCAGTCAAAACCCGGACGATAGCGCGTCTTGTTGCTCGACCGGCTGGTGATTGCGCATCCAGCACCCGGTTATCCACCTAGCCTAGCAAAGGACACAAGAAAATGCCACCGTCTCAATGATCTATTGGGTCGGCCGGTAGCTCACAGGGACCACCGAAGCCGGGCCCTTGCCCCAGGCACCAATGGCCCACTGGTAAAAGGCTAGAGCCTTCTGGTAGTCCGCCTTTGCCCTGACCCACTGGTTCTCAGAATCCACGGCGTTCCGCTCGCGCAGGTTGACAAACAGGACGCTGGTGGCACCCATGCCGAACCGAAACCGCTCCCCCTGCTCGAGCGTTCTGGCCAGTTGCAGTGATTGGAACGCAACCGAGATCCGTTCCTTGGCTCGCTCGACCGCCGAAAGCGCATTGTCCACATCCACCACCACCTGCTGCTCGCGAAACTTCTGGACCAGCACGAATCGGTCCGCTTTCCCCTGCGCCTCGAGGACTTCGCCTCGCGCTCGGCGCTGGAGAAACGGAATGCGCATCTCTACGCCGAAATGATAGCCCAGTCCGAGAACAAACTCGCCTGGTAACCTAGTGGGCTCCGCCTGGGCATTCAGAATGGGCAGGAGATTGTTCTTGGCCAGCTCCAGGTCAATGTTGTTGAGCTTCGCCTCGATGCCCACTTCGCGTACTTCTGGGCGCGCCGCTTTCGCATTGACCTTGTCTGAGTGCACCACCTCGGCCAACGGCAGCTCGATTGGCTTCGGGAATTCGGGGACTCGTTCCGCCTCCGGGGTGGCCGGCGCGTCTTTGTCCCAGAGAAACATCGACAGCCGGTATTGTTCCTGTTCGATCATCCGCTGGGCCGCGATAAGGATCTCCTTCCGGCGCTGCACTTCCTGATTGGCCTCCACCACATCAAGCGGAGCCACGGCGCCGGCCTTTGCGCGCTGCTCGACCTGGCCATACCGGTCTTCCGCTACCTTCAGCGCTCGTCGCTGCACATCAGCTAGTTTCCAGGCGGCGACCCATTCCCAGTATTGCCCGGCGGCGGCTAGAAACAGGTCCTGCCGGGTCTGCGCGATCTGGATGTCAGCGCGAGGGTCGGCCAGCCCGGACCGCTTCAGTTCGGCATTCTCCGGGTTCACCATCAACCCTCTCAGCAAGGGCAGGTGAATTCCCAAGACCGGTTGCTGGTTGCCGCCGACTTGCATATCTGAAAACTCTACAGGGCCGAGCCCGACACGCCAGCCAGCGATGGCCTTGAGGCCCGATGGATGCCGCACATCCAGGAAACTGTCGTTGAACCCGACGTTCACGGTTTGCCCGGACTGCGTGAGACGCTCCAGCTCCCAATCGTTAACCAAGGTCGGTTCGAAGGCACCCAAAGCCCTGAGCAGCCTGCCCCTGGCCACGATCTTTTCGGTGCCTGATCCTTTCAGCAACGGATGGGACCGGTCCACCCAGGCAAGGACTTCTTCAAGCGACAAAGGAATCGGCGGCAAGGCTTTTGCCTTTGCGTTCTCGGCAGCGACTGCCGAGGGCAGGTTCGCGGCAGAGAACAGCAGCAACAGTCCGATCAGTGCGAACAAAAGCGTCCGGATCATGGAGATTCTCCTTTCTTGAGGCCCGTCGTGCAGAGGAGTTTCGTTGCACAACCTGGTAATGGAGAACAGCGCCTGGAGGAAAACTGGCCAGAGCGGTGAGTGAGCCCTGTGAGCGTGTCTACTTGGCACCTCTCCCGGCCTTGGGTAAGAGCGTGTCAAGTAGGCTTGGTGGTCCCTCCTGGTAATCGGGCGGGAAGAGGTTAAACCGTCGCCACATTTCGTACCATAGGGGCACCCGGTTGAGTATGACCCACCCCATGATTTTGGTCCCTTGCCGCACATGACTCTGCTCGGGCCAGGGCCTGTCCCCCGGGTCCGGGACCACCCAAAAGCGGAAGTTTCCTTTCCCGTCGTCCACTTGGTCCACCACCTTGATCACCCCTCCATAGGTGCCGGCCATCAGCTCAGGCCATGCCGGCAGCGGAATAGCCGGGATTCCATAGAAGAGCAGCCGCACCTTGCGCCCCACGTTCAGCAGCGGAGAGTCGATACCGTCAGCCCACAGTTCCGCCGCCTTGTCCGCGCTCAAGGGGGAGATCCGAACCAGCTTGTCACCGGGTCTGACCGTCTCGCCGGGACCCACCTCGGCCATTCGTACCAACGTGCCGTCGATCGGAGCGAAGATGCGGCTGGCGATTCTCCGCTGAGTAGCGTTCGAGAGCCGAAGCGAGATGTCTGCCAACTCATTCGCCGCTCTCGCGGCGTCGGCGAACGCCCCCGCCCGCGCGGCTTCCGCATCCAGGAGGCGCTGCAGCACATCGGCGCTGATCTGGTCGCGACCAAAGGCCAGGGCCTTCATCGCCTGTTTCGCCGCAGCGAGCCCGGCTTGGGCACCCTGAATCTCGGCCTGGGCGGCGATGGCTGCCTGGATCGTCACTTCCAGTTCCCGCTGCGAGACGAGGCCTTGTGCAGCCAGTTCTTTGTGTCGGTTTACGTTCAACTCAGCGGTGTCCACGCCGACCTTGGCCGCCGCCACTCGTTGCTCGGCTTCTCGGACCCTGTTTTCGGCCTCGACCACCCGGGCTTGAGCGGACGGGACCGCAGCCTTGACCAAGCTCTGCATCTCCTTAATTCGCTTTTCGAGCTGATCAGCACGGTCCAACGCCGCCAGACGGGTCTGCTCCAGCGCGACCCTCCTTTGTTCGAGCAGAGACAGCAGGTCAGGTGCCATAAAGACAGGGTCCACGTCACTCATCTCGAGGATCAAGTCCCCCTGCTTCACCCGTACACCTTCGAGCACGTGCCATTTCTGAATGCGAGCGGCGATCTGAGCCTCGATATCCTGAGGCCGTTCGTAGGGAGAGTAGGCCGAGAGCTGACCAGTGGCCGTGATAGTCTGGGTCCAGGGGACGAAGGCGATGACGAGGGCAAAGAGGAGCAACAGCTTGATCGCAAGCCTGGCAGAGAAGCGTAGCCGATCTGGGATCTGAACAGCTTCCCAGGATTGCAGCTCGGCGGAGGTGGCTAAGTTGTCAACATCGATCTCGTCCAGTCCCGTCGGCTGCTCGACGAGCGATTTCAGCCTCCCCTTTAGGCTGGTTCTGATCCGCTGCACCGCGGCGCCTCATCTGTGAGACAACATGATCATCATATAGGATTCTGCGGTCTTCGGTCAATTGTTGGTCAAGGACGCCCCAAGCCCCCATCGGGGGTCCCGGCTCTCGCGTCTTTCGCCTTGACCCGTGAGTTCCAGAACGTTAAGGTAGCGCGACACGTTTAGATTCTTTTGCGAGTGGCGATTTGCGATGGGTTACTCGCTCGTAGCGGGGGAATGAGATGGCAACTCGGCGTGGAGGAAAGGCACGGAGCGGGCTTCAGGAACTGAAACGAATACTGGCCGACATCGAGCGCGGGGGAGTGGTGCGGGTGAACGGGCAAGCCATCTCCGTGCGGCATCCGATGGTTGTCGAACTCAAGGCCTCTCAGAGCCTGGTCTCGGGCGAATTGCACATAGCCCTGTCCTGGCCCTGCGCGCCGGAGGAGGGACGCGAGGCCTCTCCGCTGGTCGGTGTGCTGGGAGGAAGCAAAAGCGATTTCCCGGTGCTCGAAAAGACGGTGGCGGTGCTGACGCATCTGGGCGTGCCGAGCGAATTGGTGGTACTGTCGGCCCACCGGACGCCAGATCGCCTGTTTCAGTATGCTGAGCAGGCGGCCGAGCGGGGGATCGAGGTCATCGTGGCCGGTGCGGGAGGCGCAGCGGCCCTGCCGGGCATACTGGCGGCGAAGACGCATCTCCCGGTCATCGGCGTTCCGATCCCGACCGAGAACCTGAGAGGCCTTGATTCGCTTCTCTCGATCGTGCAGATGCCACGCGGTGTGCCCGTAGCCACCGTGGCTATCGGGGGGGCGGAAAACGCTGGGTTACTGGCGGCCCAGATCCTGGCTGGTCGGTATAGAGTCCTCCGTGAGCGGCTCAAACAGTTTCGGGCTGAGCAGACCCGGGCGGTCCTTGAGTCATCGTTTGAGTCCAAGAAGAAGCCAACGAAGCCGAGGTAATGGAGAGGGCCTCGCGATTCTGCTCAATACGCCCGGCGCCAAATTGCATCTCTAGGGGGAAAGGCCATCCGCCCCGGCCGTAAAATGGGCCGTGACGTTTCTGGCCGAGCAACCCGAGACAGCCTGGGAATCCGCGCTCGCGTTGAGAAAGATGCTTGGCAACGTCGAATTACCCGAAGCCACTCCGCAACAGGAGCGCTGATAGCGCCTCCTGACAACAACGCCTCCATCTTGAGTGTGTTATAAACCTGTTTGTCACCAGGCTTGGCGACTGGTCTATGTTTCGTCAAGTCAAAAGGCCTCATCACGAGGGGCCAAGAAGAAATGATTTCGATGTGCTCACGCGAATGAACAGAGCTTCATGTCCGGTCTAACCTCCTCAGGCCTGTGACAGAGATCCACTCCTTGTTTGGTGCAGGCGATGACTGATAGGCAGTTCTCTATGTCGATCAGAGCGGTCATGGCGGTGAATCTCATCGTGGCAACGACAATGGGCCTGGTTCCAGTCACCGATGCTATCTCTGGCTCGATTATTATCGCGGGGAACGGACCGGAACTCCCTGTCATCGAACGGCTGGTTCGAGCGTTTGAAAAAGAGCACCTCGGGAGTGTCGTGGAGATCCAGTGGGAACAGGATTCAGACCCGATTGAACTGGTCAAGTCGGGGAAAGCGCACCTTGCAGTGACTGGGCAAAACGCCCCCGACTTGTCTGCGATCCCCATTGCCTGGGACGGGATTGCGGTGGTCGTAGACTCCACAAACCCAGTGAAAGAGGTCACCACCCAACAGGTAGCTGACATCTTCGCGGGCAAAGTGAAGCGGTGGTCAGCGCTAGGTGGACCAGACACCACAATCCAACTGATCGACCGTCCGCAGTACCAGCACATCCGGCATAGCTTCGAGGAGGCGCTCGGCATCGTGGGGCAGATTCTGAAATCAGCCAAGGTGGTTCGATCTGACCAAAAAGCGATTAGCACGGTGGCGGGCAGCCTCCCTGCGGTGACCTATGCCTCGCTAGGAGTAGCCCTCGAAGCAGTGAGCTACGGAGTAAATGTTAGTTTGCTGGTGATTGACCGGGTCGAGGCGGCTAAAGAGACAGTCAGAGACGGGCGCTATAAGCTCCGCCGCCCCGTGCTTCTTCTCTCAAGAAAGGAACGAAGCCCAGTGGCTGAAGCCTTTGCCGCATTTGCCCTTTCGAAAGACGGGCAGGCCATCGTGGACCAAATGTTTATTTCCTACCGCCCCTGAGAGTAGAATGCAAGCAAGGGCTCCAGGAGACTTGAAACTGAGGATACCTCCCACGGTAAAGGAGATGAAGAAATGAAAAAGGAGGACGAATCACGTTTAGAATCCATACTGAAAACATTTGAACAGAAGCTGGCGAAATCGAAAGACGTAAAAGATCAGCGACAATCTGAAGAAGATGTCTTCTGCATGGAGTTTAAGCGAATTCGTACACAGGTAATTCGTCCTGCGATGGAAGATATTGGAAACCAGCTTAGAGTCAGGGGCCATAATTCTGAAATATCAGAAGTCGGTGATGAGAGAAGCAAACGAGACGCGAAAATAACAATGAGCATAACGATCGGTGGAGTTCCCAGTTCTGCCTATGCACCTGAAAACACTGTGTCGGTTTCCTTTTCTCACACGGGGCACACGACGATCTCTATTCATGCGAGCACTCCGATGCAAAACAGGAGGGGGTTTGCGGGGCTGCGAGGGCATTATGCCGTATCTGAAATCACTACCGATGTGGTTGAGAAAAAAATTCTTGAGGTTCTAGAGGAGGTTTTTAGCCCAAGCTAGAGCGTCTCTCTGGATCTACCTGGGGATCAATGCAAGTCAGGGTCATTCTGGCTGGGTCAGCAGAAAAGTCCTGAAAGCGTTCGCGGACTCACCCCTCATCTTTTTCTCTTTACAATCAGTCTTGTTCAGACCAACACTCTTCGGCTTTGAAACTTTTCTTCAATTGGCCCAGTTCATTGTCTCTGGCTTTTGAGCCATGAACCTGGTTCAAGAACCTGGAGCCTTGAGTCGAGTTTTCAAGGGGTTTGGTCTATCCTTCTGCAGGGTTCAAAGAGAAAGGATTATGGGTAGTGTCTCAATTTGGGGAAACAAGAATCTTCTTTGCGTACTCGAATGCTGCCATCATAGCTTCCTGTTCTGTCTTGTACTCCCCTGGCGGATGGCCTTGGTACTTGCCGATCTCTGATTCCTCAAATCCTGGAATCGTAAATTGACACACCCACGTCCCATTATCTTTCTGGCCTGGCACGAGGATGACTTTCTTCCCTTTAGAGTAGCATGTCTCAGCCACGGCTGCCTCCTCAACTACTGGCCCATCTGCTCGACGGCCCCCAGATCCGACTCGTCCTCGATGTCCTCAAGACAATAGAGGCAGGTAAATGGAAAATCGGCTGGCACTTCTTGTAGGACGACATCCGGAGTCTCGACCGCAGGTTGGCCGCAGTCCTTGTGGACGTAGATTATCATGATGGCATTCCCGGACCGGGCATTGTGGTTCTGGAGTTCACCTTATCCACAGTCGCCTGAAGTTGACAGATGGTTAGAAGGCGTCTTGGGCGCACCGGATGCCCACATAGGGACCCTTATCCGTGGGAAAGTAACTTTCCCGTGACGCGGACTTCAGCTGGATCGCCGGATCGCCAAACGACCCGCCTCGGAGCACCTTCTGTTGCCCACGTGCTGGCCCCGTTGGATTACTCTTTGGGCTCGTGACGTAATACTTCTCGTCGTACCAGTCGGCCACCCACTCCGAGACACTCCCCGCCATGTCATAAATCCCGTAGGGACTCTTGCCCGCCTCGTAGCTGTCCACCGGCCTGAGACTGTCACTATAGAAGTTGTGTGCAAGGGGCTTATCGTAATTCGCCAGTTTGAAGGTGGGCTCTTCATTGCCCCACGGGTACGTTCGACCGTCTGCTCCGCGCGCCGCCTTCTCCCACTCAGCCTCCGAGGGCAGGCGCTTGCTGACCCAGCGACAGTAGGCATCCGCTGCCGTCCAGGTAACCCCCGTCACCGGCCGATCACCGTCGTCAGACAGGTTGACTTGCTCCCATGACATCGGCAATGGCCTCGATTGACCCTGCTCGATTGACTCCAAGAATTTCGCATAGCGCGCCGTGGTCACCTCGTACTGATCTATATAGAATGCGTTGAGATACACCTCATGCGGCGGTTGGGCCTTGGACAGCCCGTTTTGGCTCCCCATCGTAAACGCCCCGTCTTTGATCCACACCATGGGGGCCCCGTACTTGCGGGCCTCTGCCTCCAACGCTCGGCGATTTTCAGCCAGCGCAGGTGTGGTTAAGCTAATGGTAGCCAGCCCAGCTAGAAGCGTAATGGTCACGGCGACGTGACGCATGACAGACCTCCACGTGACAGATCCAGAAATAATACACTCAATCCCTTGGGTCTCATCGTTCCTCGATTCCTCAGCTCCACATGCGATGGACCTCGCTCACATGCTCCACCCCGCCAACCTTCTCGATCTCCCATTGGACATTATGCGGAATTGCTACAATCCTCAGTTCCGCACAGTGACCGTTGGCCTCAGCGCCGAGTTCCTCCACTACCTGCACGAGCTTCTCATCGTCTCGGGGGACGAGCTGGCCACACCGATTCAAACTCGGCTCTCGTGGAGTCGCCCCTTGGGGCCAGTACGCACCAAAGTCTGGTTCCTGGAGCGCCTCTCGTTGGCCCAAGTCTCGCAGCCGCAGAAACGCCCGGTGACTGAGGCAAAACCCTCCGTCGCGCTTACTCGCGTAGCTCTTATTGATGACGATTTTTCTCATTAACTGATCTCCCTCTCTGCCCTCTGGCTGCCTCGGCGGCTCCGCTGCGATTCGGCCGTTTTATCGTGATGGCACCTCTTGAACCAGTCAGGACGTCGATTTCGACTCTTCGTACCCTTCATACCACCCGCTCCATTTGGCATACCATCGATCCGCCCACTTGCTCACTTCTTCTTTGTTGTCGCCGTACCGCTTCTGGATTGTGCCGTTGAACTTATCTTGATCGCCCTCAATCTGTAGGAGATCATCATCCGTGAGTTTCCCCCACTGCTTCTTGAGCGCTCCTTTCAGTTGGTCCCAACCCCCTTTGAATTGCTCCTGGTTCATCATGCCCTCCTTTGTGTTCTCAAGCTATCACGTGATCCGACGTCCTCAGGATGACCTTATCGATCGTTCTTCTAAAACCCCTTGTCCTTTATCAAAGTCTACCCACCCGCTGCTGGTGACACAGAAGCCAACTGCGCCTTCACTTGTTGAAGCGTCCTCATGTGTTTTTGCAAATCATCCACGTTCTTCTGCATCTCAACCAGGGCACTTCCGATCTGTTTGGCTGAGCAGTGGCGTAGTTTATGGACACTCCTCCCAGTCCAAAGCCGAAGGGCTCTTTGGGATGGCGAGTTCAGCGTGAGCAGGTAGATCAGTGGTGTGTTCTTCATGATGTCCTCCGTTGTTCTTGTTGCCCGCTGCCTCGACGTTGGCGCCGAGAACGAAGCGGCGGGCCATTTCGAGCATCCTGTCAGGCTGCTCGAAAGACTGCGAGCAGGTCACTCAAAGCCATGGTCTTGATTTTCAGGACGACCTGCTTCGCTTTCACTTCATCCATCGCGGCCGTCTTCCCGGCTCCGTCCGTGAGACACGCCGCGGTAAGCGCGAGCACCTGATTGCACTCCTGCTCCACCTTCCCCTTGACCACCCGGTTCACGGAGAGAATCTCCATCATTTTGGCTCGTGTTGATGACAGCTGCGACTGAAGTTCCTGCTCCGGATAGATTTGGCGTGCGGCCTCGTTCAGACAGCGGTCCAAGCTTTGCGCCAGGAAGACGTACAACCTGACCAGCGTTTCAGTGATGTCGATGTGAACATGAGCTGTGGATTGGGCATTCATATATCGTCCTCCTCTTCGTCGTTGGAACGTCTACGTCCCGGCGGTCACTCCCTTGACCTGCCCTGAATGGCAACCGGACCGAGGCAAGCTCTACCGTGGCAGATGCACGGTTACGATGATGTCTGCATCGAGGCCTTCAGTTCCTGAATGGCCCTCGCCACATCACCCTCCGTCGATCCGAACCGGTCCCCCATCACCTTGATGGCCTGCTTGATCGCTGTCGTCATGTTCGTGATTTGCTCCTCGAGTGTCATTGAACTTCTCCTCATTTGGAATAACAATTACTGACGGGCCCCTGTTTTCTGTACCAGGTGATATCAGAGTTCCCGAGTGATTGAGACCTCACCCAAAACTGAGCCACAGAGAATTAGAACGTCTTGGCTTCCTGCGACCTGTTTTCGAGCACTGTACTAGCGGATGGTGGTGCTTAAGACCTCAGATCACGAATCAGTTGCTCCATCTTGCCGCGGATCTGTTTCATTCGGCTCGGATCTTCTACGAAGTCAAAAAGATCATCCTCGGAAAGGGGGAAATACAGTGTTTTCTCTTTGTTTGTAATGGTGATCTGGAATGAACCATTCGCCGTTTCTTCCGGAATCTTACACACGAGTTGAGGATTCATCGATCTGACCATCTCGCTCAACTTCTGCTTGGCTTCGTCTAGATCAGACATGGGCACTCCGTCGGTGGTGTAGGGACCACTTCGCGCCATATGGCCAGATCACTTCTCATCGCTCCTCCCTCACTTGGTATTCGGGCTCAGAGGTCATTGCTTCGACTCTCCAGGGGGACAGCCTTGGTATTTGCCGAGTCTCTGAGGCCTTGAATTCTCGAATCGTAACTTGACACACCCACGTCCCGTTATCTTCCTGGCCCGGTACTAGGATGAACTTTTTCCTTGGCGGTAGCACGTCCCAGCCATGGCTGCTCCTTCCACTTTGATTTGCCCGGCTAGTCCCGATTGGTCAGCAATTTATAGTCATAGACATAGGTGTACAGCGTCACCGCTACAATTGCCCCGCCAACGAAGACAGCGGTTGCTGTTAAAGGATATTGAGCTACCCAGTGGTAAATAGTCTGTATGCTGTTCACGATGTTCCTCCCTGTGGTCATCCAACCAATGTATGACGAAACATGTTTCTTCGGGTCAGGTCCGAATGGCTGAGTTCCAGCAGCCTTCCTTCTCCTTGGAGGGGTGGCCCTGCTTATCGCTTCTCCTCAATTTCTTGATCTGAGGTTACGCTACCCTCTTCAGGCTGGTGCGAGGACCACCTGCGCCACTCTCCGCATCAACGTGTTCCCCGAGGTAAATACTCGACGGCAAATACTCCACAAACAGGGTTAGCTTCCCGTTTCTTCTTCCACCCCTGTTCTTCTTCCACCCCTGATCCAGCAACCATGTGGCCCCGTCAGCCAGCCCCAGGATCACGGTGATGACAACAAACCAGCTTCCGACCACCAGCACTGGCACTAAGACAATACCCCCCAAAGCCGCGACGATCCCCACAACAATCCACATCATGAGTTCCATTTGTCACCTCCATTACATTCTCTAGACCCCTGAAGCGGCGGAGACTAGGGAGGGTGCTGGCTCGGAGACAGAAGACGGGGATGCGGGATTACCGGCCTCTTTCTCCGAGCCGTCTTTCTTCGGTCCGGTGGTGCTCTCTGAGTTTCCCTCCGCGGCCGTCGGCTTCATCTTGTCCGAATAGTCCGTGATGTACCAACCGGACCCCTTGAACATGATCGCCGGCGCCGAAATCAGCTTAGAGACCGGCTGGGCGCAGGCTTGACACGTGGTGATGGGGGCATCGCTGAATTTTTGGGTCACTTCAAAGCGGTGGCCCGCCTCACACCCGTACTCATAGACCGGCATTGTTCCTACTCCTCGTATTGTCGTTTCGTTAACCATATTAAGTTAATTAACTTGTTCTTGTCAAGTATGATGTGATATATTACAAAATGGCTGGAATTTCTTAATCAATCATGGTTAAGCCACAGGAGGGAATCCAGTGAATGTTTCCTTAGTGATCAGGCAGCGGCTGGAAGAATTGGGGCTTGAGCAGAGAGAGCTGGCACGTGCCGCCCAAGTGACGGAATCCTACATTTCACAGGTCCTGACGCAGAAAAAACTGCCCCCCGCGTCTAACCGGACCGACATCTACGACAAGATGGGCAAAGTATTGCAGCTCCCGAGCGGGGAGCTTGCGAAGCTGGCTGACCTCCAGCGTAGAGAGCAATTGAAGAAAAAATTGGGGGACCCGCCCAGGCCCCTGTTTCAAGAAGTTCGCGAGTTGATTCTCCGCAAATGCAACCCCGACAAACAACCACTCATACACGCCATTTTTGAGAGGCAGCCCTTCGGCGAACTCGAACGCTTCATCACCCAGAAACTGTTGGACGTGGTCAAGGGCGTCGCCAAACAAGAACTGGAAAGCGAACAGTGGCTCCGCCGGGTGGCTCGACTCAGCCACAAGAGCTATGAACAGATGCGAGTCATCGTGCTTGAGTTTTTGGATGCGACTATCTTTAACCTGTCGATTGACAACTGCGTCGCCTTCTTGGATCCGCTGATGGAGTCCTGGGACATCGACCTCGCGACGTTTGGGATGGAAGTTGTCTTAAACCGCCGAGTGGCCTCAGGGCACCTGAAGAAATTTGAGTTTGTTGAAAGGGAAC
>Ga0209886_1000050_pt1 | contig 15666 bp, 12 predicted proteins | sample GWRWN2_40_50_FD_187229 | JGI IMG/M metagenome (GOLD analysis project Ga0209886, IMG submission 187229) | Riverbed sediment microbial communities from areas with no vegetation in Columbia River, Washington, USA - GW-RW N2_40_50 (SPAdes)... | ecosystem: Environmental > Aquatic > Freshwater > River... | reverse complement strand
TCGGCAGCTTCTGCTCCACTTCCCGGCGACTCAACCCCAAGAGCATCCCGTTGATCCGGATATTCTCGACCCCTGAGTAGTCCGGGTGGAACCCCGTGCCCAGTTCAAGGAGCGCAGAGACCTTTCCGTTCATCTCGAAGGAGCCGCTGGTGGGAGCGGACAATCCCGCGAGCAGTTTCAGCAAGGTGCTCTTCCCAGCTCCATTCTGTCCCATCACCCCGATGCACTCCCCGGCGCCCACTTCGAACGAGACATCGTCGAGCGCCAGCCGCTGCGCATGGTATGGCTTCCGGTTGAAGCAGAGCATTTCCTTGAGCAGATCGGCCCGCCTGGCGTACCAGCGATAGATCTTGGTCAGGTGTTTCGCTTGTATGGCAACCATCAGATCACGTCCGCGATGAGCGCGCGCATTCGGCACAGCACCCAGAACCCAGAAAGAAAGAACATGATCGCTATGATCGTAACCACCATCCAGATCAACAAGGTCGGCGGCTGATTGGCTAGCAGAATCATCCGATAGCCCTCGAGAAAATACGACATGGGGTTGCACAAAAAGACGATGGCGAAGGCCTTCGGCACCATCTCGGTCGTGTAGACGACCGGGCTCAGAAACATCCACACCATCAGGGCAAGCGGCAGGACCTGGCTGGTATCGCGAACCGCGACATTCACGGCCGACAAGAACCATGCCAGCCCAATCGTAAAGAACAACTGGACCACGAGCAGCAGCGGAAGCAGCGCCAGCGTCCAGCCGACCTGATGTAGGGAGGCTAGGAGAGTCACGAGCAGGACGAGACCGACCAGCCCGGACACCGTGGTTCCCAGAACTTTACTCACCGGGAGAATTTCAATGGGAAACACAATCTTCGTGACGAGGGATGTGTTGGCGGTGATGGAACCTGCCGCAGCCGATACCGCCTCTGAGAAGATGAGCCAGGGGAGCAACCCGGTCAGGAGCACGAGCAGGTATTCCGCAGTGGTCTGACTCGGTCCCCCTCTGGCTTGAAACACGACCCCAAAGAGCACGCTGTACAGGCCAACCAAGAGCAACGGTTTGACCAGGATCCAGTAGAGCCCCACCACGGATCCGGTGTGCGTACGCCTCAGCTCATCGGCGGTCAACATCCGGATGAGTTCCAGATGGCGCAGAAGTCCGCTCAAACTTTCTGAAAATGACCCGACCATTCTGTAACTCGTGCCGGTCATGACGGCCTCTGTAACTAGCTGCGAGCCGAGGATTTCTGCGTCATCGCTGAACGGCACCCGTATATTTGGTGAACCCGTCCGCGTCCATGAAGAGGCGATTCCAAAACTCGAAGCTTAGCAAACTCCAAATCAGTAATCGGTGATTCACCTTGCCGGCTAAGTGCTCATCCAGGACCCGCCGAAGATAGGCCTCCTGAAAGAACCCTCGGGACAAGGTCTTTCGGTCCAACAAAACGGCTTTGACGTAGTTCATGAGAGGGCCCTGGTACCAAGACCGCTCCGGAGCGCTGAACCCTTGCTTGCGCTTGCGCAGGATCTGATCCGGCAGAATCCCTTCCATCGCGCGCCGAAAGAGATATTTCCCGGCTAAGTTCTCGTCACCTTCCGGGTTTTTGTCCCACCGATGGTTGATGAGATAAGAGGTCGGGAGCCCCGTCACAAAATCCACGAGTGTCTGGTCGAGTAAAGGAACCCGAGACTCCAAGGAATGAGCCATGCTGAGCTTGTCCTCGATGACAAGCAAGCCGTGCAAGAAGGTCTTCGCTTCAAAATACAGCGCTCGACGGATCGGATCTTGGATGGTCCGCGCGCCCTCGGCAACACGAAGGAAGGAGTCATAGGGATCATGCCTGCCAGCAGCGCGGATGACGTCAGGGGTAAAGAACTGGATCCGATGCTGATGCGGCACCAAGCGATTCCAGTACTGGTAGTAGGAAGAGCTGAAGTCACCGAAAGACTCGGCACCCTCCACGACTTTGTACCGCCAGGGATACCCGGCGAAGACCTCATCGCCCCCAGTCCCGGCGAGCACCACTTTCACGAAGCGGCTGGCCAGCCTAGCCGTGTAATAGTAGGGATAACACATCCCGACCCTGAGATCTTCGATGGCCCAAATGACGCGCGGCAGCGCCCACTCCAAGTCTCCGGCATGGAAGACCATCTGGTAATGTTCAGTTCCGAACAGGGCAGAAAGGACCTCGGCATCTTTTCGCTCGTCGAAGCCGGCTTCAAAGCCGGAGACATTGGTGAGATCAAAGCCACCGGTGAAGGTCATCAGCCGAGGAATACTGTGGGTCGCGAGCGCCGTGATCGAGCCTGAGTCCATTCCTCCGCTGAGGTAGGCCCCCACCGGGACATCGCTAATCAGTTGCCGTTTGATCGTGTCCTCAAGCAGGAAGCAAAGGCGCTCCCGAAACCGCTCCTCTCCAAGATCCTCCTGAGGATCAAAATTGAAGTCCCAGTATCGGCGCCGCTCGATGCGGCCATCTTTGACCGTCATTGTATGGCCCGGTTCGAGGAGGTGGATTCCCTTAAACAGCGTCGTGTCCCCGAACGTATTCTGGAAGGTAAAGTAATCCACAAGGCCTGGCAGATTGACCTCGCGTGGGATCCAGGGAAGGGTCAGCAGGGCTTTTGCCTCAGAGGAGAAGACTAGGGTGTCATTGACCTCGACATAGTAGAGCGGTTTGATGCCGTATCGGTCCCTGGCCAGCACAAGCGTCTCGTCCCGATCGTCCCAGATCGCGAACGCAAACATCCCATTCAAGCGCTCGACACAGGCCGCCCCATGTTCCTGGTAGAGAGTGAGAATAACTTCCGTGTCCGTCCCGGAGACGAACTCGTAGCCCTTCTGGATCAATTCCTTTTTCAGCTCCTGGTAGTTGTAGATCTCCCCGTTGTAGGTAATCCATACCGTCCGAGTCCGATTGGCCATCGGCTGGTGGCCCGCGATCGAGAGGTCGAGAATGGAAAGCCTTCGATGGCCGAGGGCCAGACGAAACGTCTGCTTTCCGCTAGGCGGATTGGCTCGGGCCAGCCCACGGATCTGAAGATCCGGCAGAGAGCGGGCAAGATCGTGGGCAGTGAGCTCCCACCACCGCGCCCCTGATCGCCCTTCAGTCGGAGCCAGCAGGACGGAGCCAGCATCATCCGGACCGCGGTGCGCCTGGGCGTCGCACAGCCGTGAAATCTCAAACGGGTCGATCGCCCGACCTGCTAAACTGTAGATGCCCGCGATGCCGCACATCAGCTGCTCATCTCCTTGGCCAGTTCTTGCAACCCTTCGCGCAATCCAATGGTCGCCTGGAACCCAAGCATTCGCTTCGCCTTTTCATGACTCCCGACTCGCCTGGTCATCATGCCTGGTGCCTCCGGCTGGTAGATTGGGATCAAGGACGACCCTGTGAGCTCCAGGAGCATCATCACAATCTCCTTGACCGTCACTTCTGTCCCGCTTCCGACATTGAACGCTTCCTTCGTCACCTCGCTCTCCATTGCCAATACCGTGCACCGAGCAACGTCCCGAACATGCACAAAATCAAAGGAGGCAGAGCCGTCCCCGGTGATCACGGGCGGCTGACCCGACCTGATCTTGGAGAGGACGGCAGGAATCAAACTGCCAGCTTGCCGTGGGCCATACACATTCATATAGCGCACAATTGCGTATGGTAACTTCACATGAAACGGTCGAAACAGAAATTCGGCGCAAAGCTTGCTGACCCCATACATGGTCCAAGGATCGAAAGGATGCTGCTCATCCATCATCTCCCGCGTGTCCCCATAGACTGATGAGGCAGACGTGTACACCATTTTGCCTATGCCAGCTCTCACCGCTTCCTGGATGACATGGAAAGTCCCACGAATATTGACCTCAAACGCCAACCCCGGATCTTTTTCGCAAGTACCAAGCGGCAGCACAGCCATGTGGAACAGGCCGTTCATACCTTTCAGCGCATGAGTGAGTGCGTGCTGGTCCAGTACATCACCCTCAACAACCTGAACCCGAGAGTCCTGCAGAAGGCCTGTCAGGTTCTCGCGCCTGACCACCTTGTCATAGACCACCACCTGTTTGGCTCCACGCCGAAGGAGTTCCTCTGTCACATGCGATCCCACAAACCCACTGCCGCCCGTGACTGAGAACCTGTTGTTCTCGATCTTCATGTTGCGCGCTTTCCCTTCAGCAAGGGCTTGTCTCCCTCTCACTAAAAATCACGTCGTTGGAAAACCGCGCAGGCTGCAGAAATCAGAAGGGCCGCGTAGAGCAGCCCATAGGCAGAAGCCCATGCTTGATAGGACAGAGCCACCGATGTCCCCATTGCCGCCTGTCCCTTCATATTGAGCATCTCAAGATTGGGGCAGAGATAATACAGGCCCGTCATCACAGCCTGGACTGCCTCGCTATGATTTTTCTGGGCGATGCCTTTCAGATCAGTGGTAAGGTGCCCTATCACGTAAAACCCGAGCGTCATGATGGCGCTCAGAGTCGAGGTGCTGAAGGTGGAGAAGAACAAGGCCAGCGCGGTCACTAGCAACAACTCGACGAAGATCAGTTCGATTGCCTGCAACAATGCCCAGTGAACCGGCGCTCGATAAACCGCGAGGGTGGCCAAATACACAGCCAGCATGATCAAGACATTGACGAGGAGCGTGAACATGAGCCCTAGATACTTACCAAGGATGAACTGCGTTCGGCTGATCGGCCTTGCCATGATCGTGTAAACGGTCCGCCGCTCAATCTCCTTGCTCACCAGACCGATCCCGACAAAGATGGCAATGATCACCCCCACCAAGTTAATGGCGGCTAGGCCCATATCCGTGACGATTTTTTGATGCTCCATGATCGTGAGGTCCGCCAGCAGCACCGAGAACCCGATCAGCAGTAGGGCGAAGAACAAGAGATTGTAAAGAATCTTGTCCCTGAGGTTCTCCCTAAACGTGTTCAATGCGATCACGACAACCTGTCGCATAGTTAGACCTTCGTATCGCTTCGCATGCCCACTGTCATGTCATCTTGTTTGAAAAACAGTTCTTCCAGCGATCCCTTTTGCGGCGTGACCGAAACGAGCCTTCCACCACGAGCTCGGATCATAGCAAGAACTTCGTCAAGTTGATCTGGTCCGGGCAACGCCACCAGACAGTGCCGGCCTCGCTGCAGCACTCGAGTGGCCAAGGCGGTGATGGACGGTACCTCATCGGCATTGATGCCCTCGCACACAATCTCCACGGATTGTGTATGCCCATTACTGACAAGCTCATCCACACGGCCGGAGGCCAGCAACTTTCCCTTCACGATGATCCCGACCCGGTCACAAATCATTTCCACGTCCGGAATGATGTGCGTGCTGAAGAATACCGTTTTGCCCTGATCGCGCAGGCCAAGGATCAGGTCGCGGACATGCTTCCGTCCCAAGGGGTCGAGTCCCGACATCGGTTCATCCAGGATCACCAGCTCCGGGTCGTGAATGAGTGCCTGGGCAAGACCCACTCGTTGGAGCATGCCTTTCGAAAACTTACGGAGTTGTCTGGTCCGCGCCTCACTCAGCCCCACAACCTCCAGAAGATGATCGATCCTCCGGCCTAGTTCGGCTCGCTCCAGGCCATCCAAGTGCCCGTAGAAGGCTAAAAACTCATCGGCTGTGAGGTAGTCGTAAAAGTAGGGGGACTCTGGAAGGAATCCGATCCGCCGGCGGACTTTCAAGTCGCCGGCCGGCTTGCCCAGCATTTCGACCTTCCCGCTTGTGGCGCGCATTAAACTGAGCAGAATTTTCAACGTCGTGGTCTTTCCGGCACCGTTGGGACCCAGAAAGCCGTAGATCTCTCCTTTATGCACAGACAGTGACAGCCCAGCGAGTGCGGTGACAGGGGGCAGCCACGGCCACCCAGATCGGAATTTCTTGGTCAACTCTTCAACTAAGATTGCGTCCACATTTCCTCACGAGCTTATTGATGAAGCAAGGCGCAATACTTCAACGGGAGACGCCCCCCATATAGTGTCGATGCACGCGTAACCGTTGGCGCAACCCTGTGCTGGCCACCGTTCCCTCCGAGGCTTTCAATTCGTAGACACCTCCTAAGGGTTCCTTCGGTATCTGTTGAATGATGCCTTTGGTCACCAGATCGTTCAAGCTGGCTGGGAGTTTGCCATACCGCGCCTTGTATCGACGGACTCCTTCCTCCAGAAAGCGGATGTCTCGCTCCGCGATCACTTCTTTCATCCGCTCCAGCAGGCTCTCGCGCAGGCGCTCGTCCTGCAATTGTTGGTAGAGTCGTTCCAGAAATTCGAGCGCCGCGTCCGGATCGCCGGCCTCGACCGTCATCCTAGCCGCCAGCTTGGGCAGGTATGCTGGCGCGCCAGGCAATTCGGAGGCAATCCGCAAGTATTTCGCCGCTTGGACCGGGTCATGAAGTTCGTAGAAATAGTCATACCCTACATAGAACGGAAGCTGCCAGACATCCGGGTTATGGCGCATACCCTTGGTCAGCAGCGCGATGCTCTCTCGGGGCAGATTTGCCCAGACACCCAGAACGATCCCGCTCGCCTGGTACGCAAAGGCAAACTTAGGGTCCAGATCGGTCAGCACATCCACCGCATGATACGCCCAGAGATACCCTTCGGTCGTTTGCTTCCGTTCGCCGAAGTGTTGGACTGCTTTGAGCCAAATCAGGTCTGCGGCCATCTGCCGGTAACCCAACACTGCCACTCTGAGGTACTCGCCTTTCGGCAGATAGGCTAACTCTGCAGCCCTCACCATTGCGGGCCGTTGATGCTCGACAACAATCAGCGTTCCGGCCGCGGCTCCTCCAAGGACTAGGAGCAGACTCCCAGTCAGAAACCAGCCAGCCACGGATTCTGTTCCGGCCTGCAGCTTCATGTGGGCGGCCTGACCCGTTTCAACTCGACGGCGAGGGCGGTGGCGTCTGCTTTCAGGAATCGTTCTTCATGGCTGTCTTTGTTCCAGCCTGCATATCGCTGCTGACGCTCGATAATCTCTTGATATTCACGCGTCGCCTCCTCGATTCGCTGCGAGTCCAGGTAGAGCTGAGCTAGCCACTGTCGTCCCTGAAGAAAGTTTGGCTCGATCTCGACCGCCCGTCGGACATGGGTTTCCCCCAGCTCGCGATCACCGAGCGCCAGGGCCAGACGCCCCAACTCGAGTCGGTAAAACGGATTGAACGGTTCCAAATTGACAGCGTGTTCGTAAGCCGAGCGCGCTGTATGGAGCAAGGCTATCCGCTGCTCACTATTCAGTTCCCCTAATGGTTCCGAAGATGTTACAGAAGATGACAAGGAACGATACACATGACCCAACAACCCATAGAGCCGGCCATCCAGAGGATTCAGCGCAATAGCGGCTTGCAACTCAGCCACGGCGGCCTGCGCCGCCGCATCATCTCGCAGCCGCTCAAAGAGCTGAAAATACGAGGCGGCGAGCGAGTTGTGGTAAAGAGCCTTCCCAGAGTCTAATGTGATAGCGGTCCGGTAGTCGGCGATTGCTTTTGCGAAATCTTGTCGAGCGGCCGCGCGTGAACCGGATTCAAAGGCCATCCAAGCAAGCCCCAGTTTGAGAGTCGCTGCCATCAGCATCCCAATCATTGCGACAACCAGAGCGCTCCAGACCATCCGAGATCGAACCGGAACAGTACGCAACGGCTCAACAACTTGCCCGGACAACCGCCGGGCCGACATGATAATACCGACGCATAGCGTCAACAGAATGGCCAGAGCCGGCTCATGTAGGTTTGAGTCCACCCCTGCATGCGCCAGGATCCCGGCGATGGCTCCGCTTGTCCCCACGACCACGCCGCGTTGCCATCGCCGGAGCCGTCGTTGCAGCACAAATACCGTCTCTCGAGTCACCATGACCACACCCCAGCAAAAGACCAGGATGCTAGCGACCCCGAGTTCGACTCCCATCTGAAGGTACTCGTTATGTGCAGAGTGCGCGATCTTTCCGTACCGTGCGATCTGCCCATCCACAGGAAACGCGTAGCGAGGGTACGCATACTGATACAAAGCAAGCCCGACCCCGAACGGCTGCTCCACCATCATGTGGATCGAGCTTTGCCAGATCTGCCAGCGAGCATACCCCACCGGGTTGGTGATGTGCTCCGCCCCAAGGCGATCACGGAACGGATTCGGCACCAGCAACCCCACCGCCAACAACAGCAACAAGACACCAAGCGCTCTGCGGCCATACCTCACTCCGACCACTAGTGAGGTCCCCACCGCAAGCCCTAAGACACCTCCGCGCGATCCGGTGAATACAATGGTAAGTAACAATGTGCCCAGTATGGCGATCAGCACAATCGCACGGAGGCCACATGCGCGCAGTATTCCTCCCCGGCCGACATGGGCGTAGCAAAGGTAGCCCAGCACGATGGTCCAGACTGCTGCTAAGTAGCCGGCCAGAAAATTTGGATTAAAAAATGTGCCGGTGGGTCGAGCTGCACCAAGCCACCAGGCCTGAAGGAGTGCCCACCCGGCTTCACACAACCCCAGTCCAGTAAGGACCACAAGCAGTCTGGCAACATGATCCCATTGCGCGATGAAAGACACAAGCAAATAGAGCAATCCCGCATAACTGATCAACACCACCAGCCACTGCCGACTCTGGTTGGGATAGGGCGAAACGGCTGTCGAAATGACGGCCAAGCACAGATAGGCCAGAATTGCCGGAGCCACTCGAAGAGATGGAACGACAATCGACCCTGCCCGGATAGCCCTGGCCAGGTATAGGCTCAGGAGCAGGAGGATCAGCAACCGAATGATCATGACGGCGAGGTGGGTTGTTCCGCCTTCGAGCAGGGGCGAGAAGACCACAAGGCCGCTGATAAGGATCAGCCAGGCAGGGCAAAATAAACGGAACCGAGCCAAGACAGAATCAGGTTTCGTGTCCGATGGTGAAGACTCCACCACGAAGCCTTTCGGGTCTAGGAGCATTCACCGGCTCACTTGGTCAATATCGACGATCGGCACGATCCGCTCATCGAGCACCCGTTGAAGCAGGTGGTTAGTTGGAAAGGAGTGCATGGCGGAATGCGAACGCGAACTGCGAGAACAGTCCCTGAAAGCAGAGACGGGGAGGGTAATCCGTCCCTCCCCGTCCGAGATCAGCCCTGCTAAGCCGATTACCGGTTAGACGTCGTTGCTGTCCGCAATCTGCAGGTTCTGCTTGACGTCATTCACATGCCAATTATCCAGCGCCACATCTTGGTCTAGATTCCCCGCCGCAGTGGCGGTGAACCCTTGCGTGCTGTTCAACGCAGTCGGAGCCATTTGGGCATCGCAGCAGACTCCGACACCCTGTGGGATCCGATCGAGGCCGTTGCTATCCGTGGTTGCACCACCGTTTGTGCCGTTACCAGGATCGGCACCTCCGCTTCTATAGGTGTAGCGGTTGGCGGATCCCGCTAGTGCATAGCCTACTTGCTGGAAGTTTCCATAGTTGGCCCGCTCACCGAAATACGAGGTCTCGGCAACGAAGATGCCACCGAGATTGGTCTTCGCCTCTGACTGGCGGGACTTCGCCTGGTATTTAAGGAAGTTCGGAATGGCGATCGCCGCCAGAATCCCGATAATGGCCACCACGATCATCAACTCGATGAGGGTGAAGCCTTTTGAGTCACGTAATTTCAACATCTTTCTCCTCCCTTGTTTGGGGTCAACCTCATGTCCCCGCGATGCATTTTAAACTCACTAATGAGAACTCCTGGACACTCACAGGATACATGAGCAGGTTCTGTGCCTTGCTGTCTTGTCCTTGATGAATGTTGTTTACCTATTTAATATCAATGAGTTGTCAAGACATCCAGTCTCGGATCTTAAAGAAGCGAACGGCCAGAAGAGTTCCACTTTCTGTTTCGAAGTGCCGAGATTTGGCACCTGACGCAGAGTCCGATCACCTGTTAGTCTTCATGAAACCCAAGGGAAGCAGCGTGGTGGAAGGCGGGCTGAACTAGAGGGCGTCGTTCGTATCCGGGACCCGTAGACCAAGCTTCAGGTTGTTCACATGCCACTCGTCAGGCGCCGGATCTCCGTCAATATTTGCTGTGGCAGTGGCTGAGAACGAGCCCGTCAGGATTGCACCTGACGGGACGACTGTATTTTCAGGTGTATTACCACCTATTCCGGCAGGGATAAAGTCTATGCCAGGCGTACCACTTGAGGTGGCGGCCCCACCAAGTGCCGGACTTCTGTAGGTATAGCGGTTGGATGTCGCGCCCGTCGAAGATGCCAAGATAAACCCAACTTCATTGAAACTTCCGTACCGTGCAGCCTCCCCGAAAAACGAGATCTCCGACACAAAAACTGCAGCCAAGTTGGTCTTAGCCTCAGACTGTCGGGTTCTGGCCTGATACTTCAGGTAGTTGGGGATGGCAATGGAAGCCAAAATTCCAATAATGGCCACCACGACCATCAACTCAATCAAGGTAAAGCCTCTTTGATTCTGCAGGGACTTCATACTTTGGCTCCTTGGCTTCCCTTTGCCCTGACTAATTTCTCTCAAATCGGATATCAAGCAGCTGCCTTAATAAAGCTATCCATCCGCTTAGACAGCAGGTATTGTGCCGTAAAATGTTACCCCGGCAAAGGATGATTTTTTTCTTAACAATACCAAGATATTGAAGATGTGACGCCGGATTGCCAAACACAGACCAGAAGGTGGGCTTCCAGCAATTTGTTCACGACAGGAGCAATTTTCGTAATCGAAGACTATCTCAGGCCGGGTCTTGAAGGAGGGAGATCTCAAGGAGTGGCCTGCTGGGGAGGGGTGCGCTCCGTGACCCGACGCTTGGCCTGTCGCACACGTTCCTCGAGGGTGGGGTCCCCCAACCCGCGCTCCCGAAACCGTTCGATCAATTTCAGGTTGGATGGATCAAGCTCAAGCGAGCGCAGCCAGGCTTCACTGGCTTCTTTGATCAGGCCCTGCTTCAGATATATCTCGCCGAGGTGCTCAAAAATAACTGGGTCGTCCCCCACCAGCGACGCGGCCCGCTTGATCTCCGTCAGCGCCTCATCCAGGAGGCCCATCTTGAAATAGGCCCAGCCGAGGCTGTCGACATAGTACCCGTTTTCTGGCTTCAAGGAGACCGCCCGTTTCGTCAGCGACACCGCTTCCTCAACCTTGATGCCTCGTTCCGCGTAACTATACCCGAGGTAGTTTAATGCATCCGCGTGCTTGGGATCCAGCCGAAGGACGGTTTCCATCGCCCGTACCAGATCGTCAAACCGATTCAATTTATCGTAGGCCGTTCCCAGGTTGAAGTGCAGATCCGGATTCCCAGGATTCTGGAGCACCCCGGCCTCGAAGGCCTGAGAGGCGGTCTCATACTGCTCAGCTTGTAGGTAGGTCAGGCCCAGCAAGAGGTGCGCATCGGCTTGCTTCGGACTCAGCTTCACCGCGTAGGTGAGATGCGAAATGGCATCCGGGAACCGCTTCAGCCGGTAAAGCAGAAACCCCAGATGCATGTGGCCCTCATAATAGTTGGGCTGGAGTTTCAGGTTGTGCTCGTACGCCCGGATCGCGCTCTCGTGATCCTTGCTTTCCTCGTATATCAGTCCGAGATAGTCGCGCACCTTCAGTTCATCCGGCCGCACCGTCAGGATCTGGTTCAGGCTCGAGATGGCCTTGGGATAGTCCTTCAGTTCACCGTAGATCAAGCCCATCCGTAGCTGTGCATCTAAATCGCCGGGATCCTCTTCGAGAATCTTGTCCAGCTCAGCGAGGGCTTCGTCATACGCTTTGTTACCGAGATACAGCCTGACGAGATGTTGACGGACCTCCCTACTACGCGGATTCACCTCCTGAAGATACTTGCGGTAGAGCGCTATCGCCTTGCCTCGCTCTTGCTGAGACTCATGGACCGAGGCCAAGGCCACATAAGCAGGCTCGAACGCGGGATTGATCCCGATCGCTCGCTCAAAATTAACAACCGCCCGGTCAAGTCGCTTCGACTCGACCCCCACTCGACCCAGATAGTAATACCCGACCGAGGAGTCTTTTGCCCGTGCAATTCCTTCGGTAAACGCGAGCTCCGCCTCGTCGAAACGCTTTTGATTGGCCAGCAGAAGTCCCTTCGAGAAATACGGCTCGCTCGTGCCCGGATCCTGTTTGATGGCACGATCATACATGGCCAAGGCTTTTTGGGTCTGTCCCGCACCGGCATAGATGGCAGCCATCTGAGCCAGGATCGGGGCCTGATGCCCGGCCGCCTCCGCCGTTTGATCTGCGAATCGAACGGCGTCAGCCAACTCCCCCATCAAGAAATAGAGCGTAGCCAGACGCGCTTTCAAATAGACGGACGACGGGTCGCTCTGGAGTGCACTCAGGTACTCCCTGGCCGCTCGTTCGGAGTCCTGAGCGAGTTCTGCTTGGTGTCCGAGTATAAAATGGTAATAGGCACGGGGGTCGGAGGGGGGAGCAGGTGTGCCCACCTGAGTAGCGGGCTGGCCGGATGCGCGATTCGCGTCGCGGCCTGCCTGCTGGACGGTCCCGCAAGACACGACAAACCACGGGATGACCAAGAGGGTCAACACCCTCCGGTCCCATCTCGCTGCGAGGCAGCATGCCCTCGCTGTGCAATGCCAAAAGGTGGGTCCCTTCAAGACCATTCCTTCTGTTGGCTGAAACGCGAAGCCGGTGGCGGCTTAGTGGACATGTGCCACGGATTATACCCAGCCCTCTGAGCGGGCGTCAAACGACTTCGCGGTTCTCGAGACTCTCGAATTTTGCGAACTTTTCGTGGAAGAAGAGCTGTTTTTCGCCGGTCGGGCCGTTTCGATGCTTTCTGACCAGGATGTCGGCGATCCCCTTCTTTTCCGAGTTCTGGTCGTATTGATCCTCCCGGTAGATGAAGATCACCACGTCTGCGTCCTGCTCTATCGCTCCACTCTCCCGAAGGTCGGCCAGCATCGGGATCGGCGGCTTGCGGCTCTCCACCGCCCGACTCAACTGAGAAAGCGCGACGACGGGAACATCCAGCTCTTTGGCGAGTGCCTTGAGGGATCGGGAGATATCGGAAATTTCTTGCTGGCGAGACTCGGCATCGCCGCGGCCCTGCATCAGTTGCAGGTAGTCCACGACGAGCAGATCGAGCCCGCTGTCCGCCTTCAGTCTCCTGGCCTTTCCCCGCATCTGTTGGACGGTCAGAGCTCCCGAATCGTCGATGAAAATGGGAGCCTGTTCAAGTCGCCCGGCCGCCTCCGCCAGCCTCCACCAGTCCTCCTTCTGTAGCTTTCCTGTCCGCAGCGCATGGGAATCTACGTGAGCCTCAGAACTCAGCATCCGCAACACCAACTGCGCCTTAGACATTTCCAAACTGAAGATGCCGACCGCCTTGCCGTGGTGAATCGCGGCGTGCTGAGCGATGCCGAGCGCGAGACTGGTCTTCCCCATGCTGGGGCGTCCGGCAATTACTACGAGATCCGATGCTTGCAAGCCGGCGGTTAGGTCATCGAGGTCATAGAATCCGGTTGGAATCCCCGTGATCCGTTCCTTTCTCTTGGACAGGCGATCGACAAGGTCAAGACTCTCCTTGATGATGAGGTTAAGCGGAGTAAACGACCGACCGAGCTTGCCTTGGGCGAGGCTGAACACAGACCGTTCCGCAAAATCCAGCAGATCGTCCACCGGCGCGGCGCCGTCGTACCCGCGAGCGATCACTTCGGTCGAGGTGCCGATCAGGCCTCGGAGCAGTGCCTTGTCGCGCACAATTTTGCAATGGTACTTGATATTGGCCGCGGTCGGTACCGCCTGGACCAGTTCCGCCAGATAAGCCGCTCCTCCAACGGACTCGAGCTCACCCTTGGTCTTCAAGCGTTCCGTCAAGGTGATCTGATCAATCACCTCTCCATGCTCCGAGAGATCAAGCATGGCGAGATAGATCTTCCGATGGGCAGTTCGATAGAAGTCCTCCTCTGTGAGCACCTCCATGGCCCTCGCCATAGAGGCGTTGTCGAGCAGGACGGCGCCCAAGACCGATTGCTCCGCCTCGAGATTTTGGGGCGGAAGCCTAGGTTCTGACAGATCGAGCTGAGGCATCAGCTTTGATTGCCGACGACATGATCCCTTCGGGGACCACTGCCAGCAAACTGGGAAGATCTATAACCTTGACTCTCTTGCCGACCATCTTGTTAAAGCCGGGCTGACGCAGAACTTCTGAGGAAGCCGCCACGATCAGGGCCTCATCGGGGGCGACCCTCGTTCCGGCCAGGATCGCCACCACTGAGGCTCCCTGCGCGCGCCCCTCTTCCACCAAAGACCGGATCCCGGTTGAACCAGTCGCGCGCGCGACCCGTTGGACCACGCGAAAACCCGCATTGCGCAGCATCTGCGACACCTGGAAAAGTCGATCGCTGCGAGCCACCGGCGCTGCGATCAGGAAGTCCACTCTGGAACGCGGGAGCCCCCCTTCGAGACATTCCATGGCTCGGAAGAGCCGATCCACATCAAAGGCAAAGCCCGTGGAGGGAAGATCTCGGCCAAACCGACCGATCAGGTGGTTGTAACGACCGCCTCCGCCAAGTTCGCATCCGACGCCGGCGGCGAATACATCGAAGACCACGCCGTCGTAATAGTCGAACCCTCGGAACTCTCCCAAATCCAGCAGGAGATGGTCTCTCATGCCGGCAGACACTAACAGCCGGTAGACCTGGGTCAGCCGATCGAGCGTCGCCCGTAATTGCCGGTCGCGACCGGCCAGCACCCGCCCCCGCTCGATCACTTCGTCCCGACCATAGAGGCCAGGCGCCTCCAGAATGGCCCGCGCCTGCTTGCCCGGCACTCGCTCCGAGGAAAGAATCTCTTCGAGCCGGGGCAGATCCTTCCGTGCCGCAGCCTGCTCGGCCCGTTTCTGGCCGTCCATGGACATGCCTGACTTCGCCAGCAGTGCCTTGAAGAACCCCACGTGCCCCAGGGAGATCTTGAACGCGGGGAGACCGAGTTGTTTCAGGCACTCCACCATCAAGGCAATAATCTCGCCGTCCGTTGCCACATCGTCAAGGCCGATTAGCTCAGCACCGACCTGGAAAATTTCTCGATCGCGCCCCGCATGCTCCGGTTCGTAGCGAAACACGGTGGTGCGATAACAGAGCCGGAGCGGCATGCTCCGTCCCACCATGCCCATGGCGACAATTCTCGCGATCTGCGCCGTCACGTCCGGCCTGAGCAAGAGAATCCGCCCGGTGGTTCGGTCGGCGAATTGGTAACACTTTTCGATCACATCCGGTTCCAACCCCGCCGACAGGACATCCAGGTATTCGAACGTCGGCGGGATAATCTCGCGGTAGCCCCAGCGACCCAACGATGTCATCAGGGTTTCCTCAAGATGGCGGACACGCTGCGCGGTGTGCGGCAGAATTGTGGCCATCCCCACCGGCACGAGCGAACGCTCGCGCCGCTGCGTCGACGATCCCTGAGTGGCAAATGGCTTGGACGTGGGACGGGACATACCGTGCGGGGCTGGCTCAGAGTCCTTTTGAGAGGTCGGCCAACTTGACAGAGAGAATGTTCTTTCCGTTTTTGATAGTCTCGAGCATGCCGGTCGGCAGGGGAGCATCCAGCCCAATGATCAGCAACGCATTCCCGCCTTGTTCTTCGCGGGAACACTGCATGCGGGCGATGTTGATCTGGTGTTCCCCCAGCACCTGGCCGACAGCACCGATCACGCCTGGCCGGTCCA
>Ga0209886_1000049_pt1 | contig 15974 bp, 15 predicted proteins | sample GWRWN2_40_50_FD_187229 | JGI IMG/M metagenome (GOLD analysis project Ga0209886, IMG submission 187229) | Riverbed sediment microbial communities from areas with no vegetation in Columbia River, Washington, USA - GW-RW N2_40_50 (SPAdes)... | ecosystem: Environmental > Aquatic > Freshwater > River... | reverse complement strand
CGGTGTGTCCTGGTGAACCATCTCGAAGAACGCCTCGACATCAACGGCAGTTCATTTCCGCTCTCCACGAATCTCTATCCCGGTACGGTCCACCCCGATGGTTACCGCCGCTGCGTCGGATTCGCAAGCGAGCCTTGGCCGACTTGGACCTATGCACTGGGTGGCGTTACGGTGGCGCGCGAAATCTTCAATCCGCGCGGACGGGAGCTTGTCGTGGTTCGGTGGCGTCTCGCTGAACCATCAACGCGCTCGGCGCGGCTCGTGATTCGTCCGATGCTGACCGGCCGGGGTTATCATTCATTGCATCATGAGAATGGCTCCATCCGTACGGATGCAACAGCGCGAGATGGACTCGTGGCCTGGCAGCCCTATGGGGATCTTCCCCAAGTCAGGGCCATCCACACAGGGGAGTATCGGCATCAGCCTGACTGGTTCCGGCGTGTCCAATATCCCGTGGAGCAAGAGCGCGGGCTGGAGTATGAGGAAGACTGGTGGTCGCCGGGCGAGGTGGCGTTTACACTTTCACACGAGAAGCCGGCTTCCCTGGTGTTCACCACAGAATTGGTCGACCCCATCAACGTGGATGCTCTCGCGAAGGGCGAGCAGCGCCGGCGCAAGGCTGTGAGAACCGGCGTGCCCAAAGGCGACCCCTTGGCGCGATCACTCTGGTCCGCAAGTGAAGCCTATATCTCAGAACGTGGGAAGCAGCACACGGTGATCGCCGGCTATCCCTGGTTCACCGATTGGGGGCGCGACACCTTTCTGTCACTGCCGGGCTTGTGTCTCGTGACGGGCCGGTATGATGTGGCGCGGCAGGTCATCGAGGCCTTTGCTGCGCATGTCTCGCGGGGGATGATCCCGAATCGCTTTCCCGATGCGGGCGAGATGCCCGAATACAACACGATTGACGGATCACTGTGGTTTATCCATGCCGTGGGCCGTTACCTTGATCACACCGGAGACGATAGGACTGTCGAGCAGGTTGGGTGGCCGGCAGTCCGGCAAATCCTCGATGGATATCGGCAGGGGACCCGATATGGCATCAAAGTGGATCATGATGGACTGGTCACGAGTGGCGCGCCAGGGGTCCAGCTGACCTGGATGGATGCCAAGGTCGGGGAGTGGGTGGTATCGCCGCGCCGTGGGAAGCCGGTGGAAATCCAGGCGCTGTGGATCAGGGCCTTAGGATTCGGGGAGATTCTTGGAACCCGTTTCGGCGATCCCGCTTTCGCCGCACGTTGTCGTGCGGACCGCGTTTGTGCGATCAAGTCGTTCCGTGCTCGGTTCTGGCACGAAGCAGGCGGGTATCTCTACGACCTGATTGACGGGGAGCATGGCGACGATGCGTCCCTCCGACCCAATCAAATTTTTGCGGTTGCACTGACCAAGGGGCTGCTCAATCGTGACCAGGCGAAGCGAGTTGTCCAGGTAGTCGAAGAGCAGTTGTTGACCCCGGTTGGCCTCAGAACCTTGGCTCCAGGTGACCCGCGATACCGCCCACGCTACGAAGGCTCCGTAGCAGACCGGGATGGGGCCTATCACCAGGGCACTGTCTGGCCATTCCTCCTCGGCCCATTCGTTACAGCGTGGGTCAGCACCCATGGTGGAACAACGACGGCGCGCCGCAAGGCGCGAGAATTCTTCAAGGGGATCGAGCGGCATCTCGCCGAAGCCTGCCTGGGCCAGGTGTCTGAAATCTTTGATGCGGAGGCGCCCCATACCCCACGCGGTTGCTTCGCCCAGGCCTGGTCGGTGGCCGAGGTCCTTCGGGCGCTGGTCGAGGATGTGCTGGGCCAGGAACCTCGCAAACCGCTCCCGCGTGCAGGGAAAAGGCAAGTGCGCCGACGAAACCGAAGGATATGAACGCTGAAGAGTCCTGTGAGAACTGGGAGTAGTTGTGAAGGTATCGAAGGTATCTGGCGGCGCTATCGTTGGGCTTTGGCAGATTGCGTGTGGGTCGGCCGCAACTCTCCGACAATAGCATGCGCTTCGGGTATCAGATCAGCAAGTTGCTCGGCCTGTGCGATCTCCAGAGCCGTTGTGGCCAGAGCGATCGCTTCCTGGTGGTTGCCGCGAGCCGCATAGGTTTTGGCTAAGGTCAAGCGGGCGTTGACCGACTTCGGATCTCGTTGAATGACCCGCCGCAGCATCTGTTCGCCCTTCCCCGCATCTCCGCCCAGGAGAAACGGCAGCCGGATCAAAAAGGTCCCTTTGGAAGAAAGCGCATCCAGATGATCCGGGTTCAGATCCAGGGTCCGATCCAGCGCCCTCATCATTCGCCTGAACGCAAGCGGAGACGAGAAGATGTCGCCGTCGATCCGAATCTGCTCGCCGAGGCTGCAAAAGAGGGCGAAATGCGCATTGGCGAGCTGGTCGTCCAACGCGATCGCCTGTTCAGCGAGCACTTGACCTCTTTCAAAATGGGCGAGCCGGATCGACCGTTCCTGGGCTCGTCGCCCGAGGTCACATTCCTTCTGCGCCTTGACGCTCAACTCTCCGGCGGATTCCTGAGCTGAGACGCCCCAGGGAGCAGAGCTCAGCACGGCTAGCAGAATCGCGGGCACCCACATCATTTTTCGCATTGTTTCCTCTTCTCTCCTCCGTCTATTCAGTTGATCCAGCGGATAAGGTGCAAAGCCGGTGCCGTGAAAATGAGGCCAGCTCAATTTCAATTAACCGTAATACAATCATAGACTTATAAGAACAACGTGCTCACTCTGGCGTTCCCATGATAGTGGCAGAATTACAACGGTGAGCACAGGATCCCGCAAAGCATCACAGCCGTTGCCTGGTTTCTTGGTAGGGTGGTGTCGATTGACCATTCGAATACCTCTCTCACCACCCACATGGGTTCCCTAACCACTGAAGCAAACTCGTGACAAGGAAAACCGACGCAGTATTTGGATGGATTAGCTCGCCCAGCGGTAAGATCGGAAGGTCCTGATCAAGACGCACGCTGAGGGTAATCGAGCGCCGGAGAGTACTACAAACTGTGGGCGAATTCAAGTCTCCTTCTCCTCTGTCCCTTTTCTTTCCTCTGTGAGAAGATTTAGATACTGCGACGACCGGACAGATGAGTCTCAGGGTCACTGAGGACCTAGGACGAGCGGTAGGACAGAATCTCCAGCCGAATCTTCCCCACAATGTCCACGAGGGGCAGCAGGTCGGCCAGACGGTCGCCGTCAAGGAGTTTGATGTGGGTGGCGTCGACACCAATCTGGCCGAAGGTCGGATCAATGGGCAGCCAGCCTGAGCCTACGTAACTTTCGGCCCAGGTGTGGTAGAGAAAGCCCTCTAGCTCCTGCGAATAGACGAGCCCATTCGTCACTCGCGTGGGAATCCCGAGACTGCGCGCAAGGGCCGTATAGAGCCAGGTCAAGCCTTGGCACTCCGCCTTTCGACCTTCTAAGACCTGTAAGGACGAAAACACATCCACCGGCACTTGTTCTAAGTGCTCCTGGATCCATGCGACGAGCTGTTGAATCTGTGGGATCGGATCGGTGCTTGTCCCGACGATGTCCTTGGCGGTTTTCTGAATCTTCGGGTCCTGGCTTTCGATGGCGCTCGTGGGTTTCAAGTAGGGCGAAAGATCGGCTGCCTCTAACCCTGGCCGCTGGTTCATCGCAGAGGGATTGAGGGCATGAATGAGGCACTGAGTCTGGCCACCACTTTGCCCGGAGATCGGACCATCTTGCCGTTCGCACTGCTGAAGTTGATCTGATGGCATTGTGAACGTATCGGGAAGCCCCTGGATGGCCACCTGTATCGTGGTCACGGTCCGTGGGTGGGGGAGCGACATATTCACGCGGACCCGGCTGTACTCTACCAGCACGTCTCGTTTGTTCACGCTGGCCCGAGCAAGATAGGATTTGGCCTGCCTCTCGGTTTCTAGCGTCGAAATCAAGAGTCCGCGCCAGGCCATCTCCAGCACTGGCTCTCCCCGGTCATTGATCCAGATCGTGGAGGTCTGGCCGTCCATCTTCGTGACAACCTGGAAGGCACGGCCGTCATACAGGTCGCTTTCCTGGTAGGCTTCGATGGCTTGAGACACCTGTGACACTTGCTGGCTTTGGCCGTCATATACCAGATACCTGTATTCTCTTCCGACCTCGAGTCCAAGCAGGGTCGGGTACAAGGCGATCGCGCTGGTGGGGTACACCGCTTCGGTGAGGGGGATCGCGTCACGGCTGGTCCGACCTGCCGTTTCCCGCTCGACCAGTAATTGTCCTCGCTCGACCTTTCCCGAAAGCTTCAATTTCTGGCCGTCGAGATCGTATTCGTGGGCGAACCGCTCCAGGTGGAGATCATCTGACACCCAATCTTGCGCTTGGAGCGTGACGCGCTTGTTGAATCCCAGAAAATGAAAGGCTAGAAGCGCCTCCGAGCGAAGCTCGTACGAGCCCCCGAGGTCTCCGGCTTGGAGCAAGGCTAAGTGGGTGAGCCCGATCTTTTCGCCGTTGAAGATGATCCCGGTCCAGTATTCGCGAGTGGGCCATGCCTGTAGGGCGTGGTGTGGGGGTGGTTGGGGAGGCGCATTCACCTCGCGGAAATAGGGACCGGCGCATCCGCCCGTTAGGAGTAGCGGGGCAAGCAGAAGCCAGCATGCGAGCCTGATGCTGCCGCGTGGTGATTTGGTGATCATGTGCAAGACATGGTCAGTCGGGTACATTCTGCTAAGGATTATACGGCTTTGGCGCCGACGCTGTAAGGCTTTTCCATTTCGACCGGCAAAGGGGCAAGATTTCCCTCAGAGCAATCCAAAAGGACTGGGAGAATTGACATAGGAAAGAGAGGTAGCCATGATGAGTCCAGAAGCAGCCATGACGACGCCGGTGCAAGGGTCTTCTTCCAATAAAGGAAAGATCGTCGTTGCAGCGATCCTTGCCGCGACGATCGGTGCCTTCTTTTACTTTGACCTTCAGCAGTATCTTTCGCTGGGCGCGCTCAAGGCAAACCGGGATCGGTTGCTGGCCTTTACGGAGGCCAACTACGCCACAGCAGTCGTCTTCTTTATCGTGAGTTACTGCGTGGTAACCGGTTTGTCTCTCCCGGGCGCGGCGATTCTGACTCTTGCCGGAGGGTTTCTCTTCGGAAGCCTGGTGGGGACAGTCTTCGTGAATGTGGGAGCGACGACAGGTGCGACGCTGGCGTTTTTGGCGGCGCGCTATTTGTTGCGGGACTGGGTGGAACAGAAATTTGGAGATCGCCTGCAGCCGATTCAGGAAGGCTTTGCGAAAAACGCCTTTAGTTATCTGATGACCTTGCGGCTGATTCCCCTCTTTCCATTCTTTCTGGTCAACTTGGTATCCGGGCTCACCAGAGTGCCTCTCGGTACCTATATTGTCGCCACGGCCCTCGGTATCATTCCCGGCAGTTTCGTGTATGCCTATGCCGGCCGTCAGCTTGGCACGATCAACTCGCTCAGAGAAATCGCGTCTCCCAATGTGCTGCTCGCGTTTACGCTCTTGGGGCTATTAGCCCTGGTCCCTGTGGTCTATCGAAGATTCACCGCCGCGAAAGCATAAGGAAGGGTTGCTGACCATGACCACTCACGAGACGGTCACTGTTCTCCCGAACGACGAACACAACCAACGGTTGGTCAGCAACGTGCACCCACCTGATTGGGTGAACCCCGAACCGACGGGTCGGTACAACATTGTGGTGATCGGAGCTGGAACCGCAGGGCTGGTGACGGCGGTGATCGCGTCGGCCCTCGGCGCCAAGGTGGCCTTGATAGAGAAACATCTGATGGGTGGCGATTGCCTGAATGTCGGGTGTGTCCCGTCCAAGGGCGTGATTCGAGCCTCACGCGCCTGGGCCGAGGTTCGTCACGCGGAGGAGTTCGGGCTCCATATTCCTTCTGGCGTGAAGTATGACTTTGGGGAAGCCATGGCGCGCATGCGGAAATTGCGGGCACGCATCAGCCACACAGATTCTGCCCATCGGTACAAGTCGTTGGGCGTGGATGTTTTCATCGGAGAAGGCCGGTTCACGGGGCCGAACACGATCCAGGTGGGAGATAAGACTTTGACCTTCAAGAAGGCCGCCATCTGCACTGGCGCTCGCGCCGCTGTCCCTCGCATTCCTGGCGCGGTGGAAGTCGGCTACCTGACCAATGAGACCATCTTCACGCTGACCGAATTGCCGCCCCGCCTGGCCGTCATCGGAGCCGGCCCCGTCGGGTGTGAGATGGCCCAGGCGTTCGCTCGTTTTGGAAGCCGCGTGTGCCTGTTCGAGATGACGGGCCACATTCTTCCTCGCGAGGACGCGGATGCGGCGGAGGTGGTCCAGGAACAAATGAAAAGGGACGGCGTCTGCTTTATCTTTTATTCGAAGGTCCAGCGGGTCGAACGACGGGGCAAAGAGAAAGTGGTCCACTACGCGATGAACGGGGAGATGAAGGAACTGGTGGTGGACGAGATCCTGGTAGGGATCGGACGGGCGCCGAATGTGGAGGGACTGGGGCTGGAAACAGTCGGTGTCGAGTATGACCTCAAGGAGGGCGTGAAGGTCAACAAGCGACTCCAAACGACGAATCCCCGGATCTATGCGGCTGGCGACATCTGCTTTCCGTTCAAGTTTACCCATACAGCGGATGCGATGGCGCAGATCGTGATCCAGAATGCATTGTTCCCCCATCCCTTCGGACTGGGCCATGCCAGCACGGACTCGCTGATCATTCCCTGGTGTACCTACACGGAGCCGGAGGTTGCGCACGTGGGGATGTACGAGGCAGACGCTAAGGCCAAAGGGCTCGCGGTGGAAACCTACACGTACAAGCTGGATGAAGTGGATCGGGCGATCCTGGACGGCGAGGATGAAGGTTTTGCGAGGGTCCATCTCCAAAGGGGCACGGACAAGATTCTTGGCGCGACTATCGTGGCGGCACATGCAGGCGAGATGATCAATGAGTTCTCGGTCCTCATGAAGGCCGGCGCCGGAGTGAAAATCATCGCTGGCACCATTCACCCTTATCCCACGCAGGCCGAGGTCAACAAGAAAGTCGTCAATCTCTGGCGCAAGGCCCACTTCACTCAGAGGACGAAGAACATCCTTAGCAAGTGGTTTTCTTGGACACGATGAACCCATGCGAAAGACCAAGCGGGCTCTTCTTCTTGCCGCCATCTTTCTCATAGCCCTGATGGTCTCGGCAGCCCTCACTGCGGAATCGCAGCCTGTGCTCGAAGTGGGAAACTTTTCTGTGGGGATTGAGGGAGGAGCCTTGCCGGATGGCTGGAAGCCTCTGACCTTCCCCAAAATTCCGCGACACACCAAATACGCGCTGGTCAAAGAAGACGGTACGGTGGCCGTGAAGGCTGTCAGCGAGGGAGCTTCGTCTGGTCTCACCAGGGAGATCACAGTCAATCCTCGGGAGTATTCGATCGTCCAGTGGCGGTGGAAGGTGGCGAATGTGCTCAGGAAGGGCGACGTCTTCCGCAAGGAGGGGGACGACTATCCTGCACGGCTGTACATCACGTTTGAGTATGACCCCAGTAAAGTGGGGTTTTTCGAGAAGGCCGGACGAGCGGCCTATCGAATGATCTATGGGAAACAGTTGCCCCTGGGAGCGATCAATTATATCTGGGAGAGCAGAGCGCCGGTTGGGACCGTGACGCCTAATACCTACACGAAGCAAAGCATGATGTTCGTGCTGGAGAGCGGGACAGAGAAGCTCAATGCGTGGGTCAGCGAAGAACGGAATGTTTACGAGGACTACAAGAAGGCGTTCGGCGATGAGCCTCCGATGATCAATGGAGTCGCGATCATGACCGACACCGACAATACGCAAGAGACGGCGACGGCTTTCTACGGTGACATCGTTTTTAAGAAGGCGATGCAACATTGACAGACGATGCCTGGCGCGTCAGGCATTGCTGAAGCGTCGTGATGGACAGGACTCTCGAAGTTAGAGCACATGCCGACCGCGCTCCTCTATGACCGGCTTCAGTTTGCCGTCACCGTCACATTCCACTACCTCTTTCCACAGTTGACGATGGGCTTGGCCCTGTTGATCCTGTATTTCAGGACCAAAGCTCTTCGGAATGGAAGCGACCATGATCTTGCGGTCGCCCGCTTCTGGACCAAAATCTTTGCCTTGAGTTTTGTCTTCGGCGTGGTCACCGGCATCCCCATGGAGTTTCAGTTCGGCACAAATTGGGCGAAGTTCTCGAATTTTGCTGGAGGCGTCATCGGGCAGACCCTGGCGATGGAGGGCCTATTCGCGTTTTTCATGGAATCATCGTTTCTTGGGATTCTGCTTTTCGGTGAGAATCGGTTTGGCCCTCGAGTGCGATGGTTTGCTGCCTTGATGTTGTTCCTGGGGTCATGGCTGTCAGGCTATTTCATCCTGGCAACCAACTCCTGGATGCAGCATCCGGTCGCCTATACCGTGGCCACGGACGGCCGAGTTCACGTGAGCAGCCTGTGGGGCCTGCTGACGAATCCCTGGCTTCTCTGGCAGTACACCCACAATATGACGGCCGCGGTGGCGACGAGTTCGTTTGTGATGGCTGCAGCGGGCGCGTTCTATGTGCTGTCTGGCATCCATGCCGCTTATGGGAAAACCTTCCTTCGAACCGGCGTTGTCGCGGCCGCCATTGCCTGTTTGCTGCTTGTGTTCCCGACAGGCCACGGCAATGCCCGTCAGGTCTTTGAGCATCAACCGGTCAAGGGAGCGGCCTTCGAGGGGCTGTTTCGCACCGAGCGGGGTGCGGGTTTGGTGATCGTGGGTCAGCCGAGCATGGAAACCATGACAATCGATAATCCGCTCATCGTCCCGCGGGTACTGAGTTTTCTGGTGTATGACGAGCTGTGGGCGCAGGTGAAAGGGCTTGATGCGTTTCCCAGAGAAGAATGGCCGGACAACATTCCGCTGCTCTACTACGCGTACCACATTATGGCTGGACTGGGAACAATCTTCATCACGATTATGGGGACCGCCGCGATCCTACTTTGGCGGGGATTGCTATACAGGACGAGATGGCTCCTCTGGCTCATCATGCTAAGCGCCCCCTTTCCCTACATCGCCACGACAGCGGGGTGGATGACAGCGGAACTCGGGCGGCAACCTTGGCTGGTCTATGGGTTACTGCGGACCGCCGATGGCGCCTCGCCGCTGATTCATTCGGGCACTGCCCTCTTCACGCTGCTGGGGTTTCTCGGGCTCTACCTATTGCTGGGGTTGCTCTTTCTCTTTCTGGTCTTCGAGATGATTCACCGCGGGCCGGTGATGCCCGACGGGCATGAGCCCGCGGGGTCAGGATACTGATCGCGAGGAGGCCTGACGCATGGAGACGTTCTGGTTCATGGTCGTCACGGTGATGTTGGCGATCTACGTAGTCCTGGACGGCTTCGACTTCGGGACCGGCATCATCTACTTGCTGGCAGCCCGGACAGATTCTGAGCGCCGGACTGCTCTCGCGGCCATCGGCCCGGTTTGGAATGGGAACGAGGTCTGGCTCATCGCCGCCGGAGGCATGCTCTTTTTTGCGTTTCCCAAGGCCTATGCGGCAGGATTTAGTGGCTTTTATTTGGCTCTGATCATGGTGCTGTGGCTGCTGATGTTTCGCGGACTCTCCATCGAATTGCGATCTCACCTGGACCATCGGCTGTGGAGGACCTTCTGGGACGTCAGCTTTGCTGGCGCCAGTCTTCTCCTGGCGCTGGTGTTCGGCGCTGCCTTGGGCAACCTCATCCGCGGCGTGCCCCTCAATCCTGACGGATATTTTTTTACAGCCCTCTGGACTGACTTTCTGCCCGGTCCTGAGCCCGGCATCCTGGACTGGTACACGGTCTTGATGGCGCTGACGAGCGCCGCCATTCTCACGGTCCATGGGGCGAATTATCTCGCGATGAAGACTGAGAGAGAGCTTGGTCGACGCGCAAACAGGATCGCTGAGAAAGCCGCCTGGGCGGTTCTGCCGCTGACGTTGACGACGATTGTCGCAATCACATTCGTGCAGCCGGGCTTGCGCCCAAACTACATCGCGCATCCAATCGGATACGCGTTGCCCGTAGTGACAGCCTTTGGTCTGGCCGGGACTATCTCCTTTCGCCGACTGGAGCAGCACGTGAGAGCGTTTGCGTCATCGAGCGTGCTGATTCTCGGTCTGCTGGGAAGTGCCGCGTGGGGGGTCTATCCCAATCTACTGATTGCAACCACGGATCCGGCGTACAGCCTGACTATCTATAATGCGGCCGCGTCGCCCTATGGTCTGAGAATCGGTCTTGTCTGGTTCGTGATTGGCATCAGCCTGGTCATCGCCTACACGGTTATAGCCCACCGTGCGTTCTGGGGAAAGGTAGGGCTTCACTTGATCGAAGGGGGCCATTAACACTGCAATAGGCAGGCGGGTGCCTGGGTCTGACCGGAGATAGGAGAGCAAGGACCGTACTCGGAGACTGTGCCGCGGGGCTGCATGAGATCGCGGTCACGGTGGAAACTTAGGGATCGTCTGAAAAAGAATGGGCTGGATTTGGCTAAGCCAGCCCATTCAGGAGGCGAATCCCCAATCTGTTCGTTGAGACGCTATTGGATGGAGTTCGCGTGACTACCGGCCGTAATCTCAGCCCTGATCGAATCACCGGGCTTCTTGGGACCATTCATCTTCTTCGTATCCTTGCTCACATAGATCCGAACTTCCTTGCCCTCGTAATCTTCCACGACATAATAATCGCCGTCAATCTTGGTCAGCTTCCCCTGTACCATCTGGTGGGCTGGCCCTGGCTTGGTGTCCAACTTTGCCGCGGGCTTTTTTGCATCGGCCGCATGGACAAGGGTGGCTGCCCCGAACCCCAATAGGACTGTGAGAGCAAGGATCGCTGTCGTGCTCTTCATGTCTATCCTCCCGAGTCTCTGGTTAAAGTGGAAGTTACCCGTAATTGTTGGGTCTTAGTAGCCCCAAGAGGTGAAAAGTCATAGCAATGCCCATGCCATCTCTCTTTCATAGTGATTCATAGTGATTTGGTTAATAAATCAACCGGTTGAATGCGCTGACGGAGTGGTCTGGGGAACCGGCCGATTGAGAGGAGACGGAAAAACGTCACTCAGATGTTCAATGACGTTCAATAATGGTCGCATCATCATAATGAAGTCGAATCAACAGACCTTTCCCGTGGAGTCTAGACTCACGTGATGTCCTCACCCCGCAGCACCGCCCAGCCGTTGCTGAACCTCGCTCAGGGCCGGCCTGTCCTGGTTACCTTTGAAGTCTGCCGACGCTGCAACTCGGTCCAGCCGCAAGAGGCACGATGACACGTTGGATGGCCGCTCCTCTCGCACTGGTGGTTCTGGCTGGTTGGCTGACCGGCTGCTCCACAGTGCCCAAGTCCTTCAACCCGGCAGAGCCGATTGCTCCAAACGAATTCTCCCACCGAACATTCGATGAGCTGTTGCATGCCCATGTCGTAGATGGAGTCGTCAATTATCCAGGCATCACGGCTGATGCCAGGTTTCAGATTTACCTACTGCAATTGGATCGAGTGGATCCGAACAAATTGCCCACCAGGCAGGATCGGCTGGCCTTCTGGATCAACGCCTATAATGCCTTTGCCATCAAGGGCATCCTGGACGGCTACTCCCCAATGACGCTATTCGGGCGATACCGTTATTTCATCGCCCGGGACTATCAAGTCGGCGGTGAGACGATCAATCTCTATGATCTGGAGCGGAAGCTCCTGATCCCGGAATTCCACGAACCGCTAATTCATTTCGCCATCGTCTGTGCGTCCAGTTCCTGCCCCAGGCTTCAGTCCTGGGCCTATTCTGCAGAGAAGCTGGACCAGCAATTGGAGGAGAGCGCCAGGGGCTTTATTAACGATCCGACTAGGAACCAGTTCGATCGGCAACTGAAGATCGCTCGCCTTTCCATGATTTTCAAATGGTTCGAGGACGACTTTATAACTCACTCCGGATCATTGATTAACTATGTGAAGCGCTATGTGACTGATCCGGACCTGGCTCGTGAGCTGGAGGCAGCATCGTACAGGGTGGAGTTTCTTGAATACGACTGGCGGTTGAACGGTAGCCCGCCAAAGGAGGTCCCTGGAAATGCTCGTCCGTCCTGACGAACGGGTACCTTTCGCCCGGCTGCTGCAATTCTTAGAGCAGGGGGAGCACCTGGCTCGCGATTGTGCCAAGGCGCAGGCTGCGCTGGCTCCCGAGGCGGGGATGCGTCGGTTCCTCCTGGGGCAGGCGCGACAAGAAGGCTACCATGCTGTGGTCTTTCAGGGAGCTATCGCATGGCTGGCCCCGCGTCACCTTGGCTCATGCCCGTTGCTTCTGCCGTTGGAACGGTATCGGGTGCTGATCGAGGAGGCGATCCGCCAAGGTAACTTCGCCGAAACCCTTCTGGCGGAGCAGATCATCCTGGAAGGGCTGGGTGAGGCGATCCTGAAACGGATCGAAGCCGGATTGATCAAGCGGAATGCGCCGTTCGGGCGGCTGCGCCGTATTCTGTTGCACCAAGAAGAGGCCCATCATGGTTTCGGTCACCGTGTATTAGAGAGAGCGATCGCTAGCGGCGAGACTTCCCCTGACGCGCTCAGATCCCACGGGCAGGAGTATCTGGCTCTCACTGATGCGATGGTGACCGCCGTGAGTGACCTATTCGAATCCATTGACGAGGATCCCTCTGCTTGGGCGTCAGATGCTAAGAACTATGTGCCGACTTGGCTCACAGCCTAGGCGAGAGGCAAGAGGCAGGAGTTATGAGGTGTGAATGTTGAGTTGTGAGTTTGCAACTCAAAACTGACGATATGATTTCCGTCATCATTCCCACTTACAACGAAGAAACGGCGCTGCCCGAGACGCTGCGGTATCTGTTGCGGCAACCAGGCGACTATGAAGTCATCGTGGCGGACGGCGGGAGTACAGATCGAACGCTTGCAGTCCTCAATAACTTCGGGTTTGAGGTTGCTCCGATTCTCATCGCCTCGGACGCTTCACACTTCACGCATCACGCTTCACGCATCCGCTTGACTGCACCGAAAGGACGCGCTTCCCAGATGAACGCCGGCGGAAAACACGCGACTGGCGAGTGGCTTCTGTTCCTCCATGCGGATACCCAGTTGCCGGATGGCGCACTGGCCCGGCTTAACACCTTGGAAGCCGACTTGACTATCCAGGCCGGCGGCTTTCTCCACCGGTTTTCTGGCAACGACTGGCGGCTGCGACTGGTGTCCTTCCTGGACAACTTCCGGTGCCGTCATTCCCGCATCATCTATGGTGATCAGGCGATGTTCGTGCGGCGTTCGCTCTTTGAGCGACTGGGTGGTTTTCCGGATCAGCCGGTCCTGGAGGACGTGGGCTTCTGCGAAAAGCTGATTCTGGTCGTGACCCCTGTACTGCTCTCGCCACCGGTCCTCACCGATTCCCGGAAGTTCGTCAAGATGGGAATCTGGCGCAGTTTCGCCCGCGTCTTGCTCATCATTCTGCACGTCGAGTTCCACCTTCCGATCCTTCCCCGCGCGTTCTTTCAGGACATCCGCTGACCGACGAGGCTGGGTCGAGCGTCAATAAGCAATCAGGCCGCTTCGATATCGATATCCCAATTCTCGACTGCCTCAGCGATGAGGAGGTGTGGTGCCGTTTCGTGATCAGGGGCAAGGAGCTGCCTCGACCGATTCGCCGCGATGACGGGATCGAGAATGTTCCCGCAGCACAGGCACCGCAAGCCGTAAAAACTCATGTCCAGCGGATCGGCCCTGGTATCCTCGAACCAGTCCTCAACCATCAGTCCGTGGCACCGCAGACAATCCATGGCAGTCCTCCTTCCGGCCGCCATCCGACCCAGTGAGATCGGATCGGTCAACGGTCTTGGGATCGTGGGGTCGAAATCATACGTCAGGCTTACCATGGTGACGCTAATGGCGGGTAGGGAAAAGAGGGAGCCAGTACGAAGTTTTACGGCCCTAGACGACTAGGGCCGATTGGCCCTATTGGCGGACTGCTTGGCAAAAAGGGCCACAGCTTGGGTCCGGCGGGTGATTTGGAGCTTCTGGAAGATAGTGGAGAGGTAGTTCTTCACCGTCTTAGGGCTGAGCCCAAGGTCAGCGGCGATTTCCTTGTTGGTTTTGCCTTCGGCGACTAAGGCCACGATCCGTTGTTCCTGTGGGGACAATGGCTCGCGGCCGGAGCCGGGCGAGGAGACGCCATGGGTCTTTACCCAGGACAGCACACGCTGGGTGGCAGCCTGGTCTAGAATGGATTCGCCAGCAGCCACTCGCTTGATTGAGTCCACGAGGGTGTCAACCCCGATTTCTTTAATAAGGTATCCATGAGCGCCTGCGAGGATCGCCGCCAGCACTGTTTCGTCGTCGGCAAAGGATGTGAGAAACAGGACGCGAGTCTGCGGACATTGTTCCAGAATATCCCCGCAGGCCTGGACGCCGTCACCGTCTGGCAGGCGGATATCCATCAGGACCACATCCGGCTTGATGCGACGGGCTTCTGAAACCGCTTCCTGGGCTGTACCTGCCTCTCCCATGATCCTGATCTGGGGATCGCGTGCCAACACCATCTTGAGCCCCTCACGAACGACCGCATGGTCGTCCACCAGGAGCACCCCGATGGATTTCGTTGCACTCATGATGGGGAGCTCCTTTGCGGCAAGGGGAGATCAAGCGCAATGTGCACGCCATGCCCAGGCCCGGACACAATCTTGAAATCCGCTCCCAGCGCTCGTGCCCGAGCGCTCATGTTGGATAAACCCTGGCCATCTTTCCTGGCAGCGTCGGGGTTGAATCCCACTCCGTCATCCTGGATTTCGATCCGGAGGAAGCCATTCTGTCGTTGCGCGGTCACGAAGCCTTGCTGCGCGTGAGAATGTCGGAGGCAGTTACTCAATGCCTCCCGGACGAAGTGGAGAATGGATTCGGCTTGTTCACGCGACAGGCCTTCGGAGAGTCCCGGGTCAATGGTCAGGCGCAGATGAGGTCCCTGCACGAGGGTCATGCTCAGCACGAGCGTGGCGAGGGCCACGTCGAACGGTTGTCCCTCATCATGAGCTGGCTGGGGGCCCGCAATATAGTTGCGGATTTGCCGCATGACGAGTTTGAGTTGGTTCAAGGCCTGGTTGATAGGCGCGGTCAGTTGTGGGAAATCTGTCGTCTGTGGTGGGTGGGAGGCCTCCAAGGTCAGCCCGACGGCATAGAGGGATTGGAGGATATCGTCGTGGAGGTTCCGATTAAGCTGCTCGCGCTCCTCGAAGACGCGCGACAACTCTTGGGTCCGTTGCTCAACACGCGCTTCCAGCTCTTTTTTCAGGAGAAGCACCTGCTCGTGGTTTCGGCGATACTGCCAGACCAAGACGGCTGTCAGCCAGAGGAGGATGATCGCGGTAATCCGGTTGAAGAGAAGGATACTCAGATCGAACGTCGGCGGAGAAAGGTAGCTTCCCAACAGGGTCAGGCCTGTGCAGAGGATCGCCATCGCCCAGATCGTGCGTTCGTGATGAGACGGGATTGTGACCAGGATACAGAGCACATAGAGCATTTGCGGCGGCATTTCCTGCGGGGTGAAGGTATCTAGGAGCAGAATGGCTGCGGCCATAACCAAAGCTATCCGGATCACCGGCACATCGCTCTGGTTATGTCCAAGCTCGGTGGTCATCCGTGCCGCCCGTTAAACCTTCCCCTCTTTAACTATTACACCTTCTGGCCTCGGCTGCAATGGGTGCCTCAAGATTGATGCCGGAAGGGTGCAGGTGAACCCAGCGCATCGGTTTCTCCAGATACCTATCCTGCTGTTCGTCATGTAGCGAGGCTCGACGCAAGCCGACTACCAGACTCGCTCTCGCAGTCGGGAGGATGGACAGCATGAAATGCAAGAGTCGTCCTGTCTCTGACGGGATAACCTGTCCCGCATCCAAATCCCATGGCAGAACGGCAGGTTCGCGATATCGTTCGTCCAGATCGAAGGACAAGACGCTCCCAACCGGCATCGAATACCGCTATCCAGGCTTCTGTGTGAGATG
>Ga0209886_1000047_pt1 | contig 17969 bp, 18 predicted proteins | sample GWRWN2_40_50_FD_187229 | JGI IMG/M metagenome (GOLD analysis project Ga0209886, IMG submission 187229) | Riverbed sediment microbial communities from areas with no vegetation in Columbia River, Washington, USA - GW-RW N2_40_50 (SPAdes)... | ecosystem: Environmental > Aquatic > Freshwater > River... | reverse complement strand
TACATAGAAGATGTATTAGTTACTAACTACAAGAATTTCATCAAGAGTAAAGGATTGCAAGTATCAAAGCGTCTTTTGGGTAATGGATTAGTTACCAGTGAAGGCGAGTATCACGATCGACAACGACACTTGATACAACCCACATTTTACCCTAAACGAATCAAGTCTTATGCAGATGTAATGATTAAACAAGCGCTTAATGTTAGTTCCAGTTGGCAGAATGGAACGGTAATTGATATTCATAAGGAAATGACACATCTTACTTTAGCGATTATATGTAAGACTGTGTTAGGTTATGATGTCAAACCAGAAGTTGATGAAGTGGGTGATGCACTTCTGACATGTATGAATTATTTCAACCGTCTTTTAATGCCATTTGGTGAATTAATTGAAAAAATACCAATCTTACCCATCAATAAAGGATTTCGTCAAGCCAAAACAAAGTTAGATTCGATAGTATATAGAATGATCAATGAACACAGAACGAAACTGGATAAAAGCCAAGAAAAAGAAGATGATCTATTATTTACGCTTCTCCAAGCACAAGATGAGGAGGCAGGAATTGGAAGAATGACTGACCAGCAGCTGAGAGATGAGGTAATGACCATATTTTTGGCTGGACATGAAACAACTGCTAATGCACTTACATGGACACTCTATCTGTTATCCGAACATCCAACAATTGAAAAAAGACTTCAGGAGGAAATTTATTCCATCCTCGGTGATGACAGAATAAGTGTTACTGCAGATGACGTTCCAAAACTAGAGTATACACAAAAGATTGTGACAGAATCTTTGAGGCTTTACCCACCTGCATGGGCTTTAGGTCGTCAAGCCATCAACGATTACGAAGTCGGTGGATTTACGATACCGAAAGGGTCAATAATCTTAATGAGTCAATATGTACTGCATCGTAATCCTCGCTATTTTCACGAACCCGATCGATTCTATCCAGATCGTTGGACCGAAGAATTCAAAAAACAGTTACCGAGATTTACTTTCTTTCCTTTTGGTGGTGGTATTAGAGGCTGTATAGGAGAACCATTTGCATGGATGGAAGCAATTCTTCTAATATCTACTCTATGCAGACAATGGAAAATGAAGCATGTACCATCCCATAAAGTTGTACTAAAACCATTAATTACATTGCGCCCCAAGTATGGAATGTGTATGAAAATAACAAAAAGATAATAGAGTGGATAAAAAGACATCTGAATTTTTATTTTTAACTAAAATACCACCATCTGATATACAATAGAAAGATTTAGTCGCAGCTCATGGTTTTGGCTCATAGAATCAAATCTTTCTAACCACCCAGGCAAATTACAAAAAGTTTTGTCAGGGAAAATGGATTAGGTACTCTACTATATTGTATCCTACCGAACCCGAATAAAATTTACATCTTTTCAGTATAATTCTTGTAAATATTATAAAATAATATAATGTAAAGTTTGTTACTAATTAAACATATAGTCTCTCCCTATTCAATAGTAAACCATGGTGACCACTAGATAAGTGATCAGACATCCATCTTATTCTATTATTCCTTCATTTGCAATTTCGGTTCATTCATTATGATATTTTTGATGAATTCCTTAAGCTGATTGAGAGTCTGCTCAAAATATGGAATAACGTCCAAAGAAGCTTCTGCCGAAAGTAATGAACGACTCAATGAATAATTTCTTAAATCCTTTATCTTCCAATACCAGTTGCCTTCCTGATTTGCCTTTTGTAATTCCCTTGCCAATTCTATTCCCTTACTCTCCGCTGACAGCCCACTAATCACCTTATTTATTTCGATTCTATCAATCGGAATGCCGGTTAATTGAAACTTATCAATTATTGTAAATAGTAGACAATCAAAGGTTCCAATCATTTGTGAAATCAATGAATCTATTTCCATCTCAGCAGCTACTCGTACATCCTTTGATAAGAGATCGTCGTGTTGGGATTTAATATTTTTTATATTCTTCAAATGTTCTTCGCACGCAAACATTTTGAAGATTATTCTATCTGACTGCAGAAAAGGTAGATCAGGGGTGGTCATCAGCTATCTCTAAAATACTTCTGCTACTTATGAGTTTCTTGTGTGCATAGGCTCTTAAATTTGGATACCACCTCATTCCCATTTATTAGATAATCATGGATTGATAGAAATCATAAAATTAATCGGAATGGAAACAAGATAATTCGTACGGTCTAAGGAAGCAGACAGGCTAAACTAATAAAAATGATAAATACGATGTAGCAGAACCCCTATACATGCAAGGTCTGAAATCCACCAAACCCGAATAAAATTTACATGTTTTTAATATATTTATTGTAAATATTATAAAATAACTATATTGTCAAGTATGTTACTAATTTAATAGATTTTAGCAAATAGTGCTGTGAAGATATATCGTACTTTGAATCACGCATTCCATCTATTACTCTTAATATTTCATACAGATAAGATTGTAATCTTGAGAATCAATTCAATAACGCAATGGTTCTTTCATATTCTGATATCTTATTTAGTATCCATACAGAACTCGAAAACGGCTCAGAAAAATGGGTCAAATCTGTAACTCATTCATTCAACCTCTAAGATGGTATTATCAAAAATTGGTTTCCTTCATGGCCTCTAAGTTATTTAGCAATTTGTGTCAGAAGATACGCGGGAAGAGTTTTATATTATCTTTACGCTATATCTCTACGAAAGCATTTGGAAAGTGATGATCAATCATCAAATTTAGTAACAAATTGGATGTTAGAATCTAATTTTTCTAGTGAAGAATTTGAAGACTATCGTCAAGCTCTTTCCATGTTTAATAACATATCAAAGGATGGAACGCAGGTTATTTTATATGAAATAAAAAAGAATCCCGTGGATGGATCAACTGTAAAGAAAACCCCATTACTAAATTCTAAAAAAACTAAAACCAAATCAACACCATTTAAGAGAATCACTTACAGAAAATCGGGAGATAAGTCTGATGACCATCCAAAAAAGAAAAATAAATTCAAGGACTTGAAGGTAAGGATTTTTCTTCTTATCATTGTTTTGCTTACCTTTATTACCATAATGTTTTTTATGAATAGCATTGGCGGAGAATCGTCAGACGTTAAGATGGTACAACAATTTATATTATTTAGAATCGATAATCCAAGTTACTTTTTACATCTTTAATAATAGATAACCATATGGGTAATAATGGAAAATTTCTCTGAATAGCCATTTTTTTGCTTAGATCTTAATATTTTCAACTGTAGGCTAAATTGTGAATCTGATCAGTACTATGTAAGATATCAATATATTACTTACACATAAACTGAATAACTGTATTATCAGGTTTTAAAGATTGTATAATATTTCTAAAAATGTAAATTATAGTGAGAAATGTCCAACAAAATTTACTCTAATAATTGAGTCATTGTCTATCTCAATTTAAAACATGATTTGGGATGAACTTGATTTCAAGATGTAATAAAGTGATTATATGTTTGTTGACGATAAATAATAACTTCACTAACTAACTATATTGTTTGAATTTAAAACTTTATAAGAATTAGTATTATATCATGTATATGAATTATCAGAAAACCCATTCTGATATAATGAACCTTGATCCAAAAATTAGGATGGTGACCATATGCGATTCAAGTGGAAAGATAATGTTTTCTGACCATAAGCCTGGAGTTACCAATCTGTTAACACCAGATCAAAGTAAGAAATCTCTTGAAATGGCTGTAAATGCATGGAAAACAAGGAGTCAGCTTGAAGACAGATTAGGAAAGGGTCACTATGTGTTAGCAGAATATGATAAAATAAAGAGAATAACTATGCCCCTAGGTGAGCATCTTTTGTATATTACTACTGAGGTAGAAGCTGATCATTCTAGAATTCTAGATGGGATTCGAAAAATACAATCAGATTAACAGTGAATGGCTTAAATACAAAATAACGGCAATAATTATGATCCAATTTGAGTGGCAAAGAAGACATAATAGCTGCAATGGAACACTTCGAACAGCTGCAACAAAAATTTCTTCCAAAAGTTGACCGGAGACTGGTCATCGATCTTTTCTTACGTTTACGCGAAAGTCCTGATGTCAAACCGATGTATACCATTGAAACATGGGTTGAAGAGGGAGGCGACACCGAAGCTATCAGAGATAAGGTAATACAGATGACTGGAACTGCTCCCCAGATTTATGATAGGGGAACCCATCTTGTTGCAAATCACCGTATAGATTATGATCTGCTAAAGCAAATCCAAGACCATCCAAAAGTTATTGAAGTTAAAGGAACCTACATGGGAAGCAGTGCTTCGATTGGTCCCTCTCAAGAATCATCAGCCGATATCCGTGAGGGGGAAAGATAGATCTAGTTTGGTTTGAATACAGGAACATTACAACATCCTACAATTATGAATCCCGCGAGAACTATTTCCGACATCTAATATACATAATAAGTGGTGATTAACTTTGTTTGGTCATATTATTAGCATTATTCAAATTTCTAACGGTTTTTTATTATTTCCTTCAAATCCTTGCATATCAGATTATTTGTGATCATTCCTTATATGGGTATCTAATTCTTTTTCGTCTTTGAATACAGGTCCACATGATCTGCATTTGATATTGTTTTTTCTTCCGCGAAAATAGTCTGCTAAATGCATTAAATATATGGTAATACCCCACCACATGATTTAATGCTACCTAATCATCTACTAAAAGTTAGCTCCTCCGATTAATTAGTAACAATCTCTGTTTTTATATTCATAACAGATGCTATCAAATTTGTTCATCAAAAGAAAAAAAAATTGAATAAAAGTATTTCCAGATCTTCAATAAAGCATGTCATCGCTACTGTCTATCACTCGAGTTTACCCTCCTTAGGACGTATTGGAATCTTTCATAGTACAATAAATACTGGAGAGATATTGCGATTGAGCACGGAATTTACGAATGAAAGATTGAGACTGAGCAGGCAAAATATTGAAACTATCCTTTAAATTTGAAAAATAAAAAACAACTTGGATCCCAAGCAAATAAGTGTCATATAATAGAATTTTTCCTATAGTAGACCAACTCCATGCAGTTCATCCAATAATGGAGTTAATGCAATAAGCGTTTCTTTTTCTCCAAGGATAATATTTGAGTCGACTCCGAGAACAATTGAAAGCATATTCCTGTCCTCCCTTGAAGTACATACCGCATTTCCTATTATCGCAAATTTTCTGTGATTTTGTTGTAACCACTGCTTCCATGCTCTGCTTCGTTGGAGATTTAGTTCCAATGCATCAATAGTATAATCCAAGTCTATTCCTTCTTCCTTATCTAGTAGATTCAATTTTATCATAGGAAAGAGAATGTTTCCTCCTCTAACCTTTTCATGCGACTTGTTAAGTTTTTCAATTAATTCTTCTTCTTCTTCTTCTTCGCCATCTATATCTCCGCTATTAGGTGTTTCTACCAAATCGTATTTTGGAAAGAAGTACCCTGCCAGGTTTCTGTCCCAATCATAAATCTTGTAAATCGTATCTTCATATTCCATCTTCCATTTAGATTTCTTATTTTCACTTCCAAACAAGTGATTATTAGTAAATTGATAGACTATATCTAAGTTGGGACTGCACATTTTTGTTGTTCCTTACGAAAAATAGCGAGATCTAACCTCGATGATTTAGTCTCACGAACTAACTTATCCGTAACTGACAATAACTAAACTATCAGAATCAGAATATAAAACAGCTAATTGGTTATGGAAGTTTTTTTTGGGAAGATATTACATTCTAGAAATAAATAAAAAAGTACTGAAGATACTAGTTACCGGTATCATCAGCGTTGTTATTGTTGTTATTGTTGTTGTCATTGGTATTGTCGTTGTTGTCATCGGTACTGGCTATTTGGTTTTGGAAGAAGTTAGTATCTTCAGAACAGTGCACTATTTCCCGATCAGTAAGATTATCTCCTATTTTTCCTGCTAGGTCTATACAATCTTGCGTTTCTTGATCTGCCCCTTGATAGGCACCTGAATCTTGGAAAGCATTCAAAGCTATGTCATCACTGTCTACCACGCGATTTTTTATGTCATGTACTAGGTCGTTGAGATCGTCATACTTTTCAGGGTTGTTTGTATTGGTGTTAGAGGACTGATTATTATTAATATTATTATCTTCATTGTTGGATGAGGGAGTTTCATTAGTACTGGTATCTGTATTAGAAGTCGTGGTAGTATCGGAAGTCGGTGCAGTATCGGAAGTCGGTGCAGTATCGGTTCCACTCTGCATCGATTTTGTTATCAATTCTTTGGCTTCATCTTCTGTGAACTTTCCTGTTTTCACAAGTTCATTAATCAAATTGTTTTCTTTAACATCATCGGTAGCTGGTGCAGTATCGGTATTGGTAGCTGGTGCAGTATCGGTATTGGTAGCTGGTGCAGTATCGGTATTGGTAGCTGGTGCAGTATCGGTATTGGTAGCTGGTGCAGTATCGGTATTGGTAGCTGGTGCAGTATCGGTGGGTTCATTACTATTTTCTGCTAAACCGGAAGAACCATAAATCGTTTCCACGGTGTCTTCTAAGATACCAAAGTACTTGGTGGGCTCTAATTTGCCACCCTTATCAGAAACCAAATTAAAACTGGCCGTATCTGCATCCCTAAAATCCCACTTCCAAAAAGCCGTGCCCCATACTCCTGCTTCCTTGAAAGCCTCGAGTATCTGTCCCGCATTAGTTTTCGTAAAGTCGCTCGCACCTGGGTTGATTTTGAATACTCCCCCCTGCTTTGTCCTTACAACGTTATTCCACTCTCCAATGTATAACGGCACTCCAGTTAGATCTCTTGTTTTCAAAAAGACATCAAATCTCTCCTTCTGGTACGCATCTCTATCAGGAACTCCGTAGACACTTATTTTGAAGGCGATATTCTCCTTAGATGAAGGAGCCATTTTAGCCAAATTTTCTGGTGAGATTTTGATGGGGCTATTCAAGTCAACTGGAACATTCATGCTGTAGATTATCGTTTTACCGGTGATTTTTCTCAACTCTGCAGTAATGAAGCTATTAAATTTGCCTATTTTAGACCATTGATCTTTATTGTCAACGTGAGGTTCACTTAGGATCTCGTACCCTAAAGTACTTGTATGATTATCTACTGCCAATACTATTTTCTCAAGAAAATCTGTCATTAGTGTCCAGCCATCTTTTCCTTGCTTATCTTTTACAGATCTGTCCCACCAGTCTGCCCAAAACACTTGCGCTGCTTTATCGGGAGTATTACCGCCACCGCCTCTGGAATATTCTCCTTCAAATAAAGACGAAGGAAAACCTGTTCCTCTGTCTTCTAGCCATGAAGAAGTATGCCATTGATGATTGTCATAAATGATTTTCACTCCGTACTTATCTGCTGCATTGGCTACTGATTTTATTTCTTTTATGAAAGCCTCGGGATCCCTTTCATAAGCTTCCCAATAGAACAAGAATCTAGCATGATCCAAACCCGCCCTAGAAATCATTTTTAGGCTATCCTCAATGTAGTCCTGAGGCTCCCCAGGCGAACCGTTATCATCCTGTTTCATATTGACAAAAGCTCCTTTCATGACAACGCCATTGATGGGTTGGCTACTAGTCAGTTGACTTGTCGATGCATATGAGCCTAAAGAAGTAGCGCTAATAAGGACGGCAGCTAGAAGAAAAGTCAAAATTATTCTGCTACTTGCTAAAATCACAATACGAATAAGAGTTCTCGATTGATTTAATATGTATTACTGATTCATTATTCACAACTTTATGTCTGAGGGTGGCGTTTGATTCAATGCGAGATGATTAAATGGGATTTAAACGTCATATAATGCCAGTTAAGTCATATTTTTGAATCTAGAATCTAGAATTGTGTTCAATTATCACAAACCCTTATTTTCGCCTGGGGTTAAGAAGCTTAAATCTCATGGGTCGATCCGAGACAATGGGATAAATCATTACCGATCCCACTAGATACTGGGTTCGGTATGATAATATTGACAATATCGTATTAGACAAGGATAGGCGAAAGTAAGTTGTTCCATCACAATCTGAATTGGCCCATCAACCACAGTAAGTTTTAGGGCCTCTAATGGAGAAAATGCAGATTTTCCCTCCTCACCGACTTGTACATAACAGAATTCATGGAAAGCTAATTGCTGTCAGCTCACTAGTAGAGAACCTACAATCAATTGGATTTCTAAATTAGATTACATACACTAGTGTATTGCATCCCACCGAGCCCGAATAAAATTTGCATATTTTCAATATATTTCTTATATTATTAAATTAGATTATGTAATTATCGTTACTATAATGAAGACTCTGTTCTTTATCTATCTGTTCTTTCTTCTATCAAAATAGCCCATTACATGTTTAATGATATAGATAATTACAAATGTTCCTCCAATAGATAGGGCAATAATAGACATAAACCATATCACATCGCTGCTACTGAAAACCATATAGTTCTCTACCATTATGGAAACTAAAAAGTAATTTGTGTGTTAATTGTTAATATGGGTTTAAGACTAATTCAGATCTAGAGCAACACGTGAAACCCATATACGACGCATGCAGCCTAGATTGTCATGTCCAAAGCCGATCTTTAGAACATTTCGATAATAATGATATAAATATCATATAATTTATCTAGTCTGAATCTGTTACTAATTTAACATATACACACCTCTTTAAAAAACTCCATTACCAGCACATATTATTCAGAATGCTGATTATTCTTTCTCAAAGCCTTCTTTGTGAATCCAATAATAGGATACTCTATCTGCCCCTATCCAATACGTTTCAGTACCAGCGTCAACCGTTATCTCTTTAGTGGCATCTTCAAACTTCACATTATGGATGTGAAGTTCTATCTTTTCGCCCGTATCCAATCGGATCATAACTTCGCCATTCTTAGCTACGCTAGCCTTTAGTGCGTCATAACTTGCCATATGGGGAATTAATGATAAGTGGCTATTAACTTTAACGTTGAGGTGGAAATAGTGATGTTGAATGGGGTAGTATCTGGAATTGTGCGAGTCCATCCGTTACCAGTACTAGAGTTAGTATTACCACAGAAGTTCTCAATATGAAAATAGGCCAAAACCAATATTGTCACCCTATCTTGAAAAAGTATTACATATACTAGTGTCTTGGATCCCACCGCATTCGGACTTACGGTTATTAATTTTCAATTTTCGTTAATGGTATTCCAGCAGCAACATACTTCCAAACTGCAATTAGGACATTGTCTAGGAGATGGGCTTATGTTACATTCTTGGGGTGTGCAATTACAATCTGAACACTTGATGATCCGGCGATTAGAATCCATATACTATATTCCCTTCTTGTTGAAATAGTATCAAACCTATAGTATTTGAATTAGGCTGATACGACCAAATTCCTTTTGTAATCCGTTGTATCGGATCCTGTTGTAATTCTCTATCTCATTTTTTATCAAAAGCGCCCACTTTTTACTTATTATGTCAATTACTCCATCTAATGGGCAGAGACAAACAACACGACTATCCTTCTAGACACTATTCTTGGACATAGTTAGTATTAGGCTATAAACTTTATAGTTTAAATGCTATTCGCAATATAGTATAATCAGTTTATGAATGCAAAAGGAATCTACTTTGTAACTATTTCCATAATGCTGATTACCGTTACCGCCATCTGGAATGATGAGGTTTCGGCTGAAACTGTATCTGCTAAAAATTCAGAACCAAAGGAAGGATTACAAGTCGGCGCTCTAGCACCTAATTTCCGACTAACTGACCCTGTAAAGGGAAGTATAACAAAGGAAAACTTTACAGGAAAACCACTATTCATATTCTTTACCGCTACGTGGTGCACACCATGTCAAATAGGTGCTCAAAATCTTGCAAGGTATGACGATGAGCATGGCGGAAATTTGTTCAATGTTCTGATAGTCTTCATTGACGATAAAGAGAGCGATAATCAATTTATAAATTGGAAGAAGCAATTTGGTAGAGATGATTGGTATATCGCCAAAGGGATTGAAATGGCAAATAACTATCAGGTTCAATTTCTGGATACAAAATATGTGTTTGATAAAGACAGCATAATAAAATGGATTGATGTTAAACCTCTTGAATACTCTAGTATTGACCCAGTGATTTCGCCACTATTGTGATTAACAGGAATGAAGGAAACACTGCTTGTTAAAGTCATAAAGGAAAAACCTCTATTAGTAGTAGCCTTAGCGATAGTCATGTTTCTTGTTACTCCGATTATACAAAGTTTTAATACGTCGTTAGCATTTGAAATATGGATTCGAGACCTATATCAAAAACCTCTAAACTCAACGCTGTATATTATCTTTTCAATTTTGTTTGGAATGTTAGTGACTCTGTATCTGTATTCTAGGAATAGTTGCATTGAATGCAAAACAAATAATGCAAGAAAGTCTGGGATTGCAGGTACTCTTATTGGTTTTATGATAGGTGTGTGTCCAGCATGCTTTTCATTTATTGGATTTCTAGTTCCTCTTAGCGCAAGCATTTTCTTGACAACCTTTGCACCTATATTTATGACAGCATCAATAGCAATAATCTTATATTCCATTTATAGAGTCGGTGGATTTAAATCAATATCAGTTAACAGACAGATTGAACCTTAGATACTAAATTAGTTCTATTAGAGTGGATCAAAAAATCATGTCAAAATTGATTCGCAAACAACCAGCCCCGTAAAAATTATGAATGGTGTTTATTCGTAAAATCATGACATTTGATAAATCTTTTCACATAAAAACTAATCTTCCTTATCAGGGATTCATCCAATACAAAAATTTTTAACTAAATATAATTAGTTAATTTAGTTTTGAATACAAAAAAGGTAAAAAAGTACTTATCTAATACTCAGTGCTGATTCATTTATTAAAGTCTTCATTCTAATTCAGAAATCTATACCACGTTTAGGAATAATTACGTATGATTCATAATTGAGTCTTGAAAAAAATGTGGGGGATATGCTTCTTCTTAACTAAGACTAAGGACAAAACTTAGTTATCCATCTTTGTAACCTGTTATTTTTGTTCCTTTTGTAATAACGACCAACAAGAAAGATTTCTTTTTCTTACAAGTATTAATTCTAATGCAGGGACAATCTAATGCAGACTGAAAGTACTGAAAAAACTTTTACCAAAAAATCTATATAACAGCTTGCAATTTACTTGGAAAAAGCAAAATTGGCTATAGATCGGAGTTATATTGTTTTAAGTTTATGTTTTCAAGAGCTATAAGGCTTTGAGGATCAAAAGAAACTATATAGTTATTATGCTTGGAAGTCACGAGTAGATTCATTTAAATGTGTTAGATTATTATCGGTTTGCAATGTATAAACCAAAAATACTGGCGCTAGGACTTGCTGTTGCGATATCTTTATTTTCATTGGCACACATAAATTTCGCATTTGCACAGGACGAAGAACAGACAGAAGCTTTTACCGCAATGCTTTCAGGAGGAGAAGAAGTACCTCCAGTAGAAACTACTGCTGGTGGAAATGCGTCATTTACTATAGAGGGAGAAGATTCAATTGAATATAGTGTGAACGTCACTGGCATGGATAAGGTTACTGCAGCACATATTCACGATGCGAAAACTGGTGAGAATGGACAAGTCGTAGTTACCTTGTTTAAGGCCGATAGTCCGACTGGTGTAACATCAGGTGTTCTAGCCAATGGAACTATCACAGCTTCTGACTTGGAAGGTGACATGCAGGGACTTGCTGTGGACGACCTAATCAAGGCCATGGAACGTGGTGAAACTTACGTGAATGTTCACACCGAGAAAAATCCTAACGGAGAAATACGAGGACAGATTAGTACTGTAAAATAGAGCAATTATACCCCACTTTTTTTGTTTGTTATTTGTTTTTCAACGTTAATTAGAAAGGAACTAATACTAGAATTTATTCACAAGATTTCGCAAAAATTAGCTGAACTTTTGAATATTCTGATCTGTCAATATAGTCAAAAGAAAGATTCTCATAGCTACGCCGTTATCTCTTTACGAGCTACGTTTCAAGATTGCTCATTCCCAACCCGTACGCCATTTGCCTGACTTGGGGGAGAATATCGGAATAGACGGTTTTATTTTTGATAGTTTTTCAGTGTTCAAATTATATTATTTTCTATATTATTCGTGTTAGATTGAAGCCTTAAATACTATTTTCACTTTCGGTATTTAATGGGTCAGGAAACTGAATTATCAGATACGATGTACGACATATTGCATGCAATGGGAAAAGATGCTGGCTTTTTGTACGATACTATAGATACATACATCAAAGATGCACAAAACGCAAACAAATCTGACTTGGTGGGGATCTGGCAAACTATCAAGAAGGACAGACTGAAACATTTACATCTGTTAAAGGAAGCCTTAGAGAAAGAGATACACGGATAAAATACATACCGTATATTATTTTTGAACTATCTTTGAGTGTCAACTCTTTATTTCTTTATGAGTGGACCAACCTGCATTATGCAAATGAATTACATACCCTAGCGTATTGCATCCCATCGAACCCAATATAAAATTTACATGTTTTTGATGTAATTGTTCTAAATATTATAAAATAATATAATCTAAAGTTGTTACTAACTAAACATACTGTTTATCCGTCAGGTCAAGATCTCAAATTTAGAAGGTAAATTTGTAGTTGTTGCAAGTCTTCAGCGATTGGCAGCTGTAAAATGCCTATTTGTTTGTTGGGATGAGAAACAATCAAACAATGGCTGAAAAATAAGAACTAGACAAAACTATAATATGAGGCATTATAAAATAAAACGATACTAATCATTAGAAATTCTTATGATAGTAAAATATCATTCAGATTAGATACTAGTTCTTTTGAATTTATTAGGAATTTGCTTTAGGGGAATGGTTAAATTTGATGTTGTGTACAAGTACCACCACTATGAGTATTGAACCATTTGACTGGATAAATAGATTTTTTGGTTCCGACAACTGGCCATATTCAAGTGGAGCAAGACGTAATTATAACAACATGTTTGGATCATTTGATGAAATGAAAAGAGATATGGAAAGGGAATTTGAAGAGTCTTTCAGAAACATCGAAAAAATGGTGCCTAAAGATTTGATAAAAGAATATGATTCGCCACAGGGTAAAGTTAGAGAGATTGGCCCACTGGTATATGGATCTTCAGTAACTATAGGATCTGACGGTAAACCAAAGATCAAAGAGTTTGGTAATTTTAAACCTTCACAGTTAAGAGGTTCTGGCTATTTTGGCTCTCCAATGATTTCATCAGAAAGAGAACCTATGTCAGATGTAACCGAGACAGACAAAGAAGTCAAAGTTGTAGTCGAGATGCCAGGAGTATCAAAAGAAAATATCAAAATAAATGCATACGAAAATAAAAACCTATCTTGACTCATTATGGTGGTGTGTTTCCACAGTCACTACTGTAGGATATGGTGATATAGTACCGGTTAGTAACTTAGGACGAATCGTAGCAATATTTTACATGTTCTTTGGCATTTCAATGGTATCACTACTGTTCTTTGTTATTACTAACACTTTCTACAAACGAAGATATGATAAAGTAGAAATAGAAAAGAGAGAACAGCAACTAAATCAACTCAAAAATGAATTAATGAGTAGACTTTCAGAAATAGAACAGAAACAGGCAAAATGTATAGACCTTATCAACCACTTGAGATAATTCTGGAGCCAAATGTGAGGTAAGCAACAATTTCAATAATTTTTAGTATCATATTGACTTCGGATATACATATGCTAGTAACAATACATTTGGATCCGAACCTGAAAAATTAGGATAAATTAGTATAGCCTTTTATTTATTTTTTGCCAGTGAGGGTATCGGCGGACGGTATGTTCAGTCTCCTGCCTGTTGCACCTGCTGTGATCATCTCAATACCTGCTATCAAAAGTCCGATTGCTATAACAAATCCTGCAAATGCAGCACCAAAGAGAGGAGACACAAGGACCATGATTCCTATAATTATTAACAATGCGCCAACTCCAATAAGGAAAGCTCTCTTCCAACCAGATTCCTTTCCTGAGAACCCCTGAGCTATACTTGCACCACCAGCAAAGAGAAGTGCAATGCCAATAAAGATTACTAGAATCCATGCAGCGCCTACTGGATATGCCAGCACAAGACCCGCAAATATGAGCACAAGAATGCCCAGGCCTATAGTTGCCCCTCTATTCCTGATATGAAGGAAAATTCCAGTAATAACCTTCTCAATTCCTATAATAAGTAAAATTATGCCAAGTAAGAATACTAAAGCGACAAACGTAACTGCTGGATACGCAAGAGCATAAATTGATAATATAACAACAATAATACCAAGGATAATTTCAAACCATCGTACCCATCCCGCTTCCTTTGTAGATGCACTCATTCCTGAATGAAATGGAAATACATCTATTTAAAGCCTTGTAAAAGTCGATAATTCATGAGTTTTCTATTCTTGCCTTCTAAGGTAGCGCTATGTTTCAAACTTCACAAATAGATGAAAGGGAGTGAATATTAGAATATTTGAGCACGATTTTGAACAAAGCGACAACTTGGTTGATGCTATATCCGGTCTACCTTGTATTATCTCCTTCATAATGTCAAGAATAAGCAATTTGATTCTTGAATTGAGGATGAATTATCATCAATCTGGGCCATCAACCTCTTAACCGTCAGTAGATTCTGAAGTGTTTTTGTCGTATTTCCGCTGTTTAATGTTTGATTCGCGTCAGCAAGAAGTCCTTTTATCACGGGTGTTGATGAATCCAGTGAGGGCTGTTGTTGATGTGCTGTAGCAGCTTGCAATACGGATGTGTATTGATGACGAATACTAAAGAGAAGCAGGTGATTATCTGGATACAATAAAATACGAGCAAAAAAGCTTTATTGACAAAATTGTGATGAACTGGATATCATGTTACTAAGCATAGGAAGGTTGTTACTAAATTAAACTTATGGTCCTACCCCTAATATCAATAGCTCATATCCCGTCAATGTTTTGATTTGACAAGGCTTCCAGCTATTAATCCTAAAATTATTCCATAAATTACATGGAAAAAAAATGAACCTAAGAGTACAACTGCGTATAATCCTTGAAAATGTTGTGCTATTACAAAGACATATTGATTTGGAGCAGAAAGGTTGAACATATCTAATTTGGGTTGTATAACATATGTTGTCAGCGGTAAAAACAAGACTAACCAAAGTGATATTCCAGTTATTACTCCCATAATTATACCTCGTTTCAAACCATATGGAATTAGTTTCTTCCAAAATATTGCCCCTTGTCCAAGTAAGTTACCAGCTACAGTACCTGTAGCAAAATGTAATAAAAGACCGATATATGGCGATGTATTGGAATCATAGTATCCTAGAGATGATCCTATAACTGCAAAAAAAGTACCAAAAGGAGTTTTTGAAATGAAATCTAGACTAAATAATAATCCAGATATTACAATTGATGCTAATAGTCCAGCTAATGTACACCACGCTAACAAATATCTTGAACGTTTTTCAGTTTCCATAAGGCTACTAAATTATTCACATAAATCGTATAAACTTTTTTTAGTAAAAAGCTGGTTCTGTATGCAAATTGGATTTGTTACGAACTTTATTGTCTTCTCATCTGTAGTTCAAGATTAAAGGGGATATAAGGAATAATTAGATGCTTTAGAACCTAAAGTCAATATTATATTATCTTGCGATTATTGAATTAAGTCTAGTATTTCTAACCTTTTTATGTCTTTGATTCCAGTGTCTTAAAAATTCTGAAATCAGGGGTTCAAAATCATGATAGGACTTATTATGTTTATGTTTAGCAGCCTTACTAAATTTTTGTCCGTATTTAATACATGTCCAACAACCAATAACGGGAATCAAAGGTGCAACGTAATATCCAGTTTGTTTTCCTGAAAATCCCCAAGCTTCGCCGACTACACAATATTTAGAATCCTTAACTAAAATCATCCGATCTATTTCATCTATCCCTTTTCTTAATTTATTAGACCAAATAGGACAAATTTCATCGAATGTTAAATCAGATTCTGGACACTGAGACTCAGTTTGAGTTGATTTGAGAAACTCGAACTTTACCATGCATAATATATACACTATCTTATCTATAACCTTACCCATAAAATTCTTGTTTCGAACATCCCATCAAAATTTTAGGTCACGCTTACAAAATGGGCTTTCTGTATTTCAACTAGTATTAATCAGACTCAATTCTAATTTGTCTTTATTATATTCTAGAAGGGAAATACATACACCCGTGCACGGAATCACATCGAGCCCGGTATAAAATTTGCATGTTTTCAATATTTTTATTGTAAATATTATAAAATGATATTAATAGGTTCGTTACTAGTTCAATATACCTATATATCTTTAGTCAGTTTTATTCTTACTCTTTATTTCTTTTTCGATTGTAAACTGGTCCTTTATGATGCCATCTTTATTATCAAAAAAAGTTCCAGTCAATGTCGTGTGGAGGATCACCATTATCAAGTCATCTGTGTTATAATTATAACCCGTAGTATATTTCCATCTGATTTGTTTATTCAACCGGGAAACAACAAGCCGATAATTTCAGAGGATCTTCCAGATGCTATGCTATGATTAACTTTTAAAGAGCCATAGGCATTTTTGGATGTTTATTTATTAGATGTCTTTCATAAGCATCTTTTCCTATTCCATCAAACTATTTGTCACAATAATTACAGGAAGGGAGATAATCGCGATTTGGATTTGAATTTTGTGAAGCATGTGAAGCATGTGAAGCACTTAGAGGGTCTGGTTGGATATCTACATCTGTATTTTTTATTTCCTTTTCAATTGTAAATTCATCCAATATGGCGTCGCCCTTATTATCATAAAAAGTTCCAGTCAATTTAGTGTGGGGATTTCCATTACTGATATCTATATTTAAAAATCCAAACTTGCCCTCAAATTGGCTCGCCATGTAGGGTGCTTGACCATTAAGCGGATAGAAACTCTCTCCAGCTGTGCCGACTAGAGCGAAAACGGTCCCATCTGTGCTATTGTTAGACCGTGCAGTACTTTGATTTGTCACAATAGGTTCTGAACTATCACCAGCATAATTATATGATATTGGGTATGTTCTCTGGTAGTTGTGGTTATGCGCCTGCAGCACTAAATCGACATTATATTTTTCAAAGATAGGGTGATAGATATCCCTAAGATCTTTTTCAGCTTTATGTGTTGAGGGCGATGTGTAAAATGGTCCATAGCTCGTTACTATTACCCAGTTAACATCTTTGTCTTCAGATGCTTTTTTCAAATCTTCATTTATAAACTTGTACTGTGGGGAACCTTGCTGAAAACTAGATTCTGAAGCCATGACAATAAAATGTACTTGGCCATAATCAAAAGAATAGTACGGTTTATCTAATTCAAAGCTTTTGAAGAATTGGTCCATTTTCGCCTGTCCATCATTTACATCGTGGAATCCTAAGGTGATCATTACTTTCTTCTTAAATGGTGACATGATATCAAACCAACAATTAGCGCTTATCTGATAGGAGAGATCTCCTAACGGTAACACTAATTCAGGTTTATTGTCATTAATGTTATCAATAGTTTTTTTAGTATTTTTTGAACAACCAAAATCACCAACTGCAGCGAAATTAAAACCTTTACTATTGTTATCTCCAATGCTATCAAAAGAAAATCCTTTGTAGATGTTTGTTTTAACTTGTTCTTCTTTATTATCAACCTTCGGCTCTTTCCTGGGCTCTTTCCTCGGCTCAGCCTTCGGCTCAGCCCTCTTGCCCTCCTTCTTGCCATCACCTCCATCATTCCCCTTGTTATTTTTTCCGTGTCCTTTACCAGGATTATCCTTTCCCGGCTTAGCCAGTAGAGTTTGTTCATGATTCACTATCAAATTGGATGAGATGACAAG
>Ga0209886_1000046_pt1 | contig 18002 bp, 23 predicted proteins | sample GWRWN2_40_50_FD_187229 | JGI IMG/M metagenome (GOLD analysis project Ga0209886, IMG submission 187229) | Riverbed sediment microbial communities from areas with no vegetation in Columbia River, Washington, USA - GW-RW N2_40_50 (SPAdes)... | ecosystem: Environmental > Aquatic > Freshwater > River... | reverse complement strand
ATATCGCGTTAGAGGCCTCCCTCACCGGGCATCTGGTGCTCAGCACATTGCACACCAACAGCGCGGTCGAGACTGTGACCCGCTTGCTGGACCTGGGATGTGACTCGTTCAACTTTGCCGATGCCATGCTGGGCGTCCTGGCCAAGCGGCTGTGTAAGCGAATCTGCTCATCCTGTAAAGAGGAGTATCGCCCGTCACGAGCGGAGTACGAAGAGTTGGTCCGTGGTTACGGGACGGAATACTGGAAAAACCTGGACATCGAATACGATGCGGGCTTCAGGCTGTTCCGCGGGAATGGCTGTGACGCCTGTAATCACACAGGCTTCAAGGGCCGGATCGCCTTGCACGAGCTCTTGCTGGGTACGGAGGAAATGAAAGCCCTGATCCAGTCGAGAGCCAGGACCAGTCAAATGCTCAAACTCGCCCTCGACGAAAGGATGACGACCCTGGTGCAAGACGGGATCGAGAAAGCCCTGCAGGGCCACACCACCTACAAACAGGTCAAGGCAGTCGCGATCAAGTAAGGACCTTCGGACCTCACACCGCAAACTCCGCCCACAAGAAGGTGTGGTCGGAGGCCTCCTTCGCTCGTCGCGGTTCGATGTCCACCTCAACTTTCGTGCATTGCTCGGCGAGGGGCGCGGTTGCCAAGATATGATCGATCCGCCAGCCTTTGTTGGCCTCCAGCGAACTGGGCGCGCGATAATCCCAGAAGGTGTATTGCTGCCGGTCGGGATAGAGCTTGCGGAACACATCTATAAAGCCCCAGGACATCGTCCGCTGGTAGGCCCGCTTGGCATCCTCATGGAAGCAGACGTGTTTGAGATGCTTCTCGGGGCTATGGACGTCAATGGGGGTCGGGGCCACGTTCATGTCGCCGCACCAGATGGCCGGCTTCTTGGGCGAGAGGTGCTTTTCAAAGTACCGGCGCAACCGCGTGAACCATTCGAGCTTGTATTGATACTTCGGAGAATCAATCTCGAATCCTTGGGGGATATAGGTGTTGATGATCGGCATGCCCTGCACGACCACCCGCAGGAGCCGTGCCTCATCCGGGTCTTTCCCATCATCGAGCCCATAAAAGACCGCTTCGGGTGGAGTCCTGGTCAGAACCGCGACTCCGTTGTATGACTTCATCCCGCGAAAGGTCAGGTGATAGCCGGACGAAACGAAGGCGGGCGCGGGGAAGTCCTGATCCTGAACCTTGGTTTCCTGCAGGCAGAGGATATCGGGTCGGTGCTGCTGCAGCCAGTCCAACACCACGGGGAGGCGCTTGCGGAGGGAGTTCACATTGAACGTGGCGACCTTCATTGGCGGTCATTCACTTCCGTCTCTGCCTGAGGGACAAGAGATGTCATCAAGATGCCTCAGTCGTTGAGCCATTTCAAGACCAAATCTCCATGCGAAGTCCTTTTCGATCAAGCGGCGGATCGGGAGGGATTCGTTCAGCCGTCCCGTCGGCAATCCGAAGCGCGGTCCGGGCCAAGACAGAGGCGTCGACCAAGTCATCGGGGGCAACATGTCGTCGCGAGAAGCCATTCAATGCGTCGGACAGGATTCGCCCGATCCGTCGAAATATTTAGGCGGAGAATCGCTCCAGCGCGCGCAGTCGCTCCTGCCGGCCACACGCTGATCCTTCTCTCACCTTGTCAGCGGACGAAGGTCTCTTTCACGCGCCTCGAGACCAGGAAGTACGGCACTGCGATCGCGCACACCAGCAAAGCGCCGGCCAAGTCGAGCCTGGATTCCGTGTCGTCTTGGCTCGCGACGGCGGGGAGCTGACGAGCCGCGAAGTAGTCCCCGACATAAAAGACGAAGGCGAAGACGAGCACGCTAACAGCGAGGATGGGAACCACCCTTCTTTTTTGAAAGAACAAGAAGGCGAGCACAAGCGAGGCGACCAACAGGATGAGATTCCCCACCAGCTCGAAGAGCAAGATAGGAGCATTCAGGGGATGGTAGGCCTCTGTCCCAGGTGTCGTGAGGAGCGACCAGACGTCCTTCGAAAAGGCCGGCAGGAGATCTGCCGCGATAAACTCGGCGAGCCTGAGTGGAAGCAGCGCGACTCCGAGAGCCGCGAGGAGCAGCCAGCCTCGTATTTTGGGGGATTGCGGCGGTCGCGGGTCGCCTTGCCACTTGTGACGCATCGGCACCGCCTTGACCTGGTCTCAAGGTGACCAGCGCCTTGAAGGGAGAACTATCCCGGCTCTGCCGGCTCTGCGGGAAGGAGATGTCGTGCAGAATGGACGGCAGATTCCGCTCCTCCGGTTTGCCCATGAAGAAACTCCAGCAGGCGCTTGTTCTCTTGAGCTGCGCGAAGAAACTTGAATGAGATTCCTCTGTCGCTTACCGAACGGACGATCCCAGCCACTTCAACTGGAGGCTGCTGCTCAGCCAGAACGATCTGCAGATAGAAGATGTCGCCAGGCTTCACTAGCGTCTTACTCTTGATGACACAGCCGCCCATCGAAATGTCCAGCACCGTGCCATCTCCGCGGACTCGGCCTCCTGAGAAGGACAAAAAGAGTCGGACCGGAATCCGTCTATATTCTCGTCGATCGACGAGATGCGTGGGATACCTCCGACCCAACCGAAACGCCAGAAACCGGAGACTGCACCCCTGGCACCGAAAGGGGGAGACGAACAAGAGGCCGGCCACGCGTTCCGCGGGCGAGAAACAGGAGGTTCTGACCACTGATTCGTTTCCGCACTGGGGACACTGAAGCGGCCTTGCCATCACTCAGCCTCGCTTGACGATCACTCAGGCGCCAACGTGCGCTCTCCTATCAGTCTATCAGACTGCCGCACCCTTGTCCGTCTTTCCCGCGTTAAACTCTGACAGGAACCGACGCAGGATCGCCTGCTCCACGCGCGAGGTGCGCTGCCCCGGCGAGGGAACGCGTAAGAGGAGGTTGATGCGCCCTGGCTCCGGCAAGTGAATCGTCACTCGCGGGTCGACCGACGGGGCGTCCAACCAATTCTCTCCTTCTACCTGTTTCATGTGCCGACGTGCCTCTTCCAGGAAGGGGCTACATTCGGCCCTGGCAGCTTCCAGCAAGACCAGTTCGGCCTTTCGCCAGTCATCGTCGACCGCCAGTGGGATTGTTATGACGTGCACGATGTAGGCCTTCATATAGGTCTCGTTGATCAGGGGATGACTCAGTAGGAGGCTGTTGGGAAAGACCACCGCGCGTCCGGTGTATTGCTGAGACGTGTGGCCCGGGCCGATCTCCAGCAACGTCGTCGCCAACCAGTTCTGATCCAGCACGTTGCCGCGCAGGCCATGAATCTCGATCCGATCCCCCAGCGAGTAGACGTTGGTTCCTACGCGAAGGACCGCGCCGCTCAGACAGAGGAGCAACTCCTTGGTGGCCAGCACGAGCGCCACGGCGACGGCGGCCAGGGAGACGGCAAACGCACTGAGAGAGTGCGCCCAGATAAAGATCAGCCCGATGGCGAAGGTCACCGCCACAGTGTTGCGGACGTTGATCGCCCAGCGGCGTCGGGCTTCGACGGCTAGGCTTTGGTTTCTCGAGATGGCTCGAACGAGGAGAGATCGTACGATCAGGACCACCGCAAGGAGGACTAGCGACATCAACCCGTCCAGGATTAGGGTACTGTCTGACTTGGTAAGCCAGTCCATCATCGTGGCTATTCCCCTTTCAACCTGCGTAGGCCGGTTTCGGGCGAAACCAGGATCGACCCTTCATTCTGGATGCCTTTCTACCTCGCCAGCGCCTTTCGAATAAACGTCCCGAGCCGGGCAATGACCAGGTCCGGGATTTCATGCCCACCCCGGAATCCCACCCATTCGACGGCAAGTCCGGCCTGAGCGAGCAGATCGCGCAACTCCTCGGCCAGAAAGAGCGGCAGCAGCGGATCTTGGTTCCCATGGCTTTGCAGCACCAAGAGTCCACGCCGGTTCGGCATCAGCGGGACCCATTCCTCTTTGGCGATCAAGGTCCCCGATAGTAGAGCAAGCCCCGCAAAGGGCCAGTCCATGCGAAGGACCAGATCGCAGGCCAGCATCGCGCCCTGCGAGAATCCTCCGAGCAGGACCTGCTTCGGATCGGCTCCCAGGCGTCGTTGCGCCTCGTCCAAGAGTGCCATCATTCCTGCCCGTGCCACAGCCAGCCCGTTCGGCACCTCGCGGGACAGGTCGCGCGCGCGACCGGCGGCCATGTCACGATTGCGGCGTTCCAGATCCAGCATCCACCAAGCGCGTGATTCGCCAAACCCCAAGTGCAACGACAGCGGGCCTTCGGGAAAGAGAAATCGCGTCCCTCTCGGCAGGTTGAGCGCCGGCCAGAGGGAGACCAGATCGTCACCAGGGGCGCCGAACCCATGAAGGAGCACGACGATCGGGCCGTCACCCCCTCCCCTGCCGTCTGAGCCTCCGGTCAGACGGACCAACAGTCCGCCAAGCCGCTCTAGTCGCATGGAGTAACGCGGCTCTCCTGGCACAAGCCGTCAATCTCCGTCCGCATGGGCAGGGACTCTTGGGCCCCTCGCTTGGTCGTCGCAAGGGCACCAGCGGCATTGGCGAAAACAATGGCATCCTCCAGCGACCGGCCTTCCGCGAGGGAGCAGGCCAGGGCTCCGTTGAACGCATCCCCCGCGGCAGTCGAATCAATCGCTTGAACCGGATAGGCCGGAAACAGGCGAGAGGTCCTTGCGTCCCGCAGCAGGGCTCCTCGCTCCCCCAACGTCACGATGACTCTCCGGGCTCCCTGCTCAATCAGCACACGGGCGGCTTCGTCGGAATCTGTTCTACCGCTGAGAGCGTGCGCCTCTCCCTCGTTGGGTGTCAGGACGTCAACGAGATTGAGGAGTGCCGGTGGCAGCGGCGCGGCCGGCGCGGGATTCAGGATCGTGAGCAGGCCCTGGGCCTTGGCGATCGAAAAGGCTTCCCACACGGCAGCGAGGGGAACTTCGAGCTGAGCCAGTAGCACGGCTCCCTGCCTGATGAGGGGCGAGGCCCGCCGAACGTCCTCGAGGCTCAGCATCTGGTTGCTGCCCGGCGCCACGGCAATGAAGTTACGGCCTCCTTCACCCACCAGAATGAGCGCGATCCCCGAGGGTTTCGTCTCGTGCCGCAGCAGCCCTTCGCGTGGAAGACCGAGCAAAGCGAGGTGCTGTTCAATGCGATTGCCGTAGTCATCCGGTCCCAGCATAGTCAGCAATACGACCTCGGCTCCGGCGCGAGTCGCTGCCACCGCCTGATTGGCCCCCTTGCCGCCAAAAGACTGATGGAACTCTCGCCCCAGGACCGTCTCGCCGACGGTTGGCAAGCGATCCACCGCCACCGTGAAGTCCAGATTAGCGGAACCGAGGACAATCACCTTCGGCATGCGCTACGGTCTCCCGGACCTCTTATCAGCACGCGGCTACCGCTCTGACTCGTTCTTCTCTTTCCATCGCCTCAGCGAACTATACAGCGCATAGCCCTGTGCGAGCAGGCCTGTGACGATCAGCCCCAACGCGGTCGGTAACCAGATGGAGTCGGGATGCTCCAAGCCATGCATGCCCGCCACGAATCCCAACGCGATCGACACGATCCCCACTGATCGAGCAATAAAGGCGTGGCGACGAGGGGTCACTCACTCCTCCTCTTGATAGTGAAAGACCAAGGAAGGATACACCATGGTCAAAGCAGGACGCCATCGTTTTGAGAAGGGAGGGAGGATAAGATGATCGTCTGCGCCACACACAGCAAAACGGAGGAGGAATCAATAGGCTAGGGCGTGAGAACCGACCAGCGGGAAAAGGTCGCGGCCTGGCCCTGCTGCTTGTTCTTCGTATCGACCACGTTCCACACAACGGCGTCTTCCACTAGGAAGCGCCGTCCTGTCTTGGTGATGCGCACGCCTCGGTAATCATCAATGAAGCCCTGCGCAGTCGCTCGCGCGAGCATCCGTTCGCGTTCGGCCTGGTTCATCGGTTCCGCGGTCAGTCGTGACGGTGTCCGGATGAATTGCTCCCAGGTCGTCTCCCAGAGTTCCAGCGCGATCCGATTCCCATAGTTGAGCACCGGATCTTCTTCGGTTCCGTGGGAGACCACCACGAAGGATGAGGAAAAGAGCGCCTGGGCCTGGTCCTCCGTGCTGCCCGTCCGTTCTACCAACTCACGACCGGTCCAATGGCGAAAACTGTCGAGGAGCAGTTGGCTCCACTGCACGATCGTCGGCTCTCGCCACAGGGTCGGTGGAAACCGAGAAGGAGGACTGACCAACTCTCAGCTCAGGCCTTTCGATGGGCTGAGAATCATGTCGAGATCCTGCAGCCCGGTCCTGGCTCGGTCGGTATAGGTCTGGTAGGTTGGGCCATTGTAGGTCGCTAGAACCCGCTGATAGGTGCCACGTGCCTGGTCGTACTGCTTCTTCAACACAAAATATTTCGCCAAAGACAGCCAGTTCTCCGCCGCCGTCTCGCTCGCGGCCTTCACTTGCATCCAATCTCGATCGACCTGGTTGGTACTTGGTTGGTGGGGGCGCCGGCGGATGCCCGCTTCTATGTCGCGGGCCATGGCTTCGATCTGCTCATTCTCGAGCACCGCAGCGGTCACACGATCCGCTTCTAAGTGCTCGTAGAAAGCGCGGGTATGGGTTTTCATTGCGCCGGCTCGCTGCTGATAGACATCCTGGGCGCAGCCCCACAGCAGGAGAGCGAGCATGAGCGAGAGGGTGGTCGCGGGAAAGAGGCGCATGGGACAACCGTGTCAATATTCTAACACGTCGCTGCGCCCGCGTTGCGGGTTATTTTTGCTCTTTCCTCACTTCCTCATCTGGCGAGCATAGAGTGGCTGGCCGTTCTTGCCGACAAGCGTCATGACGATGTCGCCCTTCTTGAGAAAGGCTTTTTGCTGATCATCCGCCCGATCCCGTGTCATAGACACACAATGCCAGGTTTCCGACGCACCGGCAGGGTCCTTCGCTTTGACCGTGACGATCCCGTCCTGATTGAAGGAGTAGGTCACGACCGCGGGCATGGCCTGAAACACCTTCTTCGGGCCCTCTGCAAACGCCTTGGCCGAATGGGCAGACTTCATGCTCCCGTCGGCAGAAAATTGAAACAGTTGATGAGGCAGCAGATAGGGCGCATTGGGGTCCTTAAACTGGAATTCCGAGGTCCATTTCACGACCCGCCATGTCCCAACCAGATCGTGGGGCTTACAGAAACGGGAAGAGGGTTTGTCGGCCGTAGCGAACCCGCTCTCCGGAAAAGCAAAAGCTAGCAACAGGACCGCGCCGCTGAGTTGTTTCAACATAAGTGACTCCTCCTTCTCATGTCACGTCACGCTGTGTCCCCGTCCGAATGTTCGATAACAAAGGTAGCAGATGAACCTGAATTGGCAAGGAAGCTGTCTATACAGGCGGGGTTGCAAAAGGGGACAAGTCTAAGCGATCATAAGACTTTCCCGTAGTACTCTGGGAGTCGCACCGTGGCTACGAAAACAATGTTCGACAAGATTTGGGAATCGCACGTCGTGCGCGAAGAGGCGGACGGCACCACCCTCCTCTACATCGATCGGCACCTCGTGCACGAAGTAACCTCCCCCCAGGCCTTCGAGGGGCTGAAGCTGGCCGAGCGGCGGCCCCGGCGGCCTGGCGCCACTCTGGCGGTGCCGGACCACAATGTCCCGACCACCGACCGACGGTTCGGCATCACTGATCCCGTCAGCGCCAAACAGGTCAAAACGCTGGAGCAGAACTGCAAGGACTTCGGGATTGCCTTCTTCGGCATGAATGACGTCCGGCAGGGCATCGTGCACGTGATCGGGCCAGAGCAGGGATTCACCCTTCCCGGCATGACCATTGTCTGCGGCGACTCCCACACCTCAACCCATGGAGCCTTCGGCGCACTGGCGTTCGGGATCGGTACCAGCGAGGTGGAGCACGTCTTGGCCACCCAATGTCTGCTGCAGAATCGCCCAAAGACGATGCAGGTGCGGGTGGAGGGCACACTGTCCCGGCACTGCTCAGCGAAGGACATCATTCTCGCTATCATCGGGAAGATCGGCACCGCGGGCGGCACAGGTCACGTGATTGAATATACCGGTGGCGCCATCCGCGCCCTGACGATGGAAGGCAGGATGACACTCTGCAATATGTCCATCGAAGGCGGGGCACGCGCCGGCATGGTCGCTCCAGACACTCACACCTTCCTGTACCTCAAGGACCGACCGCTCGCCCCGAAAGGGGACCTCTTCGAACGCGCAGTGAGGGCGTGGAAGCAGTTGACCACCGACTCAGGCGCGAAGTTCGATCAGGTCGTGGATCTGCGCGCGGATGAGATTGCCCCGCAGGTCACCTGGGGCACGAGCCCGGGTATGGTGACCGGCGTGAACGGAAAGGTGCCGGACCCCCGCGAGATGCCGGACGAAAAATCTCGCAAGGCTGCGGAACATGCCTTGGAATACATGGCCCTCACCCCCGGTACGCCCATGACGAAGATCAAGCTCGATCGAGTGTTCATCGGGTCCTGCACCAATTCCAGGATTGAAGACCTGCGCCTCGCGGCCCAGTACGCGAAAGGGAAAAAGGTGGCGCCAAGCGTCCACGCGATGGTCGTCCCCGGGTCCGGACTGGTCAAACAGCAGGCGGAGCAGGAGGGGCTGGATCAGATTTTCAAAGAGGCGGGCTTCGAGTGGCGCGACGCTGGCTGCAGCATGTGCCTGGCCATGAACGCCGACGTGCTCCAGCCGGGCGAGCGCTGTGCTTCCACCAGCAACCGGAACTTCGAAGGGCGACAGGGCAAAGGCGGGCGCACCCACCTGGTCTCCCCCCCCATGGCCGTCGCGGCGGCGGTGGAGGGACACTTCGTGGACATCAGGCACTGGGGATGAGCCTAATTGTGAATGTTGCATGTTCAAAGTTGAATACAACCGACAATTCAACATTGAACTTTTAAAATTTATCGGTGGTCATGCACCCATTCACTACATTAACTGGCTTGGTCGCTCCGTTGGATCGGGTCAATGTGGATACCGACCAGATCATTCCGAAGCAGTTCTTAAAGACGATCGAGCGGACCGGGCTCAGGGAGGGTCTGTTTCTCGACTGGCGTCACAAGAAAGACGGCACGCCGGACCAGGAGCTCTTCTTGAACCAGCCTCGCTACCAAGGGGCGACGATTCTGCTGACCCGTGACAACTTCGGCTGCGGGTCCTCGCGGGAACATGCCCCATGGGCGTTGTTGGATCAAGGCTTCCGCTGTCTCATCGCGCCCAGCTTCGCGGATATTTTCTACAACAATTGCTTCCTGAACGGGATCCTGCCGGTGGTCCTGAAAGCCGAGGAGGTCCAGGCACTCTTCCAATCGGTTCGCGCCAGAGAAGGCTACCAGCTCACCGTGGATCTCGCCCCACAGACTGTCACCACCCCGGAAGGGACACGCTATAGTTTCGACGTGGATCCCTTCCGCAAAGACTGCTTGCTCAAAGGCCTCGACTCGATCGGGCTCAGTCTTCATCACGAACCAGCCATCGCGGCCTATGAGAACAGGCGCAAAGCCGAAGCCCCCTGGCTTTTTCCTGACCTCTAACCTTTAGCTCATCCGGAGGCCCCATGAACTGGTCCGCCCTTCTCTCCCCGATCTGGTGGGTGACACGTCTCAGGGTCGTCCTGACGTTGCTCTTCTTCGGCATTACCGCCTACCTGCTCGTCGTGTTCAACTGGTCTTATTCGGACGGCGACCGGGCGGGGTATCTGCAGAAGCTGTCCAGCAAAGGATGGATCTGCAAGACACACGAAGGCGAGTTGGCGATGACGACGGTGCCTGGAGTGGCGCCGATATTATGGAATTTTAGCGTTTGGGACGGGGCGGTTGCCCACAAAATGACTAGCCTGATGGGGAAAAAGATCGTGCTGCACTACAAGGAGTATCGGTACATTCCCACCAACTGCTTCGGTGAAACCGCCTATTTTGTCGACGCTGTGCAGGCAGCCGTCGAATAGGAGAAGGGCCGGACAGCATGAAACATCTGGCGAAGGTCTTGCTTGCGCTGCTCCTCGTGGTTCTGCTTCTGGTTGGGGTGCTTCACCTGTGGTTGGGCTCCCTCATCAAGCGCGGCGTGGAACAAGTCGGGCCGAGGATCACTCAGACTAGCGTGACGTTGCGGGATGTGGACATAGCTCTGTTGTCCGGACGCGCCAAGTTGGAGGATTTGACCATTGGCAACCCCACTGGTTTTCAGGCACCCAGCGCATTCAGGCTTCGCAACGCCACCGTACGCCTGGACTGGAAGTCGGCGCTGTCGGACCCGGTCATCATCGAGGAAATCGTCATTGATGGCCCGGAAATCACGTTTGAAGGAACCATGGCCAGCAGCAACCTGGGAACCATCCGTGACAATGCCACAGCCTTCGCCCCCGCTGATTCATCGGAGAAAGCCCCCGCGCCGAAACGCGACGCTCAGCAGAGCTCCGGGAAAAAAGTGGTGATCAAGCAGTTCACCATGACGAACGCGCGGGCGAATCTATGGCTGCGGGCGGACGGGGTCGAGACGAAAGCGCAGGGCATCAGTCTGCAGGACATCCGGCTAAAAAACATCGGAGCTGCGTCGGGCGGTGCGTCGTTTCAGGAAGTGGCAACGATTGTGCTGACCTCCATCACCAACTCGGCCGCTCGCCTGGCCACGAGCCTTGATAAACCTCTGGAGAAGGGGGCTCAGGCGCTCGGAGAGTCTGCGGAGAAGGCCACGTCGAAAACCCTGGAGGACGTCAAAGGACTCCTCAACAAATGAGAGGAAAAGGTCCTGTGACCCGCGCCCGCTTAAAGCAGTCGCCTTTCAACTGTCTCACCGCATCATTCCCTGTGGAGGCTTCGGGGCAGGGGTTTTGTGGGTTGCAGCACGCCTCGTGGCTTTCTCCAGCTTTTCATCCTCCAGCATCTGCTCTCGAATCTGGCGGACGGCCTCGGTGAAGGCCAGGTTGAGGCGGTGGCCCTCCTCGTTCCATATTTCCGGATCATAGACAGAGATCTTCTGCGTGAATTGACTCTGTCCGCGATACTGCCCGAGGCGTACCCCGTCCGGATACGCGAGCACGAGTTCCAGGTCCACATCCACGGCATGGCTTTCGACCGGAGCGGCGAAGAGCATGACCAGCAGATTCACCACGGGGATTGCCAACCAGCGTGGCGACCGGACTTGCTCTTGGAACCGGTGGATCTCGCCAGACAGCACCAAATCCGGGTATGAGGTATTACGACCGATGGCATCAAAGACACCGTTGGTGCGAAAGTCCTTAAGGATGGCTCTTGTGACCAGCTCGGCGAGTGGCCCGTCCAGATAGGCGGGATCGGTGATCGCGCCGTCCCCATCGGGCCCAGCCTGCGGCAAGTGCTGGCTCCCATCCATGGAGGCATCAACAAGTGGCTGGAGTTGGACTCGCGCCGGGATAGTCTGCGGGCTCTCCTCCAACGTAACCCTGGGAACGTACTGGCTACAGGCCGCGAGCTGGAGTAACAAGAGACCGAGGGGCACCGCTCTCATCATACGTGACCAGGAGGACATGTGGCGCCGCTACGTCTCATGCCATCATTCACCCTCATCCGATTTGAGGTCTTTAACGACTCTATGGAGCGTCTTCTCCTCATCAGGCAGTATGCGAACAAATTCGAGCCCGAACTCCCGTCCGCGTGCCCACTTCACGGCTGCCTGCTCGACCCTCACGGGCCAATCAAGTTCAGGTACATAGAGGCGCAGCTCGAGCGTGGTGCCTGATGCAACATTGAGAAGACTCTCAATCCGACACCCTCCCTGCGAGAGGTCGGTGGCTTGCCCCTCCCCATCTATTTGCTGTCCTGAGAACGTGCTTCGAAATTGCACTCGAAAGCGCGGGTACTTGCGTAATTCCATCAGCTAGTCCTCCTGCCCTTTCGGCGTCTCCCCCATCATCCTCCCGATCGCCATCAGCACCATATAGGGTAGGAAGTACGCGGGGAAACATAGTAGAAATAAGAAGAGGAAGAAGCCGATATTGCTGAGGGTGACCTTCTCTTTAAAAAAGACATAGACCGCGAACAGACCCCAGGCGACCGCGCAGAAGTTTCCCGCCAAGACACCCAGCCGTCTGAAGCCACCGCCATTCTTCTGATCAGGCTGGTCGGTCACGCCGAGACCGACAAGGTCCTCTTCCATATCAATCCCTCGATTCCCGCCCGAGCAGGCCCCAGGATGGAGGAAGGCTAGACGGTCCGTAGGCACCTGTCAAGAAGGGGCTTCGGTTTCATGAGGGTGTTCTTTATAATGCTATGGTGGGAGGGTGGAGTGGCGTCGACCGGTCGATTCGTTTACGAATGAGGAGGACCATGATGAAGCACGTCATCCTTACATTCCTCTTCGTCATCGCGCTGGGGCTATTGAGTTGCACAGAGAACGGAGCGAAGGAGATGTTTGAAACCGCTCAATTCGAGGAGCAGCAGAACAATCAGGTCCACGCCAAGCAGCTCTACGAAGCAATCATCAAAGACTACCCGAACAGCGAATATGCCAAAGAGGCGAGCGAGCGGCTCGACCAGCTCAGCCAAAGCAAATGATCGCCGCTCCGGAAGACGCCTGTAAGGGTTTCGCGCTGTGATTGCCCGTCGTTACATTGCTCACGCAATGCTCCTCCTGCTCTTGGGGGCGTCTCTGCTCGCAGGATTGCCCGTTGTGGCCGACACGCCACAATCCCAGTTGGGAAAGATCGAGTTTCCAACATCTGGCTCAGCACACACCCAACGCCATTTCCTCCGGGGCGTCCTCGCGCTGCACTCATTCTGGTATGAGGAAGCCTTGACGGCGTTTCAGGAATCCACAAAGGCCGATCCCGACTTCATGATGGGATATTGGGGCGAGGCGATGGCCCACAATCATCCGATCTGGGAGGAACAGGACGCTCAGGCGGCCAGGAAAGCGCTCGAACAGATCCGCGTGGGCATAAAGATCACCCCGCGAGAGCGAGCATTCCTGAACGCGGTCAAACTCCTCTATGGAGAGGGCGACAAGTTGGCCCGCGATCGAGCCTACGCCGCAGCTATGGAGCAACTTTATCGAGATTACCCGGAGGATTTAGAGGCCGCTTCCTTCTACGCGCTCTCGTTGCTGGGTACCATCCGCCCGTCAGATCGAGACTTTCGACGCCGGATTCAGGCCGGCGCGATCGCGTTGGACGTGTCCCGCAAGAACTCCGATCATCCCGGCGCCGCGCACTATACAATCCACGCGTTCGACGACCCGGAGCATGCCATTCTGGCGCTGTCAGCCGCGCGGCGCTACGCGGAGATCGCCCCTGAAGCCCATCACGCGCGGCACATGCCCGCGCACATCTTTCTCCAACTCGGGATGTGGAGGGAAGCCGCAGCCTCAAACGAATCGGGGTGGGCGACCTCGGTCGAGTGGGCGAAGCGCCAGGGGCTGCCCATCAACCTCCGGGATTACCACAGCCTGCATTGGCTTCTCTACTCGTACCTCCAGCAAGGCCGCTACAAGAAGGCCGAAGAGGTGCTGGCCCTGAAGCAACAGGACATGGAGGATGCGGGTGATGACAAGAGGGCCACGCAGTCTGGCTATGAGCGACCGGTGAGCCTGCTGTACGACGAGATGGCCGGAGCCTTCGTGGTCGAGACACAACAGTGGGACGCGGCGGCGACGCTCTGGAATGCACCTGGATTAAAGCTTCATGATCGCTCCAAGGCTCTTCCCATTTTTATCCGTGGCTTGGCCGCGGCCATGGCAGGGCGGCCGGAGGCCGACAAGCACCTCGCGGCGTTGCGAGCACTCGGCCAGAAGCAGTCTTCCAAGCCGCACGCTCGCCGCGCGCACCGGGGAACGACCGAGGAGATCATGGAGCTGGAATTGAACGCAGCCACTCTCTCGTCGAAAGGGAACTACGCGAAAGCCATTGCCCTGATGAAGAAAGCCACGGCCCTGGAAGAGGCGTTGCCTCCACCGTCAGGCCCTCCTGAGACGATCAAGCCAGCTCATGAACTGTTCGGTGATGTGCTGTTACGCGCGGGGCGCCCGAAAGAGGCGGCGCAGCAATTCTCGAACGCGCTCGCCCGTCACCCGAATCGGGCCAGGTCACTAATCGGCGCTGCTCGGGCCGCCGCGAAGAGCGGCGATAGTCCATTCGCGGTCACCGCCTATGTAAAGTTTCTGCAAGTCTGGGCGCAGGCTGACGCTGAGTTGCCGGAGTTGCGAGAAGCACGGGAGTACGTGCAGCCGGCGGCCACGCCGTAGCCCTTCACACCCATCGCGGTCGCTACTTCCCTGATCAGAACGCTGGTTTCACCGTCGGCGGCTGACCCTTCCCTGACCGAAACGTCTGGTAATACCGAAGGACCTTCTGCACATAATAGCGTGTCTCTTGAATAGGCGGTATCTGTTGATACTGTTTCACCCGATACTCCCCGGCATTATAAGCGGCCAAGGCCAGCGGGACGTTTCCATTGAACCGGTCCAGCAGATAGCGTAAATGTTTGGCACCGCCGCCGATATTGTCGATCGGGTTGAAGGGGTCGCGAACCCGCAACGACGCGGCCGTGCGCGGCATCAGTTGCATCAGGCCGAGCGCCCCTCTCCGTGACACAGCGGTTGGAACAAAATCCGACTCCGCCTTGATGACCGCGCGCAGCAGGGCCGGATGGAGCCGATGTCGCTTGGCATACCAGGCGATGGCTTGATCCAGTTCTTTCTTAGAGACCCTTGAGTTGAGATACGTAGGATCATAGGGGACGCTCTGATACCGTTGATCCGTGGGAACGTTCGTCACGCTCACCGTGCCGTCTTTCTCGACATACTGGTACAACTCACTCGTCGCCGTGGGCGGCAGAAACACCATCACGCCAACGACCATGGCGGCACAGAGGCCTTGCTCCAGAGTCCCGCATAGTCTCTTGCTTTTCCTGTACAGTCCCTTGCTTGTCCTGAATGGAGTCGTCGTGTTCTTCATATATCCTCCCATTCATGAGTGAACACCGGGTTGACATAGAAATCCACGATCCGACAGTAGGAGTAAGGATCAGATTTCGTGCCATCAGACAAGAATGAACAGGCTTGGGAAAACAGGAGGTTGAGAGGTAGGGCCGCCCCTACTTTCGGAGGGAGGCTTTTCGAGACAATAACGTTTTTTGGCTCCCGAGGGAACAAACTTCGCCAAACCAGTGTAAATACGTATTGTTACTGGCTTTGGAAGGATCGCTCCGAGAGCGTGGGGGCGTCGAGCCTGGCGCTCTTGTGTGGCCTGGCTGCGAAACTCAAAAACTCGTGTGGGCCTGCTGCGGGTCAGTGTACCGGTCGGGCAGAGGATCGGAGCCCTTCTTGAGCTTTGACGGAGGCGTAGCCGCGGGGGGACTCGGTTGTTTCGGTGGAGCCGGTCGGTAGTGGGCGCCTGGGGGCTTCGCCTTAGCGAACCGGCCTGGCTGAAGATCGGAGCCTTTCTTGGGCGGAGGCGCGGCGGGCAGTGGACTCGGCCGTATCGGCAAGACCAGTCGATACTGAGCGCTCGGGGGCTTCACCTTGTGGGGCTGATCCTTGCCTTTGAAGTCGCGGTAGTAGCGAAGGACCTTATGGACGTAGGCGCGGGTCTCCCGGATGCGTGGCACCTTGTTGCCTTTCACCCGCTTTGCGCCGGCGTTATAGGCGGCGAGCGCTAAGGGGAGGTTCCCGTCATACCGGTTCACCAGGCGTCGGAGTTGTTTGGCGCCCGCGCGGACGTTCTGGATCGGATCGAAAGGATCGGCCACGCGGTGGTGCGCTGCGGTGTGCGGCATGAGTTGCATGAGGCCGACTGCTCCCTTACGAGAGACGGCTCTAGGATCAAAATCTGACTCGGCCTTGACCACGGCGCGCAGCAGCGCCGGATCAAGCCTATACTGCCTCGCATACCAGTGGATAGTACGTAGGAGTTCACTCTTTGAGTACCGAGGACTGCGGCCATCGAAGTCTGGTTGCATCGGCGTGGGAACAGCGAGCACCAGCAGGCAGGCCACGAGGATGGTTCCAACGTCTTGCAGAGTTCGTTTGCAGAGCTGCTCGCTCTTTGTAATGTAAGTTTCCATTTTTTGTCTGCCCGACGTTCCATACCTTCGGACCCTGGTCTAACAGGATAACCCTCAAGATCCGTGCCGGAACAGGCCCGAGCCAACTCCTGGACAACACGGGCAAAACGGGCGGCGTGACAAAACAGGCTTCCTGGCAAGTGTGCATAGACTGTCATTGTGTGCGATTTTTGCGCCAGGGTCTCAAGGATAGCGGAAGTGTTATATATAGGTAGTACTAAGTAAGCGTCATCCATGTCTATAAGTCGAAAACGTTGAGGGAGGTGATGTCTAGGGCTGAGTAGGCAACTTCAGAATCAAATTCTGGTGGGGAATGCCGGCGTCCAGGAAGACGTCGCCGGTCATCTAGAAGCCGTGCTGTTCGTAAAAGCCGATCGCCTGGGTCTGTGCCGCTAGATACACCTGTGACAGTCCTCTTCGTTGAGCCTCTGTAAGCAACTCCCGGAGTAGTGCGCGGCCCACCCCTCGCCCGCGCCAGGGCTTCAGAACCGCCATGCGGCCGATCTTGCCATTCGCTTGCATGCGGGCTGTGCCGATGGGCTGCCCCTGGTCATTCCTCGCCAGCATATGCAAGCAGTCCTGATCCAGGCCACCCAGGTCCAACTCCTCCGGCACCCCTTGCTCCTCGACAAAGACGGCTTTCCTGATGGCGCAGATGTTCTTCTGCGCGATAGCCCATTCCACGACACTGATTCAGACAATAGAACTCATGGCTTTCGGTAAAGTCCTCAATACATCAACGCTTTTCGCGAAACATTTTCCGAGAGGTATACTTGTTTACACTCGCTAGTTGGGTGGATCAACCGAGGACAAGATTCTGGTAATGGTAAGAGGTGGACCAGATGGCCACGATCACTCGCACGTTGGTTAGTCTGCTGACAGTTGCCTATCTCGCCCTCCCCGCGCATGCGGCGGCTCCGAATAAAGAAGCCTTAGCTAAAGAATTGATGAAACTGTCCGGCCTGGAGCAGCAGATCCGCCAAATTCCACAGCAAATCCTCGCCGGTTTCGACAAAGACGGCAAGAAGCTGCCACCGCAGCGGTACACGGCTCTTCGGCGTGTCCTCAGCCAAGCGTACGATGCCCAGACGCTGGAACAGCACGTCTATAGACGTGTGCATAGTGAACTGAATCATGAGCTCGCCACCAAAACCCTGGGCTGGCTTCGCACCGACCTGGCGCGGAAGATCACGAAGCTCGAAGAACAGGCGTCCACGCCTCAGGCCATCCAACAGATGGAAGTCTTCGCGAAGAAACTCGAATCGAGTCCGCCCTCCCAGCAACGTCTTGGCTTGGCTCGACGGATTGACTTAGCGACCGATGCCACGGAACTGATGCTTGACATCACGGAATCCTCAACGTTCGGCTTGGCGATGGCGCTGGATGCGACGCTCCCTCCGGACCAGCGTCAAGGTGAGGCCCGACTCCGCGTCCAAATGGAACGACAGCGACAAAAACTGCGGGAAACGTACCAAGAGCTTTCAACGGTCAACGCGCTCTTCACCTATCAAAGCCTCAACGATGCTGAGGTGGAACGGTATGTGGACTTCCTTGAGTCGGAGGTGGGGACGCAATATACCACGCTGGCCAACACGGCCCTGAAGGATGCGTTGTACGAGGCCGGCACTCACGTCAACCGCGGGATGGCAACCCTGTTGACACAATGGAAGAATCGGAAAAGCGAGTTGTAACTCTATCTCATCACCACTCACTTACACTCCCCGTTTCGGAAACCAGGGAATAAACGAGCTGGTAGTGCGCTGGTAGGCGCGGTACTCCTCGCCGCGAGTGGCGAGGGCTTGGGCTTCCGCGAGCGGGATGCCGGTGACTCTAAGAAGCCCCCACCCCATCAGCACCGGCCCAATGAGGGTGAGCCAGCCATTGGATACTCCGACGCCCATCAGGACGTAAGCCCACCAGTGCAGCCATTCAAAGAAGTAATTCGGATGGCGCGAATA
>Ga0209886_1000040_pt1 | contig 20778 bp, 21 predicted proteins | sample GWRWN2_40_50_FD_187229 | JGI IMG/M metagenome (GOLD analysis project Ga0209886, IMG submission 187229) | Riverbed sediment microbial communities from areas with no vegetation in Columbia River, Washington, USA - GW-RW N2_40_50 (SPAdes)... | ecosystem: Environmental > Aquatic > Freshwater > River... | reverse complement strand
CTTTTTCAACAAACCCTGGCTGGAGTTTACTGGCCGAACCCTCGACCAGGAATTAGGGAACGGCTGGGCAGAGGATGTCCATCACGAAGATCGGGAGCGGTGTCTTGAGATCTATCGGTCGGCCTTTGATGCCCGCAAGGAGTTCAAGATGGAGTACCGCCTCAGGCGAACGGATGGCGAGTATCGCTGGATCTTGAATATCGGCGGCCCGCGCTATGAGTGGGACGGGGCCTTTGCGGGGTACATTGGTTCCTGCATCGACATCACGGAGGATAAGCGGGTGGCGGATGAAATTCGCCGGCTCAATGTGGAGCTTGAGCAGCGCGTGTTCGAGCGCACCGCCCAAGTCGAGGCATCCAACAAAGAACTGGAATCGTTCAGCTACTCCGTCTCGCACGACTTGCGCGCGCCGCTCCGGAGCATCGACGGCTTCAGCCTGGCGCTGCTTGAAGATTGCGCCGACAAGCTGGACGCGAAGGGGAAGGATTATCTGCGACGCGTGCGCGACGCCACCCAGCGGATGGCGCGGCTGATTGATGACTTGCTGAATCTGGCGCGCGTCACCCGCGAGGGAATGCGGCGGGAGCGCGTCGATCTGAGCGCACTGGCCCGATCCATCTCCGCCGACCTGAAAAAGACCCAGCCGGACCGCAAGGTGACCTTTGCGATCGCAGACGGGGTCGTGGCCAATGGGGATGCGCATCTGCTGCGGGTGGCGCTGGAGAACCTGCTCGGGAACGCGTGGAAATTTACAAGTAGGCGCCCCAGGACCAGGATTGAATTTGGGGTCGCCAGACAGAACGGCACATCAGCCTATTTCGTGCGCGACGACGGAGCGGGCTTCGACATGACCTACGCCGGCAAGCTCTTCGGGGCCTTCCAGCGCCTGCATTCCAACCAGGAATTCGAGGGCACGGGCATCGGCCTGGCGACTGTCAAGCGCGTCATTCGTCGACATGGGGGCCACGTCTGGGCGGAAAGCGCGATGGGGAAAGGCGCGACTTTTTATTTTACCTTGCAGCCGTCTGAGGGAAAACGGCACATCGGAGTCACCGGATGACGAACAAAATTATTCTATTGGTGGAGGACAACCCGGACGACGAAGCCCTGACCCTCCGCGCCCTCACGCAGAACAAGATTGTGAACGAGGTGGTCGTGGCGCGCGATGGGGCCGAAGCCCTGGATTATCTCTTCGCCACGGGAGCATACGCAGGACGAGACCTGACGGCGATGCCTCAGCTCATCCTGCTGGATTTGAAACTCCCCAAGATTGATGGGTTGGAGGTGCTGCAGCTCCTGCGGGCTGATCCGCGAACCAGGCTCCTGCCGGTCGTGATCCTCACCTCCTCCAGGGAGGACCGCGACGTCGTTGAGAGTTATCGGCACTGCGCCAACAGCTACATCCGCAAGCCGGTGGACTTTGCCCAGTTTATAGAGGCCGTGCGGCAATTGGGGTTGTACTGGCTCGTCCTGAACGAACCTGCACCGGTACCAAGGTCGGCGTAACATGAGCAAACCGCTTCGCGTCTTGATCGTCGAGGATTCCGAAGATGACACCGCCTTGCTCCTCCGTGAGCTGCAGCACGGTGGCTATGCTCCCACGTTTGAACGAGTGGATACTCCCGAGGCCATGAGCGCGGCTCTTGATCAGCAGAAGTGGGAGCTGGTGCTCGCCGATTGGTCTATGCCGAGGTTCAGCGGCCTGACGGCTTTGGACTTGCTCAAGAACAAGGGACTGGACCTGCCCTTCATCATTGTGTCCGGGGTCATCGGGGAAGAGACCGCCGTGGTCGCGATGAAGGCCGGCGCCCACGACTACCTGATGAAGCACAATCTCAAGCGACTGTGCCCGGCCATCGAGCGGGAATTACGAGAGGTCAGAGAGCGGCGCGCGCGGATGCGGGCCGAACAAGCGCTGCGGGAGAGCGAAGCCCGCCTTCAGCTCGTGATGGAGCAATTGCCCGCGATCATCTGGATCACCGACACCAAGCTCAGGATCACATTCGTGAGGGGCGCCGGCCTTCAGCCTCTGACACTGGACCCGAACCAACTCGTTGGCACCACCGTCCTGGAGCACTTCCAGGACGATCCTGAACGCCCTCCTCTCACCGCGCACGCAGTCGCGCTCCGCGGCGAGCCCTGTAGCTTCGAAATGAAGATTCGTGGACGATGGCTCCAGGCTTATATCGAGCCGATGCGCGCGCCTGACGGCATCGTCACCGGGTGTCTCGGGATTGCATTGGACATCACCGCACGCAAGCAGGCCGAAGAGGGGCGGGAGAAGCTGATCCTGGCCCTTCAAGACGCGCTGGATAACATCAAGACCTTGCGGGGGTTGTTACCGATTTGCGCTTCCTGCAACAAGATTCGCGATAGCCACGGCCATTGGGATCATATTGAGAGCTACATCCAGGCCCATACGGACGCAAACTTTACCCACAGCATCTGCCCCGAGTGCACCAAGAAATTGTACCCCCAACTCGGATAATCCACACCAGAGGACATGGCGGCCTTTGGCGCTCGGCCACGACCGGGTCACCCGGGCCGTCGGCCTTCCGGCAGCCGCACCGAATTCAGGAATGCCTCGACTTCCTTGATGACCACCGCCTGCTCTTCCGGGGTGAGCTTGTCCCAGTGCTCGCGGAGTGGCTCGAAGTACCGCCGGAGCGACGTGTACAGACTGTAGGCTTTGCTTTCCTTCTCGTCACCCGGATCAGACACGTGTCCTCCCAGAGCCGACCTGGGCCATGAGTGATTCGTTAATACGCCTGCCGGTCACGAGGATAGTGTAGTCAATTCCTGCCTAGGAGGACAAGCATGGGGGGGACCCGCAGGCCGGTATCCGCCCGCCAATCTACCGGCTAGGATTTCTGACGGCTCTTTATGTAAGATGTGGCTATGCGGAAAAAGGTCAAACTCCACGCTGACCTCAAGAAGATTCTTGCCGATCGCCGGGCAAAGGGAGAGAAAATCGTCTTCACCAACGGCTGCTTCGACCTGCTGCACATCGGGCACACGCGCTATCTCCAGACTGCCCGCGAATTAGGCGACCTCCTCGTGGTGGGTGTGAACTCGGATGTATCCGTGCGCGCACTGAATAAGGGGGGCGGACGGCCTATCGTACCGGATGCGCAGCGCGCCGAAGTGCTGGCGGCGCTGGCTTGCGTGGATTACGTGGTCCTCTTTGACGAACCGGACCCTGGACGCCTGATTGCCGACCTGCAACCGGACACCCTGGTCAAGGGCGGTGATTGGGCGCCCGACCAAATCATCGGCCGGGAGATCGTGGAAGCCCTCGGGGGAACCGTGCGGACCATTCCGCTGGTGCCGGGGGTCTCCACGACCAGCCTAGTGCAGAAGATCCAAGCCACGAAGACCGGAGGGAGCCCCACAGAGGCTCCCCCCGCACCCACCAACAAATCCTAAGGGCTCCTGTGATTCTCCCGGCCCGCGTTCAATACTGGGACCAACTGCTTAGGCCGGTCCTGGACTCCCTGCGCGATAACCGAAGCAGACCTTGCGTGATCGGCCCGCATGGGTCCACGGCGGCCTTCGCGCTCACCCTGTTGACCAGCAACGCCCCAACATCCTGGCTTATTGTGACTGCCTCCGATGAGGCAGCTGAACGGCTGTACGAAGACCTCCAATTCTTCCACGCCATGCTGGGCCTCTCGCCGGAGGCCTTGGCGCTGTTCCCGGAATGGGAGACCTTGCCCTATGAGGCAACCCCGCCGCACGTCGAACTGATCGCGCGGCGGATGAAGACGCTGCACCGGCTGGTGGGTGCGGGAGAGGCGCGGGTACCCGCTGCGTCTGCGGGTGCAACGGGTGATGGGCTCTCTCCCGCTCAAATGGGGCAGGCCCGCGCCGTGCTGGTCACGTCCGTCCCAGCCTTGATTCAACGACTGCTGCCTCCGTCGGTCTTATCAGGCGCCTGCTTGCGGATCACACCGGGCGAGACCCTGGAACGAGCAACGCTCGCGTCAGGCCTGCTGCGACTGGGATACAGACAGGGATCAGTGGTGGAGATCCCAGGCGAGTTCAGCGTCCGGGGAGGCATCGTGGACATCTACTCGACCGCCTACCCTGATCCGCTGCGAGTGGAATTTCTCGGCGACACCATCGAGTCTGTGCGCATCTTCGACACGGCTACGCAGAAGTCCACTACCACGCTCACCGAGGCCTGGCTGCTGCCGGCCCGTGAGTTGATTTACCCGGCCGAACATCCCGACGCGCTGACGCCCCTCCCCCCGGATGCGGAGTGGCGGGGCCCTGAAATCTACCAAAGCATGGAGACCCTGCTCGACTATTTCCCTGACCCGCCGGTTCTGGTGCTGGATCAACCTGAAGCCCTCGCCAAAAAGGCGAAAGAGTTCCGAGAAGAGGCGGAAGAGGCCTACCTTCGACACGCGGCGGCGAGAGAGGCGCCATACCCGACTCCTGACCGGCTCTACCTGCCCTGGGAGGCAATCCTGCTGGCGACTCGCTCCTGGCCCTGCGTCGCCGTGCAGCCTGTCGCCTCCTTGGGCTCTTCGTGGCAGCCCGTGGTGACATTCCCCGGCCAATCGCCGAACAGCGTCGGTCTGGCCCAGCGCGGGATGCCGTTCAGCGAGACCCTCACCATTCTGGACCGCCTCCGCAGCGTGGGGCCGGTCCTGATCGTGGCCCGCAGCCGAGGCCAGGTTGATCGGTTGCTGGCCTTGTTTGGGGAGCACGATCTCCCGGCCGCCGGCTGGAAGCCTCAGCATTGGATCTCATCGTCGAAAGACAAGCCGCCCTTCTACCTGCTCCAAGGGGACCTCTCGGCCGGCTTCGTCTCCGCTGAGGGGCGGCTCACCATCGTCACCGAAGAAGAGCTCTTTGCCAAAGGGATGCGCCATCGGCCAGCCCCGAAAAGCAGGGCCGCTACCTTCCTGTCGTCGTTGGAAGACCTGAACGTCGGAGACTATGTCGTGCACGTCCAGCACGGGATCGGCCGGTACCAGGGCATTCGCCGGCTATCGGTCCAGGAGTTCGAGAGCGACTACTTGATCCTGGAGTTCGCGGGCGGCGACAAACTCTACGTGCCGCTCGACCGGTTGAATCAAGTCCAACGCTATCGGGGAGCGGAGGGCGAGGTCGCCAGGATGGACCGGCTGGGCGGGACCAGTTGGGCTCGCACCACGGCCCGCGTCAAACAAGGCATCGAAGAAATGGCGCAGGAATTGGTGGACCTCTATGCCAACCGAGAGGTCATCCATCGAACCGGGTACGGGACGGACAGCACGCTGACCCACGAGTTCGAAGCAGCCTTCGAGTACGAAGAGACGCCGGACCAGCTCCTCGCCATCGAGGACATCAAGGGCGACATGGAATCCCGCAAGCCGATGGACCGTCTGGTCTGCGGTGACGTCGGGTACGGGAAGACCGAGGTCGCCATGCGCGCTGCGTTCAAGGCAGTGGAGGACAACCGCCAGGTGGCGGTCCTGGTCCCCACCACCCTGCTGGCCCAGCAGCACTACGAGAATTTCTCACAACGCTTCTCGCCGTTCCCGGCCCGCGTGGCCATGCTGTCGCGCTTCCAGACCCCTAAGGAAATCAACTCCGTGCTCAGAGAGTTGGCAGCCGGCACGGTGGACGTAGTAATCGGCACGCACCGTCTGCTCCAAAAGGACGTGCAGTTCCGGAATCTGGGCCTGGTCGTTATCGACGAGGAACAGTGGTTCGGCGTGCGACACAAGGAGCGCCTGAAACAGCTCCGGACTCAGGTAGATGTGCTCACGCTTACGGCGACGCCGATTCCACGCACCCTCCAGATGGCCATGTCTGGGGTCCGCGACCTGTCGGTGATCGACACGCCGCCGACCGGCCGCTTGGCCATTCGCAGCCAGGTGCTCCGCTTCAACGAAACGGTCATCCGGGAGGCGATCATCCGCGAGCTCGGGCGGGGAGGCCAGGTCTTCTTTGTCCACAACCGCGTCGAGACCATGGAACAGATGGGGGCCTGGCTGCAGCAACTGGTGCCGGAGGCGCGCATCGTCATGGCGCATGGGCAGATGGAGGAACGGCTGCTTGCATCGGTCATGCTGAAGTTCCTGCACCGGGAGGCGGACGTGCTGCTCGCCTCGGCCATCATCCAGTCCGGCCTGGACGTGCCCAACGCGAATACGATCCTCATCAACCGTGCGGACACGTTTGGGTTGGCGCAGCTCTATCAACTCCGGGGTCGAGTGGGCAGGGCCGGGCACCAAGCCTACGCCTATTTCTTGACGCCGGACGAAGGAATGCTGAGCGGCGATGCGCAGAAACGGCTGGTGGCGATCCAGGAATTCACCGAACTGGGGTCCGGGTTCCGAATCGCGGCGGCGGATCTGGAAATCCGGGGGGCGGGCAATCTCTTGGGCAAACAACAGTCAGGCCACATCGCCGCCGTGGGGCTGGACCTCTATCTGCAGATGGTCGAACAAACCGTGCAGCGGCTCAAGGGCACGGTCATCGAAGAAGAGCCGGACCCGACCCTGCATCTGAACGTGTCCGCCTTCATTCCCGAGGACTACGTAGGGGACACCCATCAGCGACTCTCGCTCTACAAACGGCTGTCCTCCTGCCAACAAGTGGGCGATCTGGCCCTGCTCTACGGAGAGAGCCAGGACCGTTATGGTCCGCTCCCGGCACCGGTCGAGCGTCTGTTCGAAGTGATGCAGATCCGGCTGCTGGCCAAAGCCCTGCGGCTGGCTTCGGTCGAGGTGAAGCTCGGCACGGTGGTCATCGCCTTCGATCCCAAAGGCCGGGTGCCGGAGGCCGGCATCAGGCAGTTGATGGACCGCTATCAGCGGCGGTTGCGCCTCCTCTCGCCGCTCTCCTTCGAACTCCGGATGCCGCAGCCCGACTGGCCGGCTCTGTTTCCCGAGCTGAACGAAGCCTTGCAAACTCTGGCAGGTCTATGATAGCTAAAGCGCTTGGTTTTCTGACTGGAGAGGCACACATGGCTTCAGTGTTCAGCATTCCGCGTTCAGCGTTCATCATGACGGGCGCCCTGCTCGCGTGTCTCATGCTCGCCCTTGCCGGCTGTGCCCCCCCGTCGCAGGATTCGCCGGTCCTGGTGATCGTCAACGGGAAGCCCATCACCCAAGGCGAATTCGACTTTCGGTGGTCCGAACTGCCTGACTCCACCAAGGCCCGCTATCAGAAGGAAGGGGGAAAACGAAAATTTCTCGACGACTTGATCGGTCGGGAGCTCCTCATGCAGCAAGCCCGCAAGCTCGGCCTGGATCAGAGCCAAGCCATCCGCGAGCGTCTGCAGCGGTTCAAGGAGCAGGTGATCCTTGACGAACTGTTGCAGCAAGTGCTGAAGAACCAGATTGATATTCCGAAAGAGGAGCTGGAGGCCTATTACGTCGAGCACGGGGCTGTGCTACCGGCCCCTGAACGGATTCAGGCGGCGCAAATCGTCACGCACAACGAGTCTGCGGCGAAGGATATCAAACGGATGGTGGACGAGGGGATGGACTTCGCCAAACTCGCCCAGCGCTACTCGACCGACAAGGAGACCAGGTCCAAGGGTGGCGACCTAGGCCTCTACCGCAAGGGGTCGGCGGACCCACAAGTCGAAGCGGTCCTCCTGAGGCTGAGGCCCGGCACCGTCAGCGCGCCAATCAAGACCGAGTCAGGGGCATTTTACATTATGAAACTCATCAGTCGAGAGCCCGGGGATACGAAAGCGGTCCATGCATTGCGTGAACGACTGCGACAGGAGCTGTACGCGGAGAAGCGTCAGAAGCAATTCGGGGAATATCTCGCAAACCTGCGGGCGACCTCGACCATACGGATGGCGGACGCGTCCAGGTACGTGACCGAGGATACCGGCCACTGACTTGCCGTCGCCCGGAGCGCCACTCAACCATGTTGCGCACACGCATTCCTTCTCAGCAGCAGCGGCCATCGACGACCCGAGCGAGGGGCGCGCTCGCCTCGGCCGTGCTGGCCACCGCCTGCTTCATGCCCCTCGCCGCAGAGGCCGCTCATCTCGCGGATCGCATCGTCGCGGTGGTCAACAGCGAGGTGATCATGCTCTCGGAGGTCAAGGCCGAGACCACGGCTGAGGGAAAGCGCCTGCAGGAGCGGTACCGCGGGCCCGAGTTACAGCGCCGTCTCCAACTGGCCGAGTACATGACCCTGACCAGAATGATCGAGCGCAAACTGCAAATGCAGCTTGCCAAATCCAAGGGCATGGATGTCACGGACGAAGAACTCGTGCAAGCCGCCCGGGAACTTCAGCGCCAGGGAGAGAAGGTGGACATCGCCAACCCCGATGACAAAAGAAGCCTGAGAGAGCAGTTGACGATGATGAAAGTGATTGACCGGGAGGTCCGGAGCTCCGTGATGGTCTCGGAAACGGAAATGAAGCGGTACTACGAGCAGCACCGCAGCCGATTTTCACTGCCAGAAGAATACCGTCTCAGCCAGATCCTGATCCGACCTCGAAACGGTGAGCAGCCGGCTCAGACCCAGGCCAAGGCCGAGGCGATCCATGCCGCGTTGAAGCAAGGGGCCGATTTTGCCGACCTCGCCCTCCGGCATTCCGACGGCGCAGAGTCGACTCGGGGCGGGAGCCTCGGCATTATCCGACAAGGCGAGCTCCTTCCACCGATCGAGCGGGCGGTGGCAGCCTTGCAGCCCGGTGAAATCGGCGAGCCGGTGGCGACGACCGAAGGCATCCATATTCTCCGCCTGGATGAGAAGAAACCATCACAGTTCCGCCCCTTCGCCGAAGTCAAGGCCGAGATGCAGGGCGTCGTCTTTCAGCAAAAGAGTGAGGACGTCTATCAGCTCTGGATGGCCAATCTGAAGGACAAGGCCTACATCGAGGTGAAGTTTTGAGTTCTCAGTTTTGAGTTTTGAGTCAAATATGAACTCAACACTCACAACTCAGCACTCAGTAACGTGCGGATCGCCCGCCACAACTCATCACGACCCTCATGGGTAACGGACGAGTAGGGAATCAGTTCAGTTCCTTCCGGCACATTCAAGCTCTCCCGGATCGCAACCAGGCTTCCACGGCGCTCGGCTCGTGACAGCTTATCCACCTTCGTCGCCACCACGACCACCCGCAGCCCGAGCCTGCGCAGCCATTCGACGGTCGTCCCGTCATGGGGCTCGACTCCCCTGGCGTCCACCAGCAGGAGAACTCCGCCGAGTTCTGGTCGATCGGTTAGGTAACTCTTAATCATAGGCCCCCATTGCGCTTGAACCGACTTGGCTACCTTTGCGTATCCGTAGCCCGGCAGATCGACCCAGTAGAACTGCTTCAGCAGCGGATCGCTCGTGGTCACCCGAAAGAAATTCACGGTACAGGTTTTGCCGGGCGTGCGGCTCACCTTGGCCAACCGGCGGCGATGGAGCAAGGAATTGAGCAATGACGACTTCCCGACATTCGACCGGCCCACAAAAGCGACCGCAGGAAGGCCGTCATGCGGAAACTGTTCGGGCTTTTCGCAACTTTTGATAAACTCTGCGTGAAGGATTTTCATCACTGAACCAGACGAGGGGCCAGAGGCGAGAGGTGAGATTCTTCGCCCATAGTCTCGTGCCTCTTGTCCCGCGTTCTCTCTTACGCAGTGCGCATGGCTAAGTCAACTCTACGGCATACACTCATCAGTATCACTGTCGGCCTCTTGTTCCTCATAGGCCTGCCACTGGCCGGAGTGGGGCTCTATTGGCTGGTCACGTTTCCCGATGTGGCGAGGCTCGCCAAGACCAATCCACGCTCCACCGCGCTGATGAAGACCAGGTTGTCGCAGGCGCGCGAGGAGGGGCGCCTCGCCAAACCGGAATGGACCTGGGTGCCGCTCTCACACATTGCCCCGTCCCTACAGCGAGCGGTCATCGTAGCGGAAGACGCCTCGTTTTACGAGCATGAGGGGTTCGACTGGGAAGGCCTCAGAGAAGCGATCGTGCGAAACTTGGGGGCGGGGAAACTGGAACGAGGCGGCAGCACGATCACCCAGCAACTGGCGAAGAACCTGTACTTGTCGTCCGAGAAGAGGCTGCTGCGGAAAGCCAGGGAAGCCCTGATTACGAGCGCGCTGGAGCAGCATCTCACGAAACAGCGCATCCTGGAGCTCTATCTGAACGTCGTGGAATGGGGATATGACGTCTATGGCGCGGAGGCGGCGGCGCGTCACCACTTCGACAAAGCAGCCGATGAACTGACTCCGGACGAGGCAGCGCTCCTGGCCGCGATCCTGCCGGCCCCCAGGCGGCACGACCCACTGGAGATCACGCCGTACCTCGTCAGGCGTCAACAACACATTCTCCGGTGGATGCGGAAGACGAACGGCGACTTGCAACTCTCAACACCCAACTGACGACGACACTGTCCCAACCATCATCCAACGAAGGAGAAGGATCTATGGCCTGGATCTACTTGTGTGTGGCGGGACTGTTCGAGATCGCCTGGGCGATCGGCCTGAAATATACTGAGGCGTTTACGCGTCTGTGGCCAAGCGCCGGGACCGTGGCGGCCATGATTGTCAGCTTTCTGTTCCTGGCTGAGGCCCTCAAGACCATCCCGGTCGGAACCGGCTATGCGGTCTGGACCGGGATCGGGGCGGCCGGCACCGCGCTCATGGGGATTCTCCTCCTTGGAGAATCACGTGATCTCCTCAGAATTCTTTGCATTGTGGTGATTGTGGTCGGCATCGTCGGATTGAAAGTCTCGTCTGACCAGTAGCCGTGCGCCTTTCATCATCATCCTGACGAGCGGACCGTGGCACCCAGCCCCCAGGTCGTTCTGTTCTTGGTCTTAGTATGGATGAACGTCTTCACCGGGCCTGTCGTCAAATGCCTGGCGGCCGAGCCAGGCGTGCCGACCGAGGGCGAGGCTCCTTCCCCCTCTACTGCCGTCCTTGCCCCAGACGTGGTCGTCACCGCCACAAGAACCCGACAACCGGTCGCCCACGTGCCGGCGGCGCCGACGATCCTCACTCGGGATCAGATTGAGCGCACGCCGTTTGCCGACGGGCACCAGGTGGATGACCTGGTGCGGTACGTGCCAGGCGTGCAGCCGAGTAATCTGAGTAGTCGCTATAACCACCCAACCGCCCAGGCGGTGACGCTGCGCGGGCTGGGAAGCCGGCGGGCGCTCGTGCTGCTGGACGGGGTACCGCTCAATGACGGCTTCGGAGGCTGGATCAACTGGGGGCTCGCCCCCGATAACCTGGAGCGGATCGAGGTTGTGCCTGGCGGAGGCTCGAATCTCTACGGAACCTGGGCGATGGGAGGAATCATTCACCTGATTACGCAACAGCCGGTCGCGGGAAAGGGCCTTCGCGCAGAGAGCAGCGCTGGCAACCTCAATACCTACACCCAAGCGCTGTCCGGCCGCTACGGGACCGATCGTCTCGGGATCAGTCTCGGATACCGGTGGTACCACACCAATGGCTTTATCACCGTTCCCGAGTATCAGCGTGGACCCGTCGACGGCAATGACGACTCCCGGCATCAACACTTTACCGGAACCCTCGCCGCGGCCCTCGGAGCACGAACCAAGGCCTCGCTCTCCGGCACGCTCTTCCGAGAAGACCGGAATTTCGGCACTCCGCTCAGTGTGGCCAGCCGTACGATCGGAACCATGGCGCTGGCTTTTCAGGGCGACACGAGGCGTGGCGATCACTGGGAGACCAGACTGTTCGCGCAATGGCAAACCTTTCGGAACTCGACCGGTCAGGTGATCCCGTCCCCCACCAACAGGTCCGGCGAGTTCCTCGACCGGATCCAGGTCATTCCAAGTAATGACCTCGGCGGGCAGGCGCAGTGGACGGTGTCGCTGACTCCCCGGCATCGGGTGGTGGTCGGAACCGATGCGCGGGCGATCCTGGGCCAGTCGGAAGAGCAACTCTTTACGATGGCGGGTCTCGTGGGCAACAGCTTGGCGGCTGGAAAGCAGGTCGGGTGGGGCGTCTTCGGAGAATGGATCGCCAGACCCACAGAGGCCCTGACGGTGATTCCCAGCTTTCGCACGGATTGGTGGAAGAGCTTTGACGGCCGGATCGAGTCGGCTCAAGGAACCATCACTCGTCCCCGCGACAATGTCGCGCTGGTGCTGAATCCCAAGCTGGCAGCCCAGTACCGGGTGACGGATCGAATCACCGCCGGCGCGTCGGTCTATCAAGCCTTCCGAGCGCCAACCTTGAACGAGCTGTACCGAGGGTTCAGTTTCGGAGGGTTTACATTCCTCCCAAATGAGAATCTGGAGCCCGAACGATCGATTGGGGGAGAAGGCAAGCTCGAAGGCGAGCTGCTACAGGATGGAAAGTTGACCTGGCGAGCGACCGGACATTACGACGAAGTGAAGGATCAAATCCTGCTAGTGACGCAAGGCCCTGTGATCGCCCTGCGTCAGAATGTGGGGCGGACCAGGACGGTGGGCGGGGAACTTGACCTTCGTTTTCGGGCATCCGCGCAGGTATCGCTGAACATTGGCTATGCCTTCGCCGACTCAGTGATCAAGAGTTTTCCAGGGAGTCCAACCCTCGTGGGCAAACGGGTCCCAAACGTCTCACGCCACCAAGTTGCGATCGGGCTGACGCTTGGTCATCCAGACTGGGTTGAGGTGACGATGATGGGCCGGTACCTCTCGCAGCAGTTCGCCAACGATCTGAATACGCAGCCCATCGCTGATTTTGTGGTACTGGATGCCTCGGTGCAGAAACGTGTCGGAAAATTGATACGACTGTTTCTCAACGGCGAGAACCTGACTGACAGGCAATACATCGCGACTCAGACCGGCTCGATCAAAACGCTGGGAGCGCCGCTGCTGGTGATGGGCGGCTTGCGGTTCGACTACTGACCGCTATCGTGGTTCGTCTTTGTCCCCAACCTCAGCGAAGTCACGTTCGCCGAAGATGGCGGTGTCGTGCGCGTAGTGCTTGAACTCGAGGAGGTTGTGAGAGGGATCTTCCAGGAAGAACGTGAGATGCTCGATCTTCGTGCCGGGATAGCGACGGCGCGGTTCCTGATAAAACTTTAGCCCCTTGGCCTTCGCGCGTTCTGCTAGCGCCTGCCAGTCTTTCTCTGACGTGAACACCAGCCCGAAGTGGCGCGGGTAAATCCCCTGCTGGCGTTCCAGCTTCTGTGACGTCAGTTGAGCCACAAGCTGATGGCCGGCCAGCCCCAGCGTGACGGCCGATTCGGACTCGCGCCCCAGCTCGCACCCCAGGCCCTCGACGTAAAACTGCTTCGTCGCGGCGAGGTCGGTCACCGGAAAGGCGAGATGAAACAAGATTTTACCCATTGAGTGATTTCTCCATTGACGATTCTTTTATCAGAAGATCAGCAATCGTCAATGTATCAATCTACCAATGAACTAACTCTTAAGTAAACCGGTCCGCCACCACTGGCTTGCCCGTGCCGCCCCAGTAGCCGGCGGCCATGCGCGGTGTGCTGTGCCGGATTGTGAAGCGGCCGTCCGGGGCCAACACGAGCGCGCCAGCCGCCCCTCGGATGCGGGTGACTAGCTTCTTCAGTACCAGCCGAGCCGCCAGGGCGGGACTGGCTCCTGCGGCCAGCCGGTCCACGATTTCCTTCGACATCGCGATACGAATGATCCCTTCGCCCACGCCGGTCATCGAGACCGCTCCAGCCCCGTTATCCGCATAGACCCCGCACCCGACCAATGGCGTGTCGCCCACGCGCCCGGGCAACATGAGGGCGATCCCGCCGGTTGAGGCGCCGGCCGCCACGGTACCTGCTTGGTCCAGCGCCACCGCCCCTACCGTCTCGAGCCCAACCGTGCGCCGTATCCTCATCGCGCGATACAGGTCCAGCGTTTTCTGCATTGGGCCTGCTGCCTGCTGCGGACGAACGGGCTTGAATGAGACGCGTCTGGGAATCGGTTGACGGTCCAGCTTGAGCTTGAAGTAACGGGCAAAGCGTGTGGCTGGCTCGCCGACTAACAGGACGTGCTCCGTCTCTTCCATCACCAGCCTGGCCGCGGTGATCGGGTGGCAAATTTGTTCGATCGCCGCGACCGCCCCGGCCCGAAGGCCACGTCCTTCCATGATGGAGGCATCCATCCGCCGCACGCCGTCCAGTTGGAGTCGAGAGCCGATCCCGGCATTGAAGAGCCCGGACGACTCAAGAACCCGGATGGTCTGCTCCACAGCTTCAACCGAGGAGGCACCGTGACGAAGCACCTCATGTCCGGCGACCAGCGCAGCGGCCAGACAGGCCTGCTGCGTCGCGGTCATCGCGCGTCTGCCAGCGCCACCGTGGGCGAGAATGAAGGGATGGGAGCGTTTCAATTCAGAAGGATGTCTTTGGCTTTCTGGTAGGTCGGGTCCTGCATGCGATCCAGGTCGGAGCGAACAAAGCCAAGCCCAGTGACGCACAGCTCGAAATTCTCGGACAGCTTGCGGAATAGGGGCGTATCGGCACTGAACGCTTCGTCCCGAATCTGCGCGACGATGCCATAGGAGCGTTTGCCGGTCTTCACATAATCTACCAGGAAATCCTGATGGTAAATCATGCTCGCGGACTTCAACCGCCGCAGGTACTCCGGGAACAGCCCGGCCATGAACAGGGTAAAGTCGCCGATGTGACGATGGACTTCCCGTTCTCGATCAATCGACTGCGCCTCGAGCAGCACCTCCGATTCGAACAGCATATCCACCACCGTGTCGACCCGTTCTCCCTGCTTGTTGCGAATCTGATAGAGCTGGTCGGTATGCGTGAAGTCCACGAGCAGATTGGAGACATACTGAGTCACATTGAGGTCGGGCCACCCCAAATGCTGAGCGAAACTCTTTTCGGTCAAGGCGCCGAACAGTCGGCGCAGTGGATGATGCTCAGGGATCCGAGTCAGCATGTCCACCTCCCCATACCTTACTCTCTAGTATGCCAGCCAATCCGATTTCTGGCAAATCATCCCAAGGCTCTGACCACGCTGGGGGTGGTCAATGCAGGGGTATCATCTTCCTCGGCTGTCCAGGATAAAGGTCACTGGCCCGTCATTCTCGAGAGAGACTGTCATGTAAGCGCCGAACAGGCCGGTCTCCACGGCGAGCCCACGCTGTTTGAGGCCAGCGACTACCTGCTCATAGAGCGTGCGGGCCACATCCGGAGTCGCGGCCTGGTCGAAGCCGGGTCGGCGTCCCCTGTCCGTGTCACCCAGAAGCGTGAATTGCGACACGACGAGCACAGCACCGCTACCTTCACCGGCAAGCTCGGTGATGGACCGGTTCATCTTGCCCTGCTCATCGCTGAAGATCCGCAGGCCCGGAATCTTCTCCAGCATATAGTGGACATCCGCCTCCCCGTCCCCTTTGGCCACACCAAGCAATATTAGCAAGCCACCAGCGATCTCGCCCAGGACTTGACCGTCCACCTTCACTGAGGCGCGCGTCACTCGCTGGAGCACTGCTTTCATAACGTCACTGGGAATGTCGCAATGTCAAAAGTCTGAAAGTCTTCACGTCTCAGACTCGAGGATTTTTCGACTTTCAGACATTACGACTAAGCTGCAGCAGCGTTCCCTCAAGCTGGAGCAATCTCCGCTTGGTCCTGAGTCCGCCGGTAAAGCCACCCAAGGAGGCGTCGTGGGCGACGACCCGATGACACGGGACGATGAGCGGCACCGGATTGAGGCCCAGCGCGTGTCCCACGGCTCGCGCATATCGTGTTCCGCCGACTCGCAGCGCCACCCATTTGTATGATCGGACGCGTCCATAGGGGATGCGGAGGATCGCTCGCCAGACCCGACGCTGGAATACCGACCCTCCGGACAGGTCAATCGGAAAGTCCAGTTCGCGCCGCCTCCCCTTAAGAAAAGCGACCAACTGCGCGCGAGCTTCCCTCAACACTATCGCTTTGTTCTTTGGCCTGGCATCGCCAAGAGTAGGCGCACCATTCAGGGAAGCGGGGCTGTGCGTAAGCGTTCGGGATAACTCCATTTCCACCGCGCGGCGCGAGACAAGGGGCAGGACAATCCGACACACTCCTGCACGGGCACCTCTCGCAGAGGCTGCAATCCCCATCCAGCCCCACGGAGTTTTGAACGTCAGGGTCTTATTCATGCTGACCCCCTTTCCCTTATTCCTTCCCTTTCCTCAGCCGAGGCTTCACCATTCCCCAGAGCACATCCAGCTCTTCGGAGTGCATCAAGGCATGGGCACCGAGGTAGCCTGTGATGCTCAACCCGATGCCCACGACCAGCATGACTGTCTTGGCGATCCATTCCTCCGGCCTAGTCCAGACTTCAAGCCCGCTGACCCACAGGCAAGCCAGGATGACCGGTACGGATGCCCCCAGGACACGAGCAGCCGATTTCCCAACAGAAAACCAATCCACACCGCCCAGCCGGCGGTTGAGCACAGCGACCAGCGTTCCGCCGTTGAGCATCGCCGCCAACGCCGTGGCCAGGGCCAGCCCTGCGTGCTGGAATGATTCCATCAAGAGAAGCGAGAGCAGGAGATTGGCCAACACCGCACCCACCGCCGCCAGCGCCGGAGTCCTGGTGTCCTGCAGGGAGTAGAAGGCCGCGACGATGATCCGGACACCAGCAAAGGCCCAGAGGCCCACCGCGTAGCAGAGCACGGCCAAGGCCGTGGCAGCCGTGTCCGCTGGCGTGAAGGAGCCATGCTCAAAGAACAGGTGCACGATCGGCTGTCGCAGCAGAATCAAGCCCAGCATGGCGGGAAGGATGATGAACAGGATCATCCGCAGGCCGAACCCCAGCGTAGCACGCAATTCGTCCAGTGCCCCTCTGGCGGCCTGCGCCGACAGGGTCGGCAGGATCGCCGTGGCCAGGGCCACGCCAAAGATGCCCAGCGGAAATTGAATCAGTCGCATGCCGTAGAACAGGTAGGTAGGCCCTCCAGCAAAGAAGGAGGCCAGGATCGTGCTGACGGTGATATTAACCTGCGTGACCGATAGCCCGAGCAGTGACGGCACCATCAGCGCGCCGATGCGCCGCACGCCTGGATGGCCCGGCTCAAACCGAACGCCGAACAACATGCCTCTGAGACTGAGCCCCGGTAATTGCATGGCAAACTGTGCTGCGCCGCCGGCGACGACGCCGATGGCAACCCCCAGGATCGGCTCAGGCAAGGTTGGAGAAAGAAACAGCGCGCAGCCGATGATGAAGACGTTGAAAAAGACCGGCGACAGGGCCGGTGCGGCGAAGGCGCGCAGCGAGTTCAGGACTCCCATGGCCAGCGCCGCCAGGCTGATGAATAACAAGTACGGGAACATGATCCTGGTCAGTAGCGTGGTCATCGCCAGTTTGATTGGGTCATCGTGGAAACCGGGCGCAAGCAGCCACACGATGCCCGGCGCGGCCAGGATGCCGAGGAGGGTGATCAGGGTGACGATCGTCAGCAGCGTGGTGAACATGGCGCTGGCCAGTTCCCAGGCATCGCGCTTGGCGCGAAGCATGTGGTACTCGGTGAAAACGGGAATGAAGGCCGACGACATCGAGCCCTCGGCAAACAGCTCGCGGAGCAGATTCGGGATGCGATAGGCGACAAAAAATGCGTCCGCGGCCGGCGTTGCCCCGAAGAGGCGGGCGAGAACCATATCGCGGATGAAGCCGAGGACACGGCTGGAAAATGTCGCCGCGCCGATCAGCCCAGCCGCCTTCACGACCGAATGGTTGTCGTCCTGAGCTTGGGCGGATGAGCTGGGCAGGATCACCGGATCGGACATTGCGGCGGATTCTAGCGGAACCAGACGGGGCAGTCTACCAGCAGGATGGAGAAGATGCTAAGGTAGGGACGGCGTTCCAGACTAAGAGGGTTGTCAATGTCGCTTGAGCCGTCTTCGCAACGGCCCGGTGGGGTGCAAATCCGTCATCGCCTCTTGGGCATCTACCAAGGGAGTGCTATCGATCTCGCATTCTGGCACCCCTCGTCCAGCATGCCCGAATACGGCTTGTGCCGGTTTGACACAGAGGCCAAGGCCCAGGCGTACATCGACTTCCTCTGTTCAGCCTCCTGCACGGAACCGTTGAATTCGAAGGACCTGACCATAGAACCGTTCGACCGGGCGCAACACGAAAGTCTGATCAGCGACAATCCCATCCCCTCGGCATGGGAAGCGGCCCCCTGACAGGAGTCATCCATCGTGGCCGGTTGCCTTCTGTCGGCCGAATGGCCTCTGGGTCTGTTCCTGTTCCTCAACAAACCGCTGGCAGGCCTCGCAGAGTTCGCCGTGTTTTTCGGTCATAAAGGTTTCGGCAATCTCGCCGCACCGGTCGCAGATCATGGCCGATTCCTCCTGCGCGGGGGCCTTCGTCCCTGATCAAGGGATAAAGGATCGGAAGAGAAGCTGTCAAGCGGCGTGTCCTCTCGATTGTGAATCATCGACAGAAGGAGATCACCATTGAAACCCGGCTATCGCTTGTTGATCGTGGATAAGGATGGAGTTCTGGTCTCGGAGTTCCAACTGACCGACCGTGACCTTGCCAATCCAGAAGGGTTTGTCGAAGGCCTGAAGCAAGCGATTGTAGAGGTGGAAGAGGAAGAGACCTAGATGAAAAGAATTGATCCAGGACCAAGGCAAGAATCGGTGTGGGACTATCCCCGTCCGCCCGGCTTGGAGCCGACTCCGAAGCATTTTCGCGTCATCTTCAACGGGCAGACGGTGGCGGACACCAGAAGGGGCTTGCGTGTCCTGGAAACCAGTCAGCCACCCGCCTATTACTTTCCCCCGGAAGACGTCCGCCGAGAATGTTTGACACGAAGTGGATATCGCACCCTCTGCGAATGGAAAGGCGTCGCGGTGTACTTCACGCTGCAAGTACAAGGCAAAGTCTCACAGAATGCCGCCTGGAGCTATCCGAACCCGAGCGTCGGATTCGAGCCGCTCCACGACTATGTAGCCTTCTATCCAAGCCGGGTAGACGCCTGCTACGTAGACGAAGTTCTGGTCAGCGCCCAGGAAGGCGACTACTACGGCGGCTGGATCACCCCCGATGTCGTTGGCCCGTTTAAGGGCGGACCAGGCACCGAAGGGTGGTAGGAAGCCCAGGTGGCATGCGGACTTTCGCTTCCGCGCCTCTCGCGGCACCCCTTCCACGGCAGTCCGGAGTGGAAGCCTTCCGGTATTCCCGTCGCCGTGGTCCGCGACCACGGAGCGGTGGTCAGTACCGGCTTTCCCTCTCCGGATGCCGGGTGGGGACCCCGCCGCTTCGTCAACGTGCGCTCTAGCCCGCATGCCACCTGTCGGTTGATTGGATGTTGGAGTAAAGGTTTCGTAAACGGCTGATCATGGGCGATTCACCCGTTCAGAGATTCGTATCCATCGCAATACACCTCCTGCCAAAATAGATACAGATCAACCGGCCACTCAAAGAAAGAGCGCTCCCGCTGTCAGATGCATCACGCACACAGATGCCGCTTCCAATCTCTGGAGTTGGAAAGGAAAGCGAGCGACAATCCCCACTTCGGTGGCGCCTTGCCCAAATCCTATTAGGGACCTACTCCGTCGGGACTGCCGATTGCATGACCCGCTGTAGCGGCAGCGAAGGAACTGTGGGCTGGCTGATGGCAACCGAAAAGCGATCGCGGGAGACTCCATGCTGAACATGCTTTCGACAATGGTGGACATTCGCGCTTTCGACTATCTGATCCGCAACAGTTGCATCTCCCGGGAAGACTTGGACGTGGCCATCGCCGAGGCGCTGAAGGGGCCGATGGATCTCGAAACTCTCCTGATCGAACACCATAGGATCCATCCAGAGCAACTGGGTAACTCCCTGAGCGAGTTCTATGACTGTCCCTATGTCGAGTACAACGAGCGGAGACCGATCGATCCCGGACTGCTGAAAAATCTGAACCTGGACTATCTGAAAAGGAACTTCTGGATTCCCATGAAGCGAGACCAGAATGTCTTAGAGGTGTTGATTGACGACCCTCACGACCTGGACAAGTACCTTGATATCAGGCGAGCCTTCCCCGGCCTGACTATCCGCTTTGCAGTCGGGTTGCGCCGGGATATCGCACAGTTTTTACTCGCAGCAACCGACCGGGCCGAAGGCTGGTCCATGAGCGAGATCCTTGATGAGCTGGTCAAAGAGGCTCGGCGGGAGGAACAGAGAGAAGTTCACTCCGCGCAGGTCACCGAGACCGACTGCGCCATCGTCCGGTTGGCTAACCAGCTCATTGCGGACGCCTACCGGCTGGGCTCTTCAGACATCCACATCGAGCCGTTCTCCGACCGAAAAGAAACGGCCGTGCGCTTCCGCGTGGATGGCAGTTGCTTCCCCTACATGAAGATCCCCCCAAGTTACCGCCGAGCCATTGTCTCCCGCTTCAAGATCATGGCGAACTTGGATATCGCTGAGAGCCGCAAACCTCAAGACGGCAAGATCAAGTTCAGGCTTGGGGGAAAGAAGGAAATCGAACTCCGAGTCGCCACTATTCCGACTGCCGGACACAACGAAGATGTAGTCTTGCGCATCCTGACGGCCAAGGAGCCGATGCCGCTTGAGGCCATGGACCTCTCCCAGCGCACACTCGATGAGCTCACGCGGATCGCGGAGAAGCCTTACGGCGTCATCTTGTGCGTAGGCCCGACCGGATCGGGCAAGACCACGACGCTGCACGCGCTGCTGAGCCGCATCAACACGCAAGAACGGAAGATCTGGACCGCCGAGGATCCGATCGAGATCACGCAAGACGGCCTCCGCCAGGTCCAAGTTCATCCGAAGATCGGATTCACCTTTGCGACGGCCATGCGCGCCTTCTTGCGGGGCGACCCGGACGTGATCATGATCGGGGAGATGCGCGATAGGGAGACTGC